>Ga0306921_10009853_pt1 | contig 10148 bp, 10 predicted proteins | sample sta12Cox44000080_FD_203760 | JGI IMG/M metagenome (GOLD analysis project Ga0306921, IMG submission 203760) | Lab enrichment of tropical soil microbial communities from Luquillo Experimental Forest, Puerto Rico - statoxic.12C.oxic.44.000.080 (v2)... | ecosystem: Environmental > Terrestrial >...
ACAACCAGGTCAAGGACGAGATGGCGCGCTTCATGAGCGAAGTGGCCCCGGTATTCTCCGGCGCCGCCAAGGTCGCCGCGGAGTAGTTTTTTGAACAGTCATCCTGAGGTGGCCGCAACGCGGCCCTCGAAGGATGCGGCCGAGGCGCAAAGGATATTGAATGTCTGAGTCGGCAATAGCCGCCGTGGGCCGCCGTCGCCCCTCGAGGCTCGCCATAGCGCGTCGAAGACGCGCGTAAACGCGCTAATGGCTCGCGCCTCAGGGTGACGGAAATCCGGCTTACGGATCGAGCTCGGTGTCCCAGTACAGATAGTCGAGCCAGCTATCGTGCAGATAGTTCGGCGGGAAGAGCCGGCCGTTGCGGTGCAGGTGCTGCACCGACGGCTGGAACGGCATCTGCGACGGGAACATCCGCGACTCTTCCGGCGTCGAATTGCCCTTGCGCAGATTGCACGGCGAACAGGCGGCGACCACATTACTCCACGTGGTATGGCCGCCGCGCGAGCGCGGCAAGAGATGATCGAAGGTAAGGTCGTCGCGCGCGCCGCAATATTGGCACGAGAAGCGATCGCGCAGGAACACGTTGAACCGCGTGAAGGCCGGATGGGTGGACGGTCGAACAAAGGTCTTCAGCGACACTACGCTCGGCAGCTTCATCTCGAAGCTCGGCGAGTGCACCGCGCGGTCATAGTTGGCGACGATGTTCACCCGATCGAGGAAGACCGCCTTGATCGCGTCCTGCCACGACCACAGCGACAGCGGGTAGTAGCTCAACGGACGAAAATCGGCGTTGAGCACCAGCGCCGGAAAGCCCGATGGCGACACGTGAGCGTTCAAGTCCGACGCTCCCACCTCGACTCAATGCCGCAGTGCGGCGATGGCCGTAGTTTATAGGCGGGCATGACAGGATTGTGAAGCCTGTTCCGGGGTTTATACGAAATTGGGAACCTTTGGCCCCTTCGTGCGTCCAATTGCCAGCCGAACCGAGTACGGGCCATGCCGAAACAACAAGTCAACGTCGGACCCGCCGCCGAGGCCGACCTCGTTGCCGGCGCCCGCCAGGGCGAGGAGGCCGCGGTCCGGGCCATTATCCGACACAACAATCGCCGGCTCTTTCGCGTCGCCCGCGCCATCGTGCGGGACGACAGCGAAGCCGAGGATGTCGTCCAAGAAAGTTACGTCCGCGCCTTCACGCGGCTCGGCGACTTTCGCGGCGAGTCGAGCCTGAGCACTTGGCTCACCCGCATCGTCATCAACGAGGCCTACGGCCGCCTGCGCCGCCGGCGGGCCACGGTCGACTGGACGACCGTCGAAGCCGTGCCAACAATAGAGGCGCAGATCATCCCGTTTCCGTCGCCGCAACTCGATCCCGAACGCACCATGGCCCAGCATGAAATCAGCCGGCTCCTCGAACGCGCCATCGACGCGCTGCCCGACGCCTTCCGCGTCGTTTTGGTGGCGCGGCTCATCGAGGAGATGAGCGTTGAAGAGACCGCGAAACTGCTGAGCTTGCGGCCGGAGACGGTGAAGACGCGACTGCATCGGGCGCGCGCCCTTCTGCGCGCCGATCTGGAACGCTCCGTCGGGCCGCTCTTGACCGAAGCCTTTCCGTTCGACGGACGCCGCTGTGAACGCATGGCCGACGCCGTCGTCGAAAGGCTTCGTTGCGCCAAATAAAACTCCCGGGAACCTTTGCGCCGCCGCTGCATCCAACGGCGGTGCAAATCCACGGCCGCTTATTGGAACCGGCCGTGGTCGTTAAAGGGAGAACCAGTATGTCAGTCGTCAAATTCGCCGGAGCATTCGCCGCATTGCTGCTCGCCTCGGGCATCGCCGCGGCGCAAGGGGCCAAGCCTAACGATGCGCAGATCGCGCATATCGCCTATACGGCTGGCCAGCTCGACATCCAAGCCGCCGAGCAGGCGCTGCAAAAGTCCAAGAACAAGGACGTGATTGCGTTCGCGCAAGACATGGAGCGCGACCACAAAGCGGTCAACGAGCAGGCCCTGGCGCTGGTCAAGAAGCTCAACGTCACGCCGCAAAACAACGACACCAGCATGGCGCTGACCAAGCAGGCCGCCGACAAGCGCGCCGAGATCGATAAGCTCAGCGGCGCCGCGTTCGACAAGGCCTATATCGACAACGAGGTCGCCTATCACAAAACCGTCAACGGCGCGCTCGAGAAGACGCTCATTCCGTCGGCGAGCAACGGCGAGCTCAAGAGCCTGCTCGAGACCGGCCTGAAGATCTTCCAGGGCCACGAGCAGCACGCCGAGCACGTCGCCGCGGAAGTCAAATGAAGGCGCGCGCGTCAGGCCGCGGCGTCGCGGCTCGAGCGTTCGGCGCAGTCCTGCTCAGCCTGTTCGCCGTGACGGCGCGCGCCGACATGGTCGCGGTCAAAATCGAGAGGCTAGCGTTTACCTCGGAGCCGTTGACCGTTCACATCGGCGACACCGTCCAGTGGACCAATGCGGACTTCGTGGCGCATACGGCGACCGCGCGCAACGGCGCCTGGGACGTGATAATCCCGGCCCACGGCAACGCGAGCGTCGTGCTCGATCGCGCCGGCACCTTCGACTATTACTGCAAGTTCCACCCGAACATGACCGGTCAGATCACGGTCACGCAGTGACGGCGATGCGGCGGGCGTCAGTGCTGCGACAGTTCGGCGGCACTGGCGAGCCGTGCCGGCTCGAGCGGCTCACGGCCGCGAATGAGGTCGGCGGCCTTCTCGGCGATCATGATGATCGGCGCATTGATGTGGGCGCCGACGAGATCCGGCATCACCGCGCCGTCGACCACGCGTAAACTCTCGGTGCCGTAGACGTGCAGTTCCGGATCGACCACGGCCAGCGCATCGGACGCGAGGCCCATTTTGCAGGTGCCGAGCGGATGGTGCACGGTGATCGAGTTGGTGCGGATATGGGCGTCGAGATCAGCATCGGCATTGTTACCGTCGCCCGGCGCGATCTCGCGGTTCATGAAGGCCTGCATCGGCCGCTGCCGGCAGACGTCGCGCACCATGCGCAAGCCGGCGCGCAGGGTTTTTTGGTCGTTGTCGGTTGCGAGGAAGTTCTGGCGGATACGCGGGGCCTGCCGCGGATCGGCCGACATAAGCTCGACACTGCCGCGACTCTCCGGCCGCAGCACCACGGCGCGGCAGGCATAGCTGTCGGCATAAGGCTTCCGAAACGGCGATAGGTAAGGGTGCGCCGTCATCGGCGCGGCGTTGAAGATGAACTCGACGTCCGGCAGCGCCACATCCGGACTGCTCTTGAGGAATGCGATCCGCCCCGTCGGCAGATCGGACGCGATGCCCTCACCGTCGAAATAGGCGTTCGCCAAATCCGCAAGGATGCGGTCGAGCCGCATGGCGCGATGGAACGGCCCGGGTTCTTTCCGCGCGTAGGCGATGCTCGCCGAAATGTGGTCCTGCAAGTTTCGGCCAACGCCGGGCAGCGCGACTTTCACGTCGATGCCGTGGGTGCGCAGAGCGTCCGCCTCGCCGATGCCGGACAGCATCAAGAGCTGCGGCGAGTTGATGACGCCGCCGCTTAGGATGACTTCGCGTTCCGCCTCCACAGTGACGGTCTCGCCGTTCTTGAGATATTCGACGCCGCGGGCTCGCGTGCCGGCAAAGACGACCCGCGTCGTGAGTGCTTGGATCTCGACGGTGAGATTATCGCGCGCGAGCGCCGGGCGCAGGTACGCGTCGGCGGCGCTGCAGCGATAGCCGTCGCGTACCGTCATCTGCAGGACGCCGAAACCTTCCTGCTGGGCGCCGTTGAGGTCGGGCGTGGATTTGTAGCCCGCCTCAAGCCCGGCCGCGGCGAAGGCGTCGACCAGCGGATCGGAGAACCGCGTCATCTGCGTCGACAACGGGCCGTCGCCGCCGCGGTAGAAGCTCGCGCCGCCCTTCCAGGATTCCTGGCGGCGGAAGTAGGGCAGCACGCTAGCGTAGGACCATGCGGTCAGGCCGGCGGCAGCCCAGCGGTCGTAGTCGCCGCGGTTGCCCCGCGTATAGGCCATAGCGTTAATCGACGACGAGCCGCCGACGATGCGGCCGCGGGCGCATTCCAGCCCGCGCCCGCCGGTCGAGGCTTCGGCCTCGGCGAAATACATCCAGTCGTGCTTGCGCTGCATAAGAAGCCGCGGCCAGCCGAGCGGGATCCTGATCCACGGATCGCGGTCCCAGCCGCCGGCTTCGAGCAGCAGTACGCGGCAGCTTTTGTCCTCGGTCAGCCGGTTGGCGAGTGTGCAGCCAGCCGAGCCGGCACCGACAATGACATAATCGAAGCTCTTTTGGTTCGCCATGGCGTCGTCCCTGGTCCCCGGCCTGGACGCTTTAGCGAGCCGGGCGAGCCTCTGTCCATGGCCCAACGGCTTCAATGCTTTGGAGCAATGCGCCGGGCCAGGAATTCGCCGCCGTGACGAAGCCCTTCGGCATCGATGCCGTGGCCGATCCCGGCCGACAGGTGCCATTCGACCGGCACGCCGAGCGCGGCAAGGCCTTGGGTCGCCTGGAACAGCGCCTGCGGGGGGATCAGGTCGTCACGGTCGCCGTGCACCAGCAGTACCGGCGGTCGCGATTTGATCTCGACGGCGAACTTTTCCGGGTCGCTGTTCTCGGGCAGCACCAGGAGGCCGGAATAGCCGACGATCGCCGCCGGCGCCGCGGCGCGGCGCAAGCCCACATGCAGCGCCATCATGGTGCCCTGGCTGAAGCCGACCAGCGCCAGCGCCGCCGACGGCAGCATGTGGCGATTAAGTTCGGTCTCGAGAAAGCGCTCGAGCACTGGCGCTGCCTTGTTAACGCCGACCCAGCGTTCGTTGGCTTCGCGAAAGGTGAGAGCAAACCATTGCCGGCCGACCGGCGCCTGTCCGCACGGCTCGGGTGCGTGCGGCGAGACGAAGGCGGCGTGCGGCAGGTATTGCTGCCAGGCGCGGCCGACGTCGATCAAATCGTTGCCGTCGGCGCCGTAGCCGTGCAGGAACACGACGAGCTGTCGCGCGGTTCCAGAATGCGGGGCAAGCCGCGGACCGTCGAGCTCAGCGGCCATTCTTTCCTCGTTTGCGCTTTAGGGATTTGGTCGGCTGGACGGGCGCGCCCTCGCGCCCTTTGACAGAGCGGTAATAGGTCCACAGCACCCGCGCCGCCACCGCGCGCCACGGCCGCCACGGCTCGGCGAGCGGCAGCATCTGTTTCGCCGTCGGCCGGGTTTTCAGCCCGAAGGCCAATCGCGCCGCCTCCTGCAGGGCGAGATCGCCGGCCGGCCAGGCGTCGGCATGGCCGAGGCAGCCGAGCAGATAAATATCGGCGGTCCATGGTCCGATGCCGTGAATGGCGGTCAAGGCGGAGTGCGCCTCTTCGGCGGCCAGTTCGCCCAAGGTGGCGAGCGCGAGCCGCTCGCGGTCGATGGCGCGGGCGATTTCTTTAAGCGTCCGGATTTTTGCAGCCGACAGGCCAAGGCGAGCGAGGCGATCTTTCCGCGCCCGCAAAATTCCCGCCGGCTCGAACGGATCGAACGCCGCGGCGAGCCGGCCCCAGATCGCTGCGGCGCTCGCTGTCGAGAGCTGCTGCGACACGATGGTGGCGGCGAGCCCGGCAAAGCCGCCGGGACGCCGACGCAGCGGCGGCCGTCCCGCCTGTTCGACCAACGCGGCAAAGCGCGGCTCGGCAAGCGTCAGCGCCGCCAGTGCTGCCTCCAGATCGGCCTCGGTGTGGATGTGGGTCGTCATGCGGTTACGGCGCACGATCGCCGGGTTTTCGTCTCCAAGGGGGCGAACTTCGGTGTTATTGGATTGATCGAGGCGAGGGCCGCGGTCAAGCTTCGGATGTTCGAGGGCGTAACGTAGGCAGCGTTTCGATGCACACCCGTATCCTGCGTTTTGCGCCGAGCCCGAACGGATATTTGCATTTGGGCCACGCCTTTTCGGCTCTGCTCAACCATGACATGGCGCGTGAACTGGGCGGCCGACTGCTGCTGCGCATTGAGGATATCGACGCCCAGCGGTCGCGGTCGGAATTCGAGGCCGCCCTCTACGAAGACCTCGCCTGGCTCGGCATTTCCTGGGCCGAGCCGGTGCGCCGCCAGAGCGAGCATTTCGCCGATTATGAAGGCGCCTTGCTCAAGCTCGACGCGCTCGGGCTACTTTACCCGAGCTTCGAAAGCCGCAGCGAGATCGCGGCGCTCATTGCCGAGCACGAGCAGCACGGCCGCTGGCCGCGCGATCCGGATGGGGTGCCGCTCTATCCGGGGCGCGGCCGTAAGCTCGCCGCGGCCGAGCGCAAGCGCCGCGTCGGAGCTGGCGAAGCCTATGCGCTCAGAATGGCCATCGACGCCGCGGTGGCGCGGACCGGCGTTCTCACCTGGACCGAAACCGGCCTCGGTCCACACGACAATACCGGCACCATCACCGCGGCGCCGCTGATGTGGGGCGACCTCATCGTCGCGCGCAAGGAGACCCCGACCAGCTATCACCTCGCGGTCGCCGTCGACGACGCGCTGCAAGGCGTCACTGACGTGGTGCGGGGCCAGGATCTGTTCTGGTCGACCAGCATCCATCGCCTGCTGCAGGCGCTGCTCGGCCTGCCGGAGCCGATCTATCATCATCACCGGCTTATTCTCGATGCCGAGGGCCGCAAGCTCGCCAAATCGACCCAGGCAAAGAGTCTGCGCGACTTGCGTGCCGAAGGGGCGACAGCCCAGGATATCCGCCGCATGGTCGGGCTCGGCCGCTAGCGCGAGGCATTCTGAAAAAGGGGCGTTCGGACGTGTTTTGTTTGCTGTGCCGCCATGGCATGTTCGGCGCAGTGGGGCTGCCATGGCGCGAGGAAGGGCTAAAAAGCGCAAGCCAAAGTCCGCGGCCAAGCCGTCGCGGCGGCGGCCGCCGCGCCGCACAGCGGGAGGCGAAAGCGATACGGCGCTCGCCGCATTCGCCCACGATATCCGCACCGCGCTGACCGGCATTCTGGCACTCGGCGAACTGTTGGCGAGCTCCAATCTGGGCGAGCGCGAACGGCGCTGGGCCGCCGCCATCAAGACCAGCGCCGAGCATTTGGCGGCGTTGACGACGCTCGCGATCGACGCCGCCAAAATCGATACCAAGACCGATGCCGGCGCGCTGACGCTGCAGCAGCGGCCATTCCGGCCGCGCCGCCTGATCGAGGGCTTGGCGGAATCGCTCGCGGCACGCGCCGAAACTAAAGGCCTCGATGTCGAGGCAAGCGTCGCCGACGACCTGCCCGAGCTTCTGCAGGGCGATGCCGTGCGGCTGCGGGCCGCAGTGGAAAATCTGATCGATAATGCGGTGAAATTCACCGAGCGCGGCAGCGTGCGGCTCGAGGCGCGCGCCACATCCGCGGCGCGCAGACGGGCGAAGCTGCAAATCACCGTCACCGACAGCGGCATCGGACTAAGTGGCGCCGAGATCAAGCGGCTGTTCCGGCCGTTCGCGCAGGCCAATACCGAGATCGCGCGGCGCTATGGCGGCGCCGGCTTGGGTCTCGCCATGGTCAAGGCGCTCGCTAAGCTGATGGGCGGCGACCTCGCCGTCGCGAGCAAACCCGGCCGCGGCTCGGCGTTCCGCCTTTCCGTAATGCTGCCGCTCGCCGCTGCCGATACGGAGGGACGCTTGCCGGCGCAGCAGCCGGTGGCGCCGGCGCGGCGGCTCGCCGTGCTCTGCGCCGAGGACAATCCGTACGGTCGCGTGATCCTGAATACCATCCTTACCGAGCTCGGCCATCGCGCCGATTTTGTCGGCTCTGGCGAGGAAGTCGTCGAGGCGGTTAAGCGCGGCTACGACGTCGTGCTGATGGACGTGACGTTGCCCGGCATCGACGGCCTCGAAGCGAGCCGCCGCATTCGCGCGCTGCCCGACGCCGCTGGCCGAACGCCGATCGTCGGCATTTCGGGGCGAAGCGAAGACGGCGACGAGGCGGCCGCCCGCGGCGCCGGGATGAACGCCTATTTGCGCAAGCCTTTGAGCCCGAGCGGCTTGAGCGAAGCGATCGCAGCGGTCATTCCGCCGCCTGCTTGACGGCGGCGTCTGCCGCACCTTCCACGATCTCCACCAGATCGCTCATAATGCGATTCAGCTCGAAGTCCTTCGGTGTGTAGACTTCTGCGACGCCGGCTTGTTTCAGGACGCTCGCGTCCTGCGGCGGGATGATGCCGCCGACCACGACCGGCACGTCGTCGAGACCGGCCTCCTTCATGCGCGCGATGACGTCTTGGACGAGCGGCAGGTGCGAGCCGGACAGGATCGACAGCCCGACCACATGGACGCGCTGTTCCGCCGCCGCCGCGGCGATCGCTTCGGCGGTTAGGCGGATGCCGTCATAGACTACGTCCATGCCGGCGTCGCGGGCGCGCGCCGCGATCTGCTCGGCGCCGTTCGAATGGCCGTCGAGCCCGGGCTTGCCGACCAGAATTTTCAGACGGCGGCCGAGTTTTTTCGACACGCGGTCCACTTCGGCGCGAATATCGTCGAGGCCTTCGGCGTCGTTGCGCATGGCGGTGCCGACGCCGGTCGGCGCGCGGTATTCGCCGAACGCCGAGCGCAGGGCAAAGCCCCATTCCCCGGTGGTCACGCCGGCTTTGGCGCAGGCGATCGACGGCGGCATGATATTGACGCCGTCTTTCGCGGCTTTGCGTAGATAGTCGAGCGCCGCGGCGACCGCCTTCGCATCGCGCGCGTCGCGCCAGGCGGCTAGCCGCGCGATCTGGTCGGTCTCGGCCGCCTCCGACACGGTGACGACGGCTTCGGCGGCGTCGGCGAGCGGCGAGGCCTCGGTCTCGACGAAACGGTTAACGCCGACCACGGTCTGCTCGCCGCGCTCGATGGCCTCGACCCGGCGCGAATTGGATTCGACGAGCTGCTGCTTCAGATAGCCCTGCTCGACGGCGGCAACGACGCCACCCAGCTGTTCGATTTGTTTCAGCTCCTCCTTTGCTGCGGCTTTCAGTGCGGCGACCTTGGCGGCGATCGCCGGCGCGCCGTCGAACACGTCGTCGTATTCCAACAAATCGGTCTCGTAGGCGAGGATCTGCTGCATACGCAGCGACCATTGCTGATCCCACGGCCGCGGCAGGCCGAGCGCCTCGTTCCAGGCCGGCAGCTGCACGGCTCGGGCGCGGGCGCCTTTCGATAACGTCACCGCCAGCATTTCAAGCACGATGCGCGCGACATTGTTTTCGGGTTGTTGCTCCGTCAGTCCGAGCGAGTTGACCTGCACGCCGTAGCGGAACAGCCGCTGTTTTGCATCGGTCACGCCGTAACGTTCCCGCGTGATCTCGTCCCACAATTCGGTGAACGCGCGCATCTTGCAGATTTCGGTGATGAAGCGCAGTCCCGCATTGACGAAGAACGAGATGCGACCGACCACCTCGCCGAACTCTTCCGGTGCGCACTGGCCGGATGCCTTCACCGCATCGAGCACACCGATGGCGGTGGCAAGCGCAAAGGCGAGCTCCTGCACCGGCGTCGCGCCGGCTTCCTGCAGGTGATAGGAGCAGACGTTCATCGGATTCCACTTCGGCATGTCCTTGGTCGTGAACAGGATCACGTCCTTGGTCAGCCGCATCGATGGGGCCGGCGGAAACACGTAAGTGCCGCGCGACAGATACTCCTTGATGATGTCGTTTTGCGTGGTGCCTTGCAGCGATTTGCGTGACACGCCCTGCTCGTCGGCGAGCGCCACATAGAGCGCGAGCAGCCACGCCGCCGTCGCGTTGATGGTCATCGACGTGTTCATCTCGCCGAGCGGGATGCCGTCGAATAGCATGCGCATGTCGCCGAGATGTGAGATTGGTACGCCGACCTTACCGACCTCGCCATTGGCGTGCGGATGGTCGCTGTCGTAGCCGGTCTGGGTCGGCAGATCGAAGGCGACCGAGAGCCCGGTCTGGCCGCGATTGAGATTGGTGCGATAGAGCGCGTTCGAGGCGGCGGCCGAGGAATGGCCGGAATATGTCCGGATGAGCCACGGCTCGTCGCGCATGCGCGATCTCTCCTCGATAGTCATTGCCGTGGTGCCTCCTGGTGCGCGCATCCGCAAAGGTCAACGCTGGTCGCAGAATATTTGCTGCGTCGCATCATAGGCAAACATTTCTCCTGGGCTTGGCAAGGCTCGCCCGACAGGCAAG
>Ga0306921_10009859_pt1 | contig 10146 bp, 10 predicted proteins | sample sta12Cox44000080_FD_203760 | JGI IMG/M metagenome (GOLD analysis project Ga0306921, IMG submission 203760) | Lab enrichment of tropical soil microbial communities from Luquillo Experimental Forest, Puerto Rico - statoxic.12C.oxic.44.000.080 (v2)... | ecosystem: Environmental > Terrestrial >...
CGGCCATTTCTGTGATGAAGCGGTTGCGTATTGCCCGGGCTGGGCGGCCGGTGAAAGCGCGCGTCAGCTCGGTGACATCGTCGGTCGCAGCCCGCAGCTGGGCACGATACAGCGGTGAGAGGGTCGCTTCGAGACAACCCAAGAAGGCTGTACCGATCTGAGCCCCGCTCGCTCCGAGAGCGAAGGCCGCTGCGATCCCGCGGCCGTCCGCGATGCCGCCCGCGGCAATTACCGGTACGTGCACCGCATCGACGATTTGGGCACGAGCGCTACCGTACCGACCATGGCTGCACCTGGACTGCCACTGAAACTGCCGCGATGCCCGCCGGCTTCGAAGCCCTGTGCGATGATCGCGTCCGCACCGTTTGCTTCGAGCAACCGGGCTTCGGCGACCGTGGTTGCGGAGCTTAGAATGATGCAACCGGCCTCTTTGATCTGCCGGATCGCCGCGGCTCCGGGCAGACCAAAATGAAAGCTGACGACGGGCGGCCGGAGCTCGAGGACAAGGTGAAGCCGTTCTTCGTCGGATGTCGGGAAGAGTTCCTTCGGCTCAGGTACAGCCCCTAGCCCAAATTCTTCGAAATAGGGCGCGAGCTTTGCCCGCACCCGCTCTGCCGCCTGAGGACCGATCCGCGGCTGGGCATGGATAAAGAAGTTGAGATTGAACGGGGGGTTGGTCGCCTGGCGCAGTGTCGTGACCTGCTCTCGCACCATTGTCGAGGATAGCGCAGCGCAACCGATCGAGCCCAATGCCCCGGCATTGCACACGGCCGCAGCAAGCTCCGGCGGAGCGATGCCGCTCATCGGCGCTTGTCCTGCATCGGCTGGGCGGGCTTGCCGTGCGAGGTTGACAGAGCCGGCACACCCGCCAGGTCGAGCAGGGTCGGCATCACGTCGATCACGTGGGCGAATTGGCTGCGGATCGCCCCGCAATCCGCGAGCTTATCGGGCCACGAAACGATGAAGCTGACGCGCCGTCCGCCGCCGCCGGTGTAAGTCTTGTAGGACGGGAAGGGGGCATTGGAGACCTGCGCCCACCCCATCGGATAAACGGCAGAGCTCCGCCCGGTGCCGATCCAGGCTCCGCGCTCGACATCGACCTCGACCGGCAATGCCGGCAACCCGGCATAGCGCCGGTTGAAATGTAATGCGCCGGAAGGTCCCGCGGAGTTGGTGGCGCCATTGTCGGAAGAGAAGACTAAGATCGTATTGCCGAGCTCGTCGAGCTCTTCGAGCCTTGCCACGAGGCGTCCGATATTCTGGTCGGCGCAGTCGAGCATCGCGGCATAGGTTTCCATATGGCGCGCAAAGAGGCGCTGCTGATCTGCGGGGACCTCGTCCCAGGCCGGCGCCGCCGGGTCGCGGTCGGCGAGCCGGGTGCCCGGCGGGACCAATCCCATTGCGATCTGGCGCTCAAAGCGCGCGGCGCGCAGCGCGAGCTGCGTGAGGCCGTAGTGTGGATCGCCGACGACAATCCCGCGGGCGCTGATGCTCTGGTCGCGGCTGCAATGGCCGCCGCCCGCAGACGACAAGCGAGGCCCAAACTCGGGCGTGTGCGACTGGAGCTCGCGCCGGAACGGTATCGGTTTTGGTCCCTTCGCGGCTTTCCCTATCTTCTGGTTTACGACGCAGGGGCGGAGCCACCGATCATTCTCCGTTTCGTGCACCAGTCGCGCGATCTGCCGGCGGCGCTCGATCTTTAACCCGTTTCTTCGGAGGTGTGATCGGCAGCCCGCGCCCTGTCATTCCTTTTGCCAGACGAAGTTAATGATGCAGTTGGTGTCCCCGCCAAGCCGGGGCGGGAGTTCGCCAGTATACTGCCCTCTAATCGTGCCTTGCGAGTCGATCTGTCCATCGACCCGGCTGAAGTTGTGATTCCGGATCACCACGGCGCCTTGCGGGCTGACAGTTCCTTCCTAGGAGGGAACGCCGGGGATCCCGACAACCCCATTAGTGATCTTCAGGGGAGCCGGAGGCGTGAGAGCGCGTGCGTCGCAGGAGTGCTCACTGTTCGAGCCGTCCAACACCTCTCGGGATACGCCCCTATACCAACCGTCGAACGGTGTCGTCGATCCCGGTGCCGGCGCGGCTGCCATTCGGATGCTCCAATAGCACCAATATCCGTGTCGGTGTTCACCTACGAATACTTTATTATGGATGACGCCATATATGGTATCAACGGTCACCCCGATATCAGTCGGTGGTGCCTTAAGGTATCGCGTGGTAGTTACTTCTCCTGCCGCATTGACGTTACCCCGGAAAGTTGGCCTACCTCCGGTAAATAGGATTTCGTGGATCACCACTTGCCCCCCGGTAATCGTCATATCGACCGATGCCAACGGGCCGCAGTTACCGGCGTGCCCCCCGCCTAATTCGGCGACAGTGCCGACATATTTGCATCGAAGGCCGTCGCCGGCGTAGGAGCCTGTGCGGCGGCCGACAAAGCCAGTGTGTTGAGAATTAGCACGGCGCTCAGAAACTGGCGAAACCTCATCGCCATCTCCCTGAGTTGGCGCGGCAGATCCGCGCTCTGCGTTTTTTCCGGCAGATTTTAGCTCCTGCGGGGGCGTGTGCGAAGCAGGGTGCTGGTTGACACTCTTTTGCGAACACCGGCACCTTACTGAGGAGGGAGAGCGATCGGCACTGAGGAGGGAGAGCGATCGGCCGCGTGTCGCCGGACGACGCGTTGTGGCGGATCTGGCCTTATACCGGCGCTCTCGTCGTCGCTCTGGCTATCGTTGCGGCGATCCCCTGGATCTCGATCGCGTTTCTCTAATCGAGCACGCACCGGATCGCTGGCGACGGCCGCTCAGAAACAGTGCCTCGAGACCAACTCGAACCAGCCGATCACCAGCCCTGCTGTGCAGAAGATGATGCCGAGTGCCGCGCGCGCCAGTTCGGCCCGGGTCGGTAGGAGAGCAAGTCGGGCACGGATGGCCTCGAGCTGCTCTGCGATGAGGGCGAGATCGGTGGGCGGCTGGTTGGCGGGCCGCATGTATACGATGTTGGACATGCCGGAATGCTACCCGAGCATGGTTAACAAGACGTTACGATGTTCGATCGCGCCAATCCCAGGGGTCTGTGAGCTACCCTTACTGCGCTGTTGTCGCCGCCTTCGCCAATAGATGGGGCAAACCAACGCGTTGGCGCGCCCCCGGCAAAACGCGGCCGGCCAGCACCATGGGCGGTTTGCCGCCGCCGATGATCAGGGTGCCGGGCCCGTTAACCAGCATCTCGCCTTTTCCGCTCGAGCCAAGCGGTGCCCCTCGCGCGGTGATCAACAGGTCCTGCAGCCCGTCGCTATCGAGGTCCCAGTTGCGCACCGGGCCGGTGTCGAGATGAATGAAGCCGGAATGCGGATACCAACCGACGCCGCCGCGCCGCATCGCGCGCGCTGCGACCATCGCGTCGGCAAGCCTGCCGGGAAACCGCACATCGAGCGCGCGGCCGTAAAGGTGCTGGCTGTTCTCGGCAACGCCGAAGGTCGTGCGAGCCAGCAGTGCATTGGTTTCTTGTGTGCGAAAGGCCGATAGAACAACGGCGCTGGTCTGGCCCGTAGCGACCATAACATTGGCGAGAAAGTCGATCACGCCGACGTCGATGCCGGTCATCCTGCCGGAATGCTGGTCACGCAAGAAGACGCACAACTCATCCATCACCCGCGCGATCGGGCCATTGGCGTCGCGATAGGCGCCGTCGAAAGAGGTGCCTGTACGGGCATCGACAAGCCGCAATCGGGGCCACCCGGATGCGTTCGGCGTTGTCCATGCACGGTACGGTGGCGCACTCAAAAACGCGGCCGCGCCCAGCAGGAAGCGTCGTCTGTTCATCGCCCGATTGTAGACCAAACATTTGCCCGAACACGAGGCGACCCGTCTCACAAACGCAGGCGGCGCGCGTTGCATCGAACTAACCGGCGCCAAGCCGCATCTATGCAAACGCCGGACCGCTGAAACTCGTCAGTCCGCCGCGCTCCATCTCTTGATGAACGAACTCTCGGCCTTCTGAATCAGGACGGGTCATTGACGATCAATTGTTAGCATTTTAGACGTTTCCCCATGATTGGAGACCCGCCGGTGAAAGAACCCGTCCGAACGTTGGTCCGTAGCGATGTCACCGAACTATTAGAGCGAGCGCGCCGCGCCCGCGAAGAGGCGGCGAGTCTCTCAGACGACCATCGATTTATCGTGACATGGTATCGGATGCGTCCGCGTCGCGCGGCACGGACGTCTTCGATGCTGGATGGAGAAGATTAGCGAAGTGCCTCGCGATAGCGGTATCTTCCGGCTTCACAATCGTCAGGACACGAAGCGCCGCCGCGGGTAGGCAACTCACTCGTCCTTCTTCGTGGACACGTAGCCTTTACCGGTGCCGTTGGTGTTGATGCCCCATTTGATTGAATCGGCTACGGCGCGAGCTTCGTCGCGGCCTGCTCTCGACAATTCGCGCCCTCGTTCGGCCTGGCGCCGGGAGATGTCGGTAAGCCGATGAGCCTCCTTGGCCTCCTGATGGACGCGTTCAGCCGTCTCCCGCACCTGCTCGGCAAGCTCCTGGGCTCTCGCCAAAACGCGCTTGAGGAGGGGATCTTGGGGAGATCGCCGCCGCACCGTCATAATCTTTACCTTTCGCTCCTAACACTAACCTCGCGCGATGGCCATCCGTTCCTTGGATGCGCTCGACCCGCTCCGCCGCATCCACTGCGGGATCGTATCGGGAACAGAGGCGCTAAACATGCGTTTGAGGGGATGAAGACGAGGAGTAGGATAAAACTCGTATAGGCTCTTAGGGTGAATACCATGATGCCCAGCCTTCCCATCGTTGGCATTGGTGCCTCGGCGGGCGGTGTCGAGGCGCTGGAGCAGTTTTTCAAATCCCTTCCGCGTAACAACGGGCTGGCGTTCGTGGTCGTCACCCATCTGCCGCCGGACCGGGAGAGTATGCTGTCCGAGATTCTTGGCCGGGCGACCCGAATGCCGGTTGTCGATGCGCGGGGCGGCGAAAAAGTCGAGGCGGAGCACGTCTATGTTCTGCCGCCTAGCGCGATCCTGACGATCCGCGGTGGGAACCTGCAGCTTCGCCGTACCGGACCCACAGATCGCGAGCGCGCGCCGATCGACGTTTTCTTCACCTCTTTGGCCGAGGACCAGGCGGAGCACGCGATCGGTATCGTGCTCTCTGGCGGCGGCCATGACGGGACACTCGGCCTCAAGGCGATCAAGGAGAATGGCGGCCTGACCATCGCTCAGGGCACCAATGTGACGCGGCCGCGCTTCGCCGAGATGCCGTCGAGTGCTGTCGCGGCAGGCATCGTCGATTTGGAATTGCCGGTCGAGACCATTCCCGAGCGGATCATTGGCTATGTGCGCAATTGGGGTGCGTTCGATACCGAGCATCGGGGCAACGCCCTGACCACGATTTTCAACCTGTTGCGCACGCGCACCGGGCACGACTTCCGCGAGTACAAGGAGCGAACCTTTCAGCGCCGTGTCCAGCGCCGAATGCAGGTGGTTCAGACGACAAAACTCGAGGATTACGCCGAGCGGCTGCAAAGGGAGCCGGACGAGGTCAGCGCGCTATTTCGTGACCTGTTGATCGGGGTCACCGATTTCTTCCGCGATACTACAGCCTACCAGGCGCTCGAGACGTTGGTCATCCCAAAGCTGTTCGAAGGCAAAGGCGCCGACGACGAGGTCCGCGTCTGGATCGCCGGCTGCTCCACCGGAGAGGAAGCTTACTCGATCGCGATTTTGTTGCGCGAGCACATCGAAAGATCGCTGTCGCCGCCGAAGGTCCAGGTCTTCGCCACCGACATCGACGAGATTGGCATGGGTGTCGCCCGCGCAGCGCAGTATCCGGCGAGCGTGGTCAAGGAAGTCTCACCCGAGCGGCTCCGGCGCTTCTTTGTCCACGAAGCCGGGACTTATCGCGTCGTCAAAGAATTGCGCGATATGTGCATCTTCTCGGCCCACAGCGTTATTCGCGACCCGCCATTCTCGCGCCTCGACCTGATCTCCTGCCGCAACCTGCTGATTTACCTGAAGCCATCGCTGCAAGCGCAGATTATTCCGTTGTTTCATTACGCACTGCGCCCGAGCGGATATCTATTTCTTGGAAGCTCGGAGAACGTTTCCCGACACAGCGAGCTGTTTACTTCGCTCGACAGAAAGAACCGGATCTTTCGGCGCCGCGACCTGGTTGCCCGCCCGCCCCTGCCATTGCAGCAGTTTCTGCCGCAGGCGCGGCGCGAGGCGGCAGGGTCTGAGGAGAATCAAAGCGGTCTTCTGCAGCGCTCGGACACGCTGCGGCGAGCCGCCAATACTATCGTCGAGCATTTTGCCCCGACTTACGTGATCGTCGATGAAACCGGGCAAACGCTCTACTTCTCATCGGGCACCGGGAAATATCTGCAGCCTGCCGCCGGCCCGCCCAATCGCGACATCGTCGCTATGGCTCGACCGGGTTTGCGCGCCGATCTGCGCACGGCGCTCCACCGCGCCAAGGAAACCGGCCAGCGCGTGCTGCGCGATCGCATCCATGTGCAGATCAATGGCGGCGATCAGATGGTCAGCCTCGCGGTCGAGCCGATCATCGAAGGAAAAGAGACCGCCTACGGGATCGTATTTACCGATCGCGGGCCGGTTTCGGCCCAGGCCGAAACAGGTGATCGGAGCTAGCCGGAAGGCCAGGACTCGCCCGTTCAGCTAATCGAGAAAGAGCTGCAGGAGACCAAGGAGCGATTGCAGTCGACGATCGAGGAGCTCGAAACGGCGAACGAAGAGTTTCGCTCGTCCAATGAAGAGCTGCTCTCGGTCAATGAGGAATTGCAATCGACCAATGAAGAGCTCGAGACTTCGAAGGAGGAACTGCAATCGGTCAATGAGGAACTGCAGACCGTTAATCACGAGCTCAGCACGAAAATCGACGAGCTCGACCGGGCCAACAGCGATCTCAACAATTTATTCCAAAGCACCCAGATAGCGACAATCTTCCTCGATCGCAATCTGTTAGTTCGCAGCTTCACACCGACGATTACGAAAATCTTCAATCTCATTTCCAGTGACCACGGTCGCCCGCTGATGGACATCGTCAGCCGTGTTGGCTACTTGGACATTGCCGACGACATGCAGGCGGTGCTCAGCGGCGGCTCGACTATTGAACGTTCGGTGAGCCTTGCGGACGGCAAGAGTCATTACCTCGCCCGGATTCATCCCTATCGCGACAATTCTGCAAGGATCGATGGTGTGTCCCTGACGTTTGTCGACGTTACGAATTTGGTCACGGCCGAAGAGCAGCAGAAAGTGCTCGCTGCCGAGCTCAGCCATCGGGTCAAGAATACGCTTGCCGTGGTCTCGTCGATCGCCGAACGGACCTTATCGGACGGCGAGACCAAGGAAAATTTGATCGGCCGCCTCCACGCCCTAGGGCACACCCACGACGTGTTGTCGGAGACCGGCTGGAGGGAAGCCGGATTACGTGAGCTCGTCTCTGCCGAGCTGTCTCCGCATGGGGCGAGCGACGGCGCTCTGCAGATCAGCGGACCGCCGGTCATGCTCAGGCCCCAAGCCGCTCTGTTTATCACTTTGGCGCTTCACGAGCTCTCTACCAACGCCGCAAAATACGGCGCTCTTTCGGTTCCCGAGGGCCGGGTTGCTGTCTCCTGGATCATCACGGGCGACCGGCCTCCGCAGCTCGAGATCAATTGGCAGGAGGAAGGAGGACCAAAGGTCGATGGGTTTGGGGTGGCGGGCTTCGGCACGGAACTTATCGAGCGCGGTATTCGTTTCGAATTGCAGGGCGAGGCAAAGCTGGAAACGGTTAACGGAGGCCTCCATTGTAGGATCTTAATCCCGGCAAACCCGCAAAATGTGACTTTCGGGTCGGCAGGGAACAGACAAGATTAGAGCACCCGCCATAAAGGACCCGCCATGACCGCTGCGCTCGAGGGGGTCAGAGTTTTGGTCGTCGAAGATGAATATCTCGTCGCAGTACTTATCCAAGAAATCTTGGAAACTGCTGGCTGTGTAGTGGCGGGCCCGATCCCGCGGCTTGCGGAAGCACTCGACGCAGCGCATCATGAGAACTGCGACGCCGCGGTGCTCGATGTGAATCTGGCCGGCGAGCGAATCGACCCGGTCGCGGATGCTCTATGCGAGCGGAATGTCCCCTTTCTGTTCGTGACCGGGTATGGGACAAATGCGCTGCCCGGCGAATACATCGAGCGACCACATCTCCACAAGCCATTCAGAATGGCTGATCTCCTCTCTGCTGTATCGAGCCTCATGAAACCTTCGATTCAGACAACAGTGCACCCAGGGTGACACGACCGGCACCACCACAGGGATCGAAATATGGCGGCGGCGAGACCAGTTGATCATTCCTTGCGGATGGAAGCGTCGCGCGCTCGCCTGAGCGAATCTCGAAGGCTGTGTCGCAGCACGGCGGTTATCATCCGCGAAACGCGCGTGACGATCGGCCGGACCTTAAAGATGCTCAAACCCAGGCCCCCGCCGGACGTTTCGGATGATCGATAAAGAAGAGACCGACTCTTCTCCTGCGCTAGCCTGACTGCGCGGATCGGCCCCGACAGTGTGCTAGAGATGAAGATGAGGGCGCTGTCGACATTGGGTGAGCTAAAAGAAATGCGCGGCTCAGGCGCTTATAGCCAAACAACAAGCTCAAATGTATGCGCAGCATTACCGGGACAATGCCGAAGTATTGGAGCCCCGCAACATCAGCCGGAAGAGGAACCGGCTTCGGCCCATTTACGTTTATCGTGACGAGCGGTTGTCAGGAAACTAGTTTTTTCCAGGCATCGTTCCATGTCCCTGGCCATTCGATCGAGCGTTTGCGCAGCGTAGAGCATCGTATGCTTTGCCGACGCAGAGGAGAAACCGTCGGCTTCAGTGCGTATCTCCTCGGCCATCAGACGCCACCAGCAGACCTTGGACATCGTTCCGTGTGCGGATTTTTCTTCCGAACCGCCAAATTGGGCTTTAAACGCGTCCGCCTTATTATCTTCGTTGAAATCGACATGAATGACATACCAACCTGACAGGTGATCGCAAGTAAATCGGTGAGGCTGACAGCGGTGATGGTCGAGCCAGAGGCGCATCGCCTTCATCGTGCCGGACAGATCGGCGGTCCGGTGCAGCTTGATGACGATATTGCGCATACGCGTCCCTCCCGGCTTTCGTTAATAATACGCACAGACAGTGGAGCGCATCCATCGTGTTCGTGTAGTGAGGCCAGAAAACACCGGCTGAGCGCCGCCGACATTCTCAGCCGCCGTCCGGCCCGTAGAGTTGCAGCTCTTGCACACGCTCCTTGATAGCCAACAGGTCAGCGTTCACCGTCAGCACGCGGATGATGGTACCCCTGTCTTGCCGCCACGGCCCTCCCATGGCCTCGTGCTCTGCTTCCCGAAACGCCACCCATCGCCGCTGAGACGCGCGCACCAGCTCTCGTGATTTCGGATCCAAGTCCGCCATCACTCGCTTGTAGACTTCGTTCAGCCGCTTGTCCCACGCTTGGATCGCCTCGTCGGTGCATTCGACCATCCCCGGCGTGCTCAATGCCTCGGGCTTGGCGAGGCAGGCATCGAGTGCGGCGTCGAGCGGGTCCGGGTCGGCTGCCAGAGCCGGGAAGGAAAGCAGTGACAACAACAGTAGCAGGGCACGCAGGCTCGGCAATCCCCGTGGCTTCAATTCCATCAGTCCCCATAGGCCGGGGTGCCGCGGGCGAGGCCGCCATGGAGATCGAGTATCCGGTTGCGCCAGGCCCTGACCGGGTCATCGGACGCCAGCAATTCGAAATCGCTGATCGCACGTGCCCATTGGAAGGCGCCGAAGACGATGTAGTCGGGATAGGCGGGCGCGTTGCCGGAGATGAAATCCTGCCGCTCGACGGTGCGGCGCAGCGGATCGAGGCTAGTGCGAAACGCCGGCAGCCGCGCTTCGCGGTCTCGCACGACCTCTTCCAAGGTCTTGCCAAAGCGCTCCTCGCGCGAGCGGCGAAAATAATCCTGATCCTGCGGGCGCGAGTGGCGATGGATGTCGAGGACGACGAGCGGGATGATGCCCGGCTGCAGCACCGTCTCGGTCCAGTTCTGCACAAAGCGCGCCAGCGCGCGGCCGGTTAGGCCGCCAA
>Ga0306921_10009860_pt1 | contig 10146 bp, 9 predicted proteins | sample sta12Cox44000080_FD_203760 | JGI IMG/M metagenome (GOLD analysis project Ga0306921, IMG submission 203760) | Lab enrichment of tropical soil microbial communities from Luquillo Experimental Forest, Puerto Rico - statoxic.12C.oxic.44.000.080 (v2)... | ecosystem: Environmental > Terrestrial > Soil...
AATCCCGCCGGGGGGATCTCCGCCAGGCTCGTCTCGTTCTCCGCTGACTTTGCAGATCCGCCCGGAATCAACGACTATGACAGCTTCGCCGAGGCTTACACGGCCTCAAACGAGAACAGCCTCGTTAATGCGTACTACGAGCGACCCGCGATGCTGGCGCTGGCGGGAGACGTGGCTGGCCGGCGGATTCTTGACGCTGGCTGCGGCTCTGGTCCTCTGTTCGCGGCGCTGCGCGGCCTGGGCGCCATCGTGACGGGCTTCGACAAAAGCGCCGGGATGGTGGAGTTGGCCCGGCGGCGGCTCGGTGACGGCGCGGACCTGCTGGTAGCCGAGCTGGGCAGCCCGCTTCCCTTCCCCGACGACACGTTCGACGACGTTACGGCTTCCCTGGTACTGCACTACCTGGAGGACTGGGGGCCGGCACTAGCCGAGCTGCGGCGCGTGCTCAGGCCCGGCGGGCGGCTCATCGTGTCCGTTGACCATCCCTTTGCAGAGAACCTGTGGCACCGCGAGGCCGGCCTCGAGCCCGATTATTTCGCGACCTACAACTACATCTCTGAGTGGACCGCGGGCGGCCAGACCGCGCTGCTGCGTTTCTGGACCCGGCCGCTGCACGCGATGACCGACGCCTTCACCGCGGCCGGCTTCCGGATATCGGTCATCAGCGAGCCAGCTGTCGCGCCGGATACCCCCCGCGAGCTACTCCCTGACGACATCGCGGACAGGCGGCGCTTCCTGTGCTTCCTGTTCTTCGTCCTGTACGCCAGCGGCTAGCAGAGACGGCAGGGGCGGACTGCCGCGGCGAGGGCGGCCCGGTCCTCATGCTGTTGCACAGTCGCGGGCTGCGGTGCCGCGGGCTGCGGTGCCGCCTCCTGCGGTGCCGCCTCCTGCGGCTCGGGCGCGGCACCGGCCAGTTCTTGGCGGCTGATGCGGATGGTGACGATCCCGATGAGCAAGCGCCTTGCTGCACGCCGGCCGCGGCCGCCACCACGAGGCACTCCAGGAGTTCAGCGAGGCCGAACACCTGCGATCGCAGATGGAGGGATCGCACGCGTGGGCCAGCCAGATGACCGGCTGGCTGCTCGCCACCCAGGCCCGCGCCGGGCTGCCTGACCAGGCCCGCGCCTTGCTCGCGGCGATCGAGGACGAGCGGGCCAGCTCCGGCGAGATCCGTAATGCCCGCGCGGTGAGCTCCCTCGCGGAAGGCGATCCGGCCACGGCGCTGGCCGCGGTGGCCGATGTTCTGGATGGCACGGCACCGGTCGTCGGGTACATCACGATCGTTGAGGCACACCTACTGGCCGGGCTCGCTCACCGTGAGCTCGGCGACCAGCGCGCGGCCAGCCAGGCGGCCGAACGGGCGCTGGCCCTGGCGGAATCTGACCGGGTGATCCTGCCGTTCGCGATGACCGGCTCAGCCGGGCTGCTGGAGGCGCTGCCGCGGCATGAGACAGCGCACGCCGCGCTGCTCGCCGACATCCTCGACGTCCTGCACGGCTCATCCCCGGCGGTCAAAGAGCAGTCCTCATTGCCGCCGGCGGAAGAGCTCAGCCCAGGCGAGCTCAGGGTGCTGCGATATCTGCCGACCAACCTGTCCCGGCCCGAGATCGCCGGCGAGCTGTCCGTCTCGCCGAACACCGTCAACGCGCACATCCGCAGCATCTACGCCAAGCTCCAGGTCCGTGACCGGTCCTCGGCCGTGCGGCGCGCGCGGGAACTGCGGTTGCTGGCGGCGGCCGGCCGGACGCGCTAGCCCGGCGGTAACCCGATCCTGTTCCGCACCAGAAGGTGCCGCTCCCATGGCCAGTGCTCGCGCGCGACCAGCCCGTGGAGGTTAAGCCAGCAGGTCGGCGACTGTGTCGCGCACGTTCTTGCCGTCCAGCGGGCGGGAGACCAGCCCGGCCGTGTCAGCCTGGGCACGGCCAAAAACGTGCAACCGGCCGTCTTGGCGGGCGAGGATCAGGTCGCTGCTCGTCTCGGGGATCTCGGCCGATCCCCGCGTGGTGTACCGGGTGATGGTGACAAGCGCGGAGCGATCGGATGAGGCGAGCAGGGCGTTCGCGTCGACGCTCACTTCGGGGTCGGCCGGTTCCCCCTGAGGCAGCCAGGCGACGAGGTCGTCGAGGGCTTGATCGGACGGGTACAGGCCGATCTCGTGGACGCCAAGGGCGTCGATCCGCACGACCAGGAAGATGTGCTCAGGCTGCGGGAGTAGTAGAGTCCGCCACGGCTCGCCGGGAACGGTCCCGGTCGCCCGGGCATCCAGCACCGTCCTGGCTCGCTGCTCGAACGCCACCGCTATGCCCAGGTCTCCGCGTACCTGCACCTGATGGCCCGCGGAACCTGCTACCAGGAGCTGGCGGGCTGCCAGGGAGCGGACGGCCTCGGCGATTACCTCGTCTGACGGCCGGGCCTCCAGGAAATCCACGATCGCATCCACCGCGGTGAGCTCGGCAAGTGTGTAGGCGCCCAGCAGCACCGGCCCAGTGTTGACCAAGTTCACCACGGCCTGGACCAGACCCTCCGGGACGGACACCTGACCTGGGCTTGGTCGGGGCGACGCCGGGTCTCTCGCAGCAGCCTCGCTCACAGCAGCCCGGCCTCCTTCCACAAGTTCGCCGTAGGCGGCTGCTCGTGGTCCTGACCGAGGATCGCGGCAGCAACCTGGGACGGCGTTTCGGTCACCCACACATCGGAGTTGCCGAACAGACCCCGCCCGGCCCGCCCGGACAGCATCTGGCCGAGCTCGCTCGCCGGGTCCGCCCGCATCGGCGGCGGGAACCGGGCCGCGAGGTCCTGGGAGGCAGCGGTCGTGTCGTCGTCCGCCTCGATCCGGCGTAGTGCCGAGGCCAGCGACTCCGCGACCGCCGGCGTGAGCGGAGTGGGCACGGCCAGATCAGGCGACAGATACATCGGACGCCGTTCGGTCAGCCGCGACAGGCCCCACGGGCCGACATTGCTGCGGGTGATCCTGTACATCACGTAGTCCATGAGGTGCCGGAGATCGTTCAGACTGGGCAGCTTGCGCTTGCCGAAGGCAGCCGGAGTCTTTTCCAGCTGCACCCAGGTGCCCTGAGCGGTCCGGCCGTGCAGCTTCTCCCGGACCACCTGTCCGCGCATCCCGATGTCGGGGTAGCGTTTCTTATCGATATCGCGGTGGTGGCTGGATATCCGCAGGTGGCTGACCTTCTCGAACCGCCACTTCTCGTACAGCTGGGGATCATCGACCAGCACGTGACCACCGCACAGCACGTCACGCAACTGGGGTACCTGCATGCCGTGCTGCGACAGGTCGACGATGATCGCTGCCTCCTCCGGGCTGAGCTGATCGGCCGCGGCCAGCAGCCCCTTGCGGTACGCCCCAGCCCGAGCGGTGATATCGATCAGCAGCCGAACCCGGGTACGCACCTGCTCGGTCTGCTCCGCGGTCAGCGCGTGGGAGCCCGGCTGCGTTGCCAGGGCGCCCAGAATCAAAAATTGCATGGAATCCATGTAACAAATAGCAGGTCAGAAGGCGGGTGACTGGAACCGGCCACCGCCGAATTATCAGATCGCTCTGTGTGTCTGACCTCCTGACCGTATGGCGCAGGGTGTCAGCGTGAATCACCTTCGAGGGGTGAAGCGCCATCGCTGGACCCATACCGGTCCTGCAAGCAGCTCATCTTCCGGTTCGGGTATCGATACTGCGCCGGGCCGTGTTCTCCGAGCACGGACGCCGCCGGCTCGGTGAGGAGGGCGAGATGAGCCAGGCCGCAGCTATCAGTGAGCCCACCAGCGAGCTAGAACGCCTGATCGCGGAACTGTCGGAGTCTGGACTGCTCGTCTTCGTCTTCGGCGTCGGCTGGTGGACGGCGCACCTGACCGGCGCGACGGCACCGGTATTCCGCGGCCCGGCCGACCGGCGGTGGTGGCACGTTGAGCTCGGCGACAGCGCGGCGAACTGGTTGATGGACGTGCGGGTCGATGAGATCACCGGGGTGCGCTTCGTCCGCGAGCCCTACCCTTTCCCCTCGTTTCCCGGCCGGGAGTCCCTGACAGTCCAATTCCTGGGGCCGGGCTCGGAGGCTGTGCTCTCCTGCTACGTGCACGAGTTGTATGACGGCCAGCGGATGCGCCCAGAGAAGCTGGCGGCCTGGCGAGCACTGCGCGAACGCTACGGCAATCGCGACGAGTCGAGGGTCGAGCGCGGCACCCTCTTGGCCCCGGCCGCGTAGCGGTCACCCGCGGGCATTGGCGAAGTGCACCCCATCCGGCTTGAGACCCTGATCGCAGCCCCCATCGGCGAGTGCTTCGACCTCTCGCTATCCGTCGATGCCCACACCGCATCGATGAGGGCATCGGGCGAGCGCGCGGTTAGCGGGGTTACCAGCGGAGTTCTCAGGCTCGGGGACACGGTCACCTGGCGTGCCCGCCACTTCGGCATCGTTTTCCGGATGACCTCCGCGATCACCGAGTGCGACTATCCGAGCCGGTTCGTCGACGAGCAGCAGCGCGGCCCCTTCCGGCAATGGCGGCACGAGCACACGTTCACAGCAATGCCGGACGGCAAGACTCAGATGATCGACGTCGTGGAGTTCAAGTCTCCGCTTGGTTCAGCCGGGTCCATAGCCGACGGCCTGCTGCTCAGGCATTACCTGCCCCGGCTGCTTCGCCAGCGCAATACCTGGCTCAAAGCCACCCTAGAAGCAACTATCGCCGCTCCTGGTTCCTTATATAGGCATCCAGGCGGGATGCTTGTTCGGCGGCGCTGTCAAGCAGGGCTCGGCTGTCGAGCTGGTCACCGGGGAAGTACAGCCAGCCGGCACGGCGTCCGAGCGCGCACGCTGGCGTGCTCCTTACTGTAGGCCGGGCGCGTGGCCGGATCGAAGATCGCTCCCGGGCCCACCTCGAGGGCGGGCTGCTGGTCGATCTCGATAAGCAGAACCCCGTCGAGGAGCAGGTGGACCTCGCTGTCAGCGATCGGCCGCTCGCGTAGCAGCGCGCCCTCCGGCAGACTCTGCTGACGGTAACCTCCCGACACCAGGATCGCATCGGCGAGCGACCCCTCGGCCGGTCCCTTGATGGCGGTGACCGGCACCGGTTCGCCGCCGCCGCCCCAAGGGGTGTCACTGTGGGCGTCTCCGCGGAGCCAGTCTTTATACCGGATCACGGCGCTTTTGTGCGTGAGGTGCCCGGTGTCGTCGTACAAGTAATGGCGGGGGAACCGGCTCGCGGCGGCGAGCTCGGCCGTCGAGGACCCGTCGGCATTGAGGGTCAGAACGATGGTCGACCAGGCGATAGGGGCGGTCAGCTGCCAGAACGGCGGGTGGGGTACGGCCCGGGGGACCGGCGCGCCGGTGTGCCCGCCAGCGGTCCGGATGAAACGCACCTGCGTCCTGTGGACCTCCGGCGGCGGGGTGAGATCGGGCAGGGCGATCCCGGCGAAGGTCAGCGTGTGGGACCGCAGCCGGACTGTGGTGGACCCGAGCCGCCCTCCGCCCGACATCCCGTGCGCGGTGATCTGGCCATCCTGGACCTCGATCCACGCGTGCAATTGGTTGGCGAACCGGATCGCGTCGGCGGACAGCAACACCTCGACGTCCGGCAGTTGATCGGGCGGCGGCTTATCGTAGTGCGCCACGCCGAGCCCGAACGGCAGGCTGAACACCCCTTCGACTGCCGTTGGCGGGATCCACGACAAGCACGTCCCTGTGGCTTGGTATCGCATCGGGCCCTCCGTGAGAAGAACCAAGCAGGCCGCTCGGGCGGTGCGCGGCTGCGCCGGTGATGGCGAAGGCGGAAGGCGAGCGCCTTCGTAGCAGGGCCGACGGAGCGGCGAGCCGGCAGGCGGCCTGTCGGCTGGATCCAGATGTAATTTCATAATCGCAGACGAGGCCGCCCCAGCCGAGCTTGCTTGCGGCGCTTCCGCCATCGACGAAGGGATCGAGCAGGGCGGTGAAGCGCATCGACGAGCCGCGCCGCGACGCCGCGCCGCGACGCCGCGACGCCGCGCCGGGTGAGTGACATCCTGAAGTCATCGGGCACAGAAAGGCGGCAGCCATGACACGCGAACCCCCCGAGCCGCTGCGGCTCGACTACCTGATCAGGGCCGGGGCAATCCACTCGATGACCGGCGAGACCTACCGCTCGCTGGGCGTGCGCGGTGCGGAGATCGTGGCGGTGTCGGCCGATCTGAACGGGCTGGATGACCTGGCCGGCGGCGGGACCGCGGTGGTCGAGGCCGGTGATCTCACGCTGCTGCCGGCCTTCGCTGATTCGCACGAGCACCTGATGGAGGCCAGCCGCAACACGCTGCTGGTCCCGGTCGATAAGGCCCGGTCGGTGGCTGAGTTCACCGGCATGGTCGCCGACGCGGCACGGGACGCCGCGCCGGGTGAGTGGATTGTGACCTCGATGGGCTGGCATGAGTCGAACCTGGCCGAGAACCGGCTGCCTTCCCTGGCCGAGCTGGACGGGGCGGCACCGGATCATCCGGTGCTGGCTCGCAGGGGCGGACACCTGGCGGTGGTCAACTCGGCCGCGCTGCGGGCAGCTGGCATCGGGCCGGACACACCTGACCCACCCGGCGGGAAGATCGGACGGCTGCCGGACGGCAGCCGGGACGGGACGCTGGAGGGCGGGGCGGTGTACCAGGTCGCGGCGTTCACGGTCGGGCCAGACCGGGCCCAGTTGGCCGCGGCCCTGGGAACCGGCTCGGCCGCCTATGCGGCGCTGGGGGTGGGCACCATCCGCGAAGCGATGATCAACCTTGATGAGCTGCTCGCCTACCAGGACGCGCGGGACCGAGACTTGCTGCGGGTGCGGGTCCGGCCGATGATCCGGGTCGGCGCCGAGCTGACCGAGGATGCGGCGATCGCGCTGATCGACGGGCTGGGAGCGCGCAGCGGGTTCGGGGATGACTGGCTGCGGATCTGGGGACTGAAGTTCGTGCTGGACGGAGGCGTGGAGGGCGCTGCGCTGGAGCAGCCCTACGCGAACGATCCCGGCAACTCCGGGCATCTGAACTGGGACCCCGTGGCACTGACCCGTGTGTGTGCCGAGGCCGTCCGCCGGGGCTGGCGGATCGGCACCCACGCGGTCGGCGACCGGGCAGTGCGGACGCTGCTGGACGTTTACGACGCGGTGGTCGCCCAGGTGGGCCCGCTACCGCCGTGGACGCTGGTCATCGAGCATGGCATGCTCACCGACGCGACGCAGCGGGACCGGGCCGTCCGTGGCGGCTTCGGCGTGACAGTGCAGCACCCGCTGCTGTGGAACATGGGTAGCGAGATGCTGGTCACCTGGGGCCCCGAACGCACCCGCCGGGTCAGCCCGCTAGACCAATGGCATGCCGCTGGCGCAGACCTGGCCGCCGGCACCGACATCGTCCGGCCGTTCAATCCGATGACCGCCGTGTGGGGCATGGTCACCCGGGGCACCAAGTCCGCCGGTGTCCAGGGTCCCGAGCATGCGATCAGCGCGGATACCGCGCTGGAGATCTACACCATGGGCACCGCCGCCCTCAACCACGAGCAGGACCGGCTGGGCAGCATCACCCCGGGCAAGCTTGCCGACCTAGTCGGTTATCCCGCGGATCCGCTGGCCGCCGATCCAGACGACCTGGCCGAGCTGACCCCCGCGTTCACCATCGTGGGCGGCCGGCCCACCCACGACCCAGACAAGCGGCTGGCCCGGTAACTAGCCCAGGCTCAAGAGACCGGCGGAACCGGGTCACCGGCCAGCCTGGCATACATGTACATGTCTTTCCGCTCGCCGCCGACCTCTTGCCAGCCCCGTAGCAGGCCCTCCCGTTGGAATCCGGCTTTCTCCGCGGTCCGGATGGACGCTGTGTTCCACGGCTCGACATGCAGTTCCAGGCGCGGGATTCGCAGGTCCTGGTGAGCCCATCGGGTAAGAGCCCGGACAGCGCAGGCAGCGGCCCGGCGGCCCCGTGCTGAACTGATGACCCAGTAACCCACCGATGCCCGCCCCGCGCTGACATCCGTCAGCCACAGCCCGGCCTGGCCGGCCGCGTGGTCGGTATCAGCGTCAGCGATCGCGAACGAGTAGCCGGTTCCCTGCTCAGCGCGTTCCCACTGCCGTTCGATGAAACGACGGCCCGCCTCCTCGGTAAAGGCCGCGGGCACAGTCGTGATCAAGGGAATGTGGGGATCGCTGGCCGCCTCACGAACCACGTCGATGTCGCCCAGCGCGAAAGGGCGGAGCCGGAACGGGCCAGCCGCCAGGGTCGGCACGATCAGGGCCGCGGACATGCCGTCGCGAGCAGCCATTGCTCAAGCATTGCCGCCGTGCCCGGGCGGCGCATCTCATTATCGGCGGCTGACTTGACTTCAAGCCAGCTTGAAGTCCTATGGTCCGCTCATGACCACTCATGTCAGATACGGGCACCGCCACCTGGATGTCGTCTGCGACCTCAACGCCGCCGAACTGGGCGCGAGGGCTGCCGAGTGGCGACGGTTGCTTGACGATGCCGGGCTGGGCGTCACCCGCGTTGACGGGGGTGCCCGGCTGTGGCTTCGTCCCGACGCGGCGGCCGCCGCCGAAGACCTCATGCGGCGCGAAGCCAGCTGCTGCGGGTTCCTGGATTTCGAGCTCACGACCGACGGCGACCGGCTGCGCCTGGACATAACATCCCTGGCCAGCTACGGCGACGAGATCGCCGCCGCCCTCGCCGGGCTCCGATCAGAAGGCGGCGGGAGATGCTGATCGGGGAAGTCTCCGATCGGAGCGGCCTGGCCACCTCGACCATCCGCTACTACGAAGAACTCGGCCTCATCGAACCTGTCGGGCGCGAGTCAGGACACAGGCTCTTCGCCGAGGAGGCACCCCGCCGTCTGCGCACCATCACCGCTGCCCGCGAGGCCGGTTTCAGCCTCGCGGAGATCGGGCGGCTGCTCGGCAGCCAGGCCGAGGGTACGGACGAATGGCGCTCGCTGGTCGAAGCCAAGATCGACTCCGTCGAGACCCGCATCAAGCGGCTGGAGGCCGTCGCCCGTACCCTTCGGCAAAGCCTTGAATGCGGCTGCCGCGCATGGGACCAGTGTCCGATCGTCTCGCCCTGAGTCACTCCAGAGATACTCCCGAGACACTCAGGCGAAGGAACTACCGCTCCTCCGGATAGTCGAAGTTTCTCCAGTCAGGACGCCACGGCGGCGTGTTCTCACGCCCCGCCTGGGGCCTGGCCTGCCGCGGGAAGTCATTTCGCGGCGGGGTCGGGGGGTAAGCGCCCCGGGGCCGCGGCATCGGCTGCGGTCCCGAGGGAGCCTCCCGGTATGCGGGAGCGCCCCGTCCGTAGCCCGGCTGCGGGGGAACCGCCGCCGCCCGGCGATATGGAGCCCGGGCCGCGGGCCCAGGCTCAGGCCTGGGCGAAGGCACCCGCGAAGGCATAGGCGAAGGCACCCGCGAAGGCAGCGGCGGACTACCTGACCGTGCGCCCGCTGGCGCCATGTCCGCACTGACGGTAAGAGCCTGCACATAGATACAGCAGAGCAACGCGACTCCAGTCAGGAGCGCCATCCAGAATGATGTCCTAGACTCCCCGTCCCGCGCGAAGAAGTCACCTGCGCCGAACGCGCCGATGACGGCGGCGAGGGTCACCGACGCCAGCGCTGTGATCTTGGTGTGCCGGACATTAACGGCCCTGATCAGCAGCACGATAGCGGCGCCGATCAGGAACACGCCGACGAGGATATGCGTCGTGAGCAACAACGGGCCGTTCGCGATCTCCCGGACGATTCCCGCGTGCTGGTCCGCGGCCGGCACTGGCACGTAAATGTTCAGCCACATGCCCAGGCCGAACTCCACCACCAGCGCGATCAGGGTTGTGAGACAGGCGCTGCGCAACCTCGCGACGGCCGGCAGGCGAGTATGCCTGCCAGCCGTGAGGAACATGAGCGACCTGTGTGTCCCCTCGGACACCGCCACCTTCCTTCTCCGCCCCTTACCCATAAGGACGGCCGATCCGGGGAAGGGGTTCAGCCGATGACTTAGCTGAAGATGCGCTCGGCCATGTCGGTACGTGACGAGGTCAGTCGGTTTCGTCGGGGTACCGGGAGTCTCGCCTGTCCCGTATGTAGTCTCGCCGGGCTTCCAGCCTTTCGTGCCGGTACTCTCGCCTGGCGTCGAGCCTTTCCCGGCGCGCTTCCA
>Ga0306921_10009863_pt1 | contig 10143 bp, 16 predicted proteins | sample sta12Cox44000080_FD_203760 | JGI IMG/M metagenome (GOLD analysis project Ga0306921, IMG submission 203760) | Lab enrichment of tropical soil microbial communities from Luquillo Experimental Forest, Puerto Rico - statoxic.12C.oxic.44.000.080 (v2)... | ecosystem: Environmental > Terrestrial >...
GCTGGGCGTCAAAAACCGCACCGAGCTCGCCGAATGCGTCGCCGCTGCCGAAGCCGGCCCGTTGCCGGCTGACGTGATGGCCCGAGTCGACCGGTCGGTCGACCGCGCCGCCGAGTAGAGCCCGCAAACGCGATCAGGTCGTCGAGATTATTGCGTCGGATGATTCTCCGGCATTGCGGCCGGATCAGACCGTCGCGCTCACAGCAGAGCCCCCGCGAGGGGATCGGTAACGGTCGCGCGACGATGCTGCGCTTCGCGCAGGAAGGAGCGAAGATCCTTGCTGTCGACCGCGACCTTGTCTCGGCCGAGGAGACCGCGGTGCTGGCCGCGGAGTCTGGTGGCGAATGCGTCGCCGTGCAGGCCGATGTCACGCGCGAGGCGACGCGGGCCGCCGCGATGGCGACGGCAGTCGAGCGCTGGGGCCGCATCGACATTCTGCACAACAATGTCGGGGTCAGCATTGCCGCTCGACGAACTAACCGAGACGGTGTTCGAGGGTGCAAACCGCCTTCGCAGCCGCGCCAATTTGCGGTCACCATCGCGGTCCGCAGTTGGTGGTTATCCGGTCTCCGTAAAGGCAGAACCCATTGAGGAAACATAAGAATCTGGCATTATCCTCGCTTCAACTGGCCGCGGGCAGCGCCTGAATAACCGCGCCGCGACTTTGCGGTCTAAAATAGCGTGATGGGGATGGGAGTCATCCCCGGCTAAAGAGAGCGCCGGAGCCGGTGGTGCGATTGTCGAAGCCGCCAGCCAGCGCGTGACGCGTCTAGGCGGGGTCCTCGCTAGGGGGCGACCGCCGGCCGTCTCGCCGTCGAGTCGTCGAATGCCCGAACCGAACATCGGCGATCGGAACAGCCATGGCTCCCGTGTCCATGAATTTCGGACCGCAAAATTGCGGCGCGGTTCCCCGGCACGACCAGGTGCGGCGAGGATGATCGAAGATTATTACGATTTTCCAATGGGTTCTGATTTTTGAGCAGTCGGTCAATTACCGACGCTGACCGTGATGGTGGCCGCAAATTGGCGCGGCTGCGACGTGGCTTTTCGGTCGCTCCGTCACGACCGGGCCATTCTAGGTCGTCGCGACACCATGCGCGAGAAGCTGATCACAGCAACGAGACCTACCGGTCAGAACTACTACGGAGCAAATCCGATTGGAAACGAGCTGGGCACTGAGCCGGCGCCAATTCGGTCGGCTTGCGCCGCCACGTGGTCGGAACCACAGCAACTGATGCGCCATGACCTCACAAGAATAAACGATTTGCCGGCACTCGGAAAATCAACACCAGCCACAATTAACTATAGTGCACTCCAAAATGTTGATTTGAGAGACATCACAGACCTTTCTGGGATGTCAAAATTAGGTTAACCATTTACCTGTTCGAAGCCAAGACGTATTTTGTAAAAATTCGAAGGGTCGTCGGAACCGCTGATGGCTTATGCGCAATCGCTCATCATCATGTTATTAGCGAGCCAGGCAAGTATTGGAGCCGCTGATGCGGGCGAACGGACGATCTTGCGTGAGCCGGCTGCTGTCATTGGGCAAAACCATGCGGGGAGTCATGCGACCAAAGACGCCCGGAGGATCTCCGTCATCCCGCTCGATCGGGTTGCAGAGGCGGTCGACGGCGCGGAGTCGAGCCATGGCAAAGATACCGCTATGTGGCGGCCAGACCCCTCCGGGCCCCAGGGACCGATGCAGGTCGGCGAGGCGGCAGCTACGGATGTCGGTGGTGGGGACCGATTTGACCTGATGCAGAATCGTGCGATCGGGCGAGCCTACTTGGCACAGCTGTACGCACGATACAAGGACTGGCCGGACGCTATTGCCGCATATAATTGGGGCCTCAACAACGTCGATACCTGGATCAGAGCCGGACGACCGCGCGAAAGGTTACTAGCTGGCGTGGCAGCGTACACGATGCGGGTCTTACACGATAGCGGGCTTTGCTACGGCGGTCAGACAATACTGCTTCGACGATCGGCGATATTTGACGCCGACCCCGGATTCCGCCCAGCTATGGCTGATCCATTTATCCATTCTATATTCGCCCATTTTGATACTGATGGTGGTGCACTCACTAGGAACCGCCACTAAAGCGCTGGTGACCAGACTGGGCGGGCGACTTGTTTGTGCCTATGTCACCACTGGTCAATATGATGTGGCTTTGGTGGTCGAAATGCCGAACGGCGACGCGATGACACAGTTGGCCGTTGCGATAACGTCGTCAGGAAATGCGCGGACGACGACCGTCCGGGCGTTCACTCCCGAGGAATTTGGAAAACTCGCCGCTGAAGCGCCCACGATGACATAACCGTCGCCGTCAAGCCCTGTTGGGGTGCGGCGTCAGGCAGTTTCTCAGTCCGGTTCCGCGCCCCGATTTTCCTCCATTTGTCGAATCGCCCCGACCCGGCTGGAAGGTTTGCTGACCAGCGGCGGATTTCAGGAAGTTCGGGTCGAACGACAAACGCGGGAGGGCAGCTTTGATAGCTTCCACGAGTATTTGGAGCCGATCCAGGCGGGCATTGGCTCTATCCCACAGATATACCTAATATTGCCCGACGCGGCGCAGCGCGCCGTCCGCCAAGAAGTCAGAACGAGACTTGCGGAATTCGAATCTGGCGGGCGGTTGCCTATGAGTGTTGAGATGCTGATTGGCACCGGCCGCGCCTGATCCGCAGCATCAAGTACAGTGATAAGCGCTAGACATACCCCGCGCCCTAAGGTGCGGGAGCCCGCCGATCACGATGAAGCGGGATCACCAAGATTCGCTAAAGGCCCAACCTCATGCCAAAAGGGTGTCGGCGTTTTGCGGGCCGATCAGTGGCTCGCCAGCATGTCCCATGGGACTTTCCCTCGGGCATCGGCGGAATGCGGAGCATATCCGCCATTGGCTCACCAGCCTCGTAGCGGCGGCAAAGCTCCTCGGGGTCATATGTCACGCCGACCGGGTTCTCGGCAAAGGCCCGGCTATGGAAGCCGTCAAGCTCCGCAGGTGTGGCGAAATTATCGATCTGAAGCTCAACCCGGTTATTGTCGGGATCGCGGTAGTACATCGATGTCGTGACACCGTGGTTGATCGGCCAATGCGGCAGGATGCCAGCCGCCTTCAGTCGGCGATAGGTCAATAGCAATTCACCGAGGTTATTGTAAGCGTAATCCACGTGGTCGGTGCCGACAGCGTCGGGCTCGCGCACCGGCAGACCGGGAATGTTGATAAGCGCCAAGCGGTGATGCTCGTCATCATAGGATAGAAAACAAAGCCGCTCGTCACGGAATACGATGCGAGCCGCGAGCACGGTTTGGTACCACTCGATCATCTTTTCGAACTGCGCGGTTCGCAGCACGAAATGAGCAAACTTCGCCGGGCTTATCGCTTGCGAGGCGGGGTTTTAGCTGACGCGTCGGGGCTACATCGTTCATAAAAATACCTTTCGAGCCTTAGGGGCAGCCGATAGATTGCCCTCAGGATAGCACGAAGACCGCACCCGCGGAAAGGCCATCGGGATGTCACGTACCGGGGCCAGAGTGCAGAGGTGATCGACGCGGAGCTTGGTGAAGTCATCGCCGGGGTGCATCCAAGTCGCACCGAAATCGAGTCAAATCACGATTTTCGGCAGCGTTGGACTGGACTGGCGTTTCAGGATCTTGTCAGGGGCCTTTGAAACGCGGTGTCGGCCACAGCGTAGATTTTCAGCGGCGAGAGTAGTCGAGCACCCCAAGCTCTAATTCTCGACCCTTGAACGGCTGCACTTCAGGATGGTGTTCGACTCTTTCTGGTTCTTACCGCTCATGCTGGCATTCCCCTGCGGATACCCCATGCTGTGCGATCAAGTTCGCCGCGCGGCGGTAAGACAAAATATTTTGGACCGAATCTCAGCCCGAAGCCGTCGCCCGCGAAGCGTGGGAAAACGTGGAGGTGAACATGGAAGACCTCCTGGCCAGCCGCTTCTCTGTCAGCCAAGAAGAAGTTTACGCCTTCGCAACGGACGCCACTCGTTCCGAGGGCGGCAGCAACGCGCATTCCCATTGCGAAGATCTGACCACCTAGTATCTCATCTAGGTCGGCTAGGTATGGAGTGTGGCGCTTCGGAATTATCAGGACATGACCGGGGTTAACCGGCTGAATATCCATGAATGCCAGAACGTTTTCCGCTTCATCGATGACGCTTATCGGCCGTTTGCCAGCGACGAGTTCACAGAAAACGCAGGTTTCCAAATCCACGGCCCGCACTTTCGCTCCATTCCCAATCGATATCCTAGTGTGCCGCGGAGGTAAGACCCCGGCCGGGCTCCGATCGGCGATTCGCTCTTAACGCACTATCGGCGACATAGGCATTGCAACCGCTCGCCATGTGCGACACGAAATGGTCAAGTTTTACGTTGCCTCCCGCCCGATGAGCATGCGCTTCAAGTTAGGAGATTATCGACGTCCAATCCCATACTGATCACCGACTCGGCTAATCTTTCCATCGGCGAAGTCGATCTCAAGCATGTCTTCCGATGACCCAATCACTGCGACAGATGTATGTGAGCGGGCATCGAAGACCTCGGTGCCATCGGCGCTATTTTTGACGGGTGCGACATAACCAAAATCCCCCTTTATATCAAAGGTCAGCCAGTGTGATCCTCGACCGCTCCTTAATGTCAATGTCTGCTTCAGAACGGGAGCCATTGGATTACGCATGTCCCAGACATAAACGTGCGGGTCAGACCCGCTACTATTTGCCCAAACTTCACTCTGGTCAGGGGTCCAACCAATTCCATGAAACAGACCAGCATCACCGGGTGGATGGTTTGGAACAGTCGCCGTGATAATCTCACCCGTCTTGAGATTGGCCACCTGCATTCCCCAGAGATCTCTCACATTGTTTACGACGTAGCTGCTCGTGCTATCGACTGCATAGGGACCGAGGATACCCAAATAAGGGCCAATGCGTGATACAGCAAAGCTGCTCGGATCGATCAGATAGAGGTAATTGCCGCTGCCATCCTCAGCCTTGGTCTCTTGGAATATTGGCCCAGATAGCGGATATTGAGCGTCGTGCGATCGATTTGAGAAATACACCTTTCGAACAGTGTCGCCTGTGTTGGCATCCACGACATTGATGAAGTCTGCCGAACCGCCTTCCCAAGTCGGAACATAAAGCAGTTTTCCATCTGGATTGATCACCAGCCGATCGACACCCGGATCGATTGCTCTATTCCAGACCACCGAGTCGTTGTAAACGTCGAGGCAATAGACCATGCCCGTGCCTGAGACATTCCGGTAGGCGACGTAAAGCTTACCAGTGGCACCGCTAACGGCCACTCCTCTGACATCGCTGACGCCGGGAACCGTCTGAATCGTTTTGATCAGCCGATGCCCGGCATCCATGTCGTAGACCGAAATAGATCCTCGATCATCCGAGGACTCATTGACCGCGTATAGGCTGCGTGGGGGATTCGACTGCATCTCCTCAGTCCCCCGAGCAGACTTCGCAGTGATCACGAAGAGACCGAGCAAAATCAACAAAGCCGCCACGTATTTTGTGGTCATGTTTGTGGCCACCCCTATCCTACCGAATGGCCACGCCCGTTCCTTCCGACCCGAGAGCTAGATTTGCCGTGATCAAGGCCGACATGAGGCCGTAAAGCTTGAGAGACGCATCGGTATTGGCGGACCGTGACCCCATGCGGGGGAGCATAGGCCGGTCGGGACGGGCACTCCAGCGATGTGGACTTCCCGAGCGAGGTGTGCGAGGCTTTGCGTAGAACATAAACGGAACACAAAAATGGCTGCAAGCTCCCAGTTCATGATCGCCGAAGCCGAAAGACGCTTTCCAGTGCGCATTCGGATCGGTGTCCCTCCTGATGGGCTGGGCTCCCGACTCGACCGGATCAAAGTATGGCTCGACGAGAGTTGTGGTGCTGATGGTTGGGCGATGACGCCTTCCGGCACACGCGGCGTGCTGAATGACGCTCTTTCGATCTATTTCGCAGATGCCACCCTAGCGAGCGCCTTCGTCGCCAGGTGGTGTGCCGGTTACCAGGTTGAGACCTCTGGGGGCGTCTTCCAAGTGCGCCAGGACGAGCCGATGCCGCGAGTAGGAGCCACGCCGCACCGAACACCGTGAGCGGTGCTAACGAATCCCGATTGGATTTCTAGGTTCATCCGAGCAAATTCAACGTCAACGACATAATCTCAATCCCAAGAAAAAGCTCGAATCCTCGATTGACGCGCGGTGCTGGTAGGGCGCTATAGGCAGGCATCTCGACGAATTGACAAGGCACAAATCTGACCAGGGCGTTAACCGCTGATCAAGGATTCATCCGGTTATTATTTTCGAGGTGGCTACACCGATAGAGTGATCAGGAATGGATGAACACGATGTCCGCGAAATTCGCGTGCCAATTACCGGTGGCGAATTGGTGACCATACGGGTGCGGGAAAAAGGCCGACTGACCGAGGAGGGAGTCGAAGGAATCGTTTTTGCCTTGCTTCATCCTAAGACTCTGATCGAGGTGGGAGAGTATTGGGTGCCATTGAGTGCCATGCCCCAATCTTGCCGTGCCCGATCCAAACTCTAAATGATCCCGGCGCTCCTCATCCATTTTGGGCATCTTCATCCGTTGGCGACTGAGCGGGAGTTTACTGTTGGTGTGGTTTATGCGTCTTTCGCGTTAAAAGAGGGCTTGAAAGCTCGGGTACTCAGGGCGGCTTGCCGCGACCCCGGCCCTTGATCCAAGCGTTCCGCAAAGCCACCTAATCAACAACCGCTGCGACCAGCGGTGTTTTCCGATCAGCTTCGGATCATATCGAAACCAAGACCCCATCGGATCGGCAACAACACGACCGCTAGTCGCTCTACCCGGCTGATCGGGCACGAACCCACCAGGAAACCAAAGTTGAGAGATCAAAATTTCCGTCATTCGCGGCGTCGCGACTTCGACGCTGATACCTACCACCCACAACCCCATGCTTTCGGAACCCGGCCCCGGTTCAGCCAACCCCGGTTCGAGGCACCTTCCGGTCCACCCGTCCACGGGATCGTCAAGTGGTTCAACCCCGACAAAGGCTTCCGGTTCGTCGAACTCTCGGATGGGTCCGGCGACGCCTTCCTTCACGGGAGCGTCCTGACTCAGAGCGCCATCACCACCGTGCAACCGGGAGAGACCGTCGAAGTTCGTGTTGGCCCCGGCCACAAAGGGCCACACATTACCGAGGTGCTAGGCGTCGATAGCAGCACCGCTGCTCCAGTAGCATCACCGCGGTCGCGCTTCCGGGCCGAGACATCGAACGGAGCATCTACGGAAAAAGCGGTCGAGGAGACCGGCACAGTAAAATGGTTCAATGCTGAAAGGGGCTACGGTTTCATCTCTCCGAATGGCGGCGCGAAGGATGTGTTTGTCCACGTCTCCGCCCTTGTGCGATCTGGCATCGAGGGGCTCAGCGAAGGGCAGACGGTCGTCGTCGATGTCGTCGAGGGTCGAAAGGGGCCAGAAGCGACAAGGGTTCGCCTGATTTAAAACTCAGCCATCGCGCGCATGGCTAGGATGACCCGATCAGTGCCGGTCGACAGGGAGAGTTCCGCGATCGACCAACCATGACGCGCTTTGAGCGCCACCAAGTAGATGCCAGGTCCATAGAAGCCGAGCCCGAACCCAAATAGCGCGACGAGGAAGGCCGCAGCCACGACAAGCCAGCCGTGGTAAAGGCCCGATGGATGAGATCTCTCTATGGCGGCGCGATCATCCATGGCCGGAACTTGATCGCTTCGACAGACGAGCGCTCGCCATTATCGGACCTGATCCGCCGACAGAGTCCGATTTCAGCTATAGGGGTGGGGCATTGTCGGCGTAGGTTGGCGTCCATGATTACGGGATTGCCTCCAGGGCTTGACTGGAAAATATGCGACCGCGCTAGGCTGGCGCGAGATTCGGCCTTCGACGGCGTATTCTTTACGGGCGTCCGAACGACGCGGATCTACTGTCGACCGGTCTGCCCGGTGCGCCCTGCACGTTCGGCGAACGTCGTCTTCTTCGGCTCGGCAGCCGCGGCGGAACGCGCAGGTTTCCGGCCATGCCTACGCTGTCGCCCCGAGACGGCTCCGGGGAGCCCCGCTTGGAGCGGGACAGCGACGACGGTGGCCCGTGCGGTGCGCCTGATAGAAGCAGGGTTTCTGAACGAAGCCTCGGTTGCCGAACTTGCTGATCGACTTGGTATGGGGTCACGCCACTTGTTGCGGCTATTTGTTCGCCATACAGGAGCGACGCCTACCGAGGTCGCGGCTACTCGCCGTGTCCAGAAAGCCAAGCGGCTCCTCAACGAGACCCAGATGCCAATGTCAGAGATCGCCTTCGCCGCTGGGTTTCGTAGCGTGCGACGCTTTAACGATGCCTTCCTGGCCACGTATGGCCGATCGCCTTCATCCTTCCGTGCGATCTGAGGCTAAGGTGGCGATCCGTTAATCTCGACTTGAAGGTGTCAGTGGCGGATGACGTCGGTTCGAGAGATCGGCTAATCGATTGCATTTCGAGGCCGAGCCGAGTCCGGTTCAGCCGTGACCAGCACCGCCCCGGCGATCGGAAGCTTGTAGGTGCGGACCCGCAAATTGGCCCAACAGGCAAAGGCTGCGATGGCGGCGAGGCCGACCAGCAGCCAGAGGACGGGCAGTGCAATATGGGTATCGGTATAGCTCGCCCCCACCACCACCCCATTGTCGCCGTACAGCAGCAGAAAACGGTCGAGACCATAGGACCAGGCTTTCACCGCGAAGAAGAGCCCCAGCAGAGCGGAGCCATGAGCGATGGCCGCGGGTGAGATCGACCGGCGCTGCTCGTTGAATTCGATGTCGCCTTGCACCCAATACACCGCTCCGGCGACGAGAAAGCTGAAGACGAGCAGCAGCAGAAGCCAATCTTTGAGGACGATATAGGCGGGCAGGGAGAAGAGATAAAAGCCGATGTCTTTGCCGTACTGGGGATCGCTCCGTCCATACGGCACCTGATAGACAAAGCGCAGGAACACGTCCCAGTTGCTGACCTCTCCTGCGGCAACCAGGATCGCAAGGATGCCGGCGACCCCCGCGATCAGCAGGCGCCACGGGAGCCGCTGGCCCATCAGCACCAACAGCTCGGGCAATGTCTGAACCGCCTCGGATTCGCGCTCAAAGTCGACGCAATACACTTGGCCCCGTCGCCGGGCGAAGCGGTAGGCCAGGGTTCCGTTCACCCACAGTAGGATGGCGGACCCCGCCCAAAGGCGGCGAAGAAGAGGACCGCCTGGCCGCCGAGAATTGTCCAGAAGACATCCAGATACTCGACGGCCGAAAACCAGGCCCAATCGACCAGGAAGCTACTCGTCAGGCCCAGTACGATGAGGCAGGCCAAGATGACGATAGCAGCGACCGCAATGCCTCTTCTTGGCATATCTCCCTCCTCGGGTGTTCGTCGTGTTCATGGCCCGGTGACGGCGTCGCTCTTAGGGCTGGCCACGGGCAGAAAGGAAACGCGGACGACCCGCCCCGCCGGTCGTAAACCTCGGCCGGAACGCGAGCCCAGGACACCGTACCCACAGCTCCTCTGCCCGAGTCGGCCACGTGATCTTAGCCGATTGACACCGGCTCAAGAAGCGGAGGGGCCGGCGCGTCCCTCGTGCGGCCGAGAATGTCGCAGGCACTTGATCCCGCCAGATCCGCCGCCATATTAGCCGCGCAGTGTTCGTGCTCCTGGGTTGAGTCACGTGATCGGGCCTGCGTGAGCGAACCACCGACGCGGTGGAAGCGGACCGGTCTTTATCCCCTGCGGACATCTGGACAGCCCTAATCGCGCGGGTCGTCTCCCGACCGCGCAGCGCATTCACGCGAACGCACTGTCGGCATACCGATACCGAGAGGCCGTTCCCAACTTGCCCCGTTTCTCCGACCTTGGACTTTCCGCGCCTATCCTTGGCGCGCTCGCCGCAGAAGGCTACGCGGCACCCACGCCGATTCAATTCCAGGCCATCCCGCCGGTGCTCGCCGGGCGCGATCTGTGCGGCATCGCACAAACCGGCACCGGCAAGACCGCCGCCTTCGCATTACCAATCCTCCAGCGCCTCGCCGCCGTTCCACGGCGAGCCGCACCGCACACCTGCCGCGTCCTCGTGCTGAGCCCGA
>Ga0306921_10009865_pt1 | contig 10141 bp, 7 predicted proteins | sample sta12Cox44000080_FD_203760 | JGI IMG/M metagenome (GOLD analysis project Ga0306921, IMG submission 203760) | Lab enrichment of tropical soil microbial communities from Luquillo Experimental Forest, Puerto Rico - statoxic.12C.oxic.44.000.080 (v2)... | ecosystem: Environmental > Terrestrial > Soil...
TCGCCTCGCGCTTGAGCTGGCGGATGATTTCCGGTCTCCCCAACACCGGCCGACCCATCGCTTGGTCGGGATACGCGCACTCCTGGAAATGGTCGAACACGATGTCGTCGGGAGTGTCGTTCGCCTGCCCGATCTCCTGTAGGATCACCGCGCGCTCGCGCTCGGTCTCCTCCGGCTCGAAGGTGGAGTTCTGCAGGATGTCGGAGAGGATATCGAGGGCCAGCGGGACGTCCTCCTTGAGTACTTTTGCGTAGTAGGCCGTGCTTTCGCGGGAGGTGTACGCGTTGAGATGGCCGCCGACCGCTTCGATCTCCTCGGCGATGGCGAGAGCGTTCCGTCGTGCGGTGCCCTTGAAGGCCATGTGCTCGAGGAAATGTGCAACCCCGTTGATGTTAGCCTGCTCGTGCCGGGTGCCGACATCGACCCAAATCCCGAGCGAGACCGTGTCGACGGTGTCGATGCGGTCGGTAGCGACCCGCAATCCGTTGGCCAAAGTGGAAAGCTGCGTCGTCATTCTATGATCCGATCAGGAGTTTCCGGCACGCCGCGCGCGGGCGCGAATAAAGCGTGTTACGGCGCCCAGATCGTTGGGCAACACGACCAGCCGCTCGCGCCTCTCGAGGATGTCGCTAAGGGCAGCGGGCAACACCGGCCGAAGGCCGGTCGCACGTTCGACCACATCGGGAAACTTCGCCGGATGGGCGCAGGCCAGGGCGATCATCGATGCACTGGCGTTCCCCGCACTTATTTCGGTCTGCGCGGCCGCAACCGCGATCGCGGTGTGGGGATCGATCAGCAAGCCCGATCGGGCGTAAGTCTCGGCGATGGTGTCCATCGTGTGAGTGTCGTCAACCTTGTGGGTAGAAAACAAGCGACGCGCCGTGCGCCAGCCTTGGTCATCCTCGCGCATGCGGCCGTTCTGCCGAAAGAGCCGCATCACCTCGCCGACGGCTGCACCGCTACGGCCCTTTAGCTCGAACAGCAAGCGCTCGAAATTGCTAGACACCTGGATGTCCATGCTGGGCGTGAAGCTCGGCTCGACGGGGGCGATCACCATCTGTCCTGTCGCAAAATAGCGCGCGAGAATGTCGTTACGGTTGGTGCCGATGACCAGCCGGTCGATCGGGAGCCCCATGCGGCGAGCGATGTGCCCAGCATATACATTGCCGAAATTGCCGGTAGGCACACTGAACGAAATCGGGCGGGCCGGAGCGCCGAGCGCCACTCCGGCGGCGAAATAGTACACGGTTTGAGCGGCGATTCGTGCCCAGTTGATCGAATTGACCGCCGAGAGATTGAGCGTGCACCGCAGCTTTGCGTCGGCGAACAGGGCTTTGACGAGATCCTGACAGTCGTCAAAAGTGCCCTCGATGGCGATTGCATGGGCATTCGACGAATCGACCGTCGTCATCTGCCGGCGTTGAATCTCGGAAACTCGATTGTGCGGAAAGAGCATGAATATGTCGATCGCTTCCCTATCGCGGCAAGCCTCGAGCGCGGCAGAGCCGGTGTCTCCTGAGGTTGCGCCAACGACAGTTATATGCTCGTGCCGTCGCGCGAGCACCGCGTCAAACATCTGCCCGACAAGTTGCAGTGCGAGATCCTTGAAGGCAAGCGTCGGCCCGTGGAACAGTTCGAGCAGCCATAGCCGCTCGTCGAGCTGAACCAGCGGTACGACCGCGGCCCGATTGAAACTGCTGTAGGCCGCCACTGTGAGCTGCCGTAGCTCGTCCGTTGCAAAAGTCTCGCCGGCGAACAGCGAGACGACGCGAGCCGCGAGTTCGGCGTATGGCAGGCCGGCGTAGTCCCGCAAAGTCGCCACGCTGAGCACAGGCAGCCGGTCCGGCACGTAGAGCCCGCCGTCGTCAGCGAGGCCTCCCAGAAGCGCCTCCGTGAACGAGAGGGTGGATGGTGAGGGGCGGGGATCGCGGGTACTGAGATAACGCACGAGTTCAGGTCCGATTCGGACGCGGAGCCTATCGCTGCTCTAGCACCCCCGCAACTGGATGTAGGCTCATCACGCAAATTCGGTTCTGGGAAGGCACGGCGCGGCGCGATGTCCGCCCCGCTGAATCACTTCGGAACGTAAAAGGTACCGTCTTGCGAGCGCCAAGCTATCCGGTAATAACGATCGACCGCATAAAGGACGTCGTCGGTAAAACGACTGAATTTACGCTCGTGAGGAACAATGTGACAAGGAGCGGCTTCCTGATCGTCACAAATGTCGGTGCGAAGTTGTACTACCGCGAACTCCTTGGCAGCAATTCGCCGAATAATGTCATTTTGGTCGAGCATACCGGCCAGGATGAATTGGCGCGAATTAAACGGATCGAGGGTAAATGGCTGACCGGCGCGATAGCACAGAAGTAAACTCTCGCACATCGCCGGTCCGTGCCTGTCCGAAATGAACTCCGCTTCAGCCAAAAAAAACCGCTCGGCTTGGCGGTCGCTCTCCAACAAACCGCCGGCATGATGAATTTGCGCAAACGCCTGCGGGCTTCTTGCCAAGATCGGCTCGGCGAGGAGCAGCGGCGCAAGAGCGAGCGCAACCTTAGATACGCGCTCGTGAGCGAATACCCCGGAGACCATCCGGTTGCGCAACTCGTGCAGCATGACACCCGCAGCGACGGCGAGAAACACCGCTGCGTCCTGAAACATGTTGTAGGAGGTTCCCTCAAAGCCTGAGAAAATCGTCGCGGCGAAAATCGAAATGATGCCATAGGCGGCGAGAATGCGTCGGTCGCCCGAAAAAATGGCTCGGGCGAACAAGAGAACCACTGCCAGAGGAAACTCGCCCAGACGCAAATACTTCATCAAATGGTAGCGCGCTCCGTGCCATGTAAAAAGACGGGGCGACAGCAAATGGTCGATAAAGGTGCCACCTGCGACAAGATGTGTGAGCCCGAGGCAGCTCACGGCGAGACTGGCGCAGCAGCCGAACCAGAACGGCAGCCAGCGTGGCGAGCGGATTGCGATATCGAAGGTGATCGCGAGCGGGATCGCTATGAGATTGTGCTTGACGAAGCCGGCGAGTGTCACGAGCAGGGCCGTACGCAAAAGGCTAAGCCAATGGGGCGGTCCGGAAATGTAACTGACTAGGGCGCCGAGCATTATCGACTCGCCCAAAGTCTGCGGATCGTCGACTGCGACCCAGGCGGGCGCGACAAGATAACAAAAACCGAGGGCACAGCCCCCGCCGAAGACCGCGTCGACCCTATCACCGCCGAACCGGCGTATTGCGGCCGCGGCCAGGACGCCTACCGCGAAGAAGGACAACAGCGCGATGATCCGCCCGCTCAATAAAAGGTCGTGGACCACGAAATTAACGCCGGTTACCACCAAGAACGAGAAGATCGGGTAATTGTTCACACGCCAATAGTTATCGTCGTAAATGATTTCGTGATCGATAAGTCTCTGTGCGTTATAGACATTCCATCCCTCGTTATAATTTATTTCGAAGCTGAAGCCGATCGAAAGCAGGTTACCGGCAGCCAGCGTGATTGCGTAAACCAGAACGAGGCCGGCGAAGATGGGGAGAAATCGAGCCGCGGTTGGAGAGAACAGTGGTCGGACAACGACCGTCGAAATGCGAGGATGCTCAGCTTCCGCCTGCAAGGACATAAAATCTCTACTCCGTCGTTCCGGAATTGATCTCGTAAGCTCGAACTTATTGAATTCGCTTATTTGGTTCCAGCTTCGTCCGGTTAGCACGAGATGCTGGGCCGATGAGCGCGCAGCCAGAGCCGCGTGCTGGATGAGGTCCTGCCGTCATTTGGCCTTGCGCCAAGCGCATTCAGCGCTTCAAGATGGCCAGAGAGTCTGCCGCAGCTTCGGGATGCGCATCCCTTTGGAAAGAGAGGGCAAGCGGTCGGAGGACTGGGTCACGGCCTCTGATGCGGTAAAGGCGAGATTCCATATCTTTCAAGACGCTCGGAATGTATCGCCGCCCGCTACGCCCTTGCAACCTGATGCTGCGCAGGGTTCGGGAAGTTGCAGACCGGCTTCGCCACCGCGCCATCCTCGATCGCCCCCCGGAAGGCCGACCGACGCGCCCTGGCCCGACGAAGGAGCTCACCGGGCTGGAGCGGGCGCGATGCGCATGCCGAGCAGAGGTGCAGCCGCTTCTAGGGGGAGTTTCGTGTAATCGCGCGGAATCTCGAACAACGCAGCGTCTTGTCTGCCGATCTTGACGTGGTGTAGCTGCCAATCGATCGTTGAGAGTTTGCCGTTTCGCGTTTCGAACTTGCCGACGCACTTCATCGGGATTCCGTCGCGGCTTAGCCACAGCGAGCCCGTCGCACGGCCTTCGGGCGAATCGTTCTCCACCAAATATTGTGTCGTTGCGATGCCGTCGATGCTCTCTTGCCCGATCGGCTGCCACAGATCAGGGTGACTGAAGACCGCGACGGCGCTGGGGAGCACAAATTCGACGACAGTATGGAGTTGCGGCAGCACGATCTCGCCGACAGTACTGTCGGCGCGCAGGATAAACACTGGCTTAACGGCCGGAAAATCCTGCTCGTGCCGTTGCTCGCCCGGCATGTGCCACATTCTGCCAACAAAGCTCCGCCCATCGAGAATTAGAACCCTCTCTGCGGTGAAGCCGACCCGAGCATCGCCGATGGTCTCGGCCTGCGCATTGGTCGACAGCAACACTGGTAACGAAAACGCGATTGGAGACAGACGGAGCGCGCGCATGGTCATCCTGGGCCCGATGCGGGTCTGATAGGCAGCAGGTGCGGCGGTCTCGCGACGCGCTGGACAGCGCCAGCGTAACGCCTATCCTGCGGCAGGTGAAACTGGAACGGGTGAGACGGGGCGGTCGCGATGAACGGAAGGATCAAGGCGCTGGTCCTCGCATGCCCGAGCGGGCGATGAACGACACCGACGGAACGATCACGGTAAAAGTCCATGCTGCGATCACCGACATACCGGCTGCCGCCTGGGATGCGTGCGCCGGGGACGGTAACCCGACCATCTCGCACGCCTTTTTGAATGCGCTCGAGGAAAGCGGCTCGACGACAGCCCGTACCGGCTGGACACCGCAGCATCTGTCTGTCGCCGGCCCAGGTGCTGCGGTCGTGGGCGTGGTGCCGCTGTACGCGAAGACCCACTCCTATGGCGAATACGTCTTCGATTACGGGTGGGCGGACGCTTACGAACGCGCCGGCGGCCGATACTATCCGAAGTTGCTCTCCGCTGCGCCGTTTACTCCGGTACCCGGCCCGCGGCTGATGGTGCGTCCCGGCGCGCCGCCGGAGACGCAGGCACACCTGATTGCAGCGATGATCGAGCTCGCCAAGCGGCGACGAATTTCGTCGCTCCACGTCAATTTCCCCGAACACTCCGATATGGAATCACTGACCGAGGCCGGATTTCTGCAACGCCTCGGCCAGCAGTTTCATTGGACAAATGCCGGCTATCGCGATTTCGACGATTTCCTTGCGGCGTTGAACTCGCGCAAGCGCAAGGCGGTCAAGAAGGAACGCCGCGAGGCGCTCGCACCGGGCCTCGAAATCGAGGTCCTCACCGGAGCCAATCTGAAGCCCCGTCATTGGGACGCGTTTTATGAATTCTATCTTGCGACCTCGGATCGCAAGTGGGGCTCAGCTTACCTCAATCGCCGCTTTTTCGCATTGATCGGCGAACGAATGCCCGAGAAGATCGTCCTCGTCATGGCGCGGTGCGGCGCCAATTACGTCGCGGGCGCATTCAACCTTCTCGGAAAAGATACAATCTACGGCCGCAACTGGGGCAGCTATGGAGACTACAAGTTTCTTCATTTCGAATGCTGCTATTATCAAGCGATCGAATTCGCCATTACACACGGGCTGAAGCGCGTCGAGGCGGGCGCGCAGGGGCCGCATAAGATCCAACGCGGCTATCTCCCCACGTCGACTTACAGCGCCCACTGGATCCCCGATCCGGCTTTTCGGCGAGCGGTTGCGCAATTCCTCGCCCGCGAACGCGACATGATCGAACGAAAAATCGACGGGCTCACCGAGTTCTCCCCATTCCGGCAACAGGAGGACCCGCCCTAGCCCTCCCCGCTGCTGGGCGAGGGGCCCTACCTACTCGACCAGCTCTGGCTCCCTTGGCGCGGGCGTGACCGGGCGCTCCTGGAAGGAGAAGGCGAGCGCGTCGTCCTCTTGCTTGCGCGTCACGCGGACGATCCCGCCTTTTGCCAGCCGCCCGAACAGCAGCTCATCGGCGAGCGGTTTCTTGATGTGTTCCTGAATGATGCGGGCCAGCGGGCGGGCCCCGAAAAGCGGATCGTAGCCCTTTTCCGCCAGCCACGTGCGCGCGCTCGCATCGAGCTCGATCGTGACATTTCGATCGGCAAGCTGCTCTTCGAGCTGCAGCACGAACTTGTCGACGACCCGGCCAATCGTCTCGGTCGATAGGGCAGAGAACGAGATCGTCGCATCGAGCCGGTTGCGAAACTCGGGGGAAAACATGCGGTTGATTGCTTCGTGATCGTCGCCTTCGCGGATGCCGCTGCCGAACCCGATGGCAGGTTTGGCGAGGTCGGAAGCGCCGGCATTCGTCGTCATGATCAGGATGACGTTGCGGAAGTCGACGATCTTGCCGTTGTGATCGGTCAGCTTTCCGTAATCCATGACTTGCAACAGGATATTGAAGAGATCGGGATGTGCCTTCTCGATCTCATCGAGCAGCAGCACGCTGTGGGGATGCTGGTCGATCGCATCGGTCAGCAATCCGCCCTGATCGAAACCGACATAGCCGGGTGGGGCGCCGATCAGCCGAGAAACCGTATGCCGCTCCATGTACTCGGACATGTCGAACCGAGTGATCTCGATGCCGAGCGCGCGGGCAAGCTGGCGCGCGACCTCGGTTTTGCCGACCCCGGTCGGGCCGGAGAACAAGTAGCTGCCAATCGGCTTCTCGGGATCGCGCAAGCCGGCGCGCGCCAGCTTGATCGCCGAAACCAACGCCTCGATCGCCTTGTCTTGGCCGAACACCATCGTCTTCAGGTCACGCTGCAAATTCCTCAGCACCTCGCGATCGTCGCGCGACACGCTCTTCGGAGGGATTCGCGCCATCGTCGCGATGCACGCCTCGACCTCTCTTGCGGTGATGGTTTTGCGGCGGCGGTTTTCGGGCACCAGCATCTGGGCCGCGCCAGTCTCGTCGATAACGTCGATCGCCTTGTCAGGCAGCTTGCGGTCGCCGATGTAGCGATGCGAGAGTTCGACCGCAGCGCGCAGCGCGTCGCTCGTATAGCGGACCCTGTGGTGCCGCTCGTAATAGGGTTTCAGGCCGCGCAGGATCTTGACCGAATCCTCGACGGTCGGCTCGTTAACGTCGATCTTTTGGAACCGGCGGACGAGCGCTCGATCCTTCTCGAAATAGTTGCGATATTCCTTGTAGGTGGTCGAGCCGATGCAGCGGATCACTCCGCCGGCCAGCGCCGGTTTCAACAGGTTTGAGGCATCCATCGCCCCGCCGCTTGTCGCGCCTGCGCCGATCACCGTGTGGATTTCGTCGATAAACAAAATGGTGCCAGGTTGAGCCTCGAGCTCCGCCAAGACCGCCTTGAGCCGTTCTTCGAAATCGCCGCGATAACGAGTGCCCGCGAGAAGGGCGCCCATATCGAGGGCGTAGATCGTCGAGTTGAGCAATACTTCGGGTACTTCACGCTGAACAATGCGCCGCGCCAAGCCCTCGGCGATCGCTGTCTTGCCGACACCAGGCTCGCCGACATAAAGCGGATTGTTTTTGGCCCGCCGGCACAAGATCTGAATCGTGCGTTCAACCTCCGCCTCGCGGCCAATCAGTGGATCGATTCTGCCGCCTTTTGCTTTCTTGTTAAGGTTGACACAATAGGAATCAAGCGCGTCATGATTGCGCTTCTGCGACTTTTCGCCGCGCTCATCCTCGTCGGTTCCTTGTACGCGCCGGGTTTCTGAACGCCCCGGCGCTTTAGCGATGCCATGGGAAATGTAATTGACCGCATCGAACCGGGTCATGTCCTGTTCTTGCAGGTAATATACAGCGTGGCTTTCGCGCTCCGCGAACATAGCGACGAGAACGTTTGCGCCGGTCACCTCCTCACGGCCCGAGGATTGGACGTGAATCGCTGCGCGCTGTAATACGCGCTGAAAGCTCGCCGTCGGCTTTGCGTCGTCACCATGGGCCGCGACGAGGTTGCCGAGCTCATTATCGACATAGCTGAGCACCTCGCGGCGCAGCCGATCGAGATCGACGCCGCAGGCACGCAATACGGCGACCGCATCCTGATCCTCGGTCAGCGCCAGCAGCAGATGTTCGAGCGTGGCATATTCGTGCCGGCGCTCATTGGCATAGGCGAGAGCCCGATGCAGCGACTTTTCGAGATTGCGTGACAACACGCCCGCCTACCTTCCTCACGACCCCGGGCGAAGCCCGGAGGTCAGTCCTTTTCCAGCGTACACTGCAGCGGATGCTGGTGCTGCCGGGCAAAATCCATGACCTGGGTTACCTTGGTTTCGGCCACCTCATAAGTATAGACACCGCACACCCCGACGCCGCGCTTATGCACGTGCCACATGATGCGGGTTGCCTCCTGCCGGTTCTTATTGAAGAACCGTTCGAGGATGTGGACGACGAATTCCATGGGTGTGTAATCGTCGTTCAACATCAACACCTTATACATCGAGGGCTTCTTCGTCTTCGGCTTCGCCTTGACGACGACACCCGTACCCGGCCCTTCCTCGCCGCGCTTTCCGTTCTCGCTCATTTCGGCCCGAGGGATAACGCTGCTTTCTGGCCTGATGATATTGGCTTTCTGCCTCTCCGCAAACGCCTTTTCCTTCAACCAGGCAAAGCTCACGGCGCCGCCGGTTATTCGCTCCGATAAGGCCGGCGCAGCAAGCCGTCAATCACCGCATCGATTGACGCGCCGCGGCACAGCACCGCCTCCACGGCTTCACTGATGGGCATCTCAATTCCAAGCTGGCTCGCCAATTTCGCGACAGCGGCGGCGGTCGCCACGCCTTCGACGACGGAGCGCCGGCCGGCGAGCGCTGCGCCGAGCTTCTGACCGCGGCCGAGCGCAACTCCGAGCGCGTAGTTGCGCGATTGGGGAGCGCAGCATGTCAGCACGAGATCGCCGACGCCCGAAAGCCCGCCAAAGGTTTCAGCGCGGCCACCCTTGGCGAGCCCCAGCCGAATCATCTCAGCGAACCCACGGGTGATCAGCGAGGCACGGGCATTCTCGCCCAATCCGCGGCCTTGAACGGTCCCGCACGCGATCGCCAGCACGTTCTTCACCGCGCCGCCGATTTCGGCCCCGGTCGGATCGTTCGACAAATAGGGCCGGAACCTGCTACTCCCGAGCGCCGCCGCGAAGCCACGAGCCAGTGGCCTATCATGGCTGGCAATCGTGACTGCCGTCGGCAGGCCGCGGGCAACCTCGGCGGCGAAGGTCGGTCCCGATAGCACCGCGAAAGGGGAATTGGGTAGGAGTTCGGCCGAAACCTCCGACATGGTTTTGAGCGAGCAGGTCTCTATTCCCTTGGCGCAGTGCAGGACCGGTATCCCTTCAGTCAGACCGGGCCGAAGTGCGCGGATCACGCCGCGGAGGAATTGAGCTGGCACGACGAGCAACGCTGCTTCGGTGCCGGCCATCGCCTTATCGATGTCGTTCGTCGCAATGATCGCCGGGTCAAGCGCTATGCCGGGCAGGAAGAGCGGGTTTTCATGCCGCTCGTTGATCGCGGCGACGACATCGTGGTCACGCGCCCACAGCACCACGTTCGAGCCGGCGCGCCGGGCAACGACGGCGAGCGCGGTCCCCCAGGCACCGCCTCCGATAATACCCAACCGCTTCACTCGGCCGACCTCATTTATGCCGCCGTGTGGCCTCCGCTCCCGGCCGTTGCGGTGCGCCGGCGTCGAGCGGCCAACGCGGGTGGGGCGCCGCATCGAGATCATTGACGAGGCCGAGACGAAGCCGCTCGATCCCTGCCCAGGCGATCATTGCCGCGTTGTCGGTGCACAGTGCGGGCGGCGGCGCGACAAAGCGCAGCCCCGCACCCTCCGCGAGCGCAACAAGGCGCCCTCGCAGATGGTCATTGGCTGCGACGCCTCCTGCCGCGACCAGGGTGGTCCCCTCCGGGTGGCGTTGGCGATACCAGTG
>Ga0306921_10009867_pt1 | contig 10141 bp, 7 predicted proteins | sample sta12Cox44000080_FD_203760 | JGI IMG/M metagenome (GOLD analysis project Ga0306921, IMG submission 203760) | Lab enrichment of tropical soil microbial communities from Luquillo Experimental Forest, Puerto Rico - statoxic.12C.oxic.44.000.080 (v2)... | ecosystem: Environmental > Terrestrial > Soil...
GAGCTCGAGCCCGATGCAGGCGAGGAACAGGAGCCCGGCGATGCCGCAGAACACCAGCGTGCCGAGGACCACCACCACCGACAATCTAGTGGCGGCGCGCCGCGGTGGTGATTTGTCCCCGAAAGTGGCTAGATGGTTCCCCCAAAAATGCCGAGGCCGGCGGGCGAACAGACAAAAGGGTGGTTGGGGGCGTTTCTCGACCAGGGGGTGACGGGGGCCGGTTCCGACCCGCTCAGGAAGCGGGTGCGCCTGACGAACGCCGCCGCGTTGCTCGGGACGATCATCACGCTCGGCACCGCTCCGTTCGACGTCTACGAAGCGCCGCGCTGGATGGTGGCGCAGGATCTTCTCGCCGCGGCCGTCTTCTTCGGGATCACGCGCCTCAACCGGCGCGGCCTTTACACCACGGCGCGCCTCGGCACCATCGGGATCTCGAGCTTCCTCGCGCTCACCCAGGCGGTCGTGCTCGGCCGCGACTCCGGCGTCGACCTGATCTTCCTCGGGCTCCTCGCCCTCCCCTTCGTGCTGTTCGAGATCAGCGAGCGCGGGCCGCTGGTGTGCGGCGTGCTGATCGCGATCGCCGGCTTCGTCGTCACCGACACGGGGATGCTGGCGCCGTTCCAAGACCAACCGGCGCGCTACTCCGCGCATGACTACCACCTCTACTCGGCGACGCTGGCCGTCGCCGTCGTGCTCTCCAGCCTCGTCCTCATGAGCCTGGCCAACGCCCGCAGCGAGCGCGCGCTCCGCCACGACATCGAGGAGCGCGAGCGCACAGAGCGCGAGCTGGCCGAGACGCGGCAGGCCTCCATCACCTCGGCCAAGATGGCCGCGCTCGGCGAGATGAGCGCCAACGTGGCCCACGAGGTCAACAACCCGCTGGCGGCGATCCTGCTCCGCGCCCAGCGGCTGCGGCTGCTCGCCCAGAAGGATCGCCTCGACAGCGCGGCGGTGCTCAAGGCCGCCAGCGAGATCGACTCCACCGTCGATCGCATCCGCCGGATCGTCGACGCGCTCCGCGCGTTCTCGCGCCAGGCCGACGACGACGCCTTCCGCCCCGAGCGCGTGAGCGCCATCGTCGCCGACACCGTGGACCTGTGCGATCAGCGCTTCCGCCACAAGGGGATCGACCTCGCGGTCGAGCCGATCGCCGACGATCTCTACGTCGAGTGCCGGGGGGTGCAGATCTCGCAGGTGCTGCTCAACCTGCTCAGCAACGCCTTCGACGCCGTCGAGAACAGGCCGGTGCGCCGGGTGCGCATCGCCGCCGACGCCAGCGACGGCGAGGTCCGCATCGCCGTCACCGACAGCGGCCCGGGGATCCCGTCCGAGATCGAGCCTCGCATCATGGAGCCGTTCTTCACCACCAAGCAGACCGGGCGAGGAACGGGCCTCGGGCTGTCGGTCTCGAAGGGGATCGCCGAGGCCCACGGGGGCCGCCTGACGCACGATCGCACGGCGCCCGAGACGCGCTTCGTGCTGACGCTTCGCCGCACGGCGCAGGCGACCTGAGCCTGCAACGCGTCGGCGACGACAGTCTCGTGGCGCGTCGGCGTTCGACGGGCGTCATCGCCCGTCATCGGCCGTCATCGCCCTCAGGGAAGTTGATGCGCGGAGGGGGGGTCAGGACACCTATGCAGAGAGGCACCGGACCAGTAGGTCAAAGACCTACCTGTCCGGCGCCAACGTGAACGATCTATAAGGGTTCTCCAGCCCTGAAGACCGGGCGGCGGCGGGCGACAAAACCAGCTTTTGGAGGCTCATGCGCGCGTCAGTCCGCTCCACCGGTGCGTTTCTTATCCTGCTGGCCGCCGCCGCGACCTGCCACGTCGACAGCAGCGGCCTCGGCGACGGGAGCGGGGGAGCGGGCACGGGAACCGCCGGCGCGGCCGGCGGAGCGGCGGGGCTCACCGGCGGTCCGGGGACCGCCGGCGCCGGCGTCGCGGGGACGAGCGGCAGCGCCGGCGCGGGCGCCTCGACCGGCGTCGCGGCGGCGGGCGGCGCGACGGCCAATGGCGGCACCGCGGGCACGGCGGCGGCCGGCGGCGCGGCCGGGGACATCTCGCCGACGGGGCTCGCCGGGACTGACGGCACGGCCGGCGACATGGGGACCGCGGGCGACAACGGCGCCGCCGGAGACATGGCGAGCGGCACCGCGGGAGACACGGGCACGGGCGGCGGGGGCACCGGCGTCGCGGGCGACAGCGGCACCGCCGGCGCCGGCGGCGCCGGCGGCGCAGCAGGCGGCGCGGGAACGGGGGCGGCGGGCACCGGCGGGCGAGGCGGCGCCGGGGGACGCGGCGGCGCCGGCGGCCAGAGCGGCTGCGGCCCCACGACCTGCCCGAACGGCTGCTGCCGCAACAACCAGTGCGTCACCAACGAGACCGATCAGATGTGCGGAACCAACGGCGCCCAGTGCGCGACCTGCGGCTCCTGTTTCCGCTGCGGCACCACCCGCACCTGCGAGGTCGATCCGACCTCGAGCTGGACCCTCGTCTGCGGGTCGGCCACCATCGCGCCGACGAAGCCGAACGGCACGCCCTGGGATACGGGCATCTCGATCGGGAACGGCCCGAACCCCGATCCCTTCTGCCGCCTCACGACCAGTGACGGCCGCTCCCGCTCGTCAAACGTCATCAACGACACCCTGACGCCGGTCTGGAACGCGAACGTCACGCCGACGACCGGCGGCGGCCTGACGGCCAAGATGCTGTCGACGGCGGGGAGCTGGACGCTGACCGTCTACGATCAAGACGCGACGGGGATCGGTTCGGGGATGGAGTTCATCTGTGCGGTGTCGCCGGCCGTGACCACCGCCGAGTTCGCGAGCGGCACCCTCAGCTTCAGCAGCGTCGGATCCTGCATCCAGCTGAACTTGACCCTCACCTGCGGACCGTAGCCCGCCTGAGCGCCGTGCCCCCCGGCGCCGCGTGCTAACCTGCGCGGCACTCATGGCACGGGCGACGCGCGCCGGGGCGGCGCTGACCGCGATCCTGCTCGGCGCGTCGCCCTTCGCGGCGGCGGCGCCCGGGGCCCGCGCGCGCAACGCCATCATCTTCGTGGCCGACGGCCTGCGGCCGGGGTCGATTGACGCGACCCGCTCCCCCGCGCTCGCCAAGCTGCGCGACACGGGCGTCTGGTTCGCCAACAGCCACGCCATGTACCCGACGCTGACCACCCCGAACGCCTCGGCGATCGCCACCGGCCACATGCTCGGCGACACGGGGGACTTCGGCAACGTGCTCTACGCCGGGTTCCCGAGCTTCGACCGGGCCGGCGCCGAGGGGGCCGGCCCGGGGAGCGTGACCCCGTTCATCGAGGACGACCGGATCCTCGCCGATCTGAACCGCCACTTCGCGGGCGGAAGCTTCCTCGGCGAGGAGACGCTGCTAGCGCGCGCGCGGGCGCACGGGTTCAACACCGCCGCCGTAGGGAAGGTCGGGCCGACGGCGATCCAGGACGTCACCCAGGCGGGCGGCCGCGGCAAGCGGAGCGCCCCGCCGCGGACGATCATCATCGACGATCGCACCGGCGATCCGGCCGGGATCCCGCTCCCCGCCGCCATCCGCGCGGCGCTGGAAGCGGCGCACCTGCCCGACCACGCGCCGCCGAAGGACACGCCGCCGAAGGATGCGCCGCCAAAGGACGCGTCGCCAAAGGACACGTCGCCGAAGGACACGCCGCCGAGGGACACGTCACCGCCCAGCTTCGCGCAGCAGCGCTACTTCAGCGACGTCGTCACCAAGGTGATCCTGCCAGCGTTCGCCCGCGACAAGAAGCCGTTCCTGCTCGTCGTCTGGTCGCGCGAGCCCGACAACACCCAGCATCTGCAAAGCGACGGCGTCGACGCCTTGCGCCCCGGCATCAACGGCCCGACCTCGGCGCTGGCCGTCGCCCGAGCCGACACCAGTCTAGCGGAGGTGGCTGGCTTCATCGCCGGCGACCCGGCGCTGGCCCGGTCCACCGACCTGTTCGTCACCTCCGACCACGGCTTCTCGACGCTCAGCCGGCGCGATCTCGACGCCGAGGGCGCGGGATCCACCTGCGGGGCGGCGCGCCGGACCTACCGCGATCTCGCCGGAAACAGCGAGCTTCGCGCCGGGTCGCTGCCGGCCGGGTTCGTGGCTATTGATCTGGCGACCGAGCTCGCCCTGCCGCTCTACGATCCGGACACCCAGATCGAGGCCACGCCCGGCAAGAAGAGCTACGCTCGCGTCGACTGCGCCTGCGATCGCCCGACGGGGAGCGTGCTCCAGCGCCCCAAGATGGGCAACGGGCTCATCGGCGGGAGCGGGGCCATCCGGGCGCCGAGCGACGCGAAGCTGGTGGTCGCCGCGAACGGCGGCTCGGATCTGATCTACGTCCCCGACGGCGACAGGGCGCTGATCGCGCGGATCGCGGCGTTCCTGCTCAAGCAGGACTACGTCGACGGCGTGTTCGTCGACGACGGCGCCGGCGAGATCCCCGGCGCCCTCCCCCTCACCGCGGTCAACCTGCGCGGGAAGGCGCGCACAGCGACGCCCGCGATCGTCGTGGCGCTCAAGACCTTCTGCCTCGACGCGGACGACCCGCTCGGCTCGGCGGTCGAGATCTCCGACACCGTCATCCCCCACGGTCAGGGGATGCACGGCAGCTTCGGCCGCGCCGACACGATGAACACGATGATCGCGTTCGGGCCGGACTTCAAACGCGGCTTCGTCGATCGGTCACCGGCCAGCAACGCCGACGTCCCGGTCACCATCGCCAAGCTCCTGGGGCTCGCGGCGCCGGGTCGGGGCAAGCTGCGAGGCCGGGTGCTCGCCGAGGCTCTCGTCGGCGGCCCGGAGCAGATCCCCTCGACCTGCGGCGTGGCCGCGTCGACGCCGGGACCGCTCGGCCTTCGCACCTGGCTCCACTTCCAGGAAGCGGCCGGCGTGCGCTACGTCGACGCCGCAAAAAAAGCGGAGGGCGACGTGAGCTGGGACAGGTGGGCGGACGAGCTCGCGTGCGCGAAGCCGCCGGCGCGCTGAACCGGTCGGGCGCGCTCAGCGGGTGATGTAGGGCCGAGACCGCCTTGTCGTTGTCGCGCACAACACGTCGACGATTGCTGATGAAAATCCCCCGCGGAACCGTTTAACCTGTGCACCCTGGCATGTACCGGTCGCCTCATCCACAGCGGGTCCTGATAGCGACGCTTCTCCTCGCGGCCTGGGGCGGCCTCGCCGATGCTGCGCCGGCCCCAGCGCAACCCGCGCCGGCGCCGGCGAGCACGCCGGCCGCGACGCTGTCCGCGCCCGCGGCGCCGCCTCCTCACGCGCTCGGCGCGGGCCAACCCGAGCCGGCCATCACGGTCCCCGGCACGGAGGGGGATTACCTGCGGGCCATGCACAGCGCCATCCACTTCCGGTGGGCGACCAAGTTCGTCACCTGGGTGGCGAGCAGTCGCCCCCCGAACGACCGCCTCAACAACCCGGCGCTGACGGCGGAGGTCGTATTCACGGTCCTCTGGGACGGCAGCCCCGCGGAGGTGAAAGTCAGCTCGAGCTCGGGGGTGAAGGAGTTCGACGAGGCGGCGATCGCCGCGGTGAAGGCGGACAGCCGCTATCCGGTCCCCCCCATCGACGTGTACGGCGACGACGGCGCGGCCCACTTCGAGTGGACCTTCGCCCGCGACCACCGGCTCTGCTCGGGCGGCCGGGTCAAGCGCATCGAGGCCCCGCTGCGCGAGGCGCTGCCGCGCCTGTTCGTGCAGGGGCGGATGAAGGAAGCGCTGCTGCGCGCGACCCGCTACACCCGGGCCGGCGATCCCGACGCCATGTCCGAATTCGCGCGCGCCTACCTGGCGCGGCCGTTTCCCGACGCGACGACGGACGCCCGCGCCGCCGCCGGGCTCGCGCGCGCGGAGGACGCGCGCGCCGGCGATCGGCTGCGCGCGGCGCTGGTGCGCCCCGACACCATGCCGATCGCGGCGCCCGCGCTGGTCGCGCTCAAGGTCGACCTCTGCGGAATCGTGGGCGCGAACCTCAAGCCCAGCCCGACCGAACCGGCGCTCGCCGCCGCGCGGACGCTGCGCGCGGCCGGCGCCGAGCTGGCCCCAGATTCGGGCTGCGTCGCGGCCATGACGGCGATCGTCAAGGACGGCGCCGTCCCCGCGGCGGTGCGGGCGGAGATGCTCGACACGCTCGCCGCCGTCAATCCGAACGGCGTCCGCAAGCTGGCGCTGGACGCGCTCGGCGACGCCGACGCCAGGATGCGCGCGGCCGGCGTCCGCGCCTTCGCCCGCCCCAAAGGAGGGCGCCCCACCCTGTATCGGCTGCAGCCGCTCATCAACGATCCGTCGCCCGAGGTGCGGGCCGCCGTGGCGGCGGGCCTGGTGCGCGCCTGCGGCGATCTCGCCAACGACTACGTCCAACCGATGCTCAAGGCCCGCGACGTCCAGCCGCTCGTCGCCATGGCCGGCGAGCTCGGCAAGGCGTCCTCGCCGGCCTCGGCCGATCTGCTGGCCAAGCTGCAGAAGCGCCCCGAGCGCGATCTCCGGATGCCCGTGCTGGCGGCGCTCGCCGCTCGTCAGGATCCCGCCGGCCGAGCGCTCTACCAGCCCGCCGCCGACACGGTGAAGAAGGATCCCTACGCCTCCCCCGAGGCGCGCCGGATCGTCTACGCCACCGCCGACGCCGGCGAGCTGGCGCCGTTCGGCAAGGATCCGCTGCTCGGCATCTTCGTGTACAAGGCGCTCCTGCGCGCTCACCGTCACACCGAGGCCCTGGATTGGCTGGTCGGCGCGTACGACCGGCTGCCACCGGACACGCTGGTCGACGCCCTCGGCGACTGGCTCGCCAACCCGCCCGCGCGGGGCGCGCGCAAGTAGCGGCAGGCGGTGACGCGGCTGGCGCGTACCCGCCTCTGTCAGACTCTCCTCGGCGCGGCCGTGGTCGTCGCCCTGTCGCCGCCCGCCCAGGCGCTCGATCGCTTCGAGATCCAGGTCTACGACGGCAGCGCCGATCCCCCCGGCACGCCCGGCATCGAGCTCCACGCCAACACCGTCCCCGTCGGGCTCCGGACGTCCGTGCCGCCGGAGCTGCCGCCGAACCACCAGACGCACCTGACGCTCGAGCCGTCGCTGGGCCTGACCCCCTGGTGGGAGATCGGCGGCTACCTCCAGAGCACGATCCGCGCTGACGGCGGCCTCGACTTCGCGGGGGTCAAGCTCCGCTCGAAGTTCGTCCGCCCCAGCCTGGCGTTCGATCGGTTTCGGCTCGGCGTGAACCTGGAGGTCTCGGCCATCCCCGCGGCCTACGAACGCGATCGCTTCGGCGCGGAGGTGCGGCCCATCGTCGCGTTCACCGTCGCGGGGAGGCTGGCCTTCGCCGTGAACCCCATCCTCGACTTCGCCTTCACCCACCCCGCCGCCGGCGAGGGACCGTCGTTCGAGCCCGCGCTCTCCGCCGTCTACGTCGTCCGCGACCTGCTTTCGGCCGGCGTCGAGCTCTACAGCGACTACGGCCCCCTCGCCCACCCGGTCGGCTGGCGCGCCGAGCAGCACTACGTGTTCGAGGTGGTGAACGTCCTGCGCTGGAAGCACGTCGAGCTCAACGCCGGCGTCGGCGAGGGGCTGACCCCGGCCTCGAATCGCCTCGTCGTGAAGATGATCCTCGGCTTCCAGTGAAGAGGTGAATCAGGCGCCCGGCGGCGGCGATGCGGCCTTGACCGGCGGATCGACGGCCAGCTCGAGGGTGAGCGCGGCGCCGCCGCCCGGACGGTTCGCGGCGCGCGCGCTGCCGCCGTGCGCCTCGGCGATGCGATGGACCAGGGCCAGGCCGAGGCCGAGGGAGCCATGGCCGCCGCCGTTCTCGCCGCGGTAGAAGCGATCGAAGACGCGCGCCTCCTCGCCGGGGGCGAACCCCGGCCCTCGATCGAGGACCTCGAACACGACGGCGCCGTTGCGCCTCCCCACCTGCATCCGATCCAGCCCGCCGCCGTGCTTGCGCGCGTTGTCGACGAGGTTGGCGAGCGCTCGCGCGACCAGCGTCGGGTCGGCGGCGAACGGGATGGCCGGCGGGTCGATCGTCAGCTTGCCGAGGTCCTCGCCGGCGCGCTCGAGCGCCCGGCGCGCCAGCGCCCCCGCCTCGAGCGGCTTGGCGGCGAGGGTCTGGAACTCGAGCCGCGCGCTCGCGAGCAGCTCGCCCACCAGCGTGTCGATCTCGATCGCCTCGCGCTCGACCTCGTCGAGGGTGCGGGGATCGAGCCGGCCGTCTCGCGCTTGCCGCGCGATCTCCACCAGCAGGCGGATGCGGGCCAGCGGCGTGCGCAGCTCGTGCGACACCGCGGCCAGAAGCTCCCGCTGCTCCGTGAGCTGCCCCTCGAGCCGGCCGGCCATGTCGTTGAAGGCGCGCGACAGCACGGCCATCTCGTCGAAGCCCGAGCGCTCGATCCACTCCAGCGACGTGCGGGCGCCGAAGTTCCCCTCGCCGATCGCCTGCGCGACGCGCGTCAGCTCGTAGAGCGGTCGCGACACCCTCCGCGCGAGCCGTCCCGCCGCCGACCAGAGCATCAGCGCCGGGAGGCCGAACAGGACGACCGCGCGCCCCGGGTGGGCGACCAGCCAGGCCCGCCCCACGTGCGCGGCGATCGCGGTGACGACGACGCTCAGGAAGATGGTGGCTCCGAACCACCAGAACAGCCGCCGGTGGAGGTGCGCGCCGTAGTGCAGCCGCAGCTCCCAGCGCACGCGCTCGGGCCACCCTGCGCGCTGCCCGATCGCCTCCGAGATCACGCGGTCCCAGGGGTGGCGGTGGCCGAAGCCGTGCGAGTAGGCCTTCCGCATCTCGTGCACGATCCGCTCGCGCAGCATGGGGTCGAGCCGGTGCCAGAACCCCCAGGGCCCGCGCCAGGGACCGCCCCACGGCGGACCGTGACGGTGGCCCTGACCCTCACCCCGACCGTCACCCTCCTCGACGCGCCCGTCGTCCCGGCCGTCGTCCCGGCCGTCGTCCCGGCCGTCCCAGCGGCCGTGCCGGCCCCGCGGAGGTCGCGGCGGCCGTGGCGGCCGCCCCCAGCCCCCTTGCCTCACGCGCTCTCCTCCTCGGGCGGCGGCGCCTCGCCCGCGGGCTCGCTCCCCGCCGCGGCCGCCGGCGCCAGCACGTAGCCGACGCCGCGCACCGTCTTGATGAGCCGCGGCGCGCGCGGATCGTCGCCGAGCTTGCGGCGCAGGTGCGAGACGTGGACGTCGACGGTCCGGTCGCTCACGGTGACGTCGTTGCGCCCCGCCTCTTCGAGCAAGGTCTCGCGCGGGACCACGCGGCCCGGCCGCCGCGCGAGCGCGACGAGGATGTCGAACTCGAGGCCGGTCAGGTCGGCCGGCGTGGCGCCGACGCGCACCCGCCGCGCGCCGACGTCGATGGCCACGTTGCCGACGACGAGGTCGTCGCTGACCGCCGCCGGCTGCGCGCGCCGCAGCACCGCCCGCAGGCGGGCGAGCAACTCGCGCGGCGAGAACGGCTTGGGGACGTAGTCGTCGGCGCCGAGCTCGAGCCCGACCACGCGGTCCGCCTCGTCTCCGCGCGCGGTCAGCATCAGCACCGGGACCTGGCTCGTCTGCCGGATGCGCCGGCAGACCTCGAGCCCGTCCATCCCGGGCATCATCACGTCGAGAAGAACGGCGTCGAACACCTCGCGCCCGAGCGCCGCCAGACCCTTCGCGCCGTCCGGCGCGTGCACCAGCACGACGCCGTTCGGCGCGAGGTAGTCGCGGATCAACTCGAAGAGGCGAGTGTCGTCGTCGATGCAGAGGACCCGGAGCGCCACGGCATCACTTTACCGCGCCGGAGCCCCTACCGCGCCCACCAGCCGAACCGTGGCCCGCGCTCGACGAGCTCGGCCAGTCGCCCGCGCTGCTCCGGCTCGAGCGTGTCGTGGATCCGCGCCACCAGCCCGACGTAGGCCTTGCGGGCCCCCTCGATCACCGTGTCGTGGCGCGCGAACTGCTCGCCCATCGTCACCCCGTCGAAGGTCGGCCGTCGCAGCGCCTCGGCCAGCTCCTGCCGGCTGCGACGCCCCTCGCCGACGCCGGTCTTCTTCACCTCGTCGCGGAACTCCCGCACCGCGTCGGCGATCCGCCGCTCCTGCTCCGGCGTCGCCCGCACGTGGTCGATCACCCGCCGAA
>Ga0306921_10009868_pt1 | contig 10141 bp, 7 predicted proteins | sample sta12Cox44000080_FD_203760 | JGI IMG/M metagenome (GOLD analysis project Ga0306921, IMG submission 203760) | Lab enrichment of tropical soil microbial communities from Luquillo Experimental Forest, Puerto Rico - statoxic.12C.oxic.44.000.080 (v2)... | ecosystem: Environmental > Terrestrial > Soil...
TCCAGACCGTCGTGCCCGCCTGCGCGGACACCGGCGGTATGACCCCGTGCTGGACGCTCGATCCCGGGACCGGCCCGTCGCCCGGAAACGGCTGCGCCCCGGCCGATCACGTCCTCAACATCATGCGCGGGGGCGTCATGCCGCCGAACGACACCAAATCCACGGTCAACTGCTCGATCTGCACGCCCGGCTATCCCGACCCCAGCGTCGGGTGCCCCTAGAGCGCCAGGATCACCGTGCCGAGCAGGCGCTGCTCGTCCGAGTGGAAAGCGGTGCCGGGGATGGTGCTGTCACGGATGTCCTCGTCGGCTTCTGCCGCCAGCCGGATCGGTCCACCGAACGGCTGTAGCGTCGCGATCGCGCGCAGGTAGACGCGGGTGTCGTGCAGCGCGAAGTTGTTCTGGATGCGCCCCTGGTTCGTGTCGTCGCCGTTGAACGACCAGTAGCTCGCCGCCCGGCCGTCGAGCGTGAGGCGGAGCTCGCCGATCTCGCCCTCCACGGTGGCGTACGACACCGGCCCTTGGCCGTAGTAGTAGCCGCGCAGCTGGAGCTCGCTCTTGATGAACACGTCGGCGAACCGGGGCGCCGCCTCGGCGTAGGCGAGCGACGCGACCTGCGCGAAGGCGTAGACGGCGGCCAGCCGCGCCCTGAGGGCGAAGACGCCCCGGCGCGCATCGGCCTCCAGGACGGGGCCGGCGAAGCCGACGCTCGCCACCCGATCCCACGCCGGCGCGAGCAGCCGGGTGTCGTAGTCGAACGTGCTGCCGAGCCCGACGAGCAGGCCCTGCCCGTCGGGCTCGAGCGTCGCCGCCACACGATCGTCGTATCGGCGCAGGTAGCGGCCGACGAGCAGCGAATCAGCGTGGAAGGACGAGCCGTGCACGGACCCGCCTGCCAAGAACCAGCGCCCGCCGATCGAGGTCCACTGCCCCGGCCAGGCGGGCAGGCCGCCGTCTCCGGGCTGGCGGTAGCCGGCGTTGGCCACGATGCGCGCGCCGGCGCCGAGCACGGCCTCGGTCTCGGTCAGGTCGTGCGCGATCGCGTCGCGGCCGGCCCCCGTCTCGAAGTCCAGCCGATGCCAGACGCGCCGCGAGAACCCCCAGCGATCGAAGGGCGGGTCGTTGGGGCGCCCCCGGCAGACGCGCGACTCGTTCAGCGAGGCGACCGGCGAGAACACCACGGCGCCCACGCAGTTGACGACGCCCGGCTCCCCGGCGGCGAAGAACCGCCCGAGGCGAAAGCTGGCCTCGCCGAGCACCCAGCCCGCCGCCGGGGTGACGATGATGTCGTTGGTCGCCGGCTTCGTATTCCACTCCCCGAGGTACTGCCAGGCGACCGAGGAGATGAACGTTGCGATGAACGACGCGCCGGCCCCAAACCCGTTGCCGCGCGCGATCTGATAGTAGACCGTGCCGGCCAGCGGGTGGCCGATGCCGCCGGTGACGAACTTGTCGTCGTCGAAGACCAGGTCGCGGTAGGAGAGCTTCTCCTCCCAGGTGGACCCGGTGAAGGGCAGGTCCTCGGTCGACGGCTGGATGTGGCCCCAGTACCAGCCGGCCTGGAGGATGAGCGCGCTCAGCTCTCCGAGCACGGTCCTGACATACGGGCTGCGCGGGAGGGTGACGGACGGCTCGTCGTCGTCGGCGAGCAGATCCGCTGCATGCGACCCGGTGATCCGCCCGCAGGTCACGGCGGCGACGACCGCGGCCAGCAGACAGCGCCGACCCGTGGTACGCATGCTTCCCCCTCGGGGCGTCACGCCCCTCGCGCGCGGAACGTAGCCGAAGGCTACTTACAACCTTCCGTCACCGTCTCTTGCGGACCCGTCGACGCGCACCCCGATCCGCTGGGTGCGCAGGCGGTCTGGATCAGCTTCTCTCCGCAATCGGTGGACCCGCCGGGCCCGGGCTCCCAGCCCTTCGCCGGGCAGGCCGACGCCGAGAAGGACGAGCACGCAGCGAGCGGGTACTGCCGGTCGACGCTGTTGTTGCAGTTCCAGTCCCACGACCCGTTGGGCGCCGCGTTCGTGTGGAAGGACTCGTCGGGCTGTCCGGGCGTCGCCGAGCAGGCGGCCGTGGAGGGGTCGCTGCAGATCACGGTTCCCATCACCCCGCAGGCGCCGATGCCGGGGTAGCAGTGGCTCCCCACCGCAGTCCCCATCCAGGTGGAGCCATTGCAGCTGTCGGCCGGGTGTCCGCCGGCGCCGGTCGTCGTGGCGCCGGCCTCGGGCCCCGGCGATCGAGCGTCCGTCGGATCGACGAGCGCCGCGCCGTCCGTCGTCGCCTGTCCGCCCGAGCAGGCGGCGAGACCCAGCACCGTCGCCAGGAGCGCGCAGGCCGCCGCCGGCTCGCCTTTCGAGAAGAGAAGGGCGCGCATGGCGGCTATTCCCCCGCGAAGTCGCCGCTCTTGCCGGTGCCGTCCCCTGAGCTGTCGACGACGTTGCCGGGGATGGGCGTCTCGTTCCCGTCTTGGCGCTTGCCATGGAAAATGACGTCGCCGCCGTTGCCGTTTACCTTGCCGCCGCGGGCAAAGATTTGGCCGCGGTTGTCGATCCAGCCCCGGTCGCTACCGTGGACTCCGTCGCTGTTGATGAGCACAGCCACTTGCTCGACGTCATACTCGTCGTCCTGCTTGACAGGGAACAGCGCGACCGACCCCGCCTTGCCGTCGTTTCTGGCGCTGCCACCAACGGTGCCGTCGCCGCCTGAAGTGTCAATGACGCCGTCCGTTTCCACGATCAGAATGCCGCTCATGCGGTCGTGGAAGTTACCCGTGAAGACGTATACGAACCCGCCTCCGCCGCCAGTGCCACCTGGATCGTTGTCGGCACCACCCCGCGCGAGCATTTTGCCGTGTATGGAGACGTCCGCGTGGTTCGTAAACAGGTAGATGAGGCCACCGCCGCCTGCCGTCCCAGCACCGGCCGAGCTGCCGCCATCAGCCTGTACCTGTCCCGTTGGCTCGATGGTGCCCTTGCCGTCGGGTGCCAGGACGACGAGCTTGATGATCCCGCCCGAGGCGCCGTTTCCTGCCCCTCCCTTCGTGATCGAGCCGCCGTTAGACGCGACCTGACCGGCGATGTCGATTCCCGCACTGGATCCTTCCGGGCCCGGGTTGCCGTTAACCGCGCCGCCGGCACCGGGCTTCGTGGCCGAGTCGCCGCCGCTGGCATCGACCACGCCGCTCACCCGGAGGTCGCCACCGTGGGCCTCGAGCGCCACCGTGCCGCCGTCGCCGCCGGAGGCCTGCCCGTCTCCACCCTTGGTCACCAGTGGGACGGTCAGGCCGATCGCCGAAGGGCGCGTGGTCTCCCCGACCTTGAGCGCTCCGGCTGCACCGCCCGTCGCGGCGCTCCCGCCCGTCGCAGAGCCGCCGCGCATGTCGAAGGTCCCCGTGACGGCGACGGTTCCCGAGCTGTCGATCGTGACGCTCCCGCCATCACCTCCGGTCGAGCTGCCGTCGCCGCCGTGAGTGAGGAGCTTTCCGCTGACGATCACCTGCTGGGCCATGATGGTGACCGGACCGCCCCCTTGCCCAGAGCCGTCCGCGCCGCTCGTGTCGATGGATCCGGTGACGTAGACGGTGCCCGAGGCCTTCAGTGCGAGCCCTTGACGCGCGCCTCCGAGATCGGCGCCGCGCAGCGTGCCACTGATGAAGATGTCGCCGCCGGCGGTGATCGTCCGGACCGCATCCGTTCCACCCGAGCTCTGCGTCCCCGAGATCGAGACGCTCCCTGGCGCCTGGACGTCAGACGAGAGGTCCGACGCAGCGACGGCCATCGCATTCCCGGGCGGGCTCGCAGCGGGCGGTTGGAAGTCCGGACCGATCGTGATGGCGCCGCTCGACACGAGGTGGGCCGCGCCTCCGGTCTTCCCCTGACCGCCGGCCGCGGTGGCCGAGCCGCCCTGCAGGGTGACGCTGGGGGCCGGCGGGTCGCCCATCCCCGGGCCGCGCGTCGACGACCCGGGACCGCTGCCCGTGCCGCCGCCTCCACCGCCGCACCCGATTCCCGCCGCACACAACAAGAACGCGCCAACGACCCGGGCCGCGTCTGCGACAATCCCCTCCACCTTCACCATCTCCGTCGCCTCCCCCCTCTGAAACGCCCTGTCAACTGCCTTTCAATGCCCGTGCCACCGGATGTCTCGGAACCTATGGTCGATCGGCCGGCGCCCGTCGCTCACCCGTAGCGCTCTGTGACACCAACGACGCTCGCGACGTTACCGACACCGTCACTGCGTGCCCCCATCGGCCGGCTCCTTGGCCAGGCAGCGTTTGGTGGAGGTCGCGAGGTCGTCGCCCGCGTGCGCCGGATCGTCGAGGCAGGTCAGCCATGCGGCGACGAACGCCGCCCGCGGCGGGATGCCGTCGCGGAGGTGCTGCACCGAGTAGGCGTAGTTGCCGTAGGCGTACTTCGGGCGCGTCTCCGCGTGGGCCGCCTGGTCCGTCTGCGCTGCCCAGGCGTCGACCCGCCCCTGGAGCGTGGCGACGTCGTAGCCGGCGTGCGCCGCCCTCACCGCGTCGACGAACTTCTTGAGACCCCCCGCGTCGTCGATGACGGCGGTGAAGCGGGCATCGGGCACGATGCCGGGGCGCCCCTTCCACCAGTAGACCGGATCGAGGTTGGGGAGCGGGTAGTCGAACGACGGATCGGGGTTGTGGACGAGCCACTCGAACGTCCCCGTGAGCGGGTTGTCGTAGACCATGTAGTCGTGGTTCGCGCCCCAGAAGCCGTCGAAGTGCGGGAGCACCGCCTCCGCCGCCCAGTCGGCGACGGTCCGGTCGACATTCACGAGCTTGGTCATGCCGGCGTAGTCCATCACCCCGCGCAGCATGTTGATGCGCGTGTCGTCGGCCGAGCTCTTGTGCGTCTCCCGGATCCAGAGCGTCTTGAACAGGTCGCCGTTGCCGCCGCCTGGATAGATGCGCCCCAGGAACAGGGCGTCGGGCGGCTCGACGTTGACGTAGAGCCCGTAGAACTGTCCGTTCACCGAGACGACGGCGTTGTTGGCGCATTGCGCGGCGACGCCGATGTCGCGCAGGAAGGAGAGCGCCAGCCGTTCGTGCAGCACGGAGAGGTCGTCGTTGTGTGGCAGCAGGATCGAGGTGAGGCCCTGGAACCGATGACTCGCGTTGACCTTGTTGAACGCGATGTCGAACTGCATCTTGGGGTTCGCGTCGCCCTCGTTGACGATCCAGCTCTCGGTCCCGCGCAGGCGGAGCATGGCGTCCGCTATCGCTTGGCCCTGGTAGTGGAAGACGATCGGGTGATAGGGGTGGATGTTCCGGCCAGCGGCCTGGTTCTGTGCGCGGTTGTGGAAGTCGTCGAGCACGCCCGCCCATTCCGCCGTGCTGATCTCGATGTTGTAGGCGGGGAGGGTGTCCTGCGCGAAGACCGGGGCGCACCCCCCCGGCGACGTTCCGCCGTCGCCCGGGGACGGCGGGGGATCCCCGTTCTGGCCCTGCGAGCCGCCGTGCGACGAGGAGCAGGCGGCTCCCCACAGCCCGGCGACGGCCACCAACCTCGACAGCGAACGGTGAACGCGCATGAACCCCCTCCCTCCGCGCGCGGCGCCCCGGTCTCCAGCGGCTACGGCATCGTGACCGCCGACAGCTCCAGCGTTTCATCGTTGAACGCGCCGGCACCGGTCTCCTTGACCTTCCCCACGCCGTCCGCGTACCAGGAGACCGTGTTCGAGGGCGTCTTGCTCGACGTGTGGTTGCGTCGGACGCGAATGCAGGTATACGTCCCCGCCGGCACGGTCACCGTGTCGGCGACCGCCTCGACCGTCCAGTCCGTCGTCTCCTTGGTGGCCTTCTTCTTCGTCGACGGCGTCTTGGTCTCCATGTACTGCTCGGTCCAGGTCGCGCCGGACACTAGGTGGGCGGCCGACTCGTCGAGCACCAGGATGGGCGGCGCGTACTGCTTGTCGACGAGGACCGCCCCCGTCTGGTCGAGCTGCTTCTCCTCGAGGCGCACGACGCCCGCGCCGGTCGACTGCTGCCAGGCGATGGTCCCGCCGTCGAGCAACACCGTGTGGACGCGCAGCGCTGACTGGCCGTCGCCGGGCGCGTTCTCCGCGGCCTCGACGGTGATCGTCCCCTGTCCGGTCATGCCGGTGGCGGCCGTGACCGCGTAGGTCCACGACGCGCCCACCGACAGCGGCAGGTAGTTCTTGCCGGAGGCGGCGCCCGGGTCTCCCGTGGCGGTGCCGCTTCCTCCGCTGCAGCCCGCACCGCAGCCCGCGACGGCGATCGTCAGCGCCGCCAATCGTCGAGACGTCATGCCCGGCTGAAACAGCAAGCGACATGCCGCGCGACGATCGACGCGCGCCGCGCGTTCGCGCTTCGCTGGCGGGGGGCCGAAGGTGATCGGTAACCGCGTCGCACGACCGCGCGTCGCGGTCGACTGAAAGGAGCTTTCAGAGGCGGCGATCGCCACGCGCATCGGCGGGGCCGACGGGCGTGTGTTTCGAAGGCTTCTTTCACCCGGCGGCAGGCGACGTAACGACCGAGGTCCGCCCGTTACCGCGCGGTCGTGGCTGCGGGAGCGGCCGGCTCAGGGGACGATGCAGATGTAGGCGATGAGGACGTCCTTGATGGTGCCGGCCTTGATGGCGTCACAGGTGGGGCCGTAGACCGTGATCTGCGAGGTCCCCATGCTGTAGTCCCAGCCGTTCGTGTGGGTCATGTCCTGCTTGATCAACGTGTTGTCGCCGTAGACGTCGATGGCCGAGTTGCTGGTCATGCCGTTGGGTGGGGCGCCGAGGTTGAAGATGCACGTCGCGGTCGACCCGAGGATCGTCCCCAGCGCCGCCACCAGGCTGGCGGTGTCGTTGACCTGGTAGAAGGACGTCGCCGCGCCCATCTGCGGCTTGCCGCCGGCCATGGCCATGCTGTTGAGTGTGGCCGTCCCCATCGTGTTGCCGATGCCGACGACGAAGGTGGGGAAGCCGGCGGCAAGCGCGGCGGCCACGGCCGCTATCGCTCCCGGCGAGTCATCCGCCTGCGTGCTGCCGTTGCCGGGCATGCAGTTCGGGAGGCCGTCGGTGGCGAGCAGCAGGTACTTCGGGTTCGTGTCGGTGACCCCCTGCATGATGGTCACCGCGTTCTGAACCGCGACGCGCGTGGGCGTGCTGCTCCCCGGGCCCGCGCGGCCGATCGCGGTCATGATCGCGTTGGCGTTGTTCGGGCCGACGGGCACCTCGGCGGTGGTGCTCACGTTGCAGCCGGTGTTGCTCGTCGCGAAAAACTTCAGCCCCCAGTTCACGGTGGTGTCCGTCATGCCGATGACCATGTTGAGCGCCGTGGTGGTCTGACTCCATTTCGAGTTCGCGCCGCAGCCACCGTTACAGGTCGTGCCGTCGGCCTGGTCGTTCATCGAGCCCGACTTGTCCTGGACGATGAGGATGTCCGGCGGAACCTTCTGCGCGGGCTGCATGAAGGTCCCGCAGTTGACGTCTTTGTTGGCGCTCCCCGGAGAACCGCCGCCGCCGCTCGTCGCACCGGCGCCCGTCGAATTGCCGGTCCCGGTCAGGTGCCCCGATGAGTTTGCGGCGCCGGTCGAGCTGCCCGTCAACTCCGCTTTGGGCGTGAATCCGCAGCCGCCGAGGGCGGCCCACGCGATCGAGAACAGACCTGTAGCGAACCGACGCATGACGACCTCCCCATGCTCGTTGCGTTCGAGCACGCCGCGCGTGCTCGTTGCGTTCGAGCACGCCCTGCGTGCTCGTGGCTTCCGATTACCCTGTGCGTTCGCGCCAAAAAACCTGTTCAGAAAAAATCGCGCCGGTGACGGCCATCATGGCGCGGCGAGTTGACCGGGAGGCCCCCGGCCGCTACTTTGGCCGGCTTCATGCGCCGTGCACGCCTCGCCCTCCTGTGCTTCAGTATCGTCGCCATGACCTCAGCCGCCGCCCTAGCCGGGGAACGCAAGGACGTCCCCGACAAGTACAAGTGGAACCTGGCCGACCTCTATCCGTCCGAGGCGGCGTGGACCGCCGCGAAGGACGCGCTCGGCAAGCGCCTGCCGGAGCTGGGCAAGTACCGCGGCCGGCTGGGCAAGTCGCCCAGGGAGCTGCTGGCGGCGCTGCAGACGATGTTCGAGATCGATCTCGAGCTGTCGCGGCTGTCGGTCTACGCGCACGGGCTGTCCGACGAGGACGTGCGCGCGGCGCGCCCGCGCGAGATGAAGCAGGCCGCGGAGGAGCTGGCCACGGCGTTCTCGTCGGCGACGTCCTGGATCCGCCCGGAGATCCTCGCGCTCGACCAGGCCAAGGTGCGGAAGTGGATCAAGGACGAGAAGAAGCTCGCGCCTTACCGCGTCTTCCTGGAGGAGACGCTGCGACGCAAGCCGCACACCCTCGGCGCCGGTGAGGAGCGGGTCGCCGCGGAGGCCGGCGAGCTCGAGCGGGCAGGGGGCGAGGTGCACGGCGTGCTGTCGAACGCCGACCTGCCGTACCCGACGATCAAGCTGTCGACCGGCGAGTCGGTGCGCCTCGACGCGTCGGCTTACTCGCTGCACCGTCAGGCGCGGGTCCGCGCCGATCGCGACAAGGTGTTCGCCGAGTTCTTCGGCGCGCTCAAGACCTACGAACGCACCATGGGCTCGACGCTCGCGGCGGCCGTGAAGGGCCACCTGTTCGAGAAGCGCGTCCGCCACTTCGACACCGCGCTCGAGGCGGCGTTGTTCCAGGACAACATCCCGACCGCCGTCTACAAGCAGCTGCTCGCCGACGTCCACCGCAGCCTGCCGACGCTGCACCGGTACCTCGGCCTGCGCAAACGGATGCTGGGCCTCTCCGAGCTGCGTTATCAGGACCTCTACGTCCCGCTGGTGGCGAGCGTCGACATGCACTTCCAGCCCGACGAGGCGCGGGGCATCGTCCTCGACGCGCTGGCGCCGCTCGGCAAGGAATACACCGATGCGCTGAACAAAGGATTCAGCAGCCACTGGACGGACTACCTGCCGTCGACGGGCAAGCGCTCGGGCGCGTACTCGACGGGCGTCTACGGCGTGCACCCGTACCAGCTCCTCAACTTCAACGGCCGCTACGAGGACCTGACGACGCTCGCCCACGAGTCCGGCCACTCGATGCACACCTTCCTCTCGCACGGCGCGCAGCCGTACCCGACGGCGGACTACCCGATCTTCGTCGCCGAGGTGGCCTCGACGTTCAATGAGAACCTGCTCATCCACTTCATGCTCGACCACGCGAAGGACGACGCCGCGCGCCTCTTCCTGCTCGGCACGCTGCTCGACGGGCTGCGCACGACGCTGTTCAGGCAGACGCAGTTCGCCGAGTTCGAGCTGGCGTTCCACGAGCAGGCCGAGCGCGGCGAGCCGCTCACCGGCGAGAACCTGTCGACGCTGTACCTCAAGATCGCGCGCGAGTACTACGGCCACGACAAGAAGGTCTGCCGCGTGGATGACCTGCTGGCCGTCGAGTGGGCCTACGTCCCGCACTTCTATTACGACTTCTACGTGTACCAGTACGCGACCAGCATGGTCGCCTCGACGTCGCTCGCGCGCGCCGTGCGCGAGGAGATCGGGACCGGCAAGACCACGCGGCGCGACGCCTACCTCAAGATGCTCTCGTCGGGCAGCTCGAAGTACGCCATCGACCTCCTCAAGGACGCGGGCGTCGACATGACGACCTCGGCGCCCTTCGATGCCGCGATCGCCGAGATGAACGGCACGATGGACGAGATGGAGCGCATCCTCGACCACCAGGCCAAGCCGGCCACGAGGCCCACGACGGCGCCGAAGCGCTGACGCGCCCCGCTCGGGAGGCGGTGTTACGAGACCGGAGGTTTACGGCGCCACGTGGTGCGCGTGCGCGCCGACGATCTCGAGCGTGCTCGCCTGGGGGCCGTGCAGGCCGGCCTCCTCGTGGAAGCGAACCTCGCTCCCGACCGAGAGGCGCTCGATGCCCCCCATGACGCTGTTGCGGTGGAAGTACAGGGTCACGCCGTCGTCACCGACGAGGCGGCCGTACTCGAGGTCAGGCTCGAGGTGGATGACGCGGCCGTAGCGCGGGATGATGCGCCCTTTGACGTCGCCGCGCCGCCGGCGGACGTAGTCCTCGAGCTGGCGCCGGGCCGCGCGGAATGCGTCGCGCACCGCGACGAACGCGTCCTC
>Ga0306921_10009871_pt1 | contig 10140 bp, 8 predicted proteins | sample sta12Cox44000080_FD_203760 | JGI IMG/M metagenome (GOLD analysis project Ga0306921, IMG submission 203760) | Lab enrichment of tropical soil microbial communities from Luquillo Experimental Forest, Puerto Rico - statoxic.12C.oxic.44.000.080 (v2)... | ecosystem: Environmental > Terrestrial > Soil...
GACTCGATGGCGCTCGATGCCATCGCCAAGCATCGCGACTCGTATAGCTTCGAGCTGGAAGGAATTCAGCCCGAGGAACTGGGCAGCAGCACCGGAACCGCAATGATAAAAGACGAGACCCGTTGCATACGGTGCGGACTGTGCGCGTTGCGTTGCCCTGCCAACACCATCACGATGGAGGCCTACCATCTTGTTCCGTCGGAGCCGACGGGTCTGATCACGATTCAGAGCTTTGATGGCCCGAAACCAAGTGCCGCGGCAGGTGCGGCAGCGCCGAAGTGAAGGTATCAGTGAGGATTTATGTCTGAGGACGCAAAGCGAACGCCATCGCCAGACAGCCCTGAGGAGATGAGCCGGCGACAGTTTTTCGTCAAGCTCGGTGTCGGCTCCGTCGCCGTCGCCGCGTTGGGTACAGCGGCCTTCTCGTACCAGTATCTGTCGCCCAACGTGCTGTATGAGCCGTCGCCCATCGTCGATGCCGGCAAGCCTGACCACTACACTCCGGATTCAGTGACGCTGGACCCGCAGACCGCGATTTACGTGGTGCGTACTGCGGGGGGATTTTTCGCCCTGTCGGCAATCTGCACCCACCTGGGCTGCCTGACTGCTTACAAGCCGGACCTGGGCGTCATTGCCTGTCCCTGCCACGGCAGCAAATTCAACAAGGATGGAGTGAAGATTGAAGGCCCGGCGCCCCGGCCGCTTCCATGGTTGCGCATGTGGCTGAGTGACGAAGGTGACCTGATGGTTGACCGCTCCAACGCCATCGCCATCAAGCAACTGGTGAGGGTATAAGAATGGCGAATACTCTGGACCAACTCATCGACCAAGTGCGCGAGAACCGCATCTGGCGCTCGATTTTCCGTGGCGGTACCGGCGACAGCAACTTGCACAAGTCGCTCTTGGTGCAGCAGAACGTCTTCCTGCACCTTTTCTCGATCAAGGCGCGCAAGCGCACGCTGGAGTTCAGCGCGACGTGGTACTTGGGTGCTCTGACTTTCGGGACCTTCATGATCCTGGTCATCACCGGCGTCCTGCTGATGCTCTACTACCATCCCTCGGTGCCGCAGGCTTACGCCGACATGAAAGACCTGCAATACGTAGTGTCGTCGGGCGTATTTCTGCGAAATCTGCACCGCTGGTCAGCCCACGCCATGGTCTTCCTGGTGTTTGCCCACATGTTCAAGGTCTTTTACCGAGGAGCCTATCGCACGCCGCGCGAGTTTAACTGGGTCATCGGTGTGATTCTGCTGCTGCTGACGTTGCTCCTCAGCTATACCGGATATCTGCTGCCGTGGGACCAGCTTGCGTATTGGGCGGTCACAGTAGGCAGCAACATCGCTTCGGCGGTCCCGCTGATAGGCGCGAAGATTCGCTTCCTGATGCTGGGAGGCACGGCCGTCAATGCCAACGCCCTACTTCGTTTCTACGTGTTGCACTGCGTCATCCTGCCGCTGGCTGCGATTCTCTTCCTCGCAGTACATTTCTGGCGGATCCGCAAGGATGGCGGTATCTACGCCGGTGACCATTCCTCGGAGGTGAGCAACCAATGAACACTCCGAAAGATTTCGTTGCAGGTCTGGATTCCGACGCGCGCAAGACGCCCCGCCGGATCGCCTTTATCACCAAGCGCACTTCGCCGCAGGTGCGAGTGAAGGATGAAGAGCGGGTTATGACCTATCCCGAGGTTTTCTTTCGCGCTGCGGTGGCCATCGAAGTGCTCGCCATCACACTGGTGGTTGTTGCGCTTTTGTGGGACGCGCCGTTGGAAGGCCTGGCCGATCCCATGCACACACCCAATCCGGCGAAGGCGCCGTGGTACTTCCTTGGTCTGCAGGAGATGCTGCACTACTTCCCGCCCGTCGTAGCCGGCGTTCTAGTCCCTGGCCTGGTGGTCATGGCGCTCATAGTCATTCCGTACTTCAACATCAACATTGAGGCCGAGGGCATTTGGGTGCGCGACAAGGCAAAGCGTCTGCGGATTTTTGGCGTCGTGGTCGTTGTCTTTTGTGTCTTTCTCGCGGTGTTTCGCGTCTGGGTGGCGCTGGTCCCCACTGTAATTGTTGCGGCATTCATGTATCTGGCAGCACAGGCGGAGCCGCAATCGTCAACCGGTTTCCGCCGCTGGCTGGTTCGCAAGCCGCTTTCGTTTTGGATCATGACATGGTTCTTATTCGAACTGGTGGTATTGACTGCTGTTGGAACCTTCTTCCGCGGGCCGGGATGGTCGTGGGTTCTGCCGTGGAGGGCTTAGGTCGTCATGACAAATAGGCTCAACAAGATTTGGAAGTTCTTCTTCGGCGACAGCGCCCGCGCCTTTGGCTCCGCGAGCGTCATTCTCCTCGTGCTGCTTGCCATTGCACCCGCGAAGAACCACTTCAGCCAGTGGCATCGCTATCAAAAGCAATATTTGCACCTCATCGGCGGGCGAGCCGACGCCATAACGCTCGCGCGGCATTACCAGGGCGGTATTCAGCAGATATGGATTCCTGAGCAGCAGGTGACCGACCGCTGCCCCACCTGCCACCTCGGCATCAAGGAAGCAACGCTCACCGATGTCAGTGCGGTGGCGTTCCGCAAGCACCCGGTCATCCCGCACTCGCTCACGGAGTTCGGCTGCACCACCTGCCATCGCGGCCAGGGCGCCGCCACCACCGTGCAAGAAGCGCATCACGCCACCGAACAATGGGAGCAACCGCTGTTGCCCGCAAAATACATCGAAGCCGGCTGCGGCCAATGCCATTTGGAGAAATTGACCGGCACGCCGTTCCTGAACCAGGGACGCGACCTTATCGCCAGCAACGGCTGCACACACTGTCACACCATCAAGCGGCCGGACGGAACCTTGATTCCTCCCGACGACGATCCGCCGTCGCTTGCCCACATCGCCGACAAGACCTCGCGTGAGTGGGTGTTCGCCTGGATCAAGGATCCTCAGGCCTATGCCACCACGGCGACCATGCCCAATTATCAGCTGAGCGACGACGACGCAAGGGACATATCGGCGTTCCTCATGGCGCAGGGGACGCCGCTGCAGCCGCCGCTTGAACCTTTGAAGGTCTCGGCTGCACCACCGGATCCCGCGGCGGGAACTACGCTTTACGGGCAGTCGTTTTGCGCCTCTTGTCACGCCATGCAGAACGCTGCCGGCATGATGGTCGGGGGCAACCTCGGGCCTGAACTTACCGGTATCGGCACCAAGGCCAAACCAGAGTGGCTGCAGGATTGGGTGGCCAATCCCAACCATTACGATCCCAAGACGATGATGCCGCACTACCGCTTCGATGAAAAACAGGTGGCCACGCTAGTCGCTTTCCTGGAATCGAAGACTGAACCTGATTTCCTGGCCAACGTCCACCTCGACGCAGCTACACCGCAGCAGGTTGAGCGGGGCAAGCGCCTGGTGCTGGAAAACGGTTGCGCCAGTTGCCACGAAATCAACGGCATCAAAAAGCCGGAGAACTTCGCGCCGGAGTTGAGCCGCATCGGCAGCAAGCCGCTCTCGCAGTTGATCTTCGTAGAAGGGATGAATCACACCCTGCCCGACTACGTTGTCGCCAAGGTAAGCAACCCCCGTGCCTTCGGCCCCTCGCTCAAGATGCCGCAGTTCAAGCTCACGCCGCAGCAGGTTGACGCCATCACCACCGCGCTGCTGGCCCAGACCGACCGGGCATTCACCCAGCCGCCTACGATGCGAATTGCCTCGGTGCAGCAAGCAAAATATGAACCGGCGGGACACGCTGGCCAACTCATGCACGACCTGCGTTGCTTCAGTTGCCACATGATCAACGGCCACGGCGGTGACATGGCTCCCGATCTCACCTACGAGGGGACCGCAGTGCAGCGCGACTGGCTGGTGCAGTTTCTCAAGAACCCGGAAACGCTGCGTCCAGCACTAATTCGCCGCATGCCGAAGTTCAACCTGTCGGACGCGGAGATCAACACCCTCACCGACTACATGCTGACGGTGTATCAGACGCCGGACTTCGACCGCGACTCGTTCCCGGCCTCGGAATTGACCGCCGCCCAAACCGATCAGGGACGCCAGCTCTTTTATTCGAAGTTCGCCTGTCAGTCGTGCCACATCGCCGACTTCAAGAACGACAAGGGTTACATTGGTCCGGCGCTGGCGGGGACTGGCAAGCGCTTTAATGCCGCGTGGGTCTATCACTGGCTAAAAGATCCGCAGGCGTTGCGACCCGGAACCACGGAGCCCAACCAGCACATGACCGACGAGGAGGCGCGTTCACTGACGGCGTTCCTGATGTCTCTGAAGTCAGGTGGCGCCAAGGAGACGGCAAAGAAATGAATCGAACCCTCATCGCTCTTTGCATGCTCGCTCTGCTCGCGGAAGGCTGCTCGCACAAAAGCAGGCAGCCGGAGCCTCTGAAGTCCACCGCCACCGGTGCCGCCATCGTGGAATCGAGCGGTGGCAAACAGATCGGCTACGTTGGCATGCCGCTCGATCAGCCCGTGGTGGTGCAAGTGAATGACGCCAATGGCGGCGGCGTCGCGGGCGCAGGCGTCTATTTCAGCGGCCCGGCAGGTGTAACCTTCACGCCCGCCGCCGCGTTGACCGATTCCAGCGGACAAGTTACGACAACGGTCTCGCTTGGCCAGCAGTCGGGGCGCTACAAACTCGTTGCTTCGACGCGAGACGCCTCGGGAAAGAACGTCCCAGTCGCCGTCGAGGAAATCGCCTTGGGATACCAGCAAACCGTCGGGGCCCAGCTCCATGCCCAATACTGCATTCGCTGCCACGATCCCGAGTCCACGCCCCAGCGCGTTTCCAATATGGACAACCTTGCCGTCAAGCCGCACCCCTTCACCGAAGGCGATACGTTGAATAAGATGAGCGATGCCGATCTGGTGGCGATCATCAGTCATGGCGGGGCGGCGCTCAACAAATCGCCGCTCATGCCGCCCTGGGGCTACACCCTCTCCAAGAGTGACATAGCCGCCTTGATATCGTATATTCGCGCCGTGGCCGATCCCCCGTACCAGGCCGGCGGACTGGTGTACGCTCAGAAGTAATCCGGCGTGACGATTTTGTCGGTGTGGTGGAGACAACTCTCGTAATGAAGTTTCGTCTGTTGGCTGGGTTGGCGGTGGCGCTGGGAGCGTTGTGTTCTTCCGTGGCGCAGGTCGTCACCCCGATGGAGTTATCCGATCCGAAGCTGCAACGATTGCAGCAGCGGCACTTCAAGACGCTGGCAACTATTGGCGGTGATATTGAGCGCTACAAATTCCCCTATCCGTTCTATCTGAGCCGTGTCCTCGACATTGATCTCGCCAAAATGAAGGACGTCGATCAGCGCTCCATTCGCTTCGACTCCTACAAGGGTGAGACCGTCCTGGAAATCACCGGCAACTACTATGCGTCCTACAATGCGGACACCATGGACTCGCACGCGCGGCTCAAGGAAACCTTCCGACAGGTCATACTGCCGATTCTGAAAATCGAAGTGCCACACTTTCCGGACGATTCCGAATTTGCCTCGTTCGCTATCGAGGTCTCGCACCACGTTCGCGAGAAAGTCATGGGTGTGCGCGACGAGCACGCCGAGAATGTGACCGTCATTTTCCCTGTCCCTTCCGCGCAGAAGCTGGTAGACGCGAAGACTGACGACCAGAAACAGGCGGCTGTCCTCGAGGCGCGCATCTATTTCAACGGCCAGCCCTATGCTTTATGGCTGCAGGAGGGCGCTCCGCCTGAGGATTGGCAGGACCGGTATGCGCCGCCGGCGAACAACAAGCAGCCCGTTGAGACGACTGCGGCGGCGCCCAACCAGCCGTCACTGCCTGGCTCGACCGTCTCGCCGAGTCTGCTGAAGACCACTCCGACTCAGATGCGCATCCTCACGCCGGAGGCGCTGGCGGGTTTGCAGCGAAAGAACCAGGAGTCGATTGATCACCTGGTGAAGGGCCTCGACAGGGAAGCGCACTTCTTTGCTTACGCGCCGCCCACCTTCATCGGGTTTCGTCAGGGCGCCTACCTGCAACTGTCTTTCAGCACTACGCTGGACACCCCGCCGGGAACGTCGCGTTACAAGCAGGCAGCGCTGGCGTTCGACGAGCACGTCTCCCACCTGATTCGACCGATGCTCGACTTCTTTCCACCTGAAGTGGACTTCGACGGAGTCGATTTCAGCAGCGTTATACGGCTGAAGAGCGACGAAAGCAAAACCGAGACGGTGGAGTTCTTCTTTCCTTATCGAACCATGCGCTGCTTCGCCAACTATGAGTGCACCGGCCAGCAACTGATCAACTCCGGCACGGTCCTCGTTAACGGCGAGCGCTCAGAGCTCGACCTGCAAATTGCCGAAGGCAAGAACTGATCAGCCGTGTACGTCGTCGCTTTACCATGTGACTCAGGGCCAGCACCAATGCAACAACGGGACTGGTTTCGCCGAGTGTGGGACGACAATTTTCTATTTCATTGCTTCGTCCCATTCCTGCTCGCCGCGGTGCCCTACGGCCAGGCGATCTTCCTGCAAGATCCAGCGTTGTTTCACCAGATCATCCACCGCGGTTGCGTAGCGTATCAGGTAGTCATCACGGCCCGAGTAGCGTTCCGTAATGGACATGCGTGGATCGCCTGTCTTTTGTCGTTCGGCAGCCGTTCTCGGGAATGGCAGGAACGAGGCCTGGAAGGAAACACGCTGATCGGGTGCACCGATCGAAGGATCGCGCAGATTCCAACTCGTATAGGTTGCAAGAGGAACCGTTATCTCTGGCAAGCGGACGCCGTCTCGTTCATTTCCGTCGCCATCGACCTGTGGCACCAGCACCGGAAAGGGCGCGCCTACCTTGGGCGGCTGGACACCCAAAATTCCGTCTCGCCAGTTAGGGCCGAAATCGAGACGAAAGGCTTCACTCGCTTCATGCGGCATGTTTACATCGGAAATCGTGGGCAAGGCATAATCTTGCAGCGGGACAAGCGTTCCGTCGGCAATCCTGGGATAGCTGCTTGGGGGCGGAAGCGTGTTAGTGCGCACCCACGCGTCCATGTTGGCGATCATGGCGCGCCACAAATACTTGATCGGGAGTGGCGATTGCGGTTCCTGCCCGAGTAGGTCCCCTTTTCCTCTTCCCGGAGGGAACGGGCCGGAAAAGTGCTGCAGCCCGGTGAAGTGATAGATGCGGACGTTGTCTGAAATCGGCACATCATTTTTCCCGTTAGCGCTGACATGAATCAGCGCCGCCGCGCGGCCCCAATACTCGTAGGATGTGTTGGAGAAAAAGATCTTGGGCACAACTTTTTCGGCGGATGCGCGGTCGAGCAAGCCTCCGGTCTCTCCAGTCACCGGGTCCTTCTCAGACTGATCGGTAAAAGGAAAGATGTCGGTCGGGAAGAAAACGGAAGAACTGGGTTGCGCGTCGCGCGAAGGCTGAGCGAAACGGTAGTTGAAGCTGCCGCGGCCTGCTCCCGCAACGTGGGCGAGAACACCGTCGAGCGCGATCCGTCCTTCTTCGTCGGCATTGAAGCCTTGATAGAGGAGGTCGCGCAGGAAGCGCCCGTTCTGTGAAATGCCTTCGCCATAGACCCGCTGAACCGTAGTTACGGCATCGGGAGAGTGCTTAGCATAAGCTGCGAAATCGCGTATGGCAGCGAAGCCGACCCCCGCGACCACGGGGTCCGCAACCACATACACATATTCGTAAATCTTCCCGGGCTGAAAGCTGCCGTTCAGGTGGATATGCCGGTCGCTGGAGACGAGCTGGCCGTCGATGGTGTGTGCGAACCGCCACTCGGTGCGAGGAACAATCACGCGCTGCGCATTGCGTGAGTCGCGGACCGTAAGCATATTGCGAGGGTCATCGGGCGCGGCAACTGGGTATTCGATCCCCCCGATATTGCCGAGGATGAGGTGGCCCAACGGAATCTCTGGCATCACCTTCGAGGGCATCAGGTCCCCGCGCAGCAAACCGGTGATGGTCCTTCCGTTTTCTTTTGCGACAGGAGCGAAGAGTCGCAGCGCGCCTGGACCGTCCGCATCCCATTGCCATCCTAGGCTTACAATTGTGAAGCCATTGCGCAGCAGCCACGCGTCGCCTGCGTCGCTTGCAAGATCCCAGTCGCCGCCGTCAACGAGACCGATAATGCGCCCCCGCCCCCGATTGGGGATTTCCAGCAGCATCGAGCCGTTCCCCTTGCGCGCGTCTTTCGGACGGACGGCGACGAAGTCGGAGGAGAACTCGACCTCGCCGTTCTTCAGATTCACTGCGTTACGCAGATCGACGATGCGGAGGTTGTGCCGATTGGCCACCGGAAGCGAGAAGTAGACGTGCCCCGTGATGCGCTCGTAAGCGCCGGCGTCACCGAATATCCTGCCGTTAAGTACATCGCTGCGAGAAGCGATCTCGACGCGAATGACCCGCGCATCGAGCGGTAGAACGGTGAGAGCCAGAATCAGAAGTAGCGAACCAGCAGCAAATCGGGACTGCATGCGCGGAAGCATAGCACGCCATCACGCACTCAGAGCGTTGTCACCCGCGACTTCGTCAAGAAGAAATACGAAGCCAGCAGAATCAGCAAGAACCCGTTCACACCTAACACCACTGGCGCGCTAAAGATAGGCACCAGCCATCCTGATAACAGATTGCCCATGGGCATGCCGCCACGGAAGGCGCAGTTGTACACGCTCATCACGCGTCCCCGCATTTCCTCAGTCGTAATCAGCTGCACCAGCGAATTCACCGTGGCGAAGACGGCCATCATGGAGAAACCCACCAAAACCACCACGACATAGCTCACGGGAAGCGACCTCGACACCGCAAAGCCAGAAATCCCTGCCCCGAGGGAAATGAGCATGACGAGCGCCACTCGTCCCTTGTGCCTGAAGTTGCCCAGGCTGGCGATGGCTAGCGAGCCGCAGATCGAGCCGAACCCCATCATCGAGAGGAGCTGGCCGTAGGTCTCCGGACCACGAAGGAAGATGTCCTTGACGAACACCGGAAAATAGGTGCGCAGCGGCATGCCCAACGCGGTCATACAGAATGCCAGTAGAATGAGCGCCTCCATCGAGCCCTGCTGACGAACGAATTTGATACCCTGCTTCAAACTGCTGAACACTGAGTCGGTCGTTTTCTGTGGCAGGAAGCGGGCAGTGATCATGGAGAGGGCAGCGATAGGCGCAAGGAACGAAATTGCATTCAGCCCGAAGCACCACTTTTCGCCCAGCCTCGCCAGGGCCTCTCCGGCGAGTGCGGGTCCGATCGTCACCGCGAGGTTGAACTGGATCGAATTCAGCGCGATGGCGTTGGGCATGTCTTCCCGCTCGACCAGCGTGGGAATCAAGGCCTGGTATGCCGGCCCGCCAAATGCCTGCGCGAAACCTGAGACCAAGGACAGGCAGAGGATATGCCAGACGTGTACCAGTCCGGTCGCCACCAGAATCGTGAGCAGCCCTGCGCTGACCAATTGCACGTACTGAGAGCCGAGCAGAATCCGCCGCCGCTCCACCCGGTCGGCGACCACTCCCCCGATCAGCGATAACAGAAAGATGGGAATTCCGCCGAGGAACTGGTCCAATGCGAGCAGGAATGCCGAATGACTGAGCCGATAGATAAGCCAGCCTTGGGCCACGATCTGCATCCAGGTGCCAATGCTGGAGGTGCAGGCACCAAACCACATGAGGCGGAAATCGCGATATTGGAATGCTTTGAAGATCCTGCGAAGTGTCGTCCCCATCAGCCCGGCGCCCACCTCAACGGCCACGCTCTGGGTACAGTAGCAGACCGAGTGCCCCACGGGCACTGCCGCCGTCCCGTGCCCCCTGGTCTGAACGAAGACCCTCGTTGTGGCTGCAACTCCCAGGTTGCTGATCGAGCGACCGTTCCCCTAGGTCTCCTTGGGTTTTTAGCTAAACCCCGTACTTTTACCAGTTGCATGACGTCTTTACTGGGCGTAATGTAAACGGCGCGTAACAAACCCCTGATGGGCACTTAACTCGCGGTCCTACGCTGAGGGGGCCTGTCGTTTGTGGCGGGGCTATTGCGGGGTGGTGCGCGATTCTAGTTTCTTCATGCGTAATGTCCTATAAAAGGGGATGTCAAGCAAAAACACTTCTTCCTTAGCCGGAAGCGCCCTGGCTTTTGGACATCCAGCCTCCCCGTCATTTTGCGAGACCGCCCCGA
>Ga0306921_10009872_pt1 | contig 10139 bp, 12 predicted proteins | sample sta12Cox44000080_FD_203760 | JGI IMG/M metagenome (GOLD analysis project Ga0306921, IMG submission 203760) | Lab enrichment of tropical soil microbial communities from Luquillo Experimental Forest, Puerto Rico - statoxic.12C.oxic.44.000.080 (v2)... | ecosystem: Environmental > Terrestrial >...
GCCGTCCATCTCGACGACCGGATTCTTCACTCTGATTTTCGCCATTGCGGACGAGCCTTTGCGCGCGCGGATCTGTGACGGGAGGTCGGCGGAATGCCTTCGGACCCCGGCCTTATGGCGCGGCGGGCCGCATCCTGCAAGGACAAAACATATGCGCGCTGAATTGCGCGCGCGCACGCGGCGCGCCATTGTGCGCGCTCGGTGGCGGTTGCCGCGCGCGCTCGCGGCGCTCGCGGCTATACGGCGGTGGGATTGACGAAAAATGCCGACATGGCGCGAGATTCGAGGTGCATATGGCCGCCGCCGCCGCGCGCTTCGGCAGGCGGTGCTCGAACCGGTTCTGGTCGGCTGGCCGGTGCTGCGCGACGTCGTCATGAACGCGCTCGCCGCGCGCGGGCACCTCGTGCTGTGCGAGCTCGGCGACGTGCGCTTCTTCGTCGATCCGAGTGACCGCGTGGTCGGCGCCTGGCTGATGTGGCACGGCGGGTGGCAGCGCCGGGAGATCGATGCCGCGGTCGACGTATTGTCCGCCGCGCAGCGCCTGCCGGCGAATGCGGTGTTCGTCGACGTCGGCGCCCATATCGGCACGCACACGATCTACGCGCTGCGCACCGGCCGCTTCGCGCGCGCCGTCGCGTTCGAGCCCGCGCCGCGCAACGCCGACCTGCTCGCCAGGAATCTCGAGGCGAACGGGCTGTCCCACGCGGCCGTGATCGTGCCCAAGGCGGCCGGCGCCGCGCCCGGCACCGCCGTGCTGCATCTTCACCCGCGCAATACCGGCGCCCACGCCATCGGCGAGCCGCCGTCGGTTGACGGGCAGGCGCGCCTCGACGTGCCGGTGGTGCGGGTCGACGACGAGCTCGCGCGCCTCGGCGTGCCGCTCGAGACCGTGGGGCTGGCGTGGGTCGATGTCGAGGGTTACGAGCCGCAGGTCCTCGATGGCCTCGCCAAGCTCATGGCGCGCTCGGTGCCGATCACCTTCGAATTCACGCCCAGCCGTTACGACAGCGAGAGAAAAAAGCGGCTCGTGGCGCGCCTGACCGAGCATTACACGACCGTACACAGCCTCGGACGGTTGGACCCGGCCGCGCCCGTCGGCGCGCTCGCCTCCCGCGAGCATACCGACGACGTCCTGGTGTATTAGGCCATGCCGGGCGCCGGAACCGACAAGACCAAGAACTGGATCGAAACGCCGGGGCCGATCATCGTGCTGGTCGAGCCGCAGCTTGGCGAGAACATCGGCGCGAGCGCGCGCGTGATGGCGAATTTCGGCCTCGCGCGGCTGCGCCTCGTCAACCCGCGCGATGGCTGGCCGAACATTCACGCGCACCGCGCCGCCTCCGGTGCCGACCGCATCCTCGAAGCGGCGGCGCTGTTCGACACGCTGGAGGCGGCGATCGCCGATTGCACCGTCGTCTTGGCGACGACCGCGCGCGCCCATGACCAGGCGAAACCCGTGATCGCACCGGACGCCGCCGCCGCTTTGCTGGCGCCGCACGTGGCCGCGGGCGAGCGCGTGGCCGTGCTGTTCGGACGCGAGCGCTACGGCCTCGAAAATCACGAGGTGGCGCTCGCCGACCGCATCGTCACCTTTCCCGTGAACCCGGCCTTTGCCTCGCTCAATCTCGCCCAGGCGGTCGCGGTGGTGGCCTACGAGTGGTTCAAGCTCGCGTCGGGCGGCGCGCTTCCCTTCGCCATGCCGCAGAAGTCCGAACCGGCCGGCAAACAGCAGCTGCAAGCGTTCTTCGCCAACCTCGGACGCCAGCTCGATGAGATCGAATATTTCCGCCCGCTCGACAAGCGCGCAACCATGCTGGTCAATCTGCGCAACATTTTCGCGCGCATGCAGCCGACCCAACAGGACATTCAGACCCTGCACGGCGTCGTCGTCGCGCTGACCGAAGGCCGCAAGGGGCCGGCGCGCGGCGGCGTGCTCGACGGCGAGGAAGCCAAGGCACTGCGCGCGCTGCTCGCCGAATACGGTCAAGGCGCCACGCCCGGTGAACGCGGCCCGGTGCGCGGGCTGGCGCGGCTCCTGCGCCGCAATCCGACCGACGCCGAGCGGCTGCTGTGGGACGCTTTCACCAACGATCGCCGCTTTGCAGGCAAAGGCATCAAGCGCCAGGTCCCGGTCGGGACGCACATCACCGACTTCGTCTCGTTCCCGCTGCGGCTGGTCATCGATGTTGTGCCCGCGCACGAAAGCACGGCCGCGGTCAAGGCGCGTGCCGAGCGGCGGGCGTGGCTGAGCGAGCGCGGCTATCGCGTGCTCGACGTCGACGCGCGCGCGATCGAGGTCGATCTGCCGCGGGTGCTCGACCAGTTGGCGCAGGCGATACGCACGCCAGACTGAAGGACAACAAAGACGGGGGTCAGTGAGTAGCCCGCATGAGCCATAAGTGCGTTTACGCGCGTCTTCGACGCGCTATGGCGATATGCGGGAAATTCTCCCCCGGATTTCGCTGCGCTCATCCGGGCTACAGCTACTGCGCTCATCCGGGCTACAGCGACGACAAGCTACAGGTCATCACGCCTTGAGCGCCTTCAGCGCCGCCGCGGCGCCCGCCCGCAGGAAGCCCATGTCGCTGCTGACGGCGAGGAAGCGCACCCCGCGCTTGGCGAGCGCAACGGCACGCTCAGCCGAGTGGCAATAGGCGCCCATCACCTTGCCGGCCTTGGTCGCCGCTGCCGTGATGCGGTCGAGCTCGCGGTCGACCTCGCCCGACATAGGATCGACATTGGCGCCCTTGCTGAGCGCGATCGAGAGGTCCGCCGGCCCGAGGAAAAGCGCGTCGATCCCTGGCGTCGCGGCGATGGCTTCGACGTTGTCGAGCGCCGTTCGCGTCTCGATCATGGCGAAGGTGACGGTGAGGTCATTGGCCTCGCGCAGGTAAACCTTCTGGTCCGGTATATTGGCGAGCGTGGTGGCGCGGTGCGGGCCCCAGCTTCGCTCCCCGATCGGCGGGAATTTCGCGAACGAGACGTAGGCGCGCGCATCTGCTTGGGTGTTGATCATCGGCGCGATGATGCCCTCGGCGCCGAAATCGAGCGCCCGGCTCGCGGTTGCGAACTCGCCGACCGGAATGCGCACGATCGCAGCCGCCCCACTCTGGCGCACCTGTGCGATTGCGGACACGATCGAGGCGGTGTCCCACAATCCATGCTGCCCATCGAGCGTGACCGCGGGAAAGCCCTCGCGACCGACGAGCTCGGCGACGATCGCAGAGGATAGGCCGCACCAGCCGCTGTGGACGGTCTCGCCGGCGCGTAGCCGGCGTGCGAGAGAGAAGGCGGTTGCTGTCGTCATGGGGAAATCGTCCTTTGCTGCCTGCGTGCGCAATCCCGCCGTCACGCAGGTCGCGATGGCCGTTCACGGCCGGCCGGCATCCGATAGGTGTTGCAGCTTGTCGCCATCGGATTGGTGAGGCGGGCGACCAGCGAGTGATGGCGAATCTCAGCTGCCCGCTTTGATCTCCTGGACCGCTTTCGCCATCAGTTCGTCCATGGTGCGGCGAATCTGGTGATCCGACAGGGCGACGCCCTTGGCGTCGAAGTCCTTACGGAGCTTGCGGAACACGTCATCGTCGCCGATCTCCTCGAAATCCGCCATGACGACCGCCTTGGCATAGGCGTCGGCCTCGGCGCCGGAGAACCCGAGCTTTTGCGCCGCCCACAGGCCGAGGAGCTTGTTGCGACGGGCGTTCGCCTTGAATCGCAGTTCCTCGTCGAGGACGAACTGCTTCTCGAAGCCTTCCTCGCGCTTGTCGAACGTAGTCATGCCTGCCTCGCTGTTTCGGGAGCGGCCGGCCGCTCTCGCATCGGTTCCCAAGCGTTTTCACTGCATGCCGCGTCAATTTCGATGGGTCAACATGCAGCGCGGAACCACGCGCGGCCTTGCATAGCGGGACGCAATCGTCAAGGCAACCGATGACGAAGTGATTCGCACCGGCGGGGCGCGCGCAACAAAACTATTCGGCGCGATTGTGCTGCGCAGCGTGATCGGCTAGTTTGCCGGAGTGGACGCGTCGCCTGTTCACGTTTGCGTTGAGCCGCCACGCGCCGTCGCCGCGGACATCACCTCGAACCGGAGCCACGGCATCCAGATGGACATTTACAAACCACGGTACACGCCGATGAGCCGCCGTCGCCGCATCTATGAAGGCAAGGCGAAGGTCCTCTACGAGGGGCCGGAGCCCGGAACGCTGATCCAGCACTTCAAGGATGACGCGACCGCCTTCAATGCGAAGAAGCACGATATCATCGAGGGCAAGGGTGTCCTCAACAACCGGATCTCGGAATACGTCTTCCAGCACTTGAACGATATCGGGGTTCCGACCCACTTCATCAGGCGGCTCAACATGCGCGAGCAATTGATCCGCGAAGTGGAGATCATTCCGCTCGAGGTGGTGGTGCGCAACGTCGCGGCCGGCTCGCTGTCGCAGCGGCTGGGCATCGAGGAGGGAACGCAGCTGCCGCGTTCCATCATCGAATTCTATTACAAGAACGATCAGCTCGGCGACCCGATGGTCTCCGAGGAGCACGTCACCGCCTTCGGTTGGGCCACCCCGCAGGAGATCGACGACATCATGGCGCTCGCCATCCGCGTCAACGATTTCCTGTCCGGCCTGTTCCTCGGCGTCGGCATCCGCCTCGTCGACTTCAAGATGGAGACCGGGCGGCTGTGGGAAAACGACCTCATGCGCATCGTGGTAGCGGACGAGCTGTCCCCCGATTCCTGCCGGCTCTGGGACATCAAGTCGAACGAGAAGCTCGACAAGGACCGCTTCCGCCGTGATCTCGGCGGGCTGGTGGAGGCCTATGCCGAAGTCGCCAAGCGGCTCGGCATCATGAGCGAGGGCGAGCGGCCGCACGGCACTGGGCCGGTCCTGGTGAAGGGCTGATCTCTAGCACCCTGTAGCCCGGATGAGCGTAGCGATATCCGGGATGATCCCGGGTCTGCAGCGCACCGCTTTGTGCTGCGCTGTGCCCGGGATACAGACCGTGAGGAGTATGACATGCGCAAGGACTGCGGGGGCGTTAGCGAACGTGCGCAATCGTGCGCATTTTTCGCCCGCGTTGACCGCGAAAAACCCGCATCATTATTGGCCTTGTTACGCTTTGCAACGATGGGTTAGTGACACAGCGTGGCAAGGCATGGCAGACCTGTTTTGCCGCCCCGTTTTACCCCTTTACCCCGCGCGGAATGATGCAGTCATGGCGAAGGTCAGCCGAGCGGCACGCGCAGCTGGGCGGTGCGCTACCGCCACAACGGCGTCAACGGCAAGCGAACGCTCGGTCGCGCCGGCGCTGACGGCCTTTCGCTCGCCGCCGCGCGCGCCGCGGCCGCGGCCCATCGCCACCGGCTCGAGACGGCCCCCGCCGCTGTGACGCCTGTGACGGGTGTGACGGGGTTATCGGGAGGGGGTAGGGACAGCATCGAAGTGGCGGTGGCTTCGTTCCTCGAGCTCCATGCCCGCCGCAAAACCAGAGCCTCGACCGCATGGGCCGCCGAGCGCGTGTTCAACCGCATCGTGCTGCCGGCGTGGCGCGGCCGCGCGATCGGCGACATCTGCAAGCGCGACGTGATCGACCTGGTCGAGGGCGTCGCCGCCAGCGGTCGCGGCCACCAGGCCAACAAGACCCTCGCCATCCTTTCGAAGTTCTTCAACTGGCTGGTCGGGCGCGACGCGCTCGCGCTCTCCCCGGTCGCAGGTGTCGAGCGCCCGTACGAGGAAAAGGCGCGCGAACGCGTCCTCACCGATACCGAGGTGCGCGCGCTGTGGGGCGCATGCGCCGGCACCGGACCGTTCGACCGGGCTCTGAAGGTGATGCTACTGACTGGAGCGCGCCGCAACGAGGTCAGCCGGATTGAGTGGTCCGAGCTCGACGATGCGCGCCGCGTTTGGAAGCTGCCGGGTAGGCGAACCAAGAACGGGCGCGAGCACGTGATCCCGCTGAGCACGCAAGCCTGGGCGCTGGTTCAGGCGCAGCCGCGGCTTGCTGGCTGTCGCTACGTCTTCACCACCGACGGAAGGACGGCAATCGCCGCCTGGGACAAGCACAAGCGGCGGATCGGCGCCGAGGCGGGAATCGCCTACAACGCTTGGCGCCTGCACGACCTGCGCCGGACCTGTGCCAGCGGCATGCAGAAGCTCGGCATCTCGGTCCCGGTTATCGAGAAGGCGCTCAACCACACCTCGGGCACGTTCCGCGGCATCGTTGGCGTCTATCAGCAACACGACTACGCCGACGAGATTCGTATCGCCCTGCAGAAGTGGGCTGACCGTGTCAAGGAGATCGTCGGCGGCGAGCCGGGCAAGGTTTTCAGCTTACACGGGCGGGGGCGATGATGTCCGATGCGCCCGATGTTCTGACGCTCGACGAAGTACTGGAGCAAATGCTTCCGCTTTTTGATGACGATCCGTTCGATGTGGCTGTGTGGCTGGACGACCAATGCAGGAGGGCAGACATTTACCTAGTGGCCGACGGGATCATCGTGCCCGGTGACCGATACAAGATGTACCTGACCATAGTTGCATTCGTCCGCGACAAGAGGGCTACTCTAAAGGTGAAACTGCAGGGACGCCCCTTTGGCCACGTGAAAAATTACGAAGCAATTGTTGGCCATGACAAATCGGGTAACCCAATCAAGGTGCTCTCCGAATCGTGCGAACCAATCGAGCAGTGGGCCGTGGAGCGCAAGAGCTTTGAGGTTGCTCGCTCCAACACCAAGCGCAGCGGCCGCCCAATTTCAAAGCGGGAATGGGTCCTGATAGAGTCCGCCGCGTATATCGTGGAAAAGGATTTGCCGAATCCGCCGACCGCCGACGCCTTGTACAACGAGCTTGCTGGCATCCATGGGGTGCAATGCCCCAGTCGAGCTCTCGCGATGGAGGTTCTTCCGTCGCTCTTGCGGCGCATAAAAGACGTGCTCGGGCGCTGAGCTAATCGAATCCAGAACCGGTTTCTGGATTCGTCCGGATGACATTCCTGGCTGTTGTGGTTTGTTCGCTTCGGTTTTTAGCAAGCCGAAGCGAGCAACCATGACCGAAACCATCGACAAACCAGTCTTGCTTCCCGATCCGGCTGTGGCGCGGCGCTATGGCGTGCATCCGTTCACATTGCGCCGATGGGACAAGAATCCGGACCTCGGCTTCCCTCCAGTCATCATCGTGAACAACAGGCGCTACCGCGAGGTGGCGAAGCTCGACGCTTGGGATCGTCGGAACTCGCGCGAGGCCGCTACGCGGCGTGCGGGGCAGACGCCGCCCTCGCCGGATCCGGGGGCGGCCTGAACGAGCCCAAGCCCGCCCGATCGATTAAGTCGCCGTCCGATCGGATCAAGCGGGCTCCTCACCCCCAAAACGACGACGAGTGCTGGTGGGGCGCCGGTGCTAACGGCACCCCACCGAGAGCGGTTTTCCTGGACGGAGAACCTCGGCCCAAGGAGGGCCAAGCACATGAACCTACTTATTCAGAAATCGTCACCTGTCAACGGCTCAGTGTCTGGGCGCGGCTTCGCGCACCGGAAGCTAAGCCTTGAGCAGAGCGTGGGACTCGCCGCCGATGTGGCCACCGGCCAGCGTCGGTTTGAGCCGTCGCTGGCGCAACTGAGTTCGCTCTTCGGGGATGGCCGGGCCGAGGCTGCACTGATTGCTCTAACCGTCGCGAATAGGAGAGGCTGATGCGCGCCCCGCTAAGACATGCGGTTTGCGCGCTGCGCGCAGCCGGCTTTGGGATCGGCGAAATTCGCCAGGCCGGTCGGCACACCGAGATTCACTTCACCGACACCAACGGTGGCGGACTTGTCCGGTTCCATCGTGGCAATCGCGTGAGGGCAGCGTTCGAGAGGAACCTCCGAACGATCATCCGCAAGCATCTTCGGACGGGGGCGTTATGAAGCTCAATGACATCCTCACCGCGCTGCGTAATGGCGCCGTGCTGCGCTTGAGTCTCGCGAAGGGTCAGTCCTGGGAAAGGCTCGCGGAAAAGAGCGGCGCGAAGATCCTGATCGTCGGTCCCTCCGGCGTCGGCAAGACCAGCCTGCTGCGTACCATGCGGCCGGAACAATTGGACATCGAAGCCGGCGACATCGCGGTGTCCGATCTCCCGGTCGCAAGCGTGCGCCCGCGGATGTGGGTCGAATGCCGCGACCTCGCCTGCATTCTCGGGGGATTCAATCCGGCGTTACCGGCGAACGTTGCCTACAGCGAGGCCCATATCCTCGAACAGCGATGGCGAAATCGTTGCCACTGTGCACGCTATTCGGCGCATGCTGGAATCGTGCGCCACCGATATTCACGCGCTCGCCGATCACGTCGAGAACGGCAGCGGCCTAAGCGAGGACGACAAGAGGAAGATCCGCAGCGAGATCGAGAACGCGCGCGCTCTCGGCTACGCCGAGGGTGTCAAAGCGGCCGAGGCCAGGCAGCACGGCACCGGCGCGTTTCGCAACACCGACGGGGCGCTCGAGTGGACCGAGGTCGCGCTCTACTGCCAACGCGAGAGGTACCGGCTTCCCGACAAGCATCACGAGTTTATTGACGACATGGCTGCACGCACCGTGTACGGGCGCGAGCCGACTCCGAAGCAGCATCAGTACCTGCACAGCCTGTTCTTCAAACTCGGAGGCAAGATCACATGAGCCAGCAAGCGCAACCCAATCCGCCTACCGTGTTCGAGGCCGCGCTCGATTACGCGCGTTGCGGTATTCCGATCTTTCCGTGCAACCCGATCGACAAGCAACCGCTCACCCCTCACGGCTTCAAGGACGCGACCAGAGACGAGACGCAAATCCTCGCATGGTGGCAGCAATATCCCAACGCCATGGTCAGTGCGCCGATGGGTCCCGCGAGCGGACTATGGGCGATCGATCTCGACGTCGATCCCACCAAGAAAATCGATGGCAAAGCCACGCTCGACCAATTGGATGCCACTCTGGCGCCGCCTTGGCTGATCGCGCTTGCCAAGGCCACGAAGGCGAAGGCTTGGGCGAAGGCAGCACTCGAACGCGAATGCAAGGCGGTCGCCGCCGCCCAACCGGGCACGCGCAACACCACGCTCAATACCGCCGCCTTCAATCTATTCCAGGTCGTTGCCGGCCGCGGTCTCGACGAACAGGAGGTGCGCGATCGGTTGTTCGAGGCCGCGGAGACTTGCCGGCTGGTCGCTGATGACGGCGCCGCGGCGGTCGAGGCCACGATCGAGAGCGGCGCACAGGCCGGCAAGAAACAGCCACGCACGCGACCGCAACCGCCAGCACATGGCGGCATTCGTCCCACCATTCAAATCATGGACGGACAACTGTTGCGCATCCTGGGCGAGACCGAGGATGCGTTGCTCGCTTCGGGCCTGCCGATCTTTTCGCGCGCCGGAATGCTGGTCTAGCCCGTCGCCGAGAACATGTCGGCATCGGACGGGCGCACGACTACGGTTGCACGTTTGCGCGAGCTCTCGCCCGAGAGTTTCTTGGGACCAGCCGCCGAGAGCGCCACATTCCAGAAATACGATCGCAAGCGCAACCAGTGGGTCGACACCGACCCCCCGTTGCGGCACGTGCGCGTGATTCTCGCGAGCGAGCGGCGCTGGCGGTTCCCGCATGTCAGCGGCGTCATCACCACGCCCACACTGCGCCCGGATGGTTCGCTACTCACCGAACCGGGTTATGACCCCGAGACCGAGCTTTATTTGCAACCGGGGCTTCAGCTGCCGCCGATACCGGAACACCCGACCAAGGATCAGGCGCTCGCGGCGCTCAACCTGCTGATCGACCTGCTCTCGGAATTTTCCTTCAAGCGCATCGGTGGTGATCTCGAAAAGCGGCTCAACCGTTCGGTCGCGTTGTCGGGACAGCTGACGCCTTTGGTCCGTGGTTCGCTTCCCACCGCACCGATGCACCTGATCGCTGCTCACATGGCGGGGACGGGCAAGAGCTATCTCGTTGACACCTTCGCACGGTACAAGCGATTGAAAACGACGGATTGATCTAGGTAGGTGGCGACGTTCGAACGGGTGAGCGTTCGAGTTCGAGGGCACATGGTCCGACGGAGCGCGTATGTCGGCATTCGGCACTTAGCGGACATTTAGAGCCAATCTCGCGATGTCTGCTTTCGGGGGTAAAGCGGACATTGCCTGAGTGA
>Ga0306921_10009873_pt1 | contig 10139 bp, 7 predicted proteins | sample sta12Cox44000080_FD_203760 | JGI IMG/M metagenome (GOLD analysis project Ga0306921, IMG submission 203760) | Lab enrichment of tropical soil microbial communities from Luquillo Experimental Forest, Puerto Rico - statoxic.12C.oxic.44.000.080 (v2)... | ecosystem: Environmental > Terrestrial > Soil...
GCGCGCGCGGCGACCGCTACTCCGAAGAGCGCGCCGAGTCCGCGTCGAGCCGCGAGAAGATCGAGATGTTCCGGATCGGAGGTTGAGCGCGGCCGCGTCCATGGATCCGAAGGTCGTCGAGATCGCTCGCGCGATCGCCGCGGCCGGCGGCCGGGCGCTGCTGGTGGGCGGCTACGTGCGCGACCGCGAGCGCGGGGTCGACTCGAAGGACCGCGACGTCGAGGTGTTCGGGCTCGATCTCCCGGCGCTCGAAGCGGTGCTCGGCCGTTTCGGCGAGGTGATCGCCGTGGGCCGCGCGTTCGGCGTGCTGCAGGTCAAGGGGCTCCAGATCGACTTCTCGCTGCCCCGCCGCGACAGCAAGGTGGCGACCGGCCACAAGGGCTTCGAGATCGCGTTCGACACGGGGCTCGACTTCACCACCGCCGCGCGCCGCCGCGACCTCACCATCAACAGCATGGGGCTCGACCCGCTGACCGGCGAGCTGCTCGATCCGCACGGCGGGCGCGAGGACCTGCGCCGGCGGCTGCTGCGCGCCACCGACCCGTCGCACTTCTCCGAGGACCCGCTGCGGGGGCTGCGCGTGGCTCAGTTCGCGGCGCGCTTCGAGATGGCGGTCGATCCGGGGCTCGCACGGCTGTGCAGCGCGCTCGACCTGTCCGAGCTCTCGGCCGAGCGCGTGTTCGAAGAGTGGAAGAAGCTGCTCGGCAAGGGCGTGCGGCCCTCGCTCGGGCTCGAGTTCCTGCGCGAGACGGGTCTGTTGCGCTTCACGCCCGAGCTCGCGTCACTTCCCGGTGTAGCGCAGGACCCCGAGTGGCACCCCGAAGGCGACTGCTGGGTGCACAACCAGCTGGTGGTCGACGAGGCCGCGCGGCTGCGCGACGGGGGGCCGGACGACCTGGCGCTGATGTTCGGCGCGCTGCTCCACGACGTGGGCAAGCCGCCCACCACCGTGGTGGAGAACAGCCGCGTGCGCTCGCCCGCCCACGACGTGCGCGGCGTGGCGCTGGCCGAGGCCTTCCTCGAGCGCATGCGCGCGCCGCACGAGCTGGTGGGCGCCGTCGCGGCGCTGGTCGAGCACCACCTCGCGCCCGCGCTGTTCGTGAAGCAGGCCTCGACCGCGAAGGCCTACCGCAGGCTGGCGCGCAAGCTGGGCGCGGCGGGCGCCTCGGTGGAGCTGCTCGTGCGCGTCGCGCGCGCCGACCACTTCGGGCGCACCACGGACGAGGCGCTGGCGCGGCGCTTCCCCGCCGGCGACGAGTTCCTGGCGCGCGCGCGCGAGCTCACGATCGAGCGGCAGCCTCCGCGCGACGCAGTGCTGGGCCGGCACCTGATCGCGCGCGGGCTCGCCCCGGGCCCGTCGTTCGGCGCGATCCTGGAGCGCTGCCGCGAGATCCAGGACGAAACCGGCTGGACCGACCCCGAGCGGATCCTCCAGCGGGCGCTGGGCTCCTAGATCCGGCCGCGCTGCTCGAGCAGGCGGATGATGCGGTCGACGCACTCCTCGACGCCGAGTTCGTGGGTGGGCAGCACCAGGTCGGGCGAGGTCGGCACGTCGTAGGGCGCCGAGACGCCGGGGAAGCGCGGGATCTCGCCGGCTTCCGCGCGCGCGTACATTCCGCCGGTGTCGCGGGCGCGCGCCACCTCGAGCGGCGCCGAGAGGTGGATCTCCAGGTAGCGCTCGGCGCCGATGGTGTCGCGCACGCGCGCGCGCACCTCGGCGCTCGGCGCGACGAAGGCGCAGATCGAGATCAGCCCCGCGTCGTTCGCCAGCCGCGAGATCTCGGCGGCGCGGCGCAGGTTCTCGGAGCGCTCGACCTCGCTGAAGCCGAGGTCGCGGCTGATGCCCAGCCGCAGGTTCTCGCCGTCGAGCGCGATCGCGTGGTGGCCGGAGTCGAACAGCCGCCGCTCGAGCGCGGCGGCGAGCGTGGACTTGCCCGCGCCGGTGAGCCCGGTGAGCAGCAGCGTGGTCGGCTGCTGGGCGAGGCTCTCGGCCCGCTCCTCCGCCGATACGCGGCTGGTCTTGCGCCGCAGCAGGTCGCTCGCCGGCTCGGCCTCCCAGAACGAGCGGCCGCGCTCCGGACCGGACTGCCGCTGCAGGATCATGCCGGCGCCGACGGTGCCGTTGGTGACGCGGTCGATCACGATGAATGCGCCGGTGCTGCGGTTGCGCGCGTACGCGTCGAACGGGACCGCGCGCGAGAGCGAGACCTGCACGCGCCCGACCTCGTTCAGCGCCAGCCCGGCGGCAGGCTTCTGCTCCAGCGAGTTCACGTCGACCGCGTAGCGCACCTGCGCGATCGAGCCGGCCACCAGGTTGTGGGTGTGCTTCACGAAGTACTGCCGCCCGACCGCGAGCGGCTCCTCCGACATCCACACCAGCATCGCCTCGAAGTCGCGCTCGATCCGCGGCAGACTCCCCGGAGTCACCAGCATGTCGCCGCGCGAGACGTCGATCTCGTCGGCCAGCGCAACGGTGACGGGCATCGACGCCGTCGCCTCGTGCAGGTCGCCGGCGGCGGTCACGATGCGCTTCACCCGGCTGGTCTTCCCGGCCGGCACGACCTGCACCTCGTCGCCCGGCCGGAGCTTTCCCGCCGCGATCGTCCCCGCGTAGCCGCGGAAGTCCAGGTTCGGGCGGCTCACCCACTGCACCGGGAAGCGCAGGTCGGTGAGCGCGCTGCGATCGGAGCCGACGTGGACGTTCTCCAGGTGGTCGAGCAGGGGCGCCCCCTGATACCAGGGCAGCTTCGCGCTGCGCTCCACCACGTTGTCGCCGGTCAGCGCGGACAGCGGCAGGAAGTGGATGTCGGGCAGGTCGAGCCGGCTGGCGAACGCCTCGTAGTCGGCGCGGATCCGGTCGAACACCTCTTGCGACCAGTCCACCAGGTCCATCTTGTTCACCGCGACGACCACGTGGCGCAGGCCCAGCAAGGCGACGATGAAGCTGTGCCGGCGCGTCTGCGGCAGCACGCCCTTCCGCGCGTCGATCAGGATCACCGCCAGGTCGCAGGTCGACGCCCCGGTCGCCATGTTGCGGGTGTACTGCTCGTGGCCGGGGCAGTCGGCGATGATGAACTTGCGCTTCTCGGTGGAGAAGTAGCGGTAGGCGACGTCGATGGTGATGCCCTGCTCGCGCTCGGCCTTGAGGCCGTCGAGCAGGAGCGCCAGGTCGACCTCGCCGCCGGTCGTCCCCTCCTTCTTGCTGTCCCGCTCCACCGCGGCCAGCTGGTCCTCGTAGATCAGCTTGGAGTCGTGCAACAGCCGCCCGATCAGCGTGCTCTTGCCGTCGTCGACCGAGCCGCAGGTCAGGAAGCGCAGCAGCTCCTTCCGCTCGTGGCGGTCGAGATAGGCCTCGACCTCGGAGAGCGCGAGCTCTTCCAGCACGGCTAGAAGTACCCCTCGCGCTTCTTGCGCTCCATCGAGGCTTCCTCGTCGTAGTCGATCACGCGACCCTGCCGCTCGGAGACGCGCGCCAGCAGCATCTCGCGGATCACGCCCGGCAGGTCGGTCGCGTCGGACTCGATCGCGCCCGAGAGCGGGTAGCAGCCCAACGTACGGAACCGCACGCGGCGCGGCTGCGGCGTCTCGCCCGGCCGCAGCCGGAAGCGCTCGTCGTCGACCATGATCAGGTTGCCGTCGCGCTCGACCACCGGCCGCTCGGCCGCGAAGTACAGCGGCACGACTGGGATGCCCTCGCGGTGGATGTAGAGCCAGGTGTCGAGCTCGGTCCAGTTCGAGAGCGGGAACACGCGGATCGACTCGCCCTTGTGGACCCGCGCGTTGTACAGGTTCCACAGCTCGGGGCGCTGGTTCTTGGGATCCCACTGGTGGTTGCGGTCGCGGAACGAGTACACGCGCTCCTTGGCGCGCGACTTCTCCTCGTCGCGGCGCGCGCCGCCGAAGGCCGCGTCGAAGCCCCACTTCTCGAGCGCCTGCAGCAGCGCCTGGGTCTTCATGATGTTCGTGTACACGTTCGAGCCGTAGTCGAACGGGTTCACGTTCTTCGCCTTGCCGTCCGGATTGGTCCAGACCAGCAGCTCGAAGCCGTACTCCCGCGCAAAACGCTCGCGGAACTCGTACATGGCTTTGAACTTCCAGGTGGTGTCCACGTGCAGCAGCGGGAACGGCGGCTTGCCGGGGTGGAACGCCTTGCGCGCCAGGTGGGCGAGCACGGACGAGTCCTTCCCGATCGAGTAGAGCATCACCGGGTTGCGGAACTCGGCGACGACCTCCCGCAGGATGAAGATCGCCTCGGCTTCGAGCGCCTCGAGATTGGTCACGAGGCGCGGATTCTATCCAAGTCAGAGCACGGCGCGCAGGCGCTCCTCGGCGGCCTCCCAGTCGAGCAGGTGCCGGATCACCGCCGAGACGTACTCGTGGCGACGGTTCCGCCGGTCCAGGTAGTAGGCGTGCTCCCAGACGTCGATGCACAAGAGCGGCAGGTCGGCCGTCAAGAGCGGATTGTCGGCGTCGGGAAGCGACACCACCTCCAGGCGCTCCGCGCCGGGGCGCCAGAACAGCCAGGCGTAGCCGGAGCCGAACTGGTGCTCCGCGCACTCCTCGAGCCGCCGGCAGAGCCCGTCCGCCGAGCCGAAGGCCGCGGTGATCCGCTCCGAGAGCACGCCGCGAGCGGGCTTCGCGACCCGCTTGGGGCCGGGCCGCATGCTGCGCCAGTAGAAGTCGTGGTTCCACACCTGCGCGGCGTTGTCGAAGATCGGGCCCGACTGCTCGCGAATCAGCTGCTCCAGCGAGCGCTCTGCTGCGGGGCCGGAGAGCAGCTTCTCGAGCTTCTCCATGTAGCCGCGGTGATGCTTCTCGTAGTGCGTCTCCACCGTGTCCGCGGAGACGTGCGGCTCCAGTGCGTCGTAGGGGTAAGGCAGGGGTTTCAGCTTGAAGTCCATTTCGTCCTCCGAGAATGAGCGCGCCCGGGAGACCGGTCGATCTCCCGGGCGCCGGGTTGCTTCGCTCGTGCGTGGCCTCTAGGGCGAGGCCACCGTCAGGTCGTCGATCACCGAGCGCACGCCGGGCACGCCGCGGGTGGTCTGCATCGCGATCAGCCGATCGCTCTGGTTCGCCACCTCGCCGGTCAGCCGGGCCACGCCGTTCTCGACCTGGACGTCGATCTTGCCGTCCTTCAGCTCGCTGCGGTCCTCGAGCTGCTTGTCGATGTTCTTGGTCAGGGCCTCGTCGCTCTCTTTCACGTCGTGCGCCATGGTCTTGGACACGACCTGCAGGTCGTTCCGCACCGCGCGCACACTGCCGACCTTCTTCACCTCGGCCTCGGCGAGCTTCTTCGCGCTCTCCGTCGGCACGGTGCCGAACAGCGTCACCACCGAGTGGTCGGTGTCGACGTTGATGTCGAGCGCCGGCACGCCGGAGGTGGTGAGCAGCCGCGACTTGGCCTCGGTGGTGATCCAGGTGTCGTGAGCGGCCGACGTCGCCGAGCTGGATTTGCTGATGCCCTTGCCCGTCGAGATCTCGTCGTCGCCGAGCCGGTCGGGGCTCTTGATCTCGCTCGAGACCTGCTTCACGCCGGGCACTGCGCGGGCGTCCTCGAGCGCGCGCTGGTGCTCGGAGAGCGTCTTGGCGTTGCCGGCCAGGAGCACCACGCCGTCGTGCACCGACTCGACCTTGATGCTGGACGACTCCAGCGCTTTGTCGCGCGAGAGCACGGCCTCGACGTTCTTCTGCAGCTTGTCGTCGGCGACCTTCACTACCTTCTTCTGACTGGCCGGGACGACCTGCAGCAGGTTCTGCACCTCCTTCACGCCGCTCGTCGAGCGCGCGATGTCCTCGGCCTTGGTCTTCTCCGCGTCGGTGGGAACGACACCGTGCAGTGTCACCTTGCCGTCGATCGTGTCGACGTTCACCGCCGTCGCCATCGAGACGCTGTCGGAGGTGAGCAATGACATCTTCACCTTGGTCGTGATCCACGCATCGGGACTATCCATCGAGAGAGCAGGCGTCGCGGCGGACAGGCAGATCGCCAGAGCGCCTGCGCCGATCCAGTTCATTCGAAGCTTCATCTCTTCTCCCTGGTCGCGTAGTGCGACGCGCGGGACTACTGGAGCAAGCTGCGTGCCACTCTTTGGTGTCGGGTTTCGCTGTAGCTGCGCGCGCTCGCTGCGGTCCGTTGTAAGAAGCGGGCGAGCGTTCTTCAGTCGGAGCCCGGGGCGTGAGCGCGGTCACGCGCGATCTCCTCGGCGTGACGGCACGGCTCGCCGGTGCGCACCAGCCCGCGCGCCGGCGGATCGCTCGCGTCCATCGACTCGTAGGACGCCTCGTCGACCGCGTCGAACGAGGCGTCGGGAGCACGCGGCTCGGGCGTGGATCGCGAGCGCTGGAGGTCACCCGGCGCTCGCGATCGCACAGCGCGGAGCCTACCGCTCTTCGCCGCGCGCGCGGCTCGAGCTCGCGTTACCGGCCTGGCCGGCGCTCGAGCTCGCGCCGTAGCCCTGCTGCTGTGTCCGCAGCTCGTTGCGGATGTCCTGGACGCCGGCGACGTGCTCGATGCACTCTTCGGCCTGGCGCTTCGCCCAGCGGTCGGCGACCGATCCGCGCAACGTCACCTCGCCGTTCTTGGCACTGACCTCGATCTCGCTGGCATCGATGTCGGGATGGTCCATGAGCGCCTGGTTCACGTCCTCGGTGATGCGCTCGTCGGAGCGGCGGTAGCCCTTGGGCCCCTTGCCGCTGTACTTCCCCCGGCGCTCGAATCCGCCGCCGTGCGGGCGGTGGCCTTGCGATCCGCCGGAGTCTGGCGAGCGTTCGTGTTCGCCGTACCCGGGCCCGTGCAGCGGACTGCCGCAGCTCTCGCACACTCCGCTCTCGCGCTGGCCGCGCCGCTGCTCGGAGAAGGACCCGCTGCGCTCGCGACCCCATTCCCGACCGCCCCAGTCGGGCAGGTTCGCAGGCTCGCGCCAGTACTCCTCCTCGCTGCTGAAGTCCTCGTCGCCCCACGGCCGCGCGACGCGCGGCTCGTTGCCCGCTTCGTCGCGCTGACCGCGCTCGAAGGACGGCTGCGATCGACCGCGCGTGCGGCCGCGCTCGCGCTCGCCTTTGTTCTGCTCGTGTCGTTCGGCTTCGAACCGCCCGCGATTCTCGTACGCCATGTGCATCTCTCCTGTTGGGGGCGACACGCAGGGAACGAGAGAGCAATCCGTGTGCCGCACACAGGCCCGCACGCTTTCGCCGCGCCCGACCGGCGTTGCACAAACGCGCGAGCCTTTGCAGAAGGCCGAGCTAGCGGGCCGGCACCTCCGCATCGGCCACCACTGCGGCGCGCGCTTCCGCTGGCGCCACCGCCGCGACCGTCGGGGCGAGGGCCGCGATCAGCGCGACGGTGGAGCGGACCAGCTGCAGCCCGCCGACGTTTCCCAGCTCGCGCGCCTCTTCCGAGACGAGCAGAACCGCGCGCTGGCTGTCCGCGCGCTCCGCGAGCCGCGCGCGCGCCGACAGACGCAGCCCGCGCTCGCCGACCGGCGCAATGAACAGCAGCAGCGCGTGGGTGTCTTCCGGCGCGCTCTTGCGGCGCTCGCGCACGCGGAACCCGCGCTGCTCGAGGACGTTCGCGATCCAGTCGCGCGCGAAGCGGTCGAGCTCACCCGCGCGCAGCTGGACGATGCGCACGGGCTTGCCGTTGGACGGCCGCACCGCCGGCGCGGGTGTGACCGCGATCGCCTCCACCAACAGGTCGCGGAACGTGCGGAGCATGCGCACGACTTCGCTCCCGGAGCGCAGTCCGTCGCTGCGCTCGCGCGCCAGCCGGACGAGCACCGGCAGCACCAGCGCATCGGAGAGCTCGAGCCCGTCGAGCTCGCGCGCCGTGTGGCGCAGCAGGATCTCCGCCTCGGCCCGGTCGCGCGCGAGCAGCCGCTCGTAGAAGCGCTCGCACGGCGACAGCATCTGCGCGTGCCCCAGCAGCGCTGGCAGGAATGCGAGCTGCGGCACGTAGCGGCCCGCGACCGCCAGGCAGGCGGTCAGCGGAGTGGCGACGAGCAGCCCCGCGGGTCCCCACAGCCACGCCCAGAAGCTGGCGGCGAGGATCACGCCGAGCGGCGACAGCCCGGCGCCGCGGCCCAGCACGCGCGGGTCGAGCACGTTGTTGGTGAACAGCTCGAGCGCCAGGAAGAATGCGAGCGAGTAGAGCGCCATCTCCCAGCCCTTGAACGCCACCAGGCAGAACGCGATGGGGAGCGCCGCCGCGGTGGTGGGCCCGAAGTAGGGGATGGAGCGCAGGATCGCGGACAGGAAGCCGAACAACAGCGCGCCAGGCACTCCGATCAGCGTGAGCCCGAGCGCGACGATCACGCCCTGGAGCAGGCAGACCAGGCCCTGCCGGAGCAGATATCCCGTCACCACCTGTCCGGCCTCTTCGAGCGCGCGGGGCGAGATGCGCGAGTCGCGCTGCTGCAGGAACGACGCGAGCCGCTGCGGCAGGTCGCGCTGCAAGAGCAGGAAGAGCGTCAGCATCATCACCACGCCCAGCACGCCGAGCGTCGCCAGCACGGGCGTCCCGAAGCGCATCAGCGCCGACACCGGTGTCTGCGGCTGCACCACCTCGACCTGCGGCGCAGCGCCCTGTCCGTGAGCGGGGTCCATCTCCTTGCTGAGCTGGTCGATCCAGCCCATCGCGTCGGCGAACGACCGGATCGGCCCGCGCAGCGCGCGCAGCTTCAGCACCAGGTTGCCGCGAAACTCCGAGACTCCAGCGGTGAGGTCGCTCACCTCGCGCCCGACCAGCCACACCGCGACACCCGCGATTGCCGCCAGCAGGAACGCGATCAGGATCACACCCGCGGCGCGGGGCAGCCCCCATCGCTCCAACCGGCGCAGCATCGGGTGCAGCACGAAGGCGAGCAGCACCGCGAGCGAGAGCGGGAGCAGGAAGTCGCGCGCGAAGTAGAGCGCGGCACCGACGATCGCGACCGAAGCCGCGGCCAAGAAGCCGGAGCGCGCCTCGCCCCCTGACATGGCGCCGGCGACTGCACACGCCATGCCCGGCTCGCCGCAACCCTTTCGCGGTCCACGCGCGGGCCGCGGCAGGACTTACAAACCCGCGTTGAAAGATCGGGATCGGTCGAGATCGGGCGTCGCCGTGCGGTGTCGTGGCACGGCACACATCGTGCTCTACAGACTCTCGGGGGACCTCTACCGTGAAGACATGGCCGGGCCAACCTTTGCCTCTGGGTGCGACGTTCGACGGGCTCGGCACCTGCTTCTCGGTCGCGAGCGACGTGGCCGAAGGCGTCGAGCTCTGTCTGTTCGAGCCCGACGGCAGCGAGCGCCGCGTGCAGCTGGTCGAGCGCAGCGGACCGTACTGGCACGGCTATCTGCCGGGAATCGAGCCCGGCCAGCGCTACGGCTACCGCGTGCACGGCGCCTGGGATCCGGCGCGGGGCGTGCGCTGCAACCCGGCGAAGCTCTTGATCGATCCGTACGCCCGCGCGCTCGACGGCGGGTTCCGCTGGGGACAGGCCCTGTTCCCCTACACGCTCGGCGACCCCGACGGTCCGCCCAACTCCGAGGACAGCGCCACGGCGCAGCCGAAGTCGGTGGTGGTGAGCTCGCTGTTCGACTGGGGCGACGATCGCCCGCCGCGCATCCCGCTGCACGAGACGGTGCTCTACGAGCTGCACGTGCGCGGCTTCACCAGGCAGCACCCCGACGTCCCGCCCGAGCTGCGCGGCACCTACGCCGGGCTCGCGCATCCGGCTGCGATCGCACATCTCGAGTCACTCGGAGTCACAGCGGTCGAGCTGATGCCGATCCACACCTTCGTCGACGACGCCCACCTGCTCGAGCGCGGTCTGCGCAACTACTGGGGCTACAACACCATCGGCTTCTTCGCGCCGCACGCGCAGTACGCCTCGGGCGACCGGCCGCACCAGGTCGTGCACGAGTTCAAGAACCTGGTGAAGACGCTCCACGGCGCCGGCATCGAGGTGATCCTCGACGTCGTCTACAACCACACCGCGGAGGGCAACCACCTGGGCCCGATGCTCTCGTTCAAGGGCTTCGACAACGCGGGCTACTACCGGCTGGTCGAGAACGACCTCCGCTACTACATGGACTACACCGGCACCGGGAACACGCTGAACATGCGCAACCCGAACGTGCTGCAGCTGATCATGGACTCG
>Ga0306921_10009874_pt1 | contig 10139 bp, 7 predicted proteins | sample sta12Cox44000080_FD_203760 | JGI IMG/M metagenome (GOLD analysis project Ga0306921, IMG submission 203760) | Lab enrichment of tropical soil microbial communities from Luquillo Experimental Forest, Puerto Rico - statoxic.12C.oxic.44.000.080 (v2)... | ecosystem: Environmental > Terrestrial > Soil...
CCACGTCCTCGACGTCCGGATTGTTTTTCAACTGCCCCAGCGCATCGTCGGTCGCGGCGGCATCGGCGAATTGCAGCCGGTAAATGCCGAGTTTATCGTCGCGCCCGATGACTTTGGCGCCGATGGCCTTCGCGAGCGCGTCAATGTTCGCGCCCGGCTTCAGTTTCACGAGCAATTCATTTGGGATGTGTCTGGGCACGGCCCGCTTGGACACACGCACCAGTTGCGTCGCATTTTCCATCCGGGTCGTGAAAACATAAAGATGTGGCGCGGCATTGGTTTGCGGCACGAGAGCAAAATTGAGATCGCCGAACAACATCCGCAACGCGTCTCCCGGCCGCAGGTTGTTGAATTTGGTGGAGGCCCGATGCGTGGTGCCGGGCTCGACATAAACCCGCCAGCCGGTTTGGGACGTGATTTGCTCGAGCAGATTGGACAGGCTCAAACCGTGGACATCCGCATCCACGCGGTCGGCGGCCTTGTGCCAGACAATCGAGTTGGTCTGCGCGGCGGCGCCGAAAACGAATGCCACGCACAGGACAACAATCGCTACACAGGTTTTCATTTACGATTTACGATATACGATTTACGATATACGATTTACGACTCCCTTACAAATTCACCGTAGTACGTAAGTCGCGATTCTTCAATGTCCAGTGACCGCCTTCACCCAGGCCTGATGTTCCAGATACCATTGGATGGTTTCGCGGATGCCCTGTTCAAATTTGTGCGCGGGCGCCCAGCCCAGCTCACGCTGAATCTTCGAAGCGTCAATGGCGTAACGCCGGTCATGGCCGGGCCGGTCTTTCACGAAGGAAATCAGTTGGCGCGAATTGCCGCCGAGTTTGGGCGCCAGTTCGTCAATGATGTCACAAATCAATTCCACGATGCGCAGGTTCGCCCATTCGTTGTGGCCGCCGATGTTGTAGGTTTCACCGACTTTTCCCAGAGTAAGCACCAGCCAAAGCGCTTCGGCGTGGTCGCGCACATACAACCAGTCGCGCACATTCAGGCCGTCGCCATAAACCGGGACCGGCTGGCGCGCGAGGATGCTTTGGATGACCACGGGGATCAGTTTCTCCGGAAATTGATAGGGACCGTAATTGTTCGAGCAATTGGTGATGACCGTCGGCAAACCGTAGGTATGATGGTAGGCGCGCACCAGCATGTCGCTGGCGGCTTTGCTGGCCGAGTAAGGCGAGTTTGGCGCATACGGCGTCGTCTCCTGGAAAAGGCCCGTCGGGCCGAGCGAACCGTAAACCTCATCCGTTGAGACATGATGAAAGCGAACTTCCGACTTTGAACTTTGAACTTTGGACCCGGAACTCAACCAGCAGTCCCGGCAGGCCTCGAGCAGATTGAATGTGCCGACGACATTGGTGTGGATGAAATCGCCCGGGCCGGTGATGGAACGGTCCACGTGCGATTCCGCCGCCAGATGCATGATGCGGGTGATATCATGCTGCTTGACGACGCGAAGCACGTCGGCCTTGTCACGCAAATCCACCCGCTCAAAGACGTATTTCGGGTGGGAGGAAATTGTATCCAGATTTTCCAGGTGCCCGGCGTAGGTCAGGCAATCCAGATTCACCAGCCGCGTGACCTCCGGCCGGTCAATCACGTGGTGCACCACATTGGACCCGATAAACCCCGCCCCGCCAGTAATGAGCAAATTCATTTTTTACAACAAAGCAACGAAGGAACTAAGTTAAACACTCTTCCGGCAAACGCGGCACATTTAAAACGCGATGTATGCCGTTTTTGATCAGCACCTCATTGAAATTGATGAGCAGACCCAGAGGCAATCTTTTCAACCGTAAATAAGTAACCAGTTGCGCCGTATGAACCGGGAGCACCTCATCCACGGCTTTCAACTCGAGCAACAGCTTTTCCTCCACTACCAGGTCAGCACGATAGCCGATTTCCACATGAACACCCTGGTACGTCAGGGGAATGGCAAGCTGGCGCTGATGCTTCACTCCCCGCAATTCCAGTTCCCGGCTTAAACAAGCCTCATAAGCACTTTCGAGCAAGCCCGGCCCGAGTTCCTTGTGAACTCTAAAAGCAGCATCCACAACAATGCCTGCCAGGCGCTCAATTTCAGAAGGGATATGGACTTGTTTCCAATCTGGCAATTGGAGTCCGGCACTTAGTTGCTTGGTTACTTTGTTGTTCATCCTTCTGCTTTCCAACGGCGGAGCGAATCCTCGATGGCTTCGATCACCGGCCGGACCTTCACGCCGGTGGCCAGCAGTTTCGAAACGTCCAAAACGCAATTCGAACGCAACGTCTTGGCGGCCCGCCGGTAAAACTCCGTGTCGTTTTGCCAGAATTCAAATCGTTTGGCCGGTTTCAGGATTTTTTCCACCAGGTCCACCACCTGCCGGGTCGTGACAAAACCCGGATTGGTCACGTTGTAAATGCCGAACGGCGCGCGGCGGTCCCACAGGTCCAGGCACGCCCGCGCGAAGTCGCTGCGGTGCGAAATCGAGTTCACATTGTCATAGACCTTTTCGTAACGCTGCACTTTGCTGAGGTAATTGCGCATGCTGTCAAATTCATCGAATGGAATCCGCAGGCGCCAGATGTAACTCTGCCCGATGCCGGCGATGGCTTCCTCGCCCAGCGCCTTGGTGCCGCTGTAAAAACTGCACGGCGGATCGCGGAAGGTGAAGTTTGGCGTGTCGGTTTCTGTAAAACCGTGAATGGCATCCGGCGATTGCTCGACGAGCGAACGCAGGTCCGGCCGGGTCAGGTCCTTTTCCGTGCGTGTCTGGCCGTTCACGATGACTTTGGCACCGGAAAAAACGCAACCCGACGAAACGTGCCCCCAGGGAATGTTGCAGGCGGCGCAGGCATCGGCGATGGTTTGCGGCAACAGGGCATTTCCGGCCAACGTATCGGCCCGGGCAATTTCGCAGGCGTCCACATTGGGTTTGCCGGTGAAACCGGCGACATTGACCACGAATTCCGGTTTGGTTTCCTTCAAAAATTTAAGCAACACGTCGAACCGGCTGTAATCCACCTGCTTCCGCGAAAGCGGTCTGAAGTTCGACTTGCGGCGTTGCAATTCGCGTACAAACGCCTCACCGATGTAACCGGATGCACCGAGCAATAAAATCATATCATTTAAGATTTGCGATATACGATTTACGATCGGCGCGCCGGTTGGGACGCGGCATGCGTTTCCACGAATCAGCGCGTAAATCGTATATCGTAAATCGAAAATTCATTTTTCCAGTCTTTTGGCTTCGGCGACGACTTCGTTCAGGTATGCGCGGTATTCACAGTTCGGCATCCGGCCCGTCAGTTCCTCCAACTGATCAAGTTTGAGAAAACCCGCGCGGAACGCCGCTTCCTCCGGGCAGCCGATTTTGATGCCGGCGCGCTTCTCGATCGCCTGCACGTAAGCCGAGGCATCGTGCAGACTGCTGCTGGTGCCCGCATCCAGCCACGCAAAACCGCGGCTCAGGCGGTGGACGTGCAATTGCTGGCGCTGCAGATACACGACATTCAGGTCGGAGATTTCCAGTTCACCGCGCGCGGAAGGTTTCAGCGATTTCGCGATGGCCACGACGCTATTGTCATAGAGATAAAGCCCGGGCACGGCGTAATCGCTTTTCGGTTGCTTGGGTTTTTCCTCGATGGAAATGGCCCGGCCCTCGCCATCAAATTCAACCACGCCGTACCGTTCCGGGTCGTGGACGTGATAGCCAAAAATCATCGCGCCGCTCTTGAACTCGGCAATTTTGCGGTAAAACACGTCGCTGCCATAGAAAATGTTGTCACCCAGAATCAGTGCGACGTTGTCTTTGCCGACAAAGGATTCGCCAATCAGAAAGGCCTGGGCGATGCCCTTGGGTTCTGGTTGCTCGCGGTATTCGAGGGTCACGCCGAACCGGCTGCCATCGCCGAGCATTTGCTTGAAGCGCGGCAAATCGTGGGGCGTGGAAATGAGGCACAGGTCCCGGATGCCGCCTTCGATGAGCGTCGTGAGCGGATAATATACCATCGGCTTGTCATAGACCGGCTGGAGCTGTTTGCTCGCGACCAGCGTGAGGGGATAAAGCCGCGAACCGGCCCCACCGGCCAGAATGATGCCTTTCATTGACGCAAAACGTAAACAATTCCCGTGCCAAATGAAAGTCGAAGTTCGCTCAATCCGAATCAAAAGGTATCACGGCAAGGATTAACCCAAAGAGCCGCAACAGCAGCGGAAATGCCACGGCCGAACAAATGTTTCCAACCAATGACGCGAACAAACTTCTGGAAATGGACGGCACCGGCAATGACGATTGACGTGACGAGATATATCGGCACATCAAGGAAATCAAACCGCCTTCAACCATGACAATGGCAGCTTCGCTGAGAGTCATGGCAAATACCGGGCGGGTTCCATACAGGAGCCAGAGGAATCCAAGGAAAAGCGGGTAGGTCACCAAATGCATTGCCAGCAGCCAAAGAATGAAAAAACGCGGTGTTCGCAGGCACCGCAGCATCAGCCAGATGCAAATGGCTTCCAGCAAAATCGCCAGCGCGATGGGAATGAAAGCAATGAACGTCAGCGCCTCTTCGCCGGGGGAAATCGGATCGGCTTTCAGGGAAATTACTGAAAGCAACAGCACGGCCACAATTCCAACCGACCGGATGAAACGGTAATTGTGGAGGCCGTTCATGTCCGCGAGGCTAAATCTTCGCCCGCGAACGGAGAAGGAAAATCTTCACAAAAAGCTGGTCAAAAATCGGGGAGAGGCGCAAACCTTGTCGCGTAATCGCAGAAGAATCACCCGTGAAAATTCGATCGGCACATTGGTTTTGGATCATTGTTCTGGCTTTGGTCGCTGGCGGCTTTATTTATACCCTCATCCCGCCGCGGCTCGACGCAAACAGTCAAAAAGCCTTTGCCGGGACGCGCCAAACGCTTCGTCAACAAGGGTTCAAAACCGACCTTTCAGATTTTAATTTTTCCACGCCGCCGGACATGCAGTTGCGTGAGAATATTTTGAAAGCGACCGCCCCAAACCAATCCGGCGCGCCGATGCCCGAACAACAGAATCTCATGGAAATCGTCGGCACCAATTCGGCCATCGTGGTCTGGAAACAGGATTCACTGAGAAGAATGTATCGTTCGGGGCCGGATGAGGGGGATGAATTGACATGGAGCGATTTTCGCGATGCGCTCGCCGGGAATCATTTGCCGGTGGACGCCGCTTGCGAAGCGGTTTTGTCGAATCCAATTGCCTTCAACCTCGATGCCAGTCATGGCAGCGCCATGTTGCTGCCGCATCTTGCCCTGATTAAAAATTTGACGCAAAGGCTTGGCAGCCGGCTGGTGCTTGCGCTGCATGACGGCGATGAAGGCGGGGCTTTTAGCAATTTGCTGGCGGCGACACGACTGGCCACGGCGTGGAGAGTTGAACCGGTGGAAATTTCGCATCTGGTCCGTTTTGCCGATGTAAAATTGGTTTTTGCCGCCACGTGGCAGGCGCTTCAGACGAACCACTGGCCGGACGACCAGCTCGCCCGGTTGCAGGCCGAGTGGGAGTCGGTCAATTTTTTTACCAATTTGCCGGAGACAGTCGCCTTTCAACGCGCCAGCCTCATCGCGGCCTATGATTACGACCGGAATGAAACTCTGCATCCATCCCTGCCGTTGAATGAATTTTTGCGCGAAACGTGGCCCAACCCATTGAGCGCGTGGGATCAATTTCAGTCAGAGTGGCGCGAACGGGCCTTTCTGCAGGGTGCCAGGTATGACGAGGAAAAAGATGTGCTGCTGTTTTATCGTGACCGCGAAATCGACAGGCACAATGCGGTGCTGGCGCCAACGTGGATGCAAATGCGCCGGCTTCCCGGGGTTACCAATGAAATTCTGTTCCAATCGAAATACAATTCGCGGGTCCAAGCGATGGAGAATATCCACAGAGTCACTATGACGTTTCAACGGCAGGGTTTCAGCTTTCTGGGACGTGCCGCCGAGGCCGAGGCCGAGCGTCGAATTCTTATCACGGCCATTGCGCTCGAGCGGTATCGTGGAAAGCACGGTTCGTATCCCGGTTCCCTCGCGCAACTCGTTCCCGAATTTCTGCCGGCCGTGCCACCTGATTTCATGGACGGGCAGCCGTTGGGTTATCGTCTAACTGGCAATGGCCATTTTCTTCTTTATTCCGTCGGCCTGGATTGTGTGGACGACGGCGGGAAGGTCCTGGAACACGAAGATCGAATGAGCGAACTTCGACAATTTCACGCCACCGGGAATGCACCCAAGGAAGATATCGTCTGGCCGTTACCGGCATCGATCGATCAAGCAAGCATGTTGCGTCATGAACAAAAGCGCGCCGAAGAATTACGCGCGTTGAGCGAGCAGGACCGGGAATCAGCGGCAGACTGGCAACAATCGCCGTTGCGCCAAGCCCGGGTTGAAAAAATTCTGGCGATGGATTGGTCGTCAGGCACAAATATGGAAGTGTACGCAGGCCGGCCGGTTGTCGAGATCGTCAGCAACGGGGAAGACTCCGCCACAAAGCATCCTTCGCTCGCCAATTTGCTGACCCCCAGGCAAATCATCACCGGCAACGAACCGGAAGAACTCACCTTCGAAGCGCCAGTCAGTTACGATGTCATTACCAATATGGGCGCCCTGGTTTTGCTGGTGGACGCCGATCCGGAAGAAGCGATGGGCGACAGCGGCGGCAAGATTCAGGAGTGCAACCGCGCCGGGAATGGCGACTGCCTCCTGGTCTGGCATGCGATTTTCGATCCACCCGGCCGGCACGCGGTTCAAGCTCAACTCGTTCTGTCCACCCAACGCCATGGCCTGTATATTTTAAAAGGTCCTGCCATTACAGTTGAGACGACCAACCTTTGTCAGTTCAGCCTTGCCTCCGCCACCTACGACATCGAACGCGGCGCGATTTTTCACGCGCGCCTGCCGGAAACGAACGGCCTTTACACGATTGAGTGTGTCACGACCAATGGCGAACATCTCAAGACGCTTGCCGGCAGCACCACCAATGACGAGTTTAATCTCACCTGGAATCTGGTAGATGACCGGGGCCATCGGCTCACCGGCGAGACGTTTAATTCCATTGTGCACATAACCCTGCCGGACTCGGGTCGCTCGCAAACCTTACGAGGGCCGTAAATGAAAACGGCACGAAACTTAATTTCGTGCCGTTACGTTTTGCTATCAGAAAATTTCAACCAGCCACCGCACCGGCGGCCGCGGCTTTCTGGTTGAACACCAGCTTGTCGTTCGCCGCCGTGACCTGAATCGGCTCGCCCTGGTGCAGGTTGCCTTTGAGAATTTCCTCGGCCAACGGGTCTTCGAGGAAACGCTCCACCGACCGGCGCATCGGCCGCGCGCCGTATTGCGGGTCGTAGCCTTTCTCGACCAGGAAGTCCTTTGCTTTTTCGTCCAGTTCGAGCTTGAGGTTCTTGTGGCGCAATCGTTCCAAAACCTTGTTGATTTCCAAATCCAGAATGTGAATAAGGTCGGGCTTGGTGAACGACCGGAACACAATCGCATCATCCAGCCGGTTCAGGAACTCGGGCCGGAAGGTCTTCTTCGATTCGTCGAGGATTTTCTCGCGCATCTTCTCGTAGCTGCTCTCGTCGGTGATGGGCGAGAAACCAAGCGTCGATTGCCGGCGGATCAAATCCGAGCCGACGTTCGAAGTCATCAATACGATGGTGTTGCGGAAATTCACCACGCGGCCCACGTTGTCGGTCAGCTTCCCTTCCTCGAGAATCTGCAACAGCATGTTCCACACGTCGGGATGCGCCTTTTCGATTTCGTCGAACAGCACGACGGAATACGGATTGCGCCGCACCTTCTCGGTGAGCTGTCCGCCTTCCTCGTAGCCGACGTAACCGGGCGGTGACCCGATGAGCCGTGAGACATTGAACTTCTCCATGTACTCGCTCATGTCGAGGTGCACCAGCGCCTTGGCGTCGCCAAACATCTGTTCGGCGAGTGTTTTGGCCAAAAGCGTCTTGCCGACACCGGTCGGGCCGAGCAGCAAAAAGGTGCCGATGGGCCGGCGCGGGTCCTTCAAATCCGCACGCGACCGGCGCAATGCCTTGCAAATGGAAGAGACGGCCTCGTGCTGGCCGACGACGATCTTCTCCATCTCCTGTTCAACCGTCAGCAGCCGCTGCATCTCACCCTGCTCCATCCGTTGCAGCGGAATGCCCGTCCATTTGGAAACGACGTGTAAAATGTCCTCTTCGTCCACGACCACGTGCTTTTCCTCACGGGCGGCACGCCAGTCGCGCAGGTGCGCCTCCAGTTTTTCCTTGGCCTGCTTTTCCTTGTCGCGCATCTGGGCCGCGCCCTCGAAATCCTGGTTCTTGATGGCACGCTCCTTCTTGCCCTTGATCTCTTCGATCTCGGCTTCCATCGCCTTGATCTCCGGCGGACGCGTCATGGTGCCGATGCGCGCACGCGAACCGGCCTCGTCCAGCACGTCAATCGCCTTGTCCGGCAGGAACCGGTCGGTGATGTAACGGTCGGACAGCTTCACGGAAGCCTCCACCGCCTTGTCCGTAAACTCGGCCTTGTGGTGCTCCTCGTATTTGTGCCGGAGCCCCCGCAAAATCTGGATCGCCTCGTCAATCGAAGGTGCCTCGACCTTCACGGCCTGGAAACGGCGTTCGAGCGCGGCGTCCTTCTCGATGTACTTGCGATATTCATTGAGGGTGGTCGCACCAACGCACTGCATCTCACCGCGCGAGAGCGCCGGCTTGATGATGTTCGAGGCATCCATCGTGCCTTCGGCCGAACCCGCACCCACTATCGTGTGCAGCTCGTCGATGAACAAAATAATGTTCTTCGCGCGGCGAATTTCATCCATGACCGCCTTAATACGCTCTTCAAACTGGCCGCGATATTTCGTGCCCGCGACCATCAGGGCCAAATCCAGGGTGACCACGCGCTTGTCGCGCAGCAGCTCGGGCACGTTGCCCTTCGCAATTTCCTGCGCGAGCCCTTCGACGATGGCCGTCTTGCCCACCCCGGCTTCACCGAGCAACACCGGATTGTTCTTCGTACGGCGGCAAAGAATCTGGATGACGCGCTCGATCTCATCCTTGCGCCCGATCACCGGGTCCATGTCGCCCTTGCGCGCGATTTCCGTCAGGTCGCGTCCAAAAGCCTTGAGGGCGGGTGTCTTCACTTCGCCTTTTTTCTCAGCCGCCTGCCCCTTTTCACCACCGCCGGATTCCGGTATGGACGATTCCTCGCCGGTGAAATTCGGGTCCAGCTCCTTCAAGATTTCCTGCCGCGTCTGTTCAATGTCCACGTCGAGACTCCGCAAAATGCGCGCGGCCACGCCGTCGCCTTCCCGCAACAGGCCGAGCAGAATATGCTCCGTGCCAATGTAGGTATGATTCAGGTTTTTGGCCTCCCGTTTCGCCAGGTCCAGGACTTTCTTCACGCGGGGCGTGTAGGGAATGTTGCCGATCATCTTCTGATCGGGGCCGGTGCCGACCTGTTTCTCGACTTCCATCCGGACGGTTTCCAGGTCGAGCCCCATCTTTTGGAGGACGTTCACCGCCACACCCTGTCCTAATTTAATCAGGCCGAGCAAAAGATGCTCGGTGCCGAGAAAGTTGTGGTTAAACCGGTCGGCTTCCTTCCGCGCCAACGCGAGCACCTGTTGGGCGCGCGGCGTAAAATTACTCATCGCTTCATCGCTCATACTCGCTTTATTGTGCTATGAATTGGCGGTTTTGTCCAATCCCGCCCCGCCTTTTTTCGTGTTTGGCCGGCTCACGTGCTTCAGCCGGTCCCGCACCATATCTGACCGTAGCAAGTCGCGTTCCTCCGCCGACAATTTGTCCGAAAACTGCTTCTGCAAATGAGCCGGTTGCGTGACGATAAACAGCTCGTCCACGGTCGGTCGTTCCTCCGCCGGGAACAGCCCCAAATCCACCCCCAACCGCATCAGGGACAGCAAATTCATCGTTTCCTTGGAGGAAATGCTGTGCGCGTTGGCCAGGATGCCATAAGCGCGACCAATATGGTTGAAGACCACTTTCGGCTTCTTTTCCAGCAGGATCTGGCGCGCGTTTTCCTCGTGCTCGATAATCTGGGACAAAACCTTGTCCAGACGTTCGACAATGGTGGATTCGGTCTC
>Ga0306921_10009875_pt1 | contig 10139 bp, 7 predicted proteins | sample sta12Cox44000080_FD_203760 | JGI IMG/M metagenome (GOLD analysis project Ga0306921, IMG submission 203760) | Lab enrichment of tropical soil microbial communities from Luquillo Experimental Forest, Puerto Rico - statoxic.12C.oxic.44.000.080 (v2)... | ecosystem: Environmental > Terrestrial > Soil...
GTGTTCGGCGACATCTTTTTCCGTGACGCGCAGCCGAGCGAAGACTGTCTGAACCTCAACATCTGGATACCGGCGAATGCCGCGAGTAAGAGTCTGCCTGTGTTTGTGTGGTACTACGGCGGTGGTTTTGTTGCGGGGGGCAACTCCGAGGTTCGATATGACGGAGAGAATCTCGCGAAGAAGGGTGTGATTGTCGTCGAGCCCAACTACCGGCTGGGCGTGTTCGGCTTTTTCTCTTATCCGGAGCTGGCGAAGGAATCAGAACACGGCTCCTCGGGTAATTACGGACTGCTCGACCAGGTCGCCGCGTTGCAATGGGTGATCCGGAACATCGCCGCGTTCGGCGGCGACCCGCAGAACATCACGATCGGCGGCGAATCGGCGGGGTCGCTTTCGGTGAGCGCGCTGATGGCTTCGCCGCTTTCGCGCAGCCTCTTTCAGAAGGCTCTTGGCGAGAGCGGGGCCTTCTTTCCCCTGGGGCCGACCGCAGGAATGCAGCTCAAGCCTCTTTCCGAGACCACCCCGCCGAACGTGAAATTCGCGGAATCGCTGGGAGCGAAGTCGCTGGCCGAGCTACGCACCAAGCCAGGCGACGAGTTGTTGCAAGCGGCCGCAAAACTCAACCGGGGCTTCGCGTTCCATCCCAATATTGATGGTTATTTCCTTCCCACCGATGTGGCCACGATTTTTGCCGAGGGGAAGCAGAGCAAAGTGCCGCTCTTGGCAGGATGGAACGCCGATGAAGGAAAATTGAATGTGCTGCTGAACCCGAAAAAGACGACAGTGAAGAGTTTCGAGGAGATGGCCCACGCGCGATTCGGCGACGCCGCGGCGGAGTTCCTGAGGCTGTATCCGGCGACCACCGATGAAGAAGCGATTCGTTCCGCCGAAGATCTGGCCGGAGACGATTTCATCGCCTTCTCCACTTGGAAATGGCTGGATATGCAACGCAAGACGGGGAACGCGCCGGTGTACCAATATCTGTTCGCGCAGGTGCCGAAAGTGAAGCCGGGCGCCATGATCGGCCCGTTGCCCGCAAGCGAAGCTGGTTCTAAGCATGCAGGAGAGATCGAATACGTCTTTGAAACTTTGCGATCCCAGCAAGGCGTCAGCTGGGCGGAGGACGATTTTAAAGTCTCCGAACTGATGGCTTCCTACTGGGTCAATTTCATCAGGAGCGGGAATCCCAACGGCCCGGGGCTTCCGAAATGGCCGGCATCCTCAAAAGAAGACCGCTACCCGGTGATGCGTCTTTTCGATTCAGACTCGCATGCAGCGACTGACGCGCGGCGCGGTCGCTACGAGTTTCTCGATACCCACCCGGCTGCGCCCGCGTCCAAATAGGCTGGAAGGTGCCCGGCATGCTTACCGAATCGGAAGCTAAGAAATTTGCGCAGGAGTGGATCGCGGCATGGAACTCCCACGATCTGGAAGCCATTTTGTCGCACTATTGCGAGGATGTGGTGCTGACGTCTCCGGTGGCAGCCAGGATTTTGGACGATCCCGGCGGAACGGTTCGCGGCAAGGCATCGTTAGGCGAATATTTCCGCCGCGGACTCGAGGCGTATCCGAACCTGCATTTTGAGCTGCTGGATGTGATGTTTGGTATGTCGAGCGTCGTGCTTTGCTACAAGAACCAAAAAGGGACAAAAAGCGCCGAGTTTATGGAATTTGGCGGCGACAGCAAAGTCGCGCGTGTCGTCGCAAATTACAGCGTGTGAGCGCCGGCGCTACCGTAATCTTCACAAACGCCTTTTTGCGAATTGAATCTCGCGTTCATCGGCGCATCAGAACTTGAAAACGAGGGGCAGTTGAGGCCGGAAATCCTCGACGCGTTGACGCCTGGAATCGTCGAATTCGATTTCAAGGAGATGTTCGGTGCCCGGCTTAGTTGAGAGTACTCTCGCGTCTATCACGACCCGGGCGGCTTGGGACCGCAGAGAGACGGGACATGTGAGGACCAAGCTCGAGATCTCGCGAAGGCCGGCAGGGTGTCTGACAAAGTGCCCTTCGCGTTGCGAGCGTCTGAGGACATCGAGGTAAACCCACATCGGCTCATCGATGCCGGCTTCTCCAATATGCATCGCGAGAGGGCTTGGCAAATAGGAGGGGCGATAGTCCCAGCCGGGGAAAGAGGTTTGATCCGTTTGTGCGCCGCGAGGCCTGAGGCAGATGCCGAACGGAGATGCGAGCGATCCCCTTCCGGACCATCGCTCCCAGAGAAGCGTGGGTCGCGTGCGATCGGTCCGGGCTTCCTTTTCGTCAGATACCCAGAGCAGTTCCAGCATGGCGTTCTTGAATGAAAAGCGGCGACACGCAGTGCCCTGCCCCTCATGCCGATTGGAAGGCCCCTCCCTGAGGCCAAACTGCAGGAGTCTGTCCGCTTCTGGCGCACCCGGCGAAGTGCAAACGAAGATATGGTCCAGTTCGATGGCCATGTCTCGACTCTAGCAGACCCGATTTCAGGTGGAACAGAAGAAGACTCCGGCGGCCAGTAAACCATGCTCGCGAGCGCCATTGAGCCACAAGGCCTAGAGGCCCAAGAGGTTCTCCCAAAACCAGTCTTCCAGCAATTTTTCTGTTAATCACTTGGCCACTCTGATATCGTCGCACTCCAAGAAGACCGGGTTACCAAGAGCGGGTTCCGCCTGCCGAGAGACGCTGCTTCGGAGGTGTGCCCTTGCGGAAACCGAACGATAAACTACGCAAAGCGCTTGTCCTGCTCGTCACTTGGGGCGCCCTGCTTGGCTTCTTTCTCGGCTACGAGCACTACTTCGTCGACGGGCAGAGGGAGTACCTGATTGACAGGGACTTCCGCAATCTCAGCCGGCTTTCCGCCCAACTCAATGCCGAATTTCACCGCGCCACCGATTCAGTAAGCTCTCTCGCGAAGATCATGGAGCGGGAAGAGAAGCCGAAGGAATCCGAGCCGAGCAAGGCATGCCCGCCCGAAGAGACAGATGGCCTGTGCTTCGATGCGCTGGCTTATGCGCACTCTTACCTTGAGGAAGCCTGGGACCGCAAAACTCCGACCCCTAATTTCCTGTTCTGCCTTGGCGAAAATGCGGGGACGATTCGCCTCGACCAGCCGAAGAATCCTTCCGGGCTCTATGTGTCGGTCAAATGTCCCCCGGAGCAAACTCAATCCGAATCCTATTTGGGCATGGATATGGCGGTTTGGGTTCGCAATGTATTCTCGGACTACAACAATACCTTCGAGGACATCCTCATCACGGATGAAGCCGGCCGGGTGTTGTACCAACAATCCCCAACAGGCGCCCATATCTCCGATCTCAGACCAATCCTTGCCAAGGGCACCGACGTTGCCACAAAACAAAAAATATTCGGATGGCCCGGCGGCACGTCCCAGGAGTCTTCTCTCGCCGAACCAGCCGCCTCCAAATCGTCAGAATCTTCGGAAACGACGGGTTCGAGCAAGGAAACGCGGCCAACCGTGCCTTCAGAAAGACTACAAAGATTGGCGCAGGGTAGTTCGGCGACACGGGTCACGATCGGAGGCAAGGACTATCTGCTATTTGCGCAACCCTCGCCCGTGATGCTCAGCAATCGCGCCGACGCCGCTGACCAGTGGAGGTTAGTCCTGGTGGGCCTTCGCCTGGCTGCAAAGGTCGATGCGGAAAGCCACGCCATGCCCTATTCCATATTGATCTGGTTGTCGCTGTGCGGTGTGGTGCTGTTCGGATTGAGCTGGCCGTTGTTCAAGTTTCAGTACATGAGCAATACGGAGCGATTCCGGCCTCGTGACGGATGGGTTCTCGTGTTCACATTACTGCTGGTCTGCTCCGGCCTGACGTTGATGTTGCTGAACGCCAGCTACCTTCGGGCCTCCCGAATTCGCGCCGATCAAGGACTCAAGCGATTGGCTTGCCAAATCAAGGATAAGTTCGGCGACGAAGTTTCCCTTGCTCTTCGTCAGCTCGAACAGCTGCAAACTACCGACGAGTTCAACGACGTCTTCACCAGCAGCAAAAAGTTCAGAGGCAACTACCCCATCGAAAAGGACGCAGGACGCTCCTACCCCTATTTTGAAGTTGCGTTTTGGGGGGATGACCAGGGCAAGCAGCTGGCAAAGATCGATGTGCGGCAAGTGGCAACTCCAACTGTCGATCTAACAGGTCTTCTGTTTTATCGAGCTGTGATGTCGGAGATGAAATGGGCGCAACGAGAAGGCGGAACCGAACCTGAATCGTGTCTGTCCGGATCGGGTCAGGACTTGGAGAACTGTTCGTATTTCGAGCCCATTCTTTCGCCAAACACCGATGAATTCGCTCCCGTTCTTGCGGCCCCTTTCTACCGATGGGCGGATGCCGAGCCTGGTTCGCCCGACCACATAGCGGTCCAAGTCCTCGTGTTTCGTCCCATGTCGGTCGTTGGCCCCATTCTGCCTCCGGGATACGGATTCGCGGTTCTAGACAGCGATTGCCAGGTGCTGTTTCATTCCGATTCCTTCCGCGACATGCGCGAGAACTTTTGCCAGGAATCGAAGGACCCGTCAGAACTCCGTTCCTGGTTGTTCGGGGGAGCCGACACCGCGTTGAACATCACCTACGGGGGCAGAGGAGAACGCGCGTACTTAACGAATTTTCCCTTTCCGGGTCTCACTTCCAAGCTGCCCAGGTATTTGATCGTTTTTCAAGAGGGCGGCCAACAACTCACCCTGGAGCTCGCAGTGAACCTTGTCTGTTCGATCCTGCTCGGCTTTTATTTCGTGGTCCTGGTCCTGTTCGCCTGTGGCCACCTCCTGCTGCGCGGGCCATTGCAATGGGACTATGCCCCGCGACTTGTATGGCCCTGCCGGGATTTTGCGATGCAGTATGTGCAGGTCGTTTGCATGAGTCTTCTGCTGTGTGTGCTCTACGGCTGGTTCTATCTAACAGTGCATGAGGCGCCACTGGTCGGCATGACGCTGGGGGTCGTCTTTTTCTCGACTCTCTTTGCTGTGCTACGACTGTCGAGTTCCCCCGATGTTCTGTTTCGATGGGGGATCGCTTTTGGCGCCTTGGCCCTTTTCGCCTGGGGCGTGCTCATTTTCCTTCCCGGCCATTCCTCATCGACGCGCGAGAGCATTCGGGAATGGATGAAGCCTCCCTGCATGCCGTTTGCATTCGGCTTGTTCTCTGTTCTGGTATCCCATCCCTGGTTCTCCCTCGAGCGCATCCTCAAAGGCAACCAGACGTTGATAGATTCGCTGCGCAAACGGGTTACCAATCTATGGGAACTTGCTTACTGCGTGGCAGTTGTGAGTCTGATCGCCTGCGGGAGTGTCATTCCTTCGGCCGGTTTTTTTAAGTACGCGTATGACGCGGTCGATGAGATCTCATTGAAGCATGATGAGGCGGTTCTCGCGGACCGCCTGGTGGCCCGCAGGGACCGCATTGCCAGCTATTACAAATCCCTGAATGCGCCGCGCGTCGCGGAACTGCGCCTGCGGCAAACTCTTGACCGCTATGACACCGGCGGAGCAGACGCAGGCCTTTCCGGGAATGAATCTCTCTTCCAGACTTGGAACGAATCCGATGATCCTCCTTCATCGCTGTGTTCATCCGATGCCCCAAAAGATCAGAACGATTTTGGTCTCAATGACTGGATTGAAAAGCAAATTGCCCGCGCCACGCTGACTTTTCCTTCGAACGAACTGGGTTCGGAGATAAGCCGGCTGGGACTCGCCGCAACCGACGACTCGGCCGCGTGGGAACGTTCCTGGACCGAACCCCATGCGAACACTTTTGCACTGCATTGGAAAGGGCCGGGGGCACCCCGCTTCAGCATTTGCGCGGCGTACCCGGAATGGAAAGGCCTCGGAACCTGGGAGCATATTGGCCTGGGTTCCTTTCTCGTCGTTCTGGTGTTATGGCTGTTTCACATAGCAAAGCAGATCTTTTTGGGCAATGTCGAAAGCCCGCCTCCCCTGGAAGTCGCAAAGTGGAAGCAGGTCTCCGATATCAAGCGAGACTCTCTGGTGATTGGACTGCCACGATCGGGCAAAACTGGGCAGCTCAAAAAGTTGAAGGATCTTGATCCACGAGATTTCCGCGATCTTCGTGAATTCGACAACCAGCGGTCGAGTGCGAGCCGGCTAGGCGAACTTGAAAGCAAGGACTCTCACAGTGGGGTCATCATCCTCGATCAATTCGACTTCAACATGAGGGACCCTGCATGGAATGAGAAAAGACTCGAACTGGTGGCCAAGTTCCTGGATAAGACCAATCAAAAGCTGGTTCTGGTCTCCACGATCGATCCCATGTACTTCCTGCTCGAAGAACGCGACACCGTTTTGTGCAAGGAGGACAACCCGCAAGCGGTCGCCCTGCTTCTCGAGCGTTGGGCCCGCACACTCGACCGATTCACCCGCATAAAGTTGCCGAACGAGATTAGCGACGATTTCGCCAACGAGACCGACACATACTTTGAAAAAGGCGGAGAGTCGGCAAAATTTGCAAAGTGGATCCGCGACGAATGTGCCTTCACGCCGATGCTGCAGAAAATCGGAGTGGGACTTCTCAGGAAGTTTCGAACCTCCCCGCTTCCGAGCCATGACCAGCTGGTCGGTTTGGTGGCTGAACCCGCCGATGTCTATTACCGCATGCTCTGGAATGACCTAACCGCCAACGAGCGGCTAGCTCTGTTTCAGCTCGCCCTAGATGGCTGGGCAAATCCCAAAAATACGCCCACGCTCCGCCAGCTGGAACAAAAGCAGCTGATCTACCGCCAGCCCATGTACCGCATCATGAACGACAGCTTCCGACGTTTCATCCGCTCCTCCGAGCACCAGAAGGAAATCCTGGAGTGGCAAAAGAAGGAACAGGAGAGCACCTGGAAGATTTTGCGGTTTGTCCTGGTTGCCGGAGCGATTGGTGTCGGGCTGTGGCTGCTCTACGCGCAGGCGCAGCTGTTCCAGATTGGCGCTGGCTACATCACGGCGCTCGCGACGCTACTGACCGCCATTGCCGGATTTACCGCACGGATCAGGCGACCAGGTCCAGCATCGCCGCCCGGCGATGGCGGCGAATCCTAATCCGGACAGTTGGCGGAACTGCTGATGCACTCTAGACACGAACTAAGGTTTGGCCCGGTAGAGAACCGGTTTGGGGCCATCGGTGATTTTGAAGTCGGGCGGGACCGCGAACAAGGCGGCGTCGGGTTCGGCACGCACGACATTGGTGAGGCGGAAGGTTTGCTCGCCCATGCGAGGATCGCTGCGCTTGCTGTAAATGGTGGTCTTCAGATCGGGTGAAGTCCAGACTTCGCTGACGATGGTGATGGGGCGTTCGTTGCCGATTTCGCCGGCCGGGATGGTATGCGTGGTGCGCGTACCGGTGACGAGCAAACCCTCCATTGTCTGGGTGCCAAGATCTTCGGTCGAGACTTCACCGGCGCCTGCGGTAACAATGTGCTTCTGGAAGAAGACTTGACCCGCAGGAGGGCCCACTGCCCCGGGCATGGCATCGGGAAATTGAGGTGGCAACGGGGCACCCCCGCTCTCGACGACTTTCATCGTCACCGTGCCACCGGCAGCCGCACCGGGAGCGGCAAGAACCGGGGATGCCGGCATTTTCTGCGCGGTCTTGTCGGTCAGATTCAACGTATAGTTGGCCTGTGCGACAGGATCCTGAATGAAGACCAGATGCGGCGCGTTGGCCGCCGAGAGGTTGCCGATGGCGGGCAGCGCGGTGTCCTGGCGGGTGCGTCCCTGGGAGTCGCGCGCCGTGGCGCCGGTGCTGGTCTGCACGATGCGATTCCCGTCGGCCAATGTCTGCACAGACTCATTGGTAATGGTGGCGGAGAACGGGGCTCCCACTACCGGGCTGGCAGAAAGGGTCGAAGTCAAAAAGCCAACGGATCCGGCGGTGTGGTAGATAACGTCGGGTTTCTCCTGCGCACCGAGGAAGGGCGCCGCAATGAGAACAAGAAAAAGTGCACGCAGCATGATGGTGATTCTCCTTTTCGTTCTAGCGGTCTTCAAATTCATTGCCGGAAGCGGACCTGACGGACCGACCCGTCCGGTCCAATTCTCAGTTCCCCAATGAGGCGCATTCCTTCGGGCATGGCCCCGGGAGCAAAGACCGACTCGGCGGGGATTGCGATTTCAACCGAAGTCTCCCAAGGCTCCCATTGCGGCGCGTGCGGCTTGCCGGGAGGCGGCGCCGGTTTGTGGCGGGCGGCCTTGCCCGGCGCGGCCCCTGGAGTCGAGACAGGCGCGGGAATCGGTACAGGTTGGGCACTGACGATGGGCGCAGATGCTGGTCGAGGCGGCGCGACCCGCGTTCGGAAGTAAACGATAAAACTAACGATGACAACGGCGGCCGTTGCGAGCACGGGAATCCAGGGTAACGTGCGGGGCTTCGTCCCTGCCTCAAACACCGCGTTGCAGTAGAGATGGAAGTCCTCACTCACCTTCTCATAGGCGGTAATCCGACTGCGGCAGGTCTGACATTCTCCGACATGGGCCCGGATGGCAGCAGCTTCATCGCCAGGAAGTTCGCCATCGAGCCACGCTACGAGTTTTGCTTCGCGATCACACATTACACATCTCCGCTAACTTAGTGACGGCGCGTTCCACGGTATCGGCCACCGTAGAAGTCGCCATTCCCAAAACCTCCGCGATTTCGCGATAACGCAAGCCGCTTGCCCGGAGCAACAAGCATTCACGCTCGGACTCGGACAGTTTGCGAACGGCCGCAAGCAGGCGCCGGTACTTTTCTTTTTCGAGTACGGCTTGCTCCGGAGTGGCCTGCTCGGCCAGGATTTCAAATCCGGCGTCGAGTGGTTCCGCAAACCGCCGATGATAGCTCACCTGACGATTGCGAGCCAGATTATGAGCGACGCGGAACAGCCAACCGCGGATGTTGTCTTCCGCTCCTGCCGAGGCCAGGTGGCGCTGCAGACTCAAGAACGCGTCCTGCACGACGTCTTGCGACTCGTCTCCAGAAAGCCCAAGGCAGACCAGATAACGCAGCAGTGGTTTGCGAAGTTCGCGGTACAGAGCCGTAACCTCCGAGGAGTCGGCGACCCACCGCGGAAGCGGCAGCGCCAGGGGTAGGGAATCGTCACTCACAAAGCCTCCGCATCGCGCCTCTATGAAGAGAACAGATGAGGGGACGGAATTTCCGGTTGGCCCGGCATGTTTTCCCGGGGAACGGGTGGAGGCTAGCGGAGTTTGCAGCGCATTTCGTTGGTGGGTTCGAAGCCGAGGGACTCGTAGAGGGGGCGGCCGGCGGGACTGGCATGGAGGGAGATGATGCTAAGGCCTTGGGCGCGGGACCACTCGAGCATGGCTTCGAGGAGCCGCCTGGCGATGCCGCGGCGGCGGGCTGGCGGCTCAGTGTACATATTCAGGATCCAGGCGCGTTGCGCAAGGGATTCGCCGGGAAAGCCCGGCCAGTGCGCCAGAACGATTCCGCCCCCGGCAAGGACAGTGCCGTCGGGGTCTTCGGCGAGCCAAGCCTTGTAGGTGCCGTCGCGGAGTGCTTGCGAGAAATAGGCTTTCGAGGCTTCATCGACGCGGTTGAGTGCGCTGGTATCGGTGTGGCCCATATCCTCGAACATGGCTCGGCGATGGTGGACAAGATGGTGGAGATCGGCGAGGCTGGCTTCGCGGAGGCGGAATTCCATGGGTCGATTTTGCGGATAGAGGAACAGATGTGCTAGAGACAAAATGGTTTGCTGCTTTAGATAGAGTGCTCGGCATGTGGCGGATCGTGCCAACGATTCTGGTGGGTGGGTGGATGATAGTTTCCGCGCAGGAACCGCAGAACGCGGAGGTGACCATCTCGACCGACCGGCCCGCGGTGTCAAGTTCGAGCGTCGCGGTGCCGCAGGGTGGGTTGCAGATTGAGAATGGAATGCTGGCGACAAATCAGCAGGGGCAATATCTGCTGGATCTGCCGGAGTCATTGATTCGCTTCGGACTGCTCAGCAAGACCGAGTTGCGGCTCTATGTGCCAGACTACTATCACAACTTTGCAACCGGCGGCGCGGCGAGTTCCGGGTTTGGCGACATGACCCTCGGAATGAAGCAGCAGATTGGGCCGCTTGGAGGCTTTGACGTTTCGGCGATTTTCTACGTGAGTTTTCCGACCGGAGCGCACGGTGTTTCAACCCATGGATATGATCCGGCG
>Ga0306921_10009876_pt1 | contig 10138 bp, 12 predicted proteins | sample sta12Cox44000080_FD_203760 | JGI IMG/M metagenome (GOLD analysis project Ga0306921, IMG submission 203760) | Lab enrichment of tropical soil microbial communities from Luquillo Experimental Forest, Puerto Rico - statoxic.12C.oxic.44.000.080 (v2)... | ecosystem: Environmental > Terrestrial >...
CATCTCGTTCGAAGCGCCGCTCCGCAGCAAAGCATTTATCGTCGCGCGACAAGGTCCGCGCCCATCGGAAGCGGTTGCGCGCGCGAGGGCTCCGCCCGATTCAGCTTTGGGTACCCGACACGCGAACAGCGGCGTTTAAGCTTGAAGCCCATCGTCAGTCGCAGGTGGTAGCGCAAAGCCAGCATGCGCGACGGGACCAGGATTTTATCGATGCGGTTTCCCTGCAGCCGGGTGACTATTGAAGCGTGGCGAACTATGGACGGTCGCCGGGGCCAAGGATTACGCCGGCAAGCCGCGGCCTGCGGTCATTCTCCAGGATGACCGCTTCGATGCCACCGAATCCATCACGATCTGCGTCATGACAACCGATCCAGCTGAGGCGCCATTGTTTCGCGTTCCGATTGCGCCCAACGAACGCAACGGCCTCAATGTTCTTTCGCGACTCATGGTTGATAAGATCACCACGGTGCAAAAAAATAAGCTCGGACACCGCATCGGGCATCTCGATGCCAAAGATATAGAGCGCGTCAATCAAGCCATCCTCATTTTTCTGGGTTTGGGCGGCTAGCGGATCGGCCGCGGTTAAGGCTTTGAGAACGACTCTCCAGGCCATTCATCGGGCATTCGAAGTGGCCGGCGTCGAGTTCATCGACGAGAACGGTGGCGGCCCGGGGGTGCGGCTAAGAAAGCTCGCTATTGCGTATGGCGGAAGATGAGCCGCGGCAGTTTGTATCTTAGCCAGCCAAGTCGACATCGTGTAGGTCGTCCGCAATTGCAAGATTGGCTCGATCTCCGGAATGTCCTCGTGCCGACGAGAGACAATAAAAGCTTAGAGACTGCTGCGGCGGACGACATCCGGTCGAGACTGGTGGCCGGTTTGCGCAATTTGACAGAAAGCGAATTAGAACGACTTGAAATCGCGCTCGAGAAGTTTTCCCATCCGAAAAATAATCAGGCACCAGTTCCTGCAGATCAACCTTGACGCGCTTTGACCGCTTCGCTTCGGCGATTGCGAATCAGGGTGATAGACTGTTGCCAGCCCGATCCATTGGCGCACTCCTTTGGGTTGGGTCAGGCCAGCCCTACGACCGCATTCGGCGGGCTGGCCGCTTTATTTGCAAAGCGGTTTTATCAGATAACGCGCAGCATCTGAAATTAAATCGCACCATTGCGTCGAACGATCGTTCGCATGGAGGTGGGGTGGGCAAAAATTTGGCGACGCAGCTCGGGAATTCCAATTCGCATTTCGTAGTGGCTATTTGCGTGAGTTGGCGGCGGAAGGAAAGGCAATTTTCGTCCTCTTGGGGACCTCCGCAACAGCCGCGCAGTTCGGCGCAGTTCACTGGCCGGAGCTAACTTGAGAGATCGATATTTTGATTAGTGGAGCGTACCAGGACAAAAGAGAAAATACGGCAGCAAGCACAGCGGCAATGACTCCAACTCTAACCCACAATATTTCCCGCGCCGCCTTTTCTCTAAGCCAGTCCTGTATTTGCTGACGCGAAGCTGACAAACCGACTCCGTGGGGCTGTAACTCGTTTTGCTGGGCAAGATCTTCAACATTCATGATCCAGACCAGCTTACTCCGTACGGTGTCGACCCCAAGTTCTTCTAGTTTGGTTCGGACGGCCGGGTCGATATTTGCCTTCTTCGCTAACATGCTCGTAAGCGCTCCTACACCGGACTTACCAATTTTGTTATTCTATAGGCAGGTCCTCGCGAGGAGATGTGATCGGTAGCACAGTTTAGGCGTTTGAATGGAAAACGGGGGCCGCGATCCTTTGCGGCCTCGTCGCGTGCCTTTGTCGCCCGGCAGCCTGGCGCTAGCGTAAAAAGGAAAAGGGCCCCTGGCTGGGCGACGATAGGTGGAGATCGGCGCCAGCGGGCACAGGGATCGGCTTAGCGGCCTTCGAGTGGCTCAGCGTACCGCTTTTTTAGCCAAGCATTGATCATCGAACGAGCGGCAATTTCTGCATCTTCGCGCGTTCCGAAAACTGTCCTCTCTTTCGACAACCTACTGCCTGGAAGATAAATAGCCGCGCGCCATTGCTGTCTTTCGATCCCTTTTCGGATCTCGTAGCGAACGCCTCTATGCCGCATGAAATCATTTTGGACTTAACTGTGGGCTCAGCGGATGTGATGCCGGTCACAAAATTCAACACCACGTTTGTTGCCGATCACATAAATTCGCTTTTTGCACGGCAAGTGTCAGCCATCACTTTCTTCCCCTAAGGCTCGGCCTATGGTTTTTCGCAAGAACTTGGGGAGAAGTGTTATGATCACGATCACAAGGACCATCAACCAGCTTTGGATTTCCGCGCTGCCGCTGGTCGTACTCTTTGCGGTGGTGCCAACGGCTGCTGACGCCCAGACCCGAATTGGATCGGCAAGTTCAGTAACACCGGAAGCATCGGGCAGCGTCGGAGGCACGCTGTCCGTCGGCAGCGGTGTTCACGCCAACGAAACAATTAAAACCGGAAGTTCCGGCCAGGCGGGCTTGCGGTTCAATGACCAGAGCAACCTGAGTGTTGGCCACTCGTCACAGGTTCGGCTCGATAAGTTTGTGTTTGATCCAAACAAAGGTACCGGCAGCACGGTCATTGAGGCTACACGTGGCACATTCCGGTTCAGCACGGGCGCTCAAAACAACGCTGAAGTGAAAATCAAGACGCCCTATGGCACACTTGGCGTGCGCGGTTGAGGACGGAATTCGCCGTCGGCAGGGCGGTGTCTCTAAAACTTTCACCGCAATCCCGCCGTGACTTATCCTTAATGCGCGGTACCAAGCGGGATTTTATGGGTTGGACGATTTATGTCCGAACCAGCCCCGCAACCGCGCGCCGAAACCTCGTTGGTTTTTAGCGGCACTTTCGCTGGCTTTTAGGCGCTCTTCGGCTGCCGATCGAGCCGCTTCCGCATCAGCAAGTTTGCGCTCGGCCTGAGCTTTCGCTTCCTGTGCATTTTTTGCGTCCATTTTTGCCTGTTCCGCTTCTTTGCTTGCTCGTCCAGCCTCTTCCTTTGCTCGTTTTAGATCCGCTTCCGTGTCCGCGAGTTTACGCTGCGTCAATGCTTCCGAGGCCCTCGCGTTTTGGGCGTCGGTCCTTGCGGCTAGGGCATCGGCTTTCACCCGTTGCAGTTCTTTCAGCGTTGACTCCGAGTCCATGTCGGTTGATTCAGAAGCTGGCCGCGAAGCTTTATTGGCAGATGGCGATGGCACACTCGGTATTGACGGCGAAGATCGAATTTGACTCGTGGGCGCCCTTGAGGAGGCGGTTTCTGCAGACCTTAAGGCTCGCACATCTCGCGCCATTTCCAGACAGGTGATGAGCTCGGTGTAACTCGATTCTCCTCCTGTATTAGCCAAGGCAACGCAATGTTGCTTATCCGCTGCGGAAAAAGTCGGCCATTCCTTCTTCATCTGCGCACGAACGTCTTGCTCACTTTGCACGCATTGCTCGAAAGTGGTCTGCTGAAGACCTGCTTCCAACTCCGACTGACTGGCAATTCCGCGACAGACCGGGCGCACATCGAGAGTCGGGATGTCATCAGGTCGCGCGCACAAAATTCCGGACATAATCAACCCCACAGCAATGGCAGGCACAAAATAGCTGCGCATTTCTGTAAAACCCTCGAGAGTCTGAATTTTTTCATCGACTCATGAAGATTTACTTTGATTTGAGTCAAAAGGACCGCACGAGGGCGGTTCTTACTCTTCGACAGATCGGGGCGGCAAAAAAGGCGGATCGTTATGCTCTGGCTTACAAACAATCCAGACAACCGCTATTATTATAATTATCACCGAGGGTTGGAGCGACCAACCGGGAGATCGGACATGGCAGTAAATCGCATTGTACTGATCGGCCTAAGCATCCTGAGTCTGACGGCAACCATTACGATTGCGCTCGCGCAGAACACTAGCAATCCGTTGCTGAGCGGAAATACCACCAATCCCAGGCTGAGTGGGAATACTGTGAGCCAGGGCCCCCCAAATCCTGTTTCTCCGGCGCCTAACCTCACGATACTGGGTACACCATTGGGAAGGAATTCGTTTACTGGTCTACCCTGCACTGGGCCGGGCCCGGTGGCGGTGACGGCCGGTCCTGGCACCGCTGTCGGCACCATCGTCGCTCCCGGTGGATTCCCCACTACCCCTCAGAATGGAGCCCCAGTTACACCGCCACCGACAAGCGTCTTCGGCTCATCGCCGTCGTGTAATACGTCTCAGTGAAATCGCTGGATTGGAATGTGCGTGGAGGGGTTGTCCGTCTTGCCTCATCTTTGGCGAGCAACTTCGCCGACCTTCGCCCCGACTCATCCTCGAAATAAACATACGCAAGCTGCTGGCAGGTGCTGTCCGTCACGACGAAGGCGGCACCAATATCCTCGACGGACCAAGGCGGCGGAAAGCGGCGGTTGGGCATATTGAGCCAACGGTACGCTTTCGTTCCTGCGCAGTCTTACACGTTTTTATTTGGTGCAAAGCTTATCGAGCGCTGAAAGTATCGAGATAAATTCCTTGCCTTCACTGGAATTCGGGTCGACTTGATCCAATCCATCGATCAATTTGGAGTATTCAGGACCGAGTTTGTCGACCAGTGCATCGGCCTGTTTGCCGATCGCTTCGACCGTCTTGCTATCATGTTTTTGGTCAGCCTGCTGCAGTTGATCGTAGGTTTTATTCAAATCACAATAGATCTGTGCTTTCGCTTTATCACTGGTGATGGTTTGGACGACGTTTTGAACATCTGCCTTTGTTGGCTTCGCTACGCCGGTCGGCGAACCGCCCTGTTGCGCGTGAGCAAGCGCCGCCGTTGCGACAAGAGCGGAAATGGCGGTGACGAGCCTTAGTTTCATGGAATGACCTCTCCAATTATTGCAGCTCCGCCATCATGGCGTGATCGATGTCGAGTGTGGTCTTCATATGGCAGCATGTAACAGCTACTGCGCGGCTCGTAGCCCTGTAGCTTATGGCTGCTTCTTGTTTGGAGCGGGAACGGTCGGGGGCGGCCGAACGACGGCCCAGGGGTCGTTCGCCTTTTGATCGGGAATCTTGTTGGTCGCCGCTTTGTAGTCGGCATCGAGTTTCTTCTGCCGTTCTCGTTCTTGCGCCGGCGTGAGACGTTTCTGATTCTTCTCCCAGGGAGAAACATTCGGCTCCGGTACCTGCGCGGACGCATTTGCGGCCATTAGCACCAGCGCTCCGGCCAGGGGTAAGAGTCTGCTCCACCCGCATTGCGTCGGTCTTTTCCTCATTGTCCGTATCCTTCGGTGACGCGGTTTAGGGTAGCAGGTTTGGAAGCTTCGCGATATTGACGGCAGCACGTCGCTTGTCCCTCATCTTTGTTCGGCCACCTAGCCTTTATAGAACTAGATATCAATCGCTCCGGAAGCCGCGAGGTATCCGATATTGCGAGGAGAAATGCTGCCAAAACTGGTTTGCGGGACCAAACTATTCTTGGAAAGGTCGCACTACACCCACAATTGCGGGGCTTAATCAAGTCGGGCAGTGGAAAATCACCCGGGCGGTGGAGGGGCATCATGTCGGGACAAATCCCAAGACCGATGGGAGCGATCGCGCTGGTTGCCACGCTTCTCGTGTGGGGCGTTTGCGTTGGCGCGCCAACACCTACGGCACGCGCGGATGACTGTCTTGCCGAACCGAATTCTCCCGCACCGGCGGGGAGCCACTGGTACTACCGCTCAGATCGGACGACACAGCGCAAGTGTTGGTACATACGTGCGACGGATCAGCAGGCGCAACCGGTAGCTGCCCAGGCTACATCCGATCGAGCGGACCTGTCACCGGCGCCGCCCAATTCACCAGAGGAACCTGCGGCGGCATCAGCTAACATTCCGATGTCAATAACCCCCGGCGACAGCACGCCATCTTTACCGCGCGTCAAAGTCCTTGCCGTCAAGCCGCGGCCGGCGTCTGTGAGCAGCGCGACTTCGCCCCAATCTCTCCAGCAAAGCGCGCCGAAAGCAACTTCGCAAGGTAGCTCTGCCTCATCAATTCCCCAGGCATTTGCTAGCCCATCGTCACATTTAAGCGATCCGGCAGTTCCTGCACGCGCACCTACCGCAACGCCAGCGTGGCCTGATCCCCCCGTTGCTGCGGTGATCGCGTCGGAGTCCACTACAGCTCCGAGTGAAGCCCAAACGGAATCCCTCAGACCCACAGTGGACACTTCGGTGTCCGACGATGCGAAAAATACTTCTCGAGATAGTCCATCGACCAACAATCCCACTGGAACGACCTCTACTTCGCTGATGCCCGTGGAGATGCTCCTTATTGCCGCGCTTGGATTGGTCGTGGCCGGCTTTCTGTTACGTATCGTGATGAAAATTTCTGCTGCGCGTCGCCGACGGATCACCATCGATCACCATGATGTCGACCGGGTCGACGATCGACTCAAGCAAGAATTGCATGAGGATCAAATCGCTCATCGACCGGATGCACTCAGCGAGTTCTTACAGCGTACAACTATACCGGCCGCAACCAATTCCAGCCGTCGTCGCCCATCGCGGATCGGTAGCGACCAGCCATACACCACACACGCCAGAGATTCTGTCTCCCACATTAAAGACAGAATCAGCATGCGTCAGCACCGGGATCGCGATGAGTCCGAATGGAACGACGATCGATCCCCATATCGATGGAGCGATCAGCAGCAACATGAAACCGGCAGCATCGATTCCTCGGAGCCTGGCCGGAACGACGATCGACAACGACATAAGGGGCGTAACGATCAAGAGCGGCATGCATCCGCCGGTGCAGCGAATGAACTCCTCGACGATTTACAACGCTCACTCTTGGGGGTTACGAGCGGTCGCCGCCCCCGTCCCTCATCACTCCAGGTCGATAGCGAGTTGTCGATTAACGGACACGGCGGGGATGGTGGCTCTCAAGCCGGCGTCGAGATCAGGGAGCGCGAGGAAGTCCTGGAACGATTGCGGCGGGACCTGGATCGGTTGCTTCAATCGCCAAAGGTTGCGTGACGAGGTTGACGCACAAGTTCGCGCGCGGCGATTTGGCCGCTGGCTCGGGCTGGCCCAGCATTGGCGGCAACCTCGGCACGGCGTGGACGCATGGCGATGTGACCGATGGTTTTGGCAACGCATACAGTGCGGCTGAATTTTCACTTCTAAGTACGGCTCAATCGAATCGACCAGAGAAAGCGGGCGCTTCTCCCCCGGCAAGAGAGCAGCGTGAGCAGTTAGGTTGGCGGCCTAACCGAAAGCGAACGCATTGAACGCCGTCTCGATGCCATATTTTGGCCAAGCTCCTTAGCAGGGTCAGTCAGTGATTTCGGCATTGAAGCTAGATCGGCACCTCGATCATTTCGGCATGCTGGCTGGTCAAATCGGTCTAGGAGGCGAACCATCCTCGGTAAAGGTTTGGGCAATCATGGGCGGGATAACTTCGGTGAAAAGTTCGAGCACCAAAACGGCTTGCCGACAAAACGTGATGGCCATCACATTTCGCAGTTATCGCCTATGACAGAGTGTGCTCGGCCTGGAGGTTGGTTTTCACCAACCTTCAAGTCTGCCCTACTGGCCCCGCCCGATCCTTCGTGCGGGGCTTTTTTCTTGATCACTAGTCGCAGATCGCAGCCATGGCTGTGACGCCAGTCACACCAAAGAGCGTGACGGAGACGGAAGCTGGGCTGGCAATTTGTGAGGGTGAGCGAAGTTCCTCCAGGCCCTGCGTATTGCAACGTCTGCCCTACTAGCCATTGCCACGGCTGAACTTCGCCCAAACGCAGTTTAGCGTGGCGCAACCGACACGCCAAGAGCGGCCCCCCTGGCGCCAGTCCGTTAGAGCCCTACAGAGCTGATCGCTCCAACGCTGACCGGTCGTTCTGCGCATATCATGGGTTCCTTTAGGCCACCTAAAATGAACCTCTATTCCACGTGGTGTTAATGGGCGGATTCAGCATCTTAGCTATCTTGTTTGGGGCGGCCCTTGCCTGCCTTGCCGATCAATATCCGCGACACCGGCCAATGATGGAATTAGTGGCTGGGTGGGTTTTCATTGCGGGTTTTGGTTTGCTAGGCGCCGATTTCGCCACCGTGCTCGGACCGCCAATGCGGTGAAATGCGTGCGCTCGCCAAGCCATGCTAAGACAGCGCTCGACCTGAAGGTGAAAAACCGAGGTCAATGACGCTGCAAGATTTCCATCAGAGGGCTCGGCAGGTTGCGGCCCAATCGTGAATCGTTCTTTTGCTAAAATTATCGCCAATTTCTGCTCAAAAATGACAATTGTTTGTATCAATTACTATTACTGAAAGTGATGCGAATTCAAGGTCTGCACTGTAATCAAGCGCCAAACTTCATGTACATGATTACGGACAATGCGATGCCGCGTTTCTATTTTCATTTAAGGTGCGAAGGTGGCCCTCATATCGCAGACAACAGTGGTAAGGAGCTTGATAGCTTGAATGACGCTTTTGAGTACGCGCAAGAACTTATAGACAAGATATTGTTTCACGTTGGCCATGACGATGCTGAAGCATGGAAGGTTGTAATCTTAAATGACGACCATGATGGTCAGATGATCGTTCCATTCACCGTGTCCGATCGAACTAGACCCCGACCACCTCGGATCAGCCGATAGCCTGAAATGCCGCCGCGGAAACGTGCAAAGCGGGCGTCCCATCTCATTGATCGCAATTTCGAAGCCGAGCTCACCGGATTCGATATCGTCGAAGTGGATGTTGATTCGTCTCGCTAGGTTTTCGCCCGCACCGAAGCGGCGATCAAAGCGGCGATGGACGTTTATCGAGCCGTAATCCGGAGTTTTCCACCTCTGACCCATCGCTCTCCCTGCAAACTGCCGAAAATCTTCGAGCGTAATCACGCCACGGCCCACAGCGCCTACGCGCTTCTGAATGAATTGGCGCTCGGCCTCGGCGCTCTCGAATCCAGTATTTCGGTAATGCCCAGCCGCGACGCCCGCCGCGATTGACACATCGGCGACAAGCAGGACCGCGGAAGGGCTACCTGATCACCTATTTCAGTCCAAAACTAATGGCCTGACCGTTGCGAGCGGCGATCGCCACTTATTCTTCAAGGCCCGTATTGACGCCAGCAGTCGCAATGCAGGTCCATCAACCAAAACAGTCATCAGCCAACCTAGGCTGACGCTCAACGCAACGAAGATTAGTAAGCCGACTGCTAGGGTAATCGCAGACATCGGCCACAGCAGAACCGCAACAGCCATCACCAGCGTATAGGCGATCGGAACATGGATCAGATACAGGCCGAACGATATGCGCCCCAAGAATAAGCATTGCGCTTGTTGCAGGAATTTGGCGACCGGGACAGACATCAAGCAGCCATAAACAACGAGTGCGGCTGCGATTGGATAAATCAGACCCGCCGGATTACCGGGTTGAAGGCTACCGGGCAGGAAATCAAGCCCGTAGCGATGAGCGAACCCGGCGCTCTGTGATCCTAAAATCAGCCCGATCACCAGTACCAACTCTGGTGCTACTCGCTTTAACCTGGAACGGGTCCAAGCCTCCTGCATCAGAACTCCGAATATGAAGGCTTCATAGTAATAGGGTGCCCGCTTCCATAGAACTAGGAAGAAGAGAACGATGAGCGTCGTAACGATGTACGCAGGGCGGGCGATAAACGCATAGATGGCATAAATGGCCACAGAAGCAATTAGCTCCCACCGCATGCTCCAAATCGCATTGTCGAACCTCGACTGGCCGCGCAAATAGACTTCATATGTGGCGTCTTTGATCGCCTCCAAAAGCGAGGGGATATGGCCATTGAAAGTCCTCGAAAGCCAGGGCGTACCAGTAATTGAAGCGAGCTTTGTCGCTTCGTTCGGAAACATGGTTAGAAGTAGCCAAGCGATTAGGACGCTAGCCAGCATCGGTATTGTCAGCCGCAAATACCGAAGCCCTACAGTGAGTAGCAGGGGATCGTTTCTGTGAGCGGTCTTAGAAACCACGAAGCCGCTCAAGACGAAGAACACAATGACTGCGAATGGTCCATTAATCAGAACCGCCAGAGGCGTGTCAGACAGCCAATACGGATTTGCGGTTTGATCTGGCGTAAGTGCCGGGACAAACGCCGACAGGTAATGAAAAACCACGACGATGAGCGCGGCTATGCCCCGGA
>Ga0306921_10009877_pt1 | contig 10138 bp, 5 predicted proteins | sample sta12Cox44000080_FD_203760 | JGI IMG/M metagenome (GOLD analysis project Ga0306921, IMG submission 203760) | Lab enrichment of tropical soil microbial communities from Luquillo Experimental Forest, Puerto Rico - statoxic.12C.oxic.44.000.080 (v2)... | ecosystem: Environmental > Terrestrial > Soil...
CACCGGGCTGTCCAAGTCGGGATCCATCCCGACCTCCTGTAGGCTCGAACGGATTTTTTGCGTGATCGCCGCTTGTGCGTCGGTCTCGACGATCCCGCAATTGCCCCGCAACAGGTCGAGAACGAGCCAATAGGGGATTTGCGTTCCGTAGGAAACGCAGCGGCCCTCGACCCACGTGACGCGCCGGTCAGAAATCTGCCGCCGAAATTCGGCGAGCAGCCGAGACTTGCCGATGCCCGCCTCGCCGACAACACCGACCGCCTGGCCATGGCGGTTTTCGACCTGCCGGTAAAAATTGTTCAGGATTGCGAGCTCTGCGGCGCGGTTGACAAAGGCTGTCGTGCGTGCGGATGTCCATTCGCGCAAGCCGGAGCGCCGGTGGGAAACACCGAGCAAGCGGTAAGCCAGGACCGGCTCGGCCTTTCCTCTGAGAGTGAGCGGCCCGACCGGCGCGACGCGAGCGAAACCTTGTGCCGGGAGCCAAGTCGCCTCGCTCAGCAGAACTGTTCCCGGTTCGGCCACTTGCTGAAGTCGAGCAGCGACATTGGCGGTGTCGCCGATCGCCGTCGCGTCCATCGGCAGTCTGTCGCTGAGCGGGCCAAAGACGACCGGCCCGGTGTGAACACCGATCCGTACCGGCAAAGCCATCCGCTTGGGATCGGCAGCACCCCCCTCGTCGCTACCCAAAGCCTGTTGGATGGCGAGCGCCGCCAGCAGCGCACGCCGTACGTGGTCCTCCTGCGTCACCGGCGCGCCGAACAGCGCCATAAAGCCGTCACCGCTGAATTGCGGAGCCGCCCCTCCATAGCGATGCACTTCGGCCAGGCTCATCTCGAGAAACGCGGCGACGAGGTCGCGCATCGCCTCAGCGCCGAGGCGCGCGGTCATCGGCGTGGAGCCGACAATGTCGCAGAACAGCACGCTGACCTGCTTCATTTCGCCGGGGAGCGCAGGCCGCGCGGCCGGCACGAGGCCGGACGCTTCGAGTGGCGCCCCGCACTGGCCGCAGAACCGGTTTTCAGGAGGGTTGGCGGCTCCGCATGACGGACATCCGGAAGCCAGCGGCGCCCCGCACTGGCCGCAGAACCTTATGCCGGCGGGATTGTCGGCGTGGCACCGAGAGCATCTCATAGCGGTAGCGCCGGGCCGCCGTGTGAACGCAAACGTTAAGGCTAGTCCCAAGCTGTCTCCGGGTCAACTTTACCTGGCAGCTGGCTCAACTCTCCGGAACCGGGTTGCAGATCCAGCCTTGACCCCTCGAAAAATCTCACTTGGAGATGCCGCGGAACGCGAATACCGATCACTCCGACCCCTCCCCCCATCGCGAGCGCGGAGAGGGTCAGGGCGAGACGGCGGCGGACGACGGATTCTGCGTCCCCGGCAAGGCCAAATATTTTTTTCCTAGTGTGAGCTAGCTCACATTGCCGCTCGGCAGCCGGTGATATCTGCGAGCACCATACGAGAGGTATACAACATCGGGGAGTTCGCCGTGACCAGCCGGAAGCCGACGTTTCTTCGTTGGCTGGAGGAAGCCGAGGCCAAGCAGGTGTGGGAGTGGGCCGAGCTCGAGCAAGCATGCGAGCGGCCCGAAAGTGACACCGAGCAGTTACGCGGGTGGGATGAACGAGCCTCCCTGCTTCGCCGACTGCGCGGCCTGTTCGGAAACCAAACCGTACAAAATGCGCGAGACGATTGATGAGGGCACAGTTTATTATGAGTTCCGGTTAACGCGTTACCAGGCGCCGCGGCGGTAACGCCTGCGGGTGCCCGGTTTCCGCGTTCGTTTTTGGGGCGAAGGCGCGATGCGGACATCGGTGTGCGCAGCGGCGGTGCTCCTTGACGAGGACGGTCATGAGCAGCTCGACCTACGAGGAACGGAGGCAGATCCTCGAGCAAAATTTTCTGCTCGGGAAATTAAGCCACAGCGAGATCGACACGCTGCTGGCCTATTCGCGTGTAGAGCGCTACCCCGCCGGCGAGGAGATCTATGCCAAGGGCGCGCCTGGGCAAAGCATGATGGTGGTGTTGCGCGGGGCCGCCAAGATGAGCTCGGTGTCCCTCGACGGCAAGGAGATCGTTTTCAACATCATGCACCCAGGCGAAATCTTTGGCGAGATCGCGATCCTCGACGGAAAGGAGCGATCGGCGGACGCGGTCGCGATGAACGATTGCGAACTGTTGGTAATAAACCGCCGCGACTTTCTTCCGATGTTGGAAAAGCATGCCGACATTTGCATGCTATTGCTGCTAATCCTTTGCCAACGGTTGCGCCAGACAAGTGAGCAAGTGGAGGATATTCTGTTTCGTGATCTCGAAGCGCGGATCGCGAAGAATTTGCTGCACCTCGCCGAAACTTCAGGCCGCGACAGCAAAGAAGGCGTGTCTATCGATCTTCACCTCTCACAGCGCGAGCTCGGCAACATCGCGGGCGGGAGCCGGGAAAGCGTCAACAAGCATCTGCAGAGCTGGCACAAGGCGGGTTGGATCGAGCTCGGGAAAGGCTCGATCGTGATCCGCGACATCGCCGCCATCGAGCGCTTGGCAGGTCGCTAACCCGTCTCGATGTCCGCGCCGCGGCCCGAGGTCTGGATCAAGGCAACCTCGGCCGGCCTCTATTGCGAGCCTGGCAGCTTTTACATCGATCCTCTGCGCCCGGTGCCGCGCGCGGTGATTACTCATGGGCATGGTGACCATGCGCGGCCGGGTAACGACCAGGTGCTCGCCACGCCCGGCACGATCGCGATCATGCGGGAACGTTACGGCGAAGCCGCGGGGGGCTCGCTGCAGGCGCTCTCCTATGGCGAAACCGTGATTTCAGGTGATGTGACGGTGCGGCTCGTGCCGGCCGGCCACGTGCTGGGTAGCGCCCAGGTCGTGCTGGAGTACCGCGGCAGCAGGATCGTGGTCTCGGGCGACTACAAGCGCCGGCCGGATCCGACCTGTGCCCCGTTCGAGCTTTGCACTTGCGATGTCTTTATCACGGAGGCGACCTTTGGGCTGCCCGTGTTCCGCCATCCGCCGGACATTCAGGAGATCGACAAGCTGCTGCATTCCTTGGGTCTATTTCCGGACCGCTGCCATCTCGTTGGCGTCTATGCGCTTGGTAAGTGCCAACGGGTGCTGGCGCTGCTGCGGCGGGCGGGATACGAAGAGCCGGTTTATCTGCACGGCGCGCTGACCAAGCTCACCGAGCTTTATGAAAGGCTTGGCGTTCGCCTTGGCCCGGTGCTGCCCCTAACAGGGGTCGCCCGTGAGGCGCTGAAAGGCCGTATCGTTCTGGCGCCGCCTTCCGCCATCGCCGACCCTTGGTCGCGGCGGCTGCCCGAGCCGGTGGTCGCGCTGGCGTCCGGCTGGATGCGGGTGCGGCAGCGCGCCAAGGCCCGGGGAGTCGAGCTGCCGCTGGTGATCTCCGATCACGCCGATTGGGACGAGCTGACCGCGACCATCGACGAGGTCGGCGCCGAGGAGATTTGGGTTACGCACGGCCGCGAAGAGGCGCTCGTCCACTACGCGACCAAGAAGGGCTACCGCGCCCGCGGGCTGGCGCTCGTCGGCTTTGAGGAGGATGAGTGAACCGCTTCGCGGCACTCCTCGACGCGCTGCTGTTCACCCCGTCGCGGAACGGCAAGCTGCGGCTGATGAAGGAATATTTTGCCACGGTGGGCGACCCGGAGCGGGGCTGGGCGTTGGCCGCGCTGACCGGCGAACTCGTCTTTGGCGCGGCCAAGCCAAATCAGGTGCGCGCGCTCGCCGCCGCGCGGGTCGACCCGGAGCTGTTGGAGTGGTCATATGATTTCGTCGGCGATCTCGCCGAGACCGTATCGCTGATCTTGCCTGAGGCCGCGGGCCCCGAAATTCCCATTCCAAGCCTTGCCGAGATTGTCGAACAGCTCAAACGAGCAAGCCGCGACGAGGTCGGACGGTTGCTCGAGCCGTGGCTCGATGCGCTCGATGCGACCGGACGCTGGGCGCTCCTCAAGCTCGTCACCGGGAGTCTTCGGATCGGCGTCTCGGCTCGGTTGGCCAAAACCGCGTTGGCCGAATGGGGTGGAGTCGGGGTCGATCGCATCGAAGAGATCTGGCACGGGCTGATACCCCCTTACCGGCCGCTTTTCGATTGGCTCGAAGGCCGCCTCCCGGCACCCGAGACCGGCGATCTGCCAAATTTCTGCCCGCTGATGCTGGCGCAGCCCATCGAGGATTCGGAACTCGAAGGCCTCGAGCCCGGCGATTATCTCGCAGAGTGGAAGTGGGACGGAATCCGCGTTCAGCTCGCCGCCCGCGCCGGCGACAGACGACTTTATTCCCGCTCCGGGGATGACATCGGCGCCGCCTTTCCCGAAGTTCTCGCCGCGATGCCGGCGGAGGTCACCCTCGACGGCGAGCTCCTCGTCCTGCGTGACGGTGAGGTGGCCTCGTTTAATGATCTGCAGCAGCGGCTCAACCGCAAGATCCCAACGTCCAAGCTGTTGCAGGATTATCCTGCCGCGGTGCGGCTCTACGATATCCTCCGCGAAGATGCGCAGGATCTGCGCGGTTTGTCGTTCGCCGAACGCCGACGGCGGCTCGAATTATGGTATGCACGAGAAGCGCGTTCGGGTCTTGATCTGTCACCGCTGGTGCCGTTCACCAGCTGGGACGAGCTGCGCGAATTGCGCAACGGCGCGCGCGAGCTCGGCATCGAAGGGCTGATGCTGAAGCGGGCGGGTTCGACTTACGTCTCAGGCCGCCCAAAGGGCCCGTGGTTCAAGTGGAAGCGCGGTGCCTTAACCCTCGACACCGTGCTGATGTATGCCCAGCGCGGTCACGGCAAACGCTCGTCGTTTTATTCCGACTACACCTTCGGGGCCTGGCACGGCGACGAGCTGGTGCCGGTCGGCAAGGCCTATTCGGGCTTCACCGACGAGGAGCTGCGGCGCCTCGACCGCTGGGTGCGCAACAACACCGTCCAACGTTGGGGACCGGTGCGCGAGGTGTCACCGCAGATCGTTCTCGAAATCTCGTTCGACAGCGTGCACCGTTCGACCCGCCACAAATCCGGCGTGGCGATGCGGTTTCCGCGCATCCACCGCATCCGCTGGGACAAGCCCGTCCGCGAGGCCGACAGTCTCGAGGTTCTCGAGCGGTTGCTCACTTGAAAGCGTGTGCCTCGTTTTATTCAGACCCCGCGAAGCCTTCGAGGGCTAACACTCGAAAATCCACGATCGGCAATTCCCACCCCTTCTGTGATCGGCTGAATTATTTCCCTGCTCGGCCGATTTAAATCGCTGTTCGCTCGCCTAGGGAATTACATCAAGCTTTTGAAGAATTCCAGCGGGTTGCGCGGGCGAATGCGGCCTGGAAGCGGTCTTCGGAGCGGTTTTTCGCTCTATCTTCCCGTCGATCACGGATCGAGGCTCGGCTGAACGGCTCAAGCTCCCGATGCCGCGGCGGCACCCGGCTCCGCGCTGCTGCGGCGGTATTCGGGCACCAGGCGCTCGAGGAGATCGAGGATCCTGTCCTCACGGCGCGCGCGGGCGTTCCCTTCGAGCTCGTCGATCGAACGCACGAGCATCGCGTAGTCGGCGGTGCGCGGCGCGGCGAGCCGGATCGCGGGGTTCGCCGTCGCCATGAGCGGCTCGGAGGGATGGAATAGCTCTTCGTGAAGCTTTTCCCCCCGGCGCAGGCCGATAAACTCGATCTTGATGTCACGGTCGGGACGCAGCCCGGCCAGCCGGATCACCTGGCGCGCAAGGTCGACGATCTTGACCGGCTCGCCCATGTCGAGGACGAAAATCTTGCCACGCGTTTCCGTCGGCTCCGAGACGGGCGACAGCGCCGAGGCCTGCAGGACCAGCTCGACTGCCTCGCGCACCGTCATGAAAAAGCGGGCGACCTCGGGATCGGTGACGGTCAGCGGTCCGCCGGCGGCGAGCTGGCGCGCGAACAACGGCACGACCGAACCGGTCGAACCGAGCACGTTGCCAAAGCGCACGGTGACATAGCGGGTTCCCTGCCCGGAGGGGGCACGACGGCGCGCCTCGTGCAGGTCGAGCGCTTGGCAGAAACTTTCGGCAAGACGTTTGGTAGCGCCGAGGACACTCGTCGGGTTGACCGCCTTGTCGGTCGAGATCATGACGACGAGCCAGGCGCCGAAGGCGCGCGCCGCTTCGGCGACATTGCGGCTACCGACGATGTTGGTCAGCACTCCCTCGATCGGGTTGGCCTCGACCATCGGCAGATGCTTTAGAGCCGCCGCGTGAAATACGATCTCGGGCCTTTCGGCGGCGATCACCTCGTCGACCTGCCCGCGCTCGCACACGTCGCGCAGCAGCGGCAACAGCGCCAATTGCGGGAACCGCTCGCGCAGCTCCGCATCGATCGCATAGAGGGCGAATTCGCCATTGTCGAGAAGCACGAGCCGGCCAGGCGAGAACGCCGCGATCTGCCGGGCGAGCTCGGCACCGATCGTGCCACCGGCGCCGGTGACGAGGACGCGACGCCCCGCTATCAGCCGCGCCATCCCGCCGCGGTCGAGCACCGCCTGCGGTCGGCCCAGTAGATCCTCGAGGGCGATCGGCTCGACTGCGCGTTCCGCATCATCGAGGTGGCGGCGAAAATCGGTAAGCCTCGGCAGACGCGCCAGCGGTATCGCAAGAGCATCGGCGCGCTCGAGCAGCGAGCGCATCTGCGCTCCGGAAAAATTCTGCGCGGTGACGATCAGTTTCTGCGGCCGCCGGCCGCGCCGATCGAGCCGCTCGACCACTCTTTCGAGGGCGTCGATCGTGCCGAGGACGGGCACACGATAGATCTCGCGACCGACGCGCGCGGGCGTATCGGCGAGCACGCCGACCACGCGATAGACCGCGCGCGGGTCCCGCGTCATCTCGCGAATAAAGGTATCGGCGCCATCCTTGGTGCTGATCAGCAGCACCGGAACGCTCGGGTGCTTGGCGCGCTCGAAAATGTGGTCGAGGCCGCGGTCTTTGAATAGTCGGTAGGCAAGACGCGGCGCGCCCAAAAGTGCCACCAGCACAAACCAATCGATCAGCAATGTCGACCGCGGCAGCGCCTCGAGGCGGGTCAGGACGAACATCACCGGCAGAAAGATCGCCACCGTGAGGGTCACGGCGCGGGCAATGTTGAACAGATCCGGAAGCGAGGCGTAGCGCCAAATGCCGCGATAGAGACCAGTCAGCAGAAATACGCTCGCCGCAATCAGCGTGAAGCTGAGAATGTAGGTGATGGTTAGAGGCGGCTCGTAGTGGAGGATGTCGCCCCCGAGCCGCAGATAGAGCGAAACGACCACCGACAGCGCCGCCATCAGCACGTCGTGGACAAAGGCGAAAAGCGCTCGCCGGTTATTCGGAAAACTCGCCACCATCCCCCGCAGTCGCGACCTCTATATCAGGATCGCCACATGCAGGAAACGCCTGTGGACAGCCCCAGAGAAACAAGACTCGTCCGGGGGGCGGCCTCGATTGCGCTCGGGAGAGATCCACCTATTCCAGGCAAACCGCCAAATCTCTAGAATGCGGCATGGACGAGGACCGCCTCTACCAGCTCCTGCAACCCGAGATCCGCGCCCCTGCCGCGCGGATCTTCCGCGGTGTGCATCATGCGATGGTCGCGGCCGGGATCGGCATCATGCTCGCCGATACGGTAGCGGAGTGGCGCGAGGCGTATCGCGGTGTGCTCGATGCCGGGTTTCAAATCGTCTGTGCGTTCTTCGTTGCCGAATACGTGCTTCGTTTGATCGCGGCGCCCGGGGCTCCCGGTGCCGCGGCTCGCGGCAAATGGCCATCGCGGCTCGCCTGGGCCACCTCGCTCGGCGGCATATTTGATTTTCTCGGCGCGCTGCCGGGCGTTCTCGACGTTGTGTTCAACCCCGGCTATGCGAGTCTGTTCGGCTTCATCTGGGCGTTCAAGCTCGTGCGCTACTCTCCGGGCTTGGCGAGCCTCGAGCGGGTGATCAGCAATGCCCGGCAAGCGTTGGTGTCGGTCCTGCTCGGCTTTGGCATCCTGCTCCTGCTCGCGGCGAGCCTCGCCTATCTGTTGGAGCGCTCGACCCAACCCGACGTCTTCGGCTCGATCCCGGCGGCGCTGTGGTGGGCAATCGTCACGATGACGACTACCGGCTACGGCGATGTTGTGCCGCAAACCGTGCTCGGGCGGATGCTGGCGGGGATCGTCATGATCAGCGGCATTGCCGTCATCGCCTTGTGGGCGGGGATTCTCGCCACCGGTTACTTCGAAGAGGTGCGGCGGCGCGAGTTTCTGCGAACCTGGGACCTCGTCGCCAAGGTTCCGTTCTTTCACGATGTCGGCGCTGCCGTAATCGCCGATGTCGCGCAGCTTCTGCGGCCGCGTGACTATCCCGCCGGGGCTGTCATCATGCGGCGCGGCGAACGCGGCGATTGCATGTATTTCGTTGCCTCGGGCAAACTCGAGCTCCGCGGGAGACCGGAATCGATCTCCTACGGGCCAGGTGACTTTTTTGGCGAAGTCGCGCTGCTGACCGGCGACCCACGCAACGCGACGATCGTTGCGGTCCGGCACAGCACGCTTCTGCGCCTGGATATCGTCGATTTTCGCCAATTGCTCGGACGCCAGCCGGAACTCGCGCGCATCATCCGTGCCGCCGCCGATGCCCGCCTGGAGGCTGCCACCGCATAGTCTCCCTGGTTCTGGTGCCTTTCAGGCTTGCGACGCCGAAGCGTCGTCGAGGATGCGGACGAGATGGCGGGCATCTCGCCCGGTGACGTCGGCGATCTGGTGACGGCAGCTCGTGCCGCTGGCGACGAGAAGCGTCTCGGCCGGTGCCGCCCGCATCTTCGGCAATACGCCGAGCTCGCCGATCTTCAGTGACATCTGGTAGTGCTCGGCCTCATAGCCAAACGACCCGGCCATGCCGCAACAGGTCGAATCGAAGGTCTCGACAGTAAGACCCGGGATCAGCTGCAACGCCTTGACTGCGGCACCGACGGTATCGAAAGCCTTCTGGTGGCAATGCCCGTGCAGCAAGGCGGTCCCGCCTTCCATCGGGGCCGGCCTCAGCGAGAACCGGCCCGCGGCGCGCTCGCTGTCGACGAATTCCTCGAACAGTTGAGCACGCTCGGCGAGCGATCTCGTCGCCGCGCCTGGCAAGATCGCCGGAAACTCGTCGCGCAAGGTCAACAAACACGAGGGCTCGAGCCCGACGATCGGCGTGCCGGCCGTGACATATGGGGTGAGAGCATCGAGCGTGCGCTGCGCCTCGCGACGAGCTTCGTCGACAAGACCGGCCGTGAGAAAGGTCCGCCCGCAACAGAGCGGCCGGCCGCGCACCGGATCCGGGAAGACGGCACGATAGCCGCCGCGCGCCAACACCCGCTCAGCGGCACGCGCATTTTCCGGCTCGAAATAGCGGTTGAAGGTGTCGACGAGCAGGATGACGTCCTGCCCAGCTCCCGCCGGTGCCCCAGGGTAGGGCCGCGATGCCCATTCCGGTAATTTCCGACTGGCGCTCAACGCGAATACCCGCTCGCCTAGGCGGGCCAGCGAGCGCAGGCGGTTTCGCGAATTCAGCAGCGGCGCCAAGCGCGCCGCATAGGGAGCGTAGCGCGGCAGATAGGCGATCAGGCGGTCGCGCGCCGACAGCCCGTGACGTGCCCGGTAATGGTGCAAAAACTCGATCTTCATCCGCGCCATGTCGACACCGGTCGGGCACTCTCGTTTGCAGCCCTTGCACGAGATACACAGCGCCATCGTCTCGCGCATATCGTCCGAACCCAGCGCGTCGGGCCCGAGCTGACCCGACAACGCCAGCCGCAAGGTATTGGCGCGGCCGCGGGTCAGATGCTGCTCGTCTGCGGTCGCGCGGTATGAGGGGCACATCACACCGGCGTCGCGGGCACGGCAGGCGCCGTTGTTGTTGCACATCTCGGTGGCGGCGGCGAACCCGCCCCATTCTGACCAATCGAGCGCGGTGTCGACCGGCAGTTGCCGGTAGTCGGGCTTGAAGCGAAACAGGCTGCGGTCGTCCATTTTGGGCGCGCGGACGATCTTGCCGGGGTTGAAGAGACCCTCGGGGTCGAAGGCGTCTTTGACCTCCTCAAAGGCGCGCACGATGCGCCCGCCGAACATCGCCTCGTGAAATTCCGAGCGCACCAGCCCGTCG
>Ga0306921_10009880_pt1 | contig 10137 bp, 6 predicted proteins | sample sta12Cox44000080_FD_203760 | JGI IMG/M metagenome (GOLD analysis project Ga0306921, IMG submission 203760) | Lab enrichment of tropical soil microbial communities from Luquillo Experimental Forest, Puerto Rico - statoxic.12C.oxic.44.000.080 (v2)... | ecosystem: Environmental > Terrestrial > Soil...
GGTTCCCTGGGCGGAGCGAGGGCGCGGAACGCGCCGAGCAGGTCGCGCGGATCCCGCCTCATGAATGCGCGCAGCTGGGTCGGGCTGGCCACCCCGCGGGTGGCGGCAAACGCCTCGGCCAGCTCGGCCGGGGTGAAGTAACGCAGCGCCCGCTGATAGACCCGATCTGGGTCAGCACGCACCGCGAGCACCAGCATCATGTTGCCCAGGTCAACCGCCTGCCGCCAGGGCGAGGGACGCACCTGGACGAACATGACGTCGATCAGCAGCAGCTCCCCTTGGCGCACCATGAGATTGCCCGGCTTGATATCGCGGTGCGCGATCCCGGCGTCCCAGAGCTTCCGGACTAGCAGCAGCCCCTGGTCGATCACGTCGTTGTCAATGTCGGCGTCGCCTATCTCCACGGCACCGGAGAAGAACTCGGTGACGATCAGGTATTCGCGCTCGGGGGTGATCTCCACGATCCCGTGAGGCTTGGCCGTGCGGATCCCGGCGTCTCGCAGCAGCCGCAGGGCGTAATCCTCGTACTCGACGAACCGCCGCACCGTCTGAAAGGGATGCTCGTCTTCCAGGGAGCCGTAGAGGACAGTCCGCCAGAACTTGTACCAGCGATCGGCGCGGACGTGACCCTTGGTATACAGCTTCGCGAACAGGTATTCCTCGAACCCCCCCTCGACGCGCAGCCGGAGCGGCATCGAGCCGGCCGACGATTCCAGCCCGACGGGCTTGATCTCGTGCACGGCCAGCCCGAGCTGGTCGCGCACGGCCAGCCGGATCGCATCGCCCCGCCGGCCACCGACGTCGACATGGGCGGTCCGCCCCCGGCGATAGGCGACGGGAAATACCTCGTTCGGCGTGAAGTAACGGAACGCCGTGACCGGTATCGCGACCGCGAGTGCGACACCGAGCAGCACGTCGTCGGGGTGATCGACGGCCAGGTACAGGCGGGCCAGGCAGGTCACGGCTATCACCACGGCCACCACTGCCTTGGCGTAAGCGCGAGGTCGGCCCGGCATGACCAGGCAGTACACCGCCCCGATGAGGAAGATCGTGAGGGCGGCGACCGGGACGGACGGCGCCGAGTACCCGCCCCAGCTGCCGATGATGAGCACGCCATACGGGCGTGGCCGTGACAGGGCGCCGTAGATCCATTGCCCCGCGACCTCTTCGAGGAGGAACAGGCTGCACAGGAAGACCAGCAGGTGCCGCCAGCGGCGGAAGATCACGGTCAGCACCACCACCGACAATCCGACCGCTACCACCCCCCAGCCGGCGCCGGCCGCCTGGACTCCGGTGGCGACATCGGTCAGCCACGGCGTCCGCACCTCCGTCAGCTGGCGCAGGATCCAGGTGTTGGCCTGGTCACCGGTTCGGCGCCATGGCGTGCTCTCGGAGAACAAGAAGGCGACGGCGACAATGACGACCGCCAGGAGGACCCACGCCGTGGTGGTGATGGTGAACGGGTGCGGCAGCGGAGGGGGCGCGCCCGTCGGCCGCCGCTGGCGCCGTTTCGACAGGGGAGCACGACCGGGCGGCGAGGCCGGGATCCCCGCTCCCGGTGCCAGGGTGCTCTCAGCTTTCTCAGTCATGGCACACGGCCAGTTGCGTGTCTGGGCGCAGCGCGGCAGATGGTATCCATCGTCAGCCGCTGCCGCAGATGCCGATTGTGACGGCGTTCCATATGTCGTTTTGCTGCTGCGCGGAAAGCCCGTCGGCGTTGACCAGGACGACGGCCTGGCTGCTGCCGCCGGTGGTGGTGAACGCGTTGCCGAAGTAGCCGGGGAAGTCGCCTGTATGGCCCCACGCGGTGCCGCAGGGCAGCGGCACGGACTCGACGCCCAGCCCGTAGCCGACGCCCTGCCCCATGGGGATGGGGATGGTTGTCATCATCTGCTGCAGCTGCGCCGCGGGAAGCAGCTTCCCGGACAGCAGCGCAGTGTAAAAGCGCGCGAGGTCGGCCGCGGTCGACACGATCCCTCCGGCGGCACCGGCCCAGGACGGGCTGAACACGGTGGCATCGGCCGGGCCGGTGGCGCCGGGCTGGCCGAGCAGGTACCCGTGGGCGTATGGCGTCCGCAGGTGCGGGTTCGCGTACGGGAGGTAGGTGTCGCGCAGGCCGAGCGGCGTGAAGATCCGGGCCTGCAGCTGCTGGCCGACCGGATGGCCGGTCGCCGCCTGGATGATCATGCCGAGCAGGACGTAGTCGGTGTTGGAGTAGGCAAGCGACGTCCCGGGCGGGAACACCGGTGGGTGGGCGACAGCGATGCGCACCAGTTCCGCCGGCCGCCATACCCGGGTGGGGTCGGAAAACAGGGCCTGCAGAAAGCCGGGATCGTTGGTGTAGGAGTAGATCCCGCTGGTGTGCTGGAGCAGCTCCCGGATCGTGATGCCGGCGCCGCCCGGCACAAGCCCGGGAAGCCACCGGCTGACCGTGTCGCTAATGGACAGCAGGCGCTCGGCGGCCAGCTGCAGCACCACAGTCGCGACGAAGGTCTTCGTCAGGCTGCCGACGCGGACACGATCGCCGACGGCGATGGGCGTCTTGGTGGCGAGGTCCGCCAGGCCGCTTGCCGCGACCGTCACGGTGCCGCCGTCGCGCGCGTACCCGATCGCACCTGGCACTCCGTCAGTGACTAGTTGCTGTATGGCCGCCTGGAACGGTGACTGCGCCGGTGCACGCTCGCGGGCCAGCGCCGGCGAGCGCGCGCCGGCCGCGAGAACGGAAAGCATGACCACGATGGCCGCGACCCGCGTCCATACCAGGATCTTGCTTGTCATGTCTGCCTCCCGTGTTTTGTTGCTCAGGCCGCCGGCACATCCGGCGTGCCGCTGATGAGGGGAAGCCCGGCGGTCGCCGCGCGGTCGTAGCCGTCGTCGACGGCGACGACGGCGTGTCCGGCGGCGTCGAGTATCGAGGCGGCGATCGAGGCGCGGTAGCCGCTGTGGCAGTGCACCCATGCCTCGCCGTCGGGCAGTTCGTGCAGGCGCGCCCGCAGCTGGTGCAGCGGGATGTGGATCGCGCCATCGATGTGGGACTGCGCCCACTCCAGGTCGCGGCGCACGTCAAGCACGGTGACCGAGCGCTGCCGGCGGACCGAGCGGGCAGCGGCCAGCGCTGCGAAGTCCGCGACACGGAAGCTGCGCAGCGGCCGGCCGCCGGCCCACTCGGCCGGGCCGCCGGTGGCGGCCGCCGCGGGCCGCTCGATCCCGATGCGCACCAGTTCTCGCTGGGCTTCGGCGACTTGCCCCGAGGTCTCGCCGAGCAGGGTCAGCGGGGCATGCCACGGGATCAGCCAGCCCAGGTGGCTCGCGAGACTGCCGTCGAGGCCGAAGTTGAGCGTGCCGGCCACGTGGCCGGCCGCGAAGGCGGTGCGGGTGCGAACGTCCACCACCCATTCCCCGGCCCCGATGCGGCGGCGGAGTTCGGCGGCGGCGGCGCGGCGGGGCGGAGACAGGTCTGGTTCGGCCGGCCCCACGGCGTTGGCCGGCCCCATGCGCGCGAAGTAGGCCGGGTAGGCATCGAGGCCGGCCAGCAGGGTTTCCACGTATTCCTGCTCGCTGAGGGTGAAGACGGGGTTGGACCGGCTCTCGCGTCCGATGGTCGACGCGTCGCCCTTGGCCTCCGTGACAGAACAGAAGCTGCCGAAGCCGTGCGTCGGGTAGACCGCGGCCTGTCCGGGCAGTTCGGCGGCCAGGCGGTGCGCGGAGGCGTACTGCGCCCGCGCGAGCGCCACGGTGTGCGTGGCGCCGAGCAGATCAGGCCGGCCGGTCGAGCCGTAAAGCAGCGAGCCGCCGGTGAACACCGCCGCCGGCTGCCCGGGCGGCTCCAGCGCGTAGGACAGGTGGGTGAACGTGTGGCCGGGGGTGGCCAGCACCCGCACCCGAAGCGCGGGGCTGGCCTCGATCACATCGCCATCGCGGATCCCGACCCGGTCGAAGGCCACGTGGTCCGCTGCGTTGACGTGATAGGCGGCCCCGGTCTCGCGGGCCAGGGCCAGCCCGCCGGTCATGTAGTCGTTGTGCACGTGGGTCTCGAATACGTGGGTGATCCGCACTCCGCGGCTGTCAGCCACGCCCAGCACCCGGTCGATGTCGCGCTGCGGGTCGATCACGACCGCGGCGGTCCCGTCGTGCGCCAGGTAACTGCGGTCACCCAGGGTAGGGGTGTCGATGACGATGATCTCGATCATGGCGTGATTCCTTGTCCGTCTGGAAAGACGGAATCAGCCCTGGCTGCTGCGCGGATCGTGCACGATCCGCAGGTAGGGACGGGGCGCCTTCCAGCCGTCCGGGTAAAGGCCGCGCGCCTGTTCGTCGGAGACCGACCCGGAGATGATCACGTCCTCGCCGGGAACCCAGTTGACGGGCGTGGCGACGCGGTGCTCGGCGGTCAGCTGTAGCGAGTCGATCACCCGCAGCACCTCGTCGAAGTTGCGGCCCGTGGTCATCGGGTAGACGAGGATCAGCTTGATCTTCTTGTCCGGGCCGACCACGAACACGTTGCGCACGGTGGCGTTGTCGGCCGGGGTGCGCTGCTCGGGATCGCCGGACACGGTGGCCGGCAGCATCCCGTAGAGCTTGGAGATCTGGAAGTCGCCGTCCGCGATCAGCGGGTAGTTCAGCGCCTGCCCCTGGGTCTCCTCGATGTCGGCCGCCCACTCGGCGTGGTTATCCAGCGGGTCGACGGACAGCCCGATCACCTTGACGTTCCGCCGGTCGAACTCTGGCTTGAGCTTCGCCAGGTACCCGAGTTCGGTGGTGCACACGGGGGTGAAGTTCCGCGGATGCGAGAACAGCACCGCCCATGAATCGCCCATCCACTCGTGGAACCTGAGCTTGCCCTCGGTGGTCTCTGCTTCGAAGTCCAGCGCAGTGTCGCCAATTCGAAGGTTCATCAGTTAATGCCTCTTCCTTGCTGTCTGATCGTTGCTGGCGGGTCACGGAACGGGCCCGCACTGCCAGAAGGATTAGCGACGCGGCCGGGTCAGGGGCAGGGGTCGAACCACCCCTTCGCGGCACACGTGCCCGAGGGGCAGAACTACCCCCGCGCCACGGTGCGCGGATATCGTGATCGCTGTGAGTCAGACTGCTGCCGCCGCCGTGGCGGGCGGCATGCACGGGTTCACGTCGGCGCTGACCAGTTTCGTGGGCCGGGCCGAGGCGGTGCGCGAGGTCGCGGGGCTGCTGGAGGGTAACCGGCTGGTTACCGTGACCGGGCCGGGCGGTTCGGGGAAGACCCGGCTCGCCCGGAAGGTGTCCGAGCGGGTGGCCGACCGGTTCGCGGACGGGGTGTGGCTGGTAGAGCTGTCGGGGGTCCGGAGTCCGGCGCGGGTTCCGGCCGCGGTTGCGGCGGCGCTGGGGGTAACCGGCCTGCGGAGGATCCCCGTCGCCGGGGAACTGGCTCGCGTGCTGGCTCTGCAGCAGCAGCTGCTGCTGGTGCTCGACAGTTGCGAGCACGTGATCGAGGCGGTGGCGGAGCTGTGTGCCGGGCTGCTGCCCGCCTGTGATGACCTGCGGGTGCTGGCGACCAGCCGGGGGCCGCTGCGGGTAGCGGGAGAGGCCAGGTACCGGCTGGCGTCGCTGACCCTGCCCCGCGCCGATGACCCCGCCAACGTCATGTCCGAGGCGGTGGCGCTGTTCGCCGACCGGGCTCGCCGGGTCGACGCGCGGTTCGCGCTCGATGACCGGACAGGGCCGGTGGTGGGGCGGCTGGTGGAGCGGCTGGACGGAATGCCGCTGGCGATCGAGCTGGCGGCCGCGCGGGTGGAGGCGCTCGGGGTGAGCCAGCTGCTGGACCGGATCGACGACCGGTTCGAGCTGCTGACCGCCGGCGACCGGCTGGCGACGGCACGGCAGCGATCGCTCGCGGCGACGGTGCAGTGGAGTTACCGGCTGCTTGGCGAGGATGAGCAGCGTGTCTTCCGGATGGTGTCGCTGTTCCCCGGGCCGTTCACGCTGGAGGCGGCCGAGGCGGTGGCGGGCGAAGGTGCCGGGCCGGCGATCCTGGACCTGGTGGACTGCTCGCTGCTGGCGCCGCCGCGGGTCGATCCGGATGGCCGGTCCCGGTACACGATGCTAGAGACGCTGCGCATGTACGGGGCAGGCCTGCTTGCCAAGTCCGGGGAGCAGGACCCGGCCGCGGCCGCGCTGGCGGGGTACGCGGCGGAAGTGGCGAAGCAGGCCGACGCGGGGCTGGCCACGAGCACCGGGGAACCGGCGGCGCTGCGCTGGCTGGACGCCGAGGAGGGCACTATGCGGCAGGCGCTGACCTGGGCCATGGCGCATGACCAGGCCCTCGCCTTGCGCCTGGCGGTGGCGCTTGCGCCATGGTGTTTCCAGCGGGGCCGGCTGCACGGCGAGTCGCTGCTGCGGCAGGCCGCCGAGCAGGCCAAGCCGGGCAGCGACGCGTGGTGCACCCTGCAGTTCTGGCTGGGCTGGTCCGCGCTGTACGCGGCGGACCTGACCGGCGGGCTGGCATATTTCACCGCCGTGCGGGACACCGTCGCGGGCCAGCGACCGCCCCCCGTGCTGGCGGACTGCCTGGCCGGGCGCGCGGCAGCCCTGACGAGCCTGGGCCGGCCCGCCGAAGCGGTCGAGGACGGCCAGCACGCCATGGCACTGGCTCGTGAGCTCGGCTCCCCGGCCGGAGAGGGGATGGCCATTGTGGCCCTGGCTCTGGCCGCGTCCTACGCCAACGACCAGGACGGCGTCTCCCGGCTGGGCAGGCAGGCCGAGCAGCTAACAGGCGAAATCCCGGGCTGGGTCGCCAGGTCGGCCAGCAACATCCTGACCTTCGCGCTGACCACGGCCGGGGATCTGGCCGCCGCCGAGCGCCATTGCGCGGCGGGCCTGGCCCGCGCCCGCGAGGTCGGCGACCTGCGGAACCTGGCGACCGGGCTGAACCACATGGTGCGCGTGGACCTGGCGGCAGGGCGCCTGCAGGACGCCGCGGCGAACCTGCGGGAAGAGCTCCAGCTCGCCATGCGGACCGGCAACCGGGTCGACGCAATCAACGCCCTGAACTCCTGCGGCCACCTGTGCGCCGCCACGGGGCGCCCCGCTGACGCCATCACGGCATGGGCGGCGTACGAGGCCCTGTTCCGGCAGGACGGATTCAAAGAGGCGCCGGCGGACGCGGCCCGCAGGGCACAGCCGCTGCGGCAGGCCCGGGATGAGCTCGGGGAATCCCGCGCACGGGCGGCCGAAGACCGCGGCACGTCGATGAGCATGGCTACCGCCAGCGAATATGTCCTCTTGCTCACCAGCCCGGCACCGCCGCCGCAGGCGCCAGCCGAGCTTGGCGGGCTCAGCGACCGCGAACGCGAGCTGGTCACGCTGGTCGCTCGGGGGCTCACTGACGCCCAGATCGCGGCCGAGCTGTTCATCAGCGCCCGCACGGTCGGCTCGCACCTGGACCGGATCAGGAACAAGACAGGGGCCCGCCGCCGCGCGGACCTGACCCGGCTGGCGCTGAGCGCAGGCTTGGTGTAGGGGCGGACAGGCACCACCGCCCGTTCTGGATAATCAAGATCTCTATTCCGAACGAAGGGTGGTTACTGCCGCTAACTCTGGCCTAGATAACCGGGGTTGGCGACCAGGAGCATGTCTGGCCTACGCCGCGGCCACCGTATGGTTGTTATCCGCAGCCCTCGAACTGGGGCACGTGGGTGTCGAGCTGCAGGCTGGTTCTGCCGAACCACTTCCGCAGCAGAGCCGCAGCGGTGCCGTCCAGGTACATCTGGCTGACGGCCCTGTTGACGGCCTCGCAGCCGCTCAGGTCGCCCTTCCTGATGCCGATGCCGTACCGCTCGTAGGAGAATGGCGCGTTCACGATCCGGACAGCCGAGCCCGTACGTGTGGCGAAACCAGCCAGGATCAGATCATCGGTGGACACGGCGTCGACGCTCCCGTCCAGCAGCATGGCGACGCACGAGCTGTAGCTGGCGGCCGGCGCCAACACTGCTGGGATGTTCAGCTCCTGTGTGACACGCTTCCAGGAATTGGAGCCGGTGACCGCGCACAGCCGCTTTCCCTTGAGGTTGTGCACACTGTGGATCGCGGTGTCGCCGGCGCGGACCATGGTGTCCTGGTGGGCCACGTAATACGGCCCGCCGAAGGTGACCTTCGTCTCGCGCTCAGGGGTGATCGAATAAGTCGCGAATACCATATCGACCGAGCCGTTCTCCAGTGCCGCCTCCCGGGTCGCGGAAGTCACCGGCACGAAGGTGATGTGATCTGGCTGGACGCCCAGCTTGGCTGCGACGTACCGGGCGACGTCGACGTCGAATCCCACGAACTTGCCGTCCGGCAGCCGCAGTCCGAGCCCGGGCTGGTCAGCCTTCACCCCGATCCGCAGCGTCTGCCGGCCCACGATAGACGCCGGGCCGGTAGCCGAGCACGCGGTCAGCGACAGGCCAAGGGCAAGGGCCACCACCGTGCCGACCCAGGCGCCCGCCCTGGCACGCCCCCGTTTCACCGGTACTCCCTCAGCCGCGCCCAGACGCCGGCAACGACGAGGACGGCGGCGCCGAGGGCAGCGAGCAGCAGCAGGACCGCCCAGTTCCCGACGACGGACCGCCCGAGCTCCCGATCGCCGGCGCTGATCGCCTGATCGAAGGTCGCGCGATGCTGGCCGATGAGGGAGACGACTGCCTGGTCGTATTGATCGAAGTCGTACCCCGAGGAACCTGCCGTGCGACCAGTGAGCAGCATGACCGCTTGGCGGTCTTGCCCTCCCCCCGCGAGCTGCCGGATACGCTGATCGTCGGCCTGGAACTGCTGGAAGCGCGACAGGACGGCGGTGACGGCGAGACCGGGATGCGCGCGCGCCTCGTCCCCGTAAAACCCGAGAAACCCCACGGCCCGCGGGTTCGCGCGATACGCCTTCATGGATGCGCCGAGCGCGGTGTAGTACTCGCCGAGATTCCCCGACGCAACGTAGAGGACGGTCTGCGACTTGTCCAGGTAGGCCAGCGAGTATGTATCGGCCCGTCCCGGGTCGAGCAGGAAGCGGCTCTCGTCGGCGTGCAGGCTGTTGCTGATCGCACGGGCCCGGGACATCGTCAGGATCGAATCGAATCCGCTGGTCTTGGCGGCTTGCAGGTGAGCAGCCTCGCCGGACAGCAGGCGGACCGCCGATACGGTGAGCAAGACAAGCCCGAGCGTCGCGACCGCCAGCGCGGGGTTCAACCGCCGCCGGAAGCGTGCTGCGATGAAAAACTGCAGGGCCACCAGAGCCGCGATCACGGCGAGGCCCGCGAGTGCCATCCAGAGCCGGCCCGACAACACCGCGGAGCGTTTCGCCGCATACGCTCCGCGGACCGTGGCGCCGCCCTCCAGGGTGAGGTTGTACGCCGGCGGAAGCAGTTCCAGCGTCATCAGGTCGGTTGCCTGGGTGTACACCGCGATCACGTTGGCCGGTGGCGGGCCCGCCGGGTGATGCGCCTGCTCGTCGAGGACTATCGCCTGGCTGGCAAGCCGCTCGTACCGCCCGAGCCCATCCAGGATCGAGCGCACCGCCGCCTGGTCGGCGGGGTCGCCAACGGAAAGCTCCGCGGCCTGCAGCGCGGCACGGTCGGCCACGGCACGGTCTTGACTGTAGCGAGCGAGCTCCTGCTGGCCAGCGCCTGGACTGCCCTCGCGGCCGGTGAGCAGGATGCTGGCCACCTGGGAGTCCATGTCGCTCAGGGCAAAGTACAGATCGCCGGTCGCGAGAACCTGCGGGCCGGCGTCATGCCCGATAACGCGCAGACCGTCCCGCGCGTTCCCGACGGCGATGTTGGCGACGATATAGAACCCGCCGATCGCCAGCACCACGACGGCGGCGAGCGCGCCGACGCGGCCCGGCGTGGTCCTCAGGCTCAGCCGACGCAATCGGCTGACGGGCCGCCACCGATGAGGTTCTAGGGACGGCGGGGGCGTAGTGGTGGCAAGCACCCTTCAGTGTCGACCCCCCCGCTGCCCTTCGGCAAGCGCCATCCTGCACAAAGCCGTGGCTTGGCGGAGCCGACCGCGCGAAGCCGCGATGGTCCGATAATCTCTTGTGCGCTGGTGGCGGGCCGGCTCGGCCGCTGGATGGGACCGCGGGCGGCACGCGGGGTCGGCTGGGCCTTGGTCGTCGGGCTCACCTACCTGGTG
>Ga0306921_10009883_pt1 | contig 10136 bp, 10 predicted proteins | sample sta12Cox44000080_FD_203760 | JGI IMG/M metagenome (GOLD analysis project Ga0306921, IMG submission 203760) | Lab enrichment of tropical soil microbial communities from Luquillo Experimental Forest, Puerto Rico - statoxic.12C.oxic.44.000.080 (v2)... | ecosystem: Environmental > Terrestrial >...
CATCTTCCCGTCGCGGAACTAAGTTTCTGAACTGATGTTGAGACTGCCTAATTTTTTGGCCAGATCGGCACCCACGACCCTTCAAGCAAATGTTTCACTTCTGGAGCCCGAGCCAGTAATCTGCAAGGTCTCCAGCCTGGATTGCGCGATGACTGAGACTCCACGAATTGCCCGGGGCGGCAAATCGCTCTACGGCGCCAGGGTAGGGATCTTGATGCTCGAGACCCGGTTCCCGCGCATTCCCGGGGATATGGGCAATGCCGAGACGTGGCCGTTTCCGGTTCTATACAAGATCGTGTCGGGCGCCTCGCCCCGTCGCGTCGTCTGCCACCGGGCGGAGGGGCTGCTCGACGAATTTCTCAGCGCTGCCGGCGAGCTGGTGCAGTTCGGCGCCGACGGCATCACCACGACCTGCGGGTTTCTGTCGCTTTACCAGCACCAGATAGCGGCTCATGTCGGCGTGCCGGTCGCGACCTCGAGCCTGATGCAGATCCCGCTGATCGAGCGCGTATTGCCGCCCGGCAAGCGAGTCGGGGTCCTCACGGTCAGCGCGGCAAACCTCACCGAAGAGCACCTGGTTGCTGTCGGCGCTGATCCGGCCACCCCGGTCGTCGGCACCGATAGCGGCAGCGAGTTCACCCGCGTGATGATCAACGACGAGGAGCGGCTCGACGTCGCCGCTGCCGAGCGCGACATCCTCGCCGCCGGCGACGCGCTCGTCTCGCGCCACCCTGATGTCGGCGCAGTGCTGCTCGAATGCACGAATATGGTGCCCTATGCCCGGGCGCTCTCCGCGCGGCTGCGCCTGCCGGTGTTCAGCATCTATACCTTTGTGACCTGGTTTCAGTCCGGTCTGGTACCGCGCGATTTTGGCCATCCGGCGAGTGCTGTCCACGAATGGCGCGAGCGGTGAATGCCATCACGCTTCGCTTCGCCGCAGTTGACGATGTCGGGCTGCTGCTGCAGCTGATCCGCGAGCTCGCCACCTACGAAAGAGCGCCTGAAGCAGTGGTCGCGACCGAGGATGATTTGCGCCGGCACGGGTTTGGACCGGAGCCGCGATTCGAGGCATTGCTTGCCTTCGTCCGTGAGCCGGCCGGTTTTGCCCTGTTCTACCCGGATTTTTCCACCTGGCACGGCCGGCCCGGTCTCTTCCTCGAGGACCTTTATGTCAGGGAGTGGGCGCGTCGGCGCGGTGTCGGCCGGCGGCTGATGGCTCGGCTCGCCGCGATCGCTATCGAGCGCGACTGGCCGGCGCTGCATTTCAATGTGTTGGATTGGAACCCGGCGCGAGAGTTCTACCACCGGCTCGGCATTGAGGCACGCAACGAATGGCAGCCTTACAGCGCCACCGGCGGCGTGCTCAGCCGGCTCGCCGCTCAGAACGTCGGCGACGACGAGTGAGCCGGCCGTCAGTATCTGCCGCCGAGCTTGCTGTGGTCCCAGCTGGTGATCTTTTTCGGGATGATCTTCAACACCACGCGTTTCGGTGCGCTGTCAACCGATCCGCTCGGCCGCGACGGGGTGGCTCCCCGCGCTTCGGCCATGCCGGCAAATGCCGCTCTGACCGCATCGGCGCCCTCGATGATCTGGCAATGACCGCGAACCATGACGCCGCGCAATTCGGCATAGGCGTTGCCCGACTCGATCATCAGCGCGACCTTCGGGTTTCGCCTGATATTCACGACCTTCTGCGCCTTCCCATAGGAGGTCATGTAAAAAGCGCCGTCCTTGGCGAAATAGTTCATCGCCACGACGTGGGGAAAGCCGTGCTGGTCGAGGGTCGCCAGCGCGGCCTTGCGCTGCTCGCGAAAGAAAGCGGCTTGCTCCTCGGGGCTGAGCTGGATCTGTCGGCGGCGGTTCATCGACATTCCTTTTGGCGCGTGCTAGGCAGCGAGGGCTCATCTAGCCTTTGCACGACGGCTCTGCAACGCCTTGGCACGCTGCGGAAGCCCGGCGGGAGAATTGGCAATGCTCGAAATCTATACCTGGCCTACGCCCAATGGCCACAAAGTGCACATCGCGCTCGAAGAGCTCGGTCTGCAATATAAGGTGATCCCGGTCGATATCGGCGCCGGCGACCAGTTCAAATCCGAGTTCTTAAAGATCACGCCGAATCACCGGATCCCTGCGATCGTCGATCCCGACGGTCCCGGCGGCAAACCTTTTACGTTATTCGAATCGGCGGCGATCCTGATCTACCTTTCGGAAAAGAACGGCGGCAAGCTGATCCCGAAAGACTCGATCGGCCGCTATAAATGCCTCGAATGGATGATGTTCCAGATGGGCGGCATCGGGCCGATGTTCGGCCAGTGGAACCATTTTGCCACCTACGCGGTCGAGAAGATTCCCTACGCGATCGAGCGCTACACCAACGAGGTCAGGCGCCTGCATCGGGTGCTCGAGCATCGCCTCGAGGCTTCGCACTGGCTCGCCGGTGACGAATACAGCATGGCCGACATCATTACCTTCCCGTGGATCCGCGGTGCCGAGCGGCGCAACATCGATCTCGCCGACTACCCGTCGGTCAAGCGCTGGCACGATGAAATGGCTGCCCGTCCGGCGGTGCAACGCGGGGTCGCAGTGCTGGCGGACCGGCAATGGCAAGGCCCGACCAACGACGCCGAGCGCGAGAACTATTTCGGCGCCACACAGTTCGCGGTGCGCTGAGGAGGGCCGGCGATACGGCAGCGGCGTAACGCTGCTCCGCTATAATCCGCGCATCGTGTCGGCCGGAAGGTCCTGCCACCGGTCTCTTGCCGCTCGGAGGCGGCGTCATGCGTATTCCGATTGGTTTGAAGATCTTTGGCATCGCCCTCGGGTTGCTGATCTTGATGGCGACCGCGGCACTGCTGAGCATGCAGATGACGCGAACCGTCGACGGTCAGCTCGCGATCATCGACCAGAATTATTTCCCGGCTTATGTCGCGCTCGCCCAGGCCAATATTCGTTCCGTTGAGGAATCGGCCTATGTCCGCCGGGTGCTGCTGAGGATCGCCGAACCGGGTGACAATGCCGCGAGGCTCGATCAGCTGCGCCAACTGGTCGCCAGCACCGGCAAGACAAGCGACGAACGGATTGCCGAATCCCGCCGATACATCAACCGACAGATCGCCGATCCGCTTGATTTCGACGACAACATCGCGCTGGCACGGCTCGATGACAAAATCGAGAATTTGCAGGAGCAACGGCAGCATTACGAAGCGGTGCTCGGCAAATTGCTCGCCGCCGCCGAGGCCGGCAACAAACCGGTGGCCGGCGAATTGCTCGGCGAGCTCGACGACTCGCGCGACGATTTCGACCACAAGATCGACGCCGCCCGCAACGAAATGCGGCGGCTGGCGGGTGCTGCCATCGTCGGCACGCGCGCCTACCAGCGGCGTGTCGTCACGATCGGCGTGGCATTGCTGGCGCTCGCGGCACTGCTCGGCATCACCGTCGCAGCCCTTGTCACCCTTGGTCTGGTGCGTCCGGTGCGCCGCCTGCTGCTCGGCACCGCTGCGGTCGAGCACGGCGCGCTCGACACCGTCGTCCCGGTTACCTCGCGCGACGAAATCGGCTCGCTGACCCGGTCCTTCAACAGCATGGTCGGCGAATTGCGGGTCAAGGCGCAGATCCGCGACACCTTTGGCAAATATGTCGATCCGCGCATCGTCGCCGGGTTGCTCGACCGGCCGGAGCTGACCGACGCCAAGGGCTCGCGCCGCGAGATGACAATCTTGTTTTGCGATATGAAGGAGTTCACCACTCTCAGCGAGGGCATGACACCGGCGGCGCTGGTCAATCTGTTGAACCGGTACATAACGGTGATGTCCGAGCCGGTGCGCCGCAATAACGGCATCATCGACAAGTATGTCGGCGACGGGATCATGGCCTTTTGGGGCCCGCCCTTTACCGGTGCCGACGATCATTCCGGGCTTGCTTGTCTGGCGGCACTCGAACAGCTCGCGGGCCTTCCCGGCTTTCGGGCGGAGCTGCCCGAGATCACCGGTCTGAGACGCGGCTTTCCCGAGGTCGACCTTCGCATCGGGATCGCCACCGGCGATGTGGTGGTCGGCAATATCGGCTCGGAGCAGACGCGCAACTACACGGTAATCGGCGACACCGTCAATTTGGCCTCGCGCCTGGAAGGGGCCAACAAGACCTATGGCACGCGGGCGCTTGTCAGCGAAGGAACCAGCCGTCTTGCCGCCGATTTGGTGGAGACCCGCGAGATCGACCAGGTACTGGTCGTCGGCAAGACCGAGCCGCAACGCATCTTTGAATTGCTTGGGCGCAAAGGCGAAGTCAGTGGCGAGCTCTTGACGCTGCGCGACGCCTTTGGCACCGCACTCGGCGCCTATCGCCACAAAAATTGGGATGAGGCGCGCGCCGGGTTCGAAAACTGTCTCGAGATCGTGCCCGGTGACGGACCGAGCACGGCATTCCTGCGTCGGATCGCACAGTTCTGCACCGCGGCACCCGACCCCGGCTGGGACGGCGTGTGGTCTCTCGCGGAAAAGTGAGCCGGGATCAAATCCGTCCCAGTGACCAAGCGAACTCGCCTCAGCCGTGATGATGGTGCATCGGCGCAGCGGGGCTAGCGTAGCCGCGAAGCTGCTGGTAGAGGGCGATCTGGTCGACGCTCAGCAGCGCCCGGGTATCGAGATGCGCGGCCAGATGCGCGCAGCGCAGACGCCCCTGCAGCTCGGCTATTGCAGCAGTCTCGGCGGCGAGCTGATTGGGGGTAATCTCGCTCTTCGCGAATAGCTGGTCGAGCACCCGTTCACGCTCGACCAGTTTCGCACCGAGCGGCTTCGCTGTCGCGCTCATCCGATCAAAAATCGCTTGGACTTGTTGTCGCTGTTTATCGGTGAGCTTGAGTTGCTGGGCCAGCGTCAGGACGTGGGCGGGACCCGGGTAGCCATTTAGCTCGGCCGCCTTCGCGAAACCCATGCCCTCGCCATTGAGCAATGCGGCGATCTCGTCATCCGAGAGGGCCTTGATCGTCCGGGTCTGCTGTCCAGCATAAGGCATCGACGACTGATCGGCGAACGCGGCCGGGGCGAGTACGAGCGTAGCTAGGACCAGAAGAATAATTCGCGAGTTCATGGCCGGCCCTTATGCATTAGCGGAGTGCGTTTTGGCGGTACGGCGCAGCGCCTGTGGCGGCTGGCCGAAAGCCCGGATAAAGGCCCGGCGCATGCGTTCAGGGTCACCAAAGCCGGTGCGGACCGCCACGCGCTCGATCGGCTCTGCGCTGCTCTCGACGATATCGCGGGCAGCCTCGATCCTCAGGCGCTCGATCGCCTTGGCGGGGGTAACGCCCATTTCCGCCGCAAAGGCTCGGGCAAAGTGCCGGGGGCTCATCACCGCACACTCGGCCAGCCGCTCGACCGACAGACTTTCGTGCAAATGTTCTCGCGCCCAGCCCAGTAAAGACGCGAACCGGCCGCTTGGACGATCTGCTTCGAGCAACGCCGAGAATTGCGATTGCCCGCCGGGGCGGCGGTAATAGACGACGAGCTGTTGCGCCGTGCGCTTGGCAACACCTTCACCGAGGTCGTCGGCGACCAGTGCCAGAGCGAGGTCGATGCCGGCGGTGATCCCGGCCGAGGTCCATACCGCGCCGTCGCGGGTGAAGATACGATCGGGATCAACCTGGACTTGTGGATAGGCACGGGCCAGCTCGGCTGCTCGACCCCAATGAGTGGTGGCGCGGCGGCCATCGAGCAATCCGGCTGCGGCCAGAATAAAGGCCCCTGAGCACACGCTTGCAATCCGCCTCGCCCGGGCGCTGGCGGAACGGATAAAGGCCAGTGTCTCGAGGCAGGCTGTGGCTTCTCGGCTCCCCCAACCGCCGGCGACAATCAATGTGTCGAGCGGGTCGTCGAAGAGGCCCTCCGCTATCAATTGCGCACCAGACGAGCTGATCACCGGCCCGGCAGTCTTGGCAATGACTCGCAGCCGATAGGAAGGCGGCGTGGTATCGCGGGCGGCTGTGTCAAAAGCCGCGATTGGCCCCGCCGCATCGAGAAGCTGGAAATCAGGAAAGATCAGAATGGCGACCGTGCGCATGTCCGGAAGTGAGGGAAAATTGGCATTTCAGCCGAAGCCTATGGCGTTTAGGATCCTCGCGTCAACAATCGCGGAGGGCTCAGCGATGGGCGAGTGCCACCTGGTTATCGTCTTCGCCCTGTTTCCGGGGGCAACGCAGCTGGATTTTACCGGGCCCCACCAGGTGCTGTCGCGACTGCCCAGTGCCACGGTGATCCTGGCGAGCCCCAAAGGCGGCACGATCGAGGCCGATGGCATGATTTTCGCCGGATTGCGCCGCCTCGCCGACATCCCGGCCTGTGATCTGATTTGCGTGTCGGGCGGCGGCGGAGTCACCGACAACGCGATCCATGACGAGGTCTTTCTCGCTGAGCTGCGCCGGCTCGCCGCGAGCGCGCAATACGTGACCTCGGTATGCACGGGCTCGATTGCGCTCGGCGCGGCGGGGCTATTGCGCGGCAGGCGCGCGGCCTGCCACTGGCTGTGGCGCGATCTGCTCGTGCCGCTTGGTGCAATCCCCGACCCGGCACGGGTGGTGCGCGACGGCAATGTCATCACCTGTGCGGGTGTCACCGCCGGCATCGATTTCGCGCTGAGTGTGGCCGCCGAGCTCGCCGGGCCGGAAGTGGCGCAGGTGATCCAGCTTCAGATGGAGTACGCGTCGGACCCGCCATTCAACGCCGGATGCCCCGAAACAGCACCATCCGCGGTGTTGGCGCGCGTGCGCGAGCTCAACGCGCCGCTGGCGGCGCAGCGGCGGGCAGCGGTCGAAGCCGCGGCAGCGCGGTTCGGGCAGTGACCGTCATGCTGGAGCTGCGGCCCAACTGCGAATGCTGCGACAAGGATCTGCCGCCCGACGCGGCAGATGCCCGCATCTGCAGCTACGAGTGCACGTTTTGCGCCGAGTGTGTGGAGAAGGTGCTGCTCAATGTCTGTCCAAATTGCGGTGGCGGGTTTGCGCCGCGTCCCATCCCGCCGCTCACCGAGCGAAGACCAGGAGTCTCCCTCAAAAAACAGCCGGCGTCGGCAAAGCGAGTGCACCTGAAATGGCCACGTCAGGAGGTCGTCGACTTCGCTCGCGCAGTTCGTGACATCCGACCGGAGAACCGCTGAGACGTCGGGCAATAAACCGCAGTATCGACAGCCGCTGCCTCACGATTTGGACCTCGCTGCAACGAGCCGGCGGACGATCGCCGCCTGATGCATTCGGTGATCAATCCGAGAATCGGCCCAGAGCCGGGTTGATGGTCGCGGTGACGAGAACAGCAATGCCGATCACCCACCAGCATGACGGCTTGCCATCGAATAGACGGCGGGAAATCGTCAAGTCAGCTCCGGCCAGGATCAGCAGGGCGCCGACTGCGGCCATCGGGATAATCGCGAACAGCGCAGCAGCATGATCGGCAAACCCGATCGGGAGCACGAGGACTGCGACGCCGAAGAGGATCGGGGCCAATCCGGTTCGTTCGCCAAAGCGGTATTGCGCCTGCAGGCCACCGGCACGTGGCGCAGCCGCCGACGGCGGTGCCGTCGAGCGACTCTAGGGGCCGTCATTATCGCAATAAAGCCGTCGTTCTTAGGCCTCTTTGTTCGACATGACGAGGTCCTCCTGACGAGGTCCTCCATTCCCACAGTTGAAGCTCCAGTGGGGGTGCTGGTGCTACCGACGAATTATGGTCTCGGCGTTAGCAAATTCTCTCATCGCTTCCTCTAAATCTTTCAAAATATCTTTCATCAACGCCTGGGGAGTCGGGCCTTCGGTGACTGTCTCGTGCCGCCATTGAATGTCGAGATTCGCTTTGTCCCGCGCGATGATCTCCGAATATGTGAATGGTTGGAAGTGAGCGGTTTCCTTGCGCCGAGTCGGATCGTCCGCGTGGTAGCACTGAATGAAATCCGTCAGGTCTTCAGCCTCAATCGGGTTTTGCCTGAGTGAAAATTTTTGGTTTGAGCGCAGGTCATAGACCCAGACTTCTTTCGTCGCCGGACCCTGCGTTATCGGCTTCTTGTCGAAGAATAGCACGTTTGCGTTAACGCCGGGCGAATACCAGATTCCAGTAGGTAGCCGTAACAGCGTGTGAACCTCGCATCGCTGGAGCAATGCCCGACGAATCTCTTCGCCTGCGCCGCCTTCAAATAGTACATTATCGGGAACTACCATTGCGGCGCGACCGCGTTCATTGAGCATTGAATAAACGTGCTGTACGAAGTTGAGCTGCTTGTTACTCGTTGTGGCCCAGAAGTCCGGCCGCTCGTAGGAAATCTTGTCAGTCTGGTTCTTTCCATCCGCGCCAACAATGGTAAAGCTGCTCTTCTTCCCAAACGGCGGATTTGTAAGAACCATGTCCACTGGCTCAGCCTTGGATTCGAGGCTGTCCGAAATTGACACCGGCGGGTGTCCCTGGTCGGTACCAATGCCGTGGAGGAAAAGATTCATCGCACACAATCGAGCGACATTTGGGACGAGATCAACTCCATGCAAAGTCCTCGTCCGGAGATAGACAGCCTCCTCGGCGCTTACTGTCTTGCTTTTAAGATACTCAAATGCTGCTAAGAGAAAACCACCTGTGCCACATGCCGGATCGGAAATTAGCATCACGGGCTCAGGTCGCATCACCTCTACGATAGCGCGAATGACCGGCCGCGGCGTGAAGTATTGTCCGGCTCCGCCTCGTACATCATCTGCGTTTCGGGCCAACAACCCGTCGTAAACTTCACCTTTTACGTCAATATCTAGCCGCGACCAATCCTCCCCGTCGATCATTTGTAGGATTAGGTGAAGTTTGGCTGGATCGTTTATTTTGTTCTGTGGCTTAGTGAAGATCAGCCGATTAAACCCGGGAGTTCACTCAACTTACGCAATCCTTGATGATACCGCTCCAAACGTTTCGCATTATCATTGATATTCTTCAATGCTCCCCAAGTGTAGCGCGATGGAATCTCACTCGCCCCAGCTTGCCGTTGCTCCCATGCCATTTCCAGAAAAAGCAAATATGTGATCTGCTCTGTGTAATCCATGAATGCCAGGCCATCGTCTCTGAACACGTGAGCGAGGCTCCAGACCTTCTGAACAAGGGCGCTACTTTCTTGATTCATGGGCAAAATACCTTGGCGTTATGTTGCCTGGGCTTGAGATGCGAGACGTTGCGCCCACTGCTCTGGCCGGCATCGAAGACACTCAGAAGCGGTCGCGGAGAACTCGGCGTCAAAATTTACTAACTTCCGTAGTTTCAAAATTTGTTGTTTCACAGCCTCCCGCTTTGTTGCCGATGGACTGCTTGACATTTCGGCCATCAAGTTTTGACAGTAGTTCACTTCGCGGACGCATCTGGACCAGACGTCGCGGCGCGCTTCCATCAATGGCTCGTGTTCGCGAAGTTTATACCGCTTGATGGATTCTTCAACGCGGGCTGTGTTCCACGCGTCCAGGTCCGGCAGGGGTTTAAAGTCGCCATTTTCGTCGAAACACACGAGGAGGGGGTCCTCGGGTCGCGTCGGGTCGAGGAGGTAAGGCACCTCGTCTTCGACATTCCGATCTGCAGCATTTGCCTGATGGCTTCCGTTTCGAAGTGGGAAGAATCCCCCCTTCTTCCGATTGCCGACGTTGCCGCAGATCCGGAAGTTATGCCAATCAAACGCCAGCCACCAGTAACCGTCTCCGCGCTCAGTGCCGTCCAAGTTTTTCGCCGTTTTCTTTGGACGGTAATGCTCAATGTCCCAGTGGCTGAAGGAGCCGCGCGCCTCCGAGAACCAGCACTTGCCGTTGGAAAGTGCTAGGAGCCATGGTTTTAACTCCACACCGCGCTGTTGTGATCGATAATGTTGTCGCGCTCTGCCTTCGTTCCGGCAGCATCCAATTGGTCGGACACGCCCTTGCCTTGGCGCACCAAGGCTTGTTGGGCTCTTCCCCCTCTAGATTAATAAACCTCACTTCTTCTTGTCCTTGAGAAGAATCTCATTGAGTATCTCGTCGGCAATTTTCTCCTGGTTCTTTTGCTCGCTTGCTGACAGGACCGGCTTGTGAAATTCCGACCGACGGGCCATCGCCCGGATAAACTGCGCATAATCGGGGTCCCGAAACTCGCGGCCAAATCCAAGCT
>Ga0306921_10009885_pt1 | contig 10135 bp, 8 predicted proteins | sample sta12Cox44000080_FD_203760 | JGI IMG/M metagenome (GOLD analysis project Ga0306921, IMG submission 203760) | Lab enrichment of tropical soil microbial communities from Luquillo Experimental Forest, Puerto Rico - statoxic.12C.oxic.44.000.080 (v2)... | ecosystem: Environmental > Terrestrial > Soil...
CAATGCCAGGAGCCAGGGCGGCGCTGCTCCTCCTGGGTCAGCGACAGAAGCTCGAAGCCGGCGAAGAGCGTGGCAAGGCCGGCCAGGTCGCAATAATAGTGCGGGTGTGCCTTGGCGTCGCTCCCGCGGATGAAAGTGTCGGGCGCGACCGGCTGGCCGTGGCCGAATTGCGCATCGCGCTTCGACAGCATCGTGCCCTGGTAGAGCCCGCCGGGCTTCAGGACGCGCCAGATCTCGGCGAGGCGGCGGCCGACATCGCCCAGCGTACCGTGAAAGATAACGTTCCACGACAATACATAGTCGAAACTGTCGTCAGCAAAGGGCAGCGCGTCCGCATCGGCCTGGCGCAGGCTCAGTCGGAGGCCACGGGCGGCCGCCTCGCGGCAAGCGAAGTCAAGGCCGGCGGCGGCACCGTCGGTCGCCTCGACGGCAAAACCGTGCTTGGCGAAAAGCAGTGCGTGCCGGCCGACGCCGCAACCGAGGTCGAGAACATGATGCGCGCCGCGCGCCTTCAGCACCGGCACTAACGCCGCCACCGCAGGGTGCGGCACCAACCAGTCGGCGCGACCTTCCTGGGTTGCCCACCGCTCGTCCCACGCCTCGATTGCCGTCGTCGCCACCTGCGTCTCCCCGCTCTCTCGTCGGCTGTGCTATGGCTGTGATCATAACCGCGAAGCGCAGTTGTGCGAGGCGGAAATGGTCTGGTCCGGAGCCAGCGCCAGTTAGCCTAGCGGCGGTCGCTTTGTCGCCGGCCGATAACCGACGGCGCTTGCCTGGGTGAGGTATCGGGTAGCCCAATCCGAAGGCCAGGCATGAGATGAACTTGCGGAGTAAATCTAACGCTTAGTACCCACTCTTTAGGTCAGCTGTGGGTGGAAAGCCGACCTTCGCGGAAGCCGTGGGTGAACGGAGGATGGGAATTCCTCCCGCGCTGGTAATCCCGGGGGAAATGCGAAAGAGGTGCACAGGGCGAGAGGACGAGAGTGTTGGGCCAGTCGGGTCTCTTCCCCTTTTTTGCCCTAAATATAGGCCTGGCCCAAGACTTTTGTCCCATCTGCCTAGAGATTTCTAACATTGCTCCCATTATTTCATTCTTCCTCTAGCGTCAACTTAGCACCAGCCATATCAATCATAGCGCCGAGCGTCCAGCTGATTTCGTTTCCCTGGAGAGTGTCTGCAATAATAATCTGTTGTGTATCCTTGAAGTGGTATCCGGTTTCCAGCAAGCCTGCGATGTATGCCGCGTTAAAGCAGTACCGTGGCAAGTGTTCCTTGTTTTGTTGGTTTTCATCCTCTAATTGAATATTGGACCACATTCTTTGGCAGTACGTTTTAATTCCAATTCCTTTAAAGTCCCCAAGCGACGAAACTGGGGCTAGTTGTTTTTTAAAGTGGGCGCGTGCGTAATAGTATCCAGCGTATGCGAGAAAGGCGCCGCGTGGCTGAATCTCTGACAGGTCGGAATTTTTGGGGTCAGCAATTTTTTTATTGAGGAATTTTGTAATTCTCTCCTGGCAAAGATCATAGTCCCAGTTTCCCTTTCCGACTTTGGTGTCCTTATAGCCTTCCGGATAACATGGATTGAGTTTCTTCTCCTCGGCCTTGCTGGCATTGCCGTCCGTATAGGGCTTATTGATTTCCTTCAATGCTTCATCTTGGCCCGAACCGGGCAAACTGTTTACGTAGATCTGATACGCGGTCTTGCCCCACTGCAGCGTGGCAAGGCCCTGCGCAGGGGCATTAGGTAAGGCATAGGCGATCTGTGTCGAGGCCCCGCCGAGCTCAAGAATACCCATAGTCGGAGATGAGTTACCGTCCCCCGCCTTCAAAAGTCCCATTAAGTAGTTCACGGCTATCCAGCCGTACAGGGCCTCCTTCCTCCCTGGAATGATTGTCATTCTGGCGCGTGCAAATTTATCTTTCTCCGTGAGATACTTCTCGACCATCCCTATAATCGTGTTTTTGTCCTTATCTCCGAGGAGGCGCATACCAGCTGTTGCCATCACATGAAGCGGGATCTCCTTCAGGGTCTGGGGATCTTTCCCAATCTTCCCGATGGCATAGTCAGTCAAGGGCTCGAGGGAATCCTTTAGGTAATTCTTTGCGTCCGTGCCATTTGCGTCTGTGTCACTGGAGAAAGCGGAAAGGGCGGAAAGGGGCTTGTCATCAACCTTCCACATCCAGGGACGTTCCCCCGCCTGCGCAGGAGCGGCTGTGACCCATGGGATTCCATTTACCCCGGCGGGCTTCCAACAATAAATATAAATTCGTGAGCCGCTGCTGCCGGCATCGATGATAAGTCCATATCTGGCTTCAGCCGTGTTGCAAGCCGATGATTGTTTAGGCAGCGCGACCTGTGGCTTGTCCGGTTCTCGCGGGCTAACCCGAGCTATGAGACGTTCATGAAATTCAAATCCATAGTGCAAACCTAACCAGATTAAACCTCCTGCTCCCGCTAACCAGATTAGGCCTCCCCCCAAAATTATTGCGATGGCCCTGGTCGAAACTCGCGTAGTCTCAGCGTCTGATTTTGTGGGAGATTTGCCCCAAAAAGCACGCCTTATCAGCCACGGGCCCAACAAAAGAACAAGGATGCCCATGGCGAACGCTACAATCGCCATGGCCTCATAGGCTTCATACATCCACGCTGGAACCGATGGCATTGGAGACTCCCCGTACCGTAGGTGTCCGAATAGACACGGGATAGATACGTGCCGAGACCATTTCATCTGATCTCGTCACCACCAAAAACGTTAACACGAAGAGCCGATCCGTGTGTGAACCAGTTCACAGATGGCGAATTTCCTTGACCAGCACGTTTACGTTTTTCTCCGCGGTCACCCTCACGCCCAAAATCGGATGACCTCATTCTGGAGAGCCCTGGGGGCGCAAGAGTCTTGATTTACGACGCCGGGCGCAATGTCTGGAAAGGATCTTTTCCGGTCGTTCCCGCAGATGCTCCTGCGGAGGTGTCTACCTGAAGCCGACTTTCAACGCGAACTGACCGCCGTCGCCCTCATTGGCGAAACGCTTCGACCGTCGCCCGCGCGCTCTCGGCGTCTACCGCCGGCCATAAGATCGGCAGATCGACCCCGGCGTCTCGGTATTCCGCGAGCCGCTGGCGGCAGCGCGACAACGGGCCCATCAGGCAGATAGCGTCGAGAACACGATCGCTGAGAGCCGCCTCGGGCCCGCCTTGCTCGGCGAGATCCGCTTCGGCAGCAAAGCCGCTCGCGCGCAGCAGCAGCCGGAAAAACGGCAGGTTGGGGTAGACCGAGATTGGCTCGCGCCCTGGCGCGCAACGTCGCCACGTCGTCGCCGACAAAAGTCGGTAGACCAAGTGCCACCTGCAATTTCGACCGCGCTGCAGATCTCGCACGACCGCGGTCAGCCCAAACCCGGCTATGGGCGACCCGCTCGGGCGACCACCACACCGGCATAATGCCATCGGCCATTTCGCCGGCAAGTTCGACGGTCGGGGAGGTCAGCGCCCCGAGATAGATCGGCACGGGATGAGTCGCCGGCCGTTGCGGCAAATGCGTCGCCGGCCCCTCACCGCGCAACCAACTCGCGACCGCGATTGAATAGTCGCGCAATGCCCCGATCGGCGACCCCATCACAACGTCCAGGGCGCTGTTAACCGGCTGATGGCTAACCCCGAGGCCGAGCACCATGCGCCCGCCGGTCGCATCGGCGATTAGCGCGGCCGCTTGGGCACACACGTAAGGGTGGCGCAGGTAGATGTTGGCGACCCAGCTGCCGACCTGTATGCGCTGTGTCGCCTCGCCCATCAGCTGGACGGTTGCCAGCACATCGTTGTTGACTTCCGCGGCGAACACCGCCGCAAAGCCTGCCTCCTCGGCCTCGCGCGCGACGCGCCGGATCTCAGCTGCGCGCCATCCCACACCCGGGATCAGCCCCAACGCCAAACCGCCCTGCACCATCGCCTCCTCCCATTGCTGCGCGCGACTAGTGTGTCGCCGTGAATTTGTCGGCAACCTCTGTCTTTTTTGCCCTCGCCCAGGGTGGGCTCGCCGAGGGGCGCGAGCCCGAGAGATCTTCAAAGGACTTGGCGCGCAACCCAGGCCAGATACCAGCCCACACGGTCTGTGTTCCAACCGGATACAACCCGGAGATTACGATAATAAATCTTTACCTTTTTCGAGATTCAGTACCAGTGGCGGGGCTAACCGTTCCATGAGGGCATCCATCGTGATCCCTTTTGTTGGTTCCGTTGGTGGCTTGAAGCTGTTTGCCACCGCTGCGATGGAAAACAATCTATCAACTTCCTGAGGGAAGCGAAGACTATGGAAAACCGGTGCATTCTCAACCGGAATTGGACCAATACTTTCTGGATAATCGTTCATAAACAAAATCGCCGATAGAGGAGCGGTCAGGTCTCCGGTATTTACGCAATGCTCCACAAAGTTCCCGAAGACGTTGTTATTGAAAATCGCGTGAACGTGTCCCAGGATAGAATAACACTGAGTGCAATAAACCCTTCTTACGGCCCCGTCTTCCCGAAGTTTCACGATTTTATCCCGGCCTTTAACGTCGATGATATCCGATCGCATGTAATAAATCCGAGGTAGCGGTGTGGGTTTGGTGCCTCCGTTTTTGTATCCCCATTGAAGCGCCTGGCGGCAGTCTTCGCAGCCGCAGAGCATATGCAAGGTAGCTTTGCCGTCTGCCAGGGCGAACTCGCAAGCGCCGCATGTACACGCAATTTTCGGCTGTCTTTTTTCTCCGGACGGCATGTTCGAAACCTCCTTGCAGGATTTTGTCGGGCGGTATCTGGACGATCTCGCCGTCGGCGACGATCCAATAGCTGCCCGCGGCATCGGTCTGATAATCGACCGTTTTGCAATCTCTGTCCGGCGAGCAGCACAAGGACTCCACGGGATTCAGTCTCTCTCGCCGGACTTTCTCCCGATGGTTTCCAGGATCGCGCCTTTAATGGACATATCCCAGATGGTTTCCCTATTGGTGCTGCGTGCCAATACGTGCAACCACGTATGAACAGCAGGTGAACGCGGGTGCAACTCATACGCTGGGCCAATGTCCGCAAAGGGTCGAGAGGCGCTCTCGGAACCGGGTATCAAGCGTCAGATTTTCACCACTAGGGCGCCTGGATCGGCAGACCCGAATCCTAACAAAGGCCGGGCATACCGCGCATTTCCTCAATGCCTGCGGGCATACAACGAGGGCTATCTACCCGCCGACGGGGATGGATTAAAACCGGTGCGGCCTTCTTGGCGCCACAGCGCGTGCTTCCCGAGCGTGCGGTATTCCGGTTCGAGATATCTCTCCCACATTGTCGCCAGCTCGAACAACGTACGAGTCGCTGTCGAACACCGCAAAGTCTTTTGCCATCACGCGTTCCCATTTCCCCTTAGGTATTTGTTGAACCAATCCAGCGTGTGCTGCCAGGCTTCTTTGGCTGCCGCTTCGTCGTAGCGGGGGGTGGTGTCGTTGTGGAAGCCGTGATTGGCGGCTTTGTAAACATGACCCTCATGCGTTACATGCGCCTCGGTCAGGGCGGCATCGAAAGCTGGCCATCCATCCGTGATGCGCGTGTCCAGCTCGCCATATTGCGCATTTATCGGCGCCTTAATTTTGGCCGCATCGGCAGCGCTGGGCTGAGAACCATAAAATGGCACCCCGGCTGCGAGATCGGGACCCATACGCACGGCCAGCTGATTAACAACGCCGCCGCCGAAGCAGAAGCCGACAGCGCCCACCTTGCCGGTGCAGTCCGGGCGTGATTTCAGCCACATTGCCGCGGCAAGAAAATCTTCTGTCATTTTGCCGCGATCAAGCTTGGCGAACAGCGCCCCGCCCTTTTCATCGTCCCCCGGATAGCCGCCTAGAGAGGTCAGCGCATCAGGCGCAAAGGCAATGAAATCGGCGATCGCCAAGCGGCGCGCCACATCCTCGATGTACGGATTGAGACCCCGATTTTCGTGGATGACCAGGACCGCAGGCAATTTGGTCGCGTTCGCCGGGCGTACGAGGTAGCCCTTGACGCTTCCGTTCCCCTGCGGCGACGGCACGGTGACGTATTCGGCTTTGATGCGTTTATCATCCGGCTGAATTTGTATGGCCCAAGCATAATTCGGCCTAAGCATCTCGAAGAGTGCTGCCGCGGTCACGCCGCCGATGGCAAATTTCTGCGCACGATCGAAAAATTGGCGGCGGCTGATCCCGCCATGCACGTATCCGTCGAACAGGTTCAGCAGCTCTTGTGGAAAATCTGATGCTTTCTTTCGTTCCATATTCACTCCCCTTAGAACGCGAGTGTTGTGCCCCGAACGGCGAGCACCACTAAGTCGCCGATCGTCTCATGCCAATGCCATCACGGATGCACCGACGTCTGTCGTTCTATTCCGGAGCGCGATCCAGAATTGTCCTTAGTGTGACCGCCCCGTTCAATCCGGCGGCCGCGTGCCCACCTTCGGCAATCCGTCTGCGCTGGGCTTCCTCCCAGTGACGGCCATCGAAGAAGCGAGCGGGCTTGAGGCTTGGTCCGTCGATATCGTCGAGACAACGCGCGTTGACCGTAATGCTGTCGGGTTGCGAACGCGGCACGTAAAAGGCATGCATTCCGCAGTGCGAGCAGAATGTGTGCTGAGCAACTCCGGTGCCGAAGGTGTAGGTCGTCAGCGAGTTCTTGCCGCGCAGCAATTCGAAATTCGCCGGCTCGACGGTAAGGTGGAGGATGCCCTTCTTCGTGCAGACGGTACAATTGCACTGCGACAGCAGGTCCAGATCGACCCGAGCGCGGAACCGGACTCGGCCGCAATGGCAGCCGCCCTCGCGGGTTTCAAGCATTCCTGCACTCCTTCAGTCTGAAAGCTCCGGAGGATGGCGCTTCGTCCAACCGGTCGCGTCCTCATAGAATTGCGCGACGCGGTAGAGCATCGCTTCGCCAAAAGGATGACCGACGAGCTGCATGGACAGCGGCAAGCCGCTTTTGCTAAAGCCGGCCGGAATAACCAGGCCCGGCTGTCCAGTAACGTTGAACGGCATGCGGGCCTGGCGCCAGTAATTGGCGGCGAGCGCCTGGTCATCGTCGATGCGGCAGGCGGGATCCATGCTCGAGGCGGTTATCCCGAGGTCAATGTCCGCAAAGGCCGCCGCCACCCGGTCGCGAAGCTGCAGCCGCCACCGAACTGCTTGGAGATAATCGACGGCGCGGAGCGTCGCTCCGGCGAGGAGCCGCTCGCGTGCCCGCGCGCCATAGTCCTCTGGTCGCTCCTTGAGCCACTGCTCGTGCACAGCGTAGGCTTCCGCCGCAAGGATGATCTGACCGCAGGCGCTGAAATCCTGCAGAGCCGGCAGCATGATTTCGCTGACTTCCGCGCCTGCTTCGGCAAGGAGTTTAACCGCGGCATCAAGGGCCTCGACCTGCTCGGGATCGCCGGCGACATCCCTGGTGTAGAAATGCCGGATGACGCCGATCCGCAGGCCTCCGACGTCTCGCCCTAGCAGCGCCCTGTAGTCGGGCACCGGCTCGTCGGCGCTTCCGGGATCACCCGGATCATGTGCTGCGATCACCTGGAGCATCAATGCGTTGTCGCGCACCGTGCGGGTCATCGGCCCGATATGGTCGAGGGAGAAGGCGAGCGGTGCGACACCGCGGCGGCTGACCCTGCCGTAAGTCGCCTTCATGCCGGTGATGCCGCACATCGAGGCCGGATTGCGGATCGAGCCACCGGTGTCGGTGCCGAGTGCTGCCGGGAAGAAGCCAGCAGCGAGGCCGGCACCGCTGCCGCTCGACGAGCCGCCGCAAAAATGATCGCGGCTCCACGGGTTGCGGGCCGGCGGCCAGGGCAGATCGAAGGATGGGCCGCCGATCGCGAATTCGTGGGTCGAGAGCTTACCGAGGAGCACCCCACCAGCCGCTTCGAGCCGCTCCGTGACCACCGCGTTCCGTCGGGCGGTATTGCCCATCAAGATCTTGGAATGCGCCGTGGTCGCCACACCCTCGACATCGATGATGTCCTTCAGGGCATAGGGCACGCCATGGAACGGCCCGCGCCATCGACCGGCCGCTATCTCGGCCTCGGCCGCCCGCGCCGCGGTCATTGCCCGTTCCGGCGTCAATGCAATGAAGGTGTTGTACTTGGCGTCGTCGCGCTCGATGCGGGCCAGCAATGCCGTCACGTACTCGACCGGTGACAGCTTCTTCGCGCGGATGAGCTCGGCGGCCTCTGCAAGACCGAGATAGGCAAGATCGCCGCTCATGGCGCTTCCCCCTTCGCCCGGTAGACATGTGCCGGCTCCTGCGCCACCGGCATGCCGCGCGGCAGGCGCCGCAGATGGCGCTCCATACCGGTGGTCGCGCGCTCGAATTGCCTGAGGTGTTCTTCAGTCAACCGATCGAGCCCGAGTGCGCGGGCCTTGTCACGAAGCTCCTCGTTCATCGGATGCTCTCCCTTGCTTCCGCGCTGTTCCTGTGTCTCAGGGAATGATAGGTCAGATTGTTCCTCTCGGGCGCGCAAATCGTCAGCGCCGCGGCTATCGGCCGGCCTGCACCGTGATCAGTTTCCTCCAGACCAGGCTTAACCCGCAGAGCCCTAGACCGGCCATGATCAGGATCGCCACCGGAGGTCCGACTTGTGCCGATAGGATGCCAATTATCACCACGCCAACCGGGCCAGTGCCGATACACATGGTCACGATCCCCATCACGCGCGATCGCGTTGCCGGTGGCACTTCGGTCAGAATCAGGGTCGTTTGCATGTTCGAGAAGGCGGCGGTGCCGAGCCCGCCGATCAGCAAGAGCACAAACGCGAGCGCGTACCATGGCGATAGTGCCATCGCGGCAAGGCCCATCAGAAACAGCAGCGAACCGCGAAGCAGGGCCCGGCGTCCATTCAGGCGCAGCCACCCGGTCGATAGCGGAATGCCGATCGCGATGGCGCCGAGCGGCTCCGCTGAAGCGAGCGCGCCGACCAGGACGGGCGAGACCCGATACACATCGAGCCCGATCGGTGCGATGAGCGCGGAATAGGAGAACGCAAACATGTTCATGATGATCGATACCAGCACGACGGCAAGTACCGCCGGGTTGGCTCGGGCCACCGCGACCGCTTCGGCAATGTCGAAGGCAATTCTGCCAAACCGCAGCTTCCGGGGCTCCTGGCGGAAGTCGAGACCGCTGACGGTAAGACCGGCCGCAAGATAAAGAGCTGCAGACAGGAAATAAGCACCGCCCAAACCCAATGTCTGATAAGCCGCACCTCCGGCCAGCGGCCCTAACACCCTGGCGAAGCTGTTGGTTAGCGAATCGAACGCGACGGCCGGAGCGACCTGATTGGGCGTGACAACTTCCCCGATCATGCGTCGACGCACGGCGAGCTCCATCGCCCACACGATACCGGCGGCGATGCCGCCAACGCCGATATGCCAGACCCGGATCTGCCCGGAGAACGCGAGCGCGCACAGCACCGACGAGCTCACGGCCATGACGAAAAGCTGCGTCAGCAGCAATCGCTTGCGATTCAGCGCCTCGCCGACGACACCGGCGATCGTGCCGATGAACAGCATCGGCAAGCTGCGGGCAACCGTTACAAGAGCGACCAAGACGGTCGATCGAGTGACCTCGTAAGTAAAGATCCCGGCAACCAGCAGCTCGAGCCAGCGCATCGCGTTGCCGATCCCGCCGGCAAACCATAGGCGCAAATAGCTGGGTGTCGCGAGGAACCCTCGCGGCTTGCTCGCTGATGTGATTAACTCGGAAGCCATTCTTTAGAGGCTAGCTGCTCCGGCCCAGCGCTGCCGCACACCACGAAGCCGCTCCTCATTAATCGACCGCTCTATTCGCAACTGGTTGGTTCAGCGATACCGAGCTTCTTCGCCGATATTCTCGAGCCCGCGAATAGCTCATTCTCGCTGCGACGCATACCAACCACAGCTAGAGGATACCAAAAGTAACCAATGCCGCTGATTCAGATTCAGGTCATCATTGTGGTCGAGGCGCCCCTGCGGCGCGGAAGCGGCGCCGCCCCGTCCAGAGACTTGAGCCTGGGTTTTCGATCGGCAGGTGTAAATTTAGGTTCGGAGTTGCGGGATCAGCTTTGCCCAGCGGTCGAGCATCGGCAGGATCGCGTCCTCCTTCTCGGGCGGCAGG
>Ga0306921_10009886_pt1 | contig 10134 bp, 7 predicted proteins | sample sta12Cox44000080_FD_203760 | JGI IMG/M metagenome (GOLD analysis project Ga0306921, IMG submission 203760) | Lab enrichment of tropical soil microbial communities from Luquillo Experimental Forest, Puerto Rico - statoxic.12C.oxic.44.000.080 (v2)... | ecosystem: Environmental > Terrestrial > Soil...
TGAACACCCCGCTGCTGCAGGAACTATTCGCGTCCGATCCGGAGCGCGCGGCGCGCCGGCTGGTGCACATCCCGATGGGCCGGTTCGCCGAGGCGGAGGAGATAGCGGCCGCGGTGGCCTTCCTGGCCAGCGACGACGCCTCCTTCATCACCGCGTCTTCGTTCCTCGTGGACGGCGGCATCAGCGGCGCGTACGTCACGCCGCTGTGAGGGCAGCACCATGATCATGGGTCAAAACTGGCGCTATTTGCCCAAATTGACCCATGATCATGGAAAGGGGCGCCCTCAGGGGGAGCGGAGGGTACGCAGGCGGATGGTGACGGGCATGGCGCGCAGTTCGGCCAGGACGTCGGCGCTGTACTCCGAGCCGATGTCGGTCAGCACGTAGCCGAGCTCGTCCCTGGTGCGCAGCAGCTGACCCTCGACGTTGACGCCGTGCTGGGCGAGCACCCCGTTGATCGAGGCCAGCACGCCGGGCACGTTCTGGTGCAGGTGCACCAGCCGGTGCGTACCGCCGGTCACGCCCAGGGCGATCTCCGGCAGGTTAACGCTGAGCGAGGTGGCGCCGGAGGCCAGGTAGTCGGCCAGCTTCCCGGCGACGAACTCGCCGATGTCCTGCTGGGCCTCCTCGGTCGAGCCGCCGATGTGCGGGGTGAGGATGACGTTCGGCAGCCCGCGCAGCTCGGAGACGAATTCGTCCCCGCGGCCCTTCGGCTCATCCGGGAAGACGTCGATGGCGGCCCCGGCGATGTGCCCGGAGGTGATGTGGCGGGCCAGCGCGGCGTGGTCCACCACGAACCCGCGGGACAGGTTGAGGAACAGCGACCGGGGCCGCATCGCGGCGAATTCGGCCTCGCCGAAGAAGCCGCGGTTGCCGTCGCGCCCGTCCACGTGCAGGGTGACGGTCTCCACCGACTCCAGCAACTCAGCCAGGGTCGAGCAGCGCCGGGCGTTGCCGATGGCTAGCTTGTCGGCGATGTCGTAGAAGAACACGGACATGCCCAGGCTCTCGGCCAGCACGGACAGCTGGGTGCCGATGTTGCCGTAGCCGACGATGCCGAGCCTGCGGCCGCGTACCTCGTGGCTGCCGGCGGCCGATTTGTCCCAGTGGCCCGCGTGCATCTGGGCGTTCTTCTCCGGCAGCCGTCGGGCCATGGCGATGATCTCGGCCAGCGCGAGCTCCACCACGCTGCGCGTGTTGGAGAACGGCGCGTTGAACACCGCCACCCCGTGCCGGCTGGCCGCGGTCAGGTCGATCTGGTTGACGCCGATGCAGAACGCGCCGATCGCGACCAGGTCCGGGGCGGCGTCCAGGACGCGGGCGGTGACCCGGGTTCCCGACCGGATGCCGAGCAGGCGCACGCCGCGCAGCGCGTCGATGAGCTCGTCCTCACCGAGGGCGCGCGGCAGCGAGGCGACCTCGTAGCCTTCCTTGGCCAGCCGCGCGGACGCGTCGGGGTGGATGTTCTCGACCAGCAATGCCCTAGTGGTCAGCAAAGTGCGTGCACTCCCCCCAGGTCCCGTAGGTGGGCAGCAGATGAGCCCCGTAGCTCTTTCTCTTTTATACCGAACGGCCCGTGGTGGCTGTCCCGGGCGAGGGGTCAGAGTCCGGATGGCCGACGGCGGCCGGGGGGTCAGCGTCCGGGTCCTCGTCCAGGTCACGGAGCTTGCCGCGGACGACATCGGCCAGCGGATGCGGCAGGGCGTCGAGGATCACGGCGGCCTGCAGGTAGCGGGACCGCGCGGCCTCGAGGTCGCCGCCGCGGAGCAGGACGTCACCCAGCCCGGCCAGCGAGTTGCCCTCGCCGAACGGCGCGCCGATCTCGCGGTAGGCATCGATGGCCTGCTCGTAGTGGGCCTGGGCCCGGGTGAGATCACCCAGGTGCAGGTAGACGAAGCCGATGCTGTCCAGGGTGTCAGCCGCTCCGCCGCGGTGACCCGATTCCCGGTGCAGGCTCAGTGCCCGCCGGCAGTGGGTCAGCGCGTCCTCGTACTGGCCCAGGTGCGCGTAGAGCCAGCCGACGCCGTTCTCCAGCGTGGCCTGCGTCCACCAGTGCCCGGCCGCCTTGAGCATGCGCAGCGCGTCCAGCGCGACGGCCAGCGCCTCGGGGTAGCGCTCCTGCTTCTCCAGCATGCCGGCCAGGACGTTGAGCACCACCGCCTCGTTGGTCCGGTCGCCCAGCTCGCGGAACAGGTCCAGCGCCTGCCGGAAGTTCGGCTCGGCCGCCGCATAGTCGCCCATCTGCAGCTGGGCGTGGCCGAGCAGATGATGCGCGTGCGCCAGGGCGAGCGTGTCGTCCAGCCGCCGCGCGGCGGCCAGCGCGGTCCGCTCGATGGCCGCGTAGGCCCGCAGCCGCCCGCGGCGGTTGAAGAACGGGCCGAGCGCCCAGGGGAGCTGCCAGGCGTAGGTGTCGAACTCCTGAGCCTCGGCGTAACCGATCAGCGTGAGCAGCACCGGCGCCTCGGCATCGAACCAGGCCATGGCCTGGTCCTTGTCGGCCATCTCGCCGGGCAGCACGCCGGGCCGCGGCGCGGCCAGCCGGAGCGGCGACCGGAAGGGGCTGAACCGCTGCGCGGCCGCCATCGCCGTGTGCAGGTAGTGGTCGAGCATCCGCTGGACGGCGGCACCGCGGTGTTCCGCGGAGTCGTGCCGCTCGGCCTGGTCGGCCGCGTAGGCCCGCAGCAGGTCGTGGAACGTGAACCGGCCGGCCAGGTGCTCGGCGGCCACGTTGGTCCGCGTGAGCTCGCGCAGCGCGGTGCCCGCCTCGGCCCGGGAGATCCCGGCCAGGCTGGCGGCGGCCGGCAGCGAGATGTCCGGGCCCGGGTGCAGGCCGAGCAGCCGGAACATCTGCGCGGCCGCCGGGCTGAGCTGGTCGTACGACCAGGACAGCACGGCCCGCACATCGGTGGCCGCGTCGCCGTCCTCCAGGGCATCCAGCCGGACCCGGGCGTCGCGCAGTTCGGCGGCCAGATCGGCCAGCGGGCGCTTCGCCCGGCCGGCGGCCCGGCCGACCGCGACGGACAGCGCCAGCGGCAGGCCTGCGCAGGCCGCGACGATCTCGTCCACCGCCTGCGGCTCGGCCGCGACGCGCTCCCGGCCGAGCCTGCGGGCCAGCATCTCGTGGGCCTCGGCGTCGCTCAGCACCTCCAAAGTGATGAGCGTGGCCCCTTCCGCGGCGACCAGCCCGGCCATCTGGTGGCGGCTAGTCACCACGACCAGGCAGTCCGGCGAGCCGGGCAGCAGCGGCCGGACCTGGGCCGCGTTGCTCGCATTGTCGAGCACGATCAGCACCCGCCTGCCATTCACCAGGCTGCGGAACAGGGCGGCGCGTTCCTCGAGCGGCGCGGCGATCCGATGCGGCGGGACGCCGAAGGCGTCGAGCAGGAACCGCAGTGCCACACCCGGTTCCATAGGCGTGGCCGGATTCAGTCCGCGCAGGTTAACGTACAGCTGGCCGTCGGGGAAACGCTTGGCCACCTGGCGCCCGAAGCGGATGGCCAGCGCGGTCTTGCCCACCCCGGCGGTTCCGGAGATGACCACGACCGGCAGCGACTCGTCGGTCCCGGCGGTGCTGGTCTGGCCGCCTGCGGCGGCGGGGCTGGTCTGGCCGCCTGCGGCGGCGGGGCTTGCCTGGCCGCCTGCGGCGGCGGGCCGGGCCGAGGGCAGCAGGGCCTGCAGCGCGCGGAGTTCGTCGTGGCGGCCGGAGAAGCCCGGGGCGTCGAGCGGCAGCTGCGCCGGGACCGGAACGCCCGGGCCCGCGCCGGCCCATGAGGGCGTTGTGCCTATACCCGGGGCGGCGCCGGGTAGCAGGGCCGGACCGGTGGTCCCGCTGGGCAGCACCGACCCGTCCGACCCGCGCGGTCCCATCCCGCCTGAAGTGCCGATCTCCGGTCGCCGCGGCCGGACCGGTCCGCTGGCGGCCAGGTCCAGCGCGGGATCGGAGGTCAGCACCTGCTGGTGGATGCGGGACAGGTCGGTACCGGGATCGATGCCGAGTTCGTCGGCGAGCACACGCCGGCCGTCGGCGAACACCCGCAGCGCCTCGGGGTGCCGCCCGCTGCGGTACAGCGCGATCATCAGCAGCCCTCGCATGCGCTCCCGCAGCGGATGGTCCGCGACCAGTGCGGTCAGATCGGGCACGACCTCCTCGTGACGGCCGAGCGCGAGCAGGACGTCGGCCCGTTCCTCGGCGGCGCCGGACCGCAGTTCGGCGAGCCGCACCCGCTCGGTCTCCGCGAACGGGCCCGGCACTCCGGCGAAGGCGGCGCCCCGCCAGAGCCCGAGCGCGCTGTCCAGCGCGTCGACCGCGCCGACCGGGTCACCGCCGCGGCGCAGCTGCCGGGCCCGGGCCAGATGCTGCTCGAACGCAACGGCGTCGGGCTGGCCCGGCACCAGGTGGAGGACGTATCCGGCCCCGGAGGAGACCAGCACGCGGCCCGGACCGCGGGCCGACCTGGTGGGCTCGATGATGCGGCGAAGCCCGGCCACGTAGGTATAGACGCCGCCCTCGGCGCTGGCGGGCGGGTCCTGCCCCCAGACCGCGTCGACGAGTTCGCCGCGGGAGATCACCCGATTGGCGCGCATCGCGAGGATGCCGAGGACGGCCTGCTGCCGGGGCTGCCCCACGCGCAGTTCGTCGCTGCCATTCCATACAGTTACCGGACCGAGCACGCCAACGCGCAGTACCACGGTTTACTGACCTTCCGTTTTCCGCCCACTTGACCGCCGCCCCCCACCCGGGCAGAAGCGTCTTCACCGAAGGTTACCGTGCTCCAGGCCGCTCCTCCAGAAAAAATCTAGATTCCCTAGAGACTTCGCGTTGATAGTTGAGGCGCGCTGGGCCGGTACGAGAGGCCGTAATTCCAGGTCTGGCGCGCCGTGGGACCGGGAATACACCGCTCAGGCGGGCGGGCTGCTCAGCGGCGCGGGAGGTCGCCGATGACTGGGCCCTGAGTCCGCCGGGTACATGCGCGACCCGTGGTCGCCGACCCTCACGGCACCCCCCTCACTACCTGCCGTGAGGATCGGCATCCTCTCCGCTCCAACCCGTACCGGGCCCAGGCGGCCGGGCGGGAGACCTTTATCAAATCGTCGGGCAATCTTGCCCATTACGTCACTTTGCGCGCTTTCCGCCCGCGGTCGGCCAAACGGGACGGTATACAGAAGGCATCATGTCGTTCGGCGGGTCCACCGGGTAAGGTTTGCCTAAGCTAAGTTGATCCGGCAGTTCAGGCAGCTACGGTTGGAGGCCCGCGGATGCTCGCAACGCTCGTCATCTTCCTACGCGAGAGTGTGGAAGCGAGCATGATCGTCGCGATTCTGCTGGCCTACCTGAACCGGATCGGGCAGCGCGAGCACTTCCGCGATGTCTTCCTCGGGGTGGGGGCCGCGCTGCTGCTGGCGACCGCGGGCGGGGCCGTGGCCTACGAGACCATCAGCAGCTACGACGGCTCGCGGGTGCAGACGATCTTCGAGACCGTGACCTACCTGGTCGCGGCGACCGTGCTGACCTACATGACGTTCTGGATGCGCAAGCACGCCCGGTCGCTGTCCAAGGAACTGCGGGCTCGCACCGACGCGGCACTGGACGGCCGGGCCCGGTGGGGCCTGGCCCTGCTGGCCTTCCAGGCCGTCGGCCGCGAAGGGCTGGAGACGGTGGTCTTCACGCTGGCCATCATCTTCTCCACTTCCGCGGCCGGGGCGCTGAGCGGGGCGGTGATCGGGCTGGCTGGCGGGCTGGGCATCGCGTTCGTGATCTACCGGCTCGGGCACAGGCTCAACCTGGCCCGGTTCTTCACGGTGATCGGCGTGCTGCTGATGGTCTTCGCCGCGGGCCTGCTCGCCGACGCAGTGCAGAATATGCAGGAACTCGGCTGGCTGCCGCTGCTCAACGCGCCGATGTGGCATTCGGCCAGCGTGCTGTCGGAGGACAGCGCATTCGGGGACGTGCTGCACAGCTTCTTCGGTTACAGCGACGCCCCCACGCCGCTGCAACTGCTCATCTACGTCGCCTACCTAGCCATCGTGGTGATCGTCTATCTTGGCCTGCGGGCCAGGCTCACGGGCCGCGGGAGTGGCCCGCACCCGGCCACTCGCTGACCGTTTGCTCAGCCGTGGCTGACGGTTGGCTCTGAGTCTTAGCGCCGGGGCGCGCCAGCGTTGATGAACCGCCTACCATAGAGCGCGATATCCGGGGTTGACGGACAGAGGGTTGGACGAAGCGAGCATGGGCAAGGCAAGCAGAACGAAGGTCGAAGCCACCCGCCGGGAGAAGATCGCCGCGCAGCGGGCGGCGGAGCGCCGGGCCGAGCAGCGCCGGCGGATTCTCCTCGCCTCGGGCGCCGTCGTCGTCGTCCTGGCGATCGTGCTGACCTTCGTCATCGTCAAGCTGAACAGCAAGCCGTCGTCATCGTCGGCCCAAGGGCTGTCGAACGGCCCGACCGGCTCCGCACTGACCGCGGTGGTGAACAAGGTCACCTCGGTGCCCGCAAGCACTCTGGACGCGGTGGGAAGCGGCAGTGGGGTCACCGGGAAGCCCACCACGATCAGCGGGACGACCCTGATGGAGAACGGCAAGCCCGAGATGTACTACATGGGCGCCGAGTACTGCCCCTACTGCGCGGCCGAACGCTGGGCGATGATCGTGGCGCTGAGCCGGTTCGGCACGTTCACCGGACTGTCCACCGTGCATTCCGCCGTGGCGAACGGGGCCGGTACCGCCGAGCCGGATCCGAACACGCCGACCTGGACGTTCGTCCACTCGACCTACTCCAGCCCGTACCTGGCCTTCACGCCGGATGAGATCCAGACCAACATCCCGGACCCGTCCACCGGGACGTACACCACCCTGCAGGCGCCGACCGCGGCCCAGCAGGCGCTCGTAAACAAGTACGACGGCTCCGGCGGTGCGATCCCGTTCATCGACTTCGGCAACCACTACATGATCTCCGGCGTCAGCTACAACCCGGGCGTACTCGCCGGGCTCAGCTGGAGCACGATCGCGACCGACCTGAGCAACCCCAACAGCGCGGTGGCCAAGGCGGTCGACGGGACGGCGAACTACATCACGGCCGCGATCTGCAAGGGGCTGACCAACAACCAGCCCGCCAGTGCGTGCACCGCGACCGTTCAGTCCCTGGAGAGCCAGATCTAAAGTCGGCTTAGGAGACCCGCACGGTAGAATCCCGCCAGCAGCCCTGCCAGACCGGAGGCGAAGCCGGATGACAGCATCGAAGTCGAGCCGCGCCCGGGCCGCCCGGGCCCGGGCCAGGAGCGGCAACGGGGCGGCGCAGGGCAGCCAGAACGGCACCGCCGTCAAGCCCGGTACCGCGGTCAAGGCCGGCCCGGCGGTGAAGTCCGGCACCGCGGTCAGGGCGGACGGCGCGCGGACCGTGGCGACGCGGGGCAGCGTGGCTGACCGCCGCGGCTCGCGCGGGCCGGCGGTCGAGCGGGAGGTGACCGCCGAGGCCACGGCGACCGGGATGGTCCCGCTGTGGATGCAGCTGACCACCTTCGTGCTGGCCCTGGCCGGGCTGGGCGTGTCGATCTACCTGACGGTCGCGCACTTCACCGAGTCGGCGCTGGCCGGGTGCTCGGAAAGCGGGGCGATTAACTGCATCAAGGTGACGACCAGCCCGCAATCGTACGTGTTCGGCATCCCGGTAGCGGTGCTCGGGCTGGCCTTCTACGTGGCCATGGTGGCGCTGATGAGCCCGTGGGCCTGGCGGTCGACCCGGCGCGAGATCCACCTGATCCGGCTGGCCTCGCTGGTGGTCGGGATCGGCTTCGTGCTCTACCTGCTGTACGCCGAGCTGTTCACCATCGGAGCCATCTGCCTGTACTGCACCAGCGTGCACGCGATCACGTTCGTGCTGTTCGGGCTCACCGTCTTCGCCGCCGCGGCCTGGGGGCTGCCCGAGCGCCAGCGCGGCTAGCTCTCGGGCGGTTTGCGCCTGGTCATTACATCTTCTTCATGTTGGCGGACGGCGGGGTCCGAGTGCCGGTCGGGCGAATTACGCTGAGCCAGGAGAGGAGCAGATCCGGTGCCCAGCATCCAAGCGGAGGGCGGCGAGGCCCCCGGTGCGGTGTCCCCGAATGATGAGGACCCGGCCCGTACACCGCCCTCCGGCAGGCCCAGGTGGTTGCTCACCGTGGTCGCTGCGGCGGGCGTCCTGATTCTCGCGGCCGTCATCGTGCTGGTCGTCACCGTCAGGCACCATCGGCAGCCGGCGGCCGCGGAACTGCGGCCCTCGGGCATCCCGCCCAGCGTCTCGACCAGCCTCGCCGAGTTGATGGGCCTGTCGCCGGTGCCGGTCCGCCCGGCCCCGGGATTTACCCTCACCGACCAGCACGGCCAGCGCCTGGCCATGTCGGCGTTCAGCGGCAAGGTGGTCGTGCTGGAGTTCATGGACTCGCACTGTACCGACATCTGCCCGCTGGTGTCGGCGGAATTCGTCGCCGCCTACCACGACCTGGGGCCACTGGCGAACAAGGTTGTGTTCGCGGCGGTCAACGTCAATCCCTACCACGCGACCGTGCACGATGTCGCGCTGTTCTCCGATGAGCACCAGCTGGCCTCGATCCCGGACTGGCATTTCTTCACCGGCCCGCTGGCCAGCCTGCAGGCGGTGTGGCGCGATTACGGCATCGAGGTGCAGGCGCGCGGCCCGAACACCGACGTCGTCCACACCTCCAGCGTGTTCTTCATCGGCGCGCAGGGGCGGGAGCAGTACCTGGCCGAGCCGATGGCCGACTACACGGGAGCCGGCGCGGCATATCTTCCGCCGGGCCAGATCGCGGCGTGGGGCCGCGGGATTGCCCTGGTCGCCAGGTCCCTGGCTGCCTAGGACGTCCATGGTCTACATCACCGAGCACTGGGCCTTCGATCCGTTCCTCATCCTGGCCGTGGTGATCGCCGGGTGGCACGAGGTCGGCCTGCGGCGGCTGGCCCGCCGGTCCCGGCCCGAGCGGACCCGCGAGCGGCGGCTGCGGTCGCTGTGGTTCTACGCCGGGCTCGTGGTGCTGCTGCTCGCGGTGGAGTCGCCGATCGACTACTGGGCTGACGCCTACTTCCCGGTGCACATGGTCCAGCACCTGCTGCTGATGTTCGCCGCGCCGTCGCTGATCGTGGCGGGCGCGCCGTGGCAGCCGCTGCTGGCCGCGCTGCCCGGCCACTCGGGGCGCAGCGTGACCCGGGGCGTGCTGGCGGGCGGCTGGTCCCGGCCGCTGCGCGCGGTGGGCGGGTTCTTCCTGCGGCCCTGGGTGGCGGTGGCGCTGTTCAACGCGGTGATGCTCGTCTGGCACCTGCCCGGGCCGTTCGACCTGGCCGAGAACAACCAGGCCGTGCACATCTGGCTGATACACGGCAGCTTCTTCGCGGCCGGCGTGCTGTTCTGGCTGCAGTTCATTCCGTCGCCGCCGTTCCGCCGCCGGATGCCGCTGGTGTCCCAGGCGGCCGCGCTGCTGGTGACCAATGTGATCATGATCGGGATCGCGATGGCGCTGAGCATCTTCGTCAACGGCTCGGTCTACCCGGTCTACGATCACGTACCCGGTGTCACCCTGCCCCCGTTCGCCAGCCAGCAGATCGGCGCGGCGATCCTGTGGGTGTGCGGCGACTTCTGGGCGCTGCCCACGATGATCGTGATCGTGCGGCAGCTGATCGTGATGGACGGGAGCATCACCGCGACGCTGGACAAGATCCTGAACCGCGCCGGGTCACGGGCCAGCTGGAGCGCGTGGGGCCGACCGCCCGCGGGCGTGCTGACTCAGCGGCCCTCGCCGCCGGACGCGGAGTCGTGAAGGCGGCGCCGGTGGCCGGGGCGAGAGAACTTCCGCGCCACCGGGCCGTCGAGGTTCACCCCGTTCACCGGGGCGGCGGAGAACGCCCCGCCCGCCTCGTCGGGGGAAGTGCGGCGCGGTGAGCCGCCTGCGGACGGCCGAGCGTCCGGGGGGTGGGAGTCCCCGGCATCGGACCCCGGCCTGATCACGTCGGTGATATGGCGCAGTCCGCTGAAGGCCGACGAGCGCGCCACCGCGATCACCCCGATGATCAGCGCGGCGATCCCGCCGGCCTCGATGGCCAGCAGGCCCGGGGTGATCTGGACCCGGTCGCCGAACACCAGGATCCCGAGG
>Ga0306921_10009887_pt1 | contig 10134 bp, 12 predicted proteins | sample sta12Cox44000080_FD_203760 | JGI IMG/M metagenome (GOLD analysis project Ga0306921, IMG submission 203760) | Lab enrichment of tropical soil microbial communities from Luquillo Experimental Forest, Puerto Rico - statoxic.12C.oxic.44.000.080 (v2)... | ecosystem: Environmental > Terrestrial >...
GGATCGTATAAGGCTCGTCCGGGACCTCGGCCCTCAGGTCGTACATCAATTTGTGCTCGCAGAAGACCACCGGGTCGTCGTCGCGGATCGCCTGGATCAGCAGCCCTTTGGCGTCATAGGCGTTCGCCGGGACGACGCATTTGAGCCCCGGCACAGATGTGAAGATGTGGTAGGGGCTCTGCGAATGCTGGGCCGCCGCACTGCGCCCAGCGCCGATCATCGTGCGGATCACGAGCGGGGTCTTCGCCTTGCCGCCGAACATGTAGCGGAACTTGGCGGCTTGGTTAAAGATCTGGTCAAAGCATACGCCAAAGAAGTCTGAGAACATCAGCTCGGCCACCGGGCGCAGCCCGGTCACCGCGGCCCCGGCGGCGGCACCCATGATCGCCGACTCGGTGATCGGTGTGTCGATCACCCGGGTTTCGCCAAACTCGCCGATCAGACCCTTGGTCACGCCGAGGACGCCGCCATAGGCGTCGCGCTGGCCCTCGGTAGCGGCACCGCCGGCAACATCCTCGCCGATTACGACGACAGTCGGGTCGCGGCGCATTTCCTGGGCGAGCGCCTCGTTGAGCGCCTGACGGATCGATTTTTGCGGCATCGCGGCAACCCTCAATAAGACACATAGACGTCGGTCATCAGGTCTGCCTCGGCCGGGGGCGCGGCCGCACGCGCCGTCTCGACCGCCCGGTCGATCAACGCCGCGATCTCGGCATCGACCGCGTCGAGCGCCGTCATTTCGAGCAATGCCGCCTCACCGACGCGCCGGCGGAAATGCTTGAGGCAGTCGCGCTCCTCGCGCAAGCGCCTGATCTCGTCCTTGCCGCGATAGAGCTGCGCATCGCCCGAGTGGTGGCCGTAAAAGCGGCAGGTATCGACCTCGATGGCGCTGGGTCCGCCGCCCGAACGGCCGCGCTCGACCGCCTCACCTGCCGCCTCGTGCACCGCGAAGAAATCGTCGCCGCTGACCTTGACCGCGGGCAGGCCAAACCCCGCGGCACGCCCGGCAATGTCGTGGCTGCCGACGGCATAGCCGACACCGGTGCCTTCGCCATATTGGTTGTTCTCAAACACAAAGAGCGCCGGCAGTTTCAGCACCACCGCCATGTTCATCGCCTCGAAGGTGGTGCCCTGGTTGGAGCCGCCGTCGCCGGTGAACGACACCGCGACGGTACCCCGCCCCAGGGTCTTGGCGGTCAACGCCGCGCCGACGACGAGCGGCGGCCCACCCCCGACGATACCGTTGGCGCCGAGCATGCCGTGGTCGAGATCGGCGATGTGCATCGAGCCGCCCTTGCCGCCGCACAACCCGCCCTTTTTGGCAAACAACTCCTGCATCATCAGCACCGGGTCGCAGCCCTTGGCGATGCTGTGACCGTGGCCGCGGTGGGTGCTCGCGATGTAGTCCTGCGGTCCCAGATGCGAGCACACGCCGACCGCTGCAGCTTCTTCGCCGGCATAGAGGTGGACAAATCCGGGAATGCCGCCCTTCGAAAACTCTTCCTGCACGCGCTCTTCGAAGCGGCGGATCGTGACCATGTCACGATAGACCTTCAGCAGTTCTTGGCGGCTCAGCTGCACGGCACCCTCCCTGCGATCTCGCACCCGGTCCGGCGATTCTGCACGCTCGGCGCCGGTTTAACAATGTTCCGCCTTCAGCGTTCGGTGACGGCAGACTTCTTTCCGGTCGCTACAGAACCGCCGCCCACTCAATTTGTGTAAGATCGTGCAGAGATCGAATTGATGCACGTCAATGAAGTCGATCCCGCGCCCGCGATCAGTTGGCTCCCCGGAAGGGCCGTTGAGCTCTCACGGAGATTTGCATGGGTTTGCGAGCGAACGCCTCCCTTCGATCTAGCTGCTCCTTGTTCTGCATGTTGGCAGGGCTCACGCTGGGTTCTTGTGTGGAGGGACGCAAGGACCTGTTGTCGTTCCTTCAGGATGGAACGACAACGAAAGAAGAGGTTCAGACGCGATTTCATGATTTGGCCGAGCTGAGCGGCGATACCTCTCCAACGATTTGGGGTAACGATCGCATTTGGACCTACCGGGTAGGTAAGGGAACTGAGGGGTTCTATATATTCCCGCGGAACAACGAATGGTCAGGGTCAGTCCACTACAGCTTAGTGCTAGAGTTCTATCCCAATGGGGTCTTGCGTCGCCACGCGCTTGTCGATGTCAAGCCACAGCCATGAGGCGGGCTTCAACGCTTGCGTTGGTATCTGTCGTGCTGCTTGCTGCTTGTATCCCTATCCCATCGGGCCATTCACCGGGTAGTCGCACTAATGTCCCGGAGGAAATACCCGGTTGGTTGGAACCCGGACGTACCACTATGGCGGATGTCTTCTTTCACCTCGGTGCGCCGGATGATCCTCTCTCGCCGGATGGGCGGACTCTCGGATGGGTGAACATCGACAGCGCAGGTGGCGGTGCCCTTTTTGGGCCTGGGGCCGGCATTGCAATCACCGTCGACCGCCTTCGACTTCTGGCCGTGCGGTTCGATGACAGTGGCGTCGTAGCGGAACGATCGTTGCAACTACAATTGCATTGCGGGTCAGTTGCCGAGTGTGAACCGCGAATTGCATGAATGCCCGTCGCCGGTTTCTGGGCCGGGTTCGGGTCGAAACATAGAGTGGTCGATCCATTAGCAAGAGGCTGAAAAGAAGGCGGTAATCCGCCAGGATGTGGCCGCTCGCCGAGGGCTAATTTCTTTCGATTCGCGAGCGGCTGCCCCGTGCAGCTTAAGATGACAGTTCTTTCTTCATTTTGACAGACACGAAATTATATTTGCTTGTCATTGCACCGTGCTGGTGAACCAGATGTAGCTGTCCATCCGATCACCGGCGAAGAAAACGAAAAGATACTTCATCCGCTCGTCCATGTTGCCGGAACTCATGCCTACGGACGAGCGATCCGCAAAATATGTCCAGGTCAGGTGAGGGCGATCGTGAAACGGCATCATGGCGCTGCCTTTGGCGAAGGGTTCGCCGAGCGCCGCACGAACATCGGCTTGGCTCGCGACGCCCGGCTTCAGCGTGGAGCCAACGATGCTGGGGTCGAAGTCGGTACCGGTGCGCGCGCTTACAATGCAGCCCACGACGACGCCCAAAGCGAGCATCGCCATTGCGAGCTTTTCAAGCTTCTTGAGCAGATCGTGTATCATATTAGTTGTTCCGTCACTGATTGACGCCGAGCACTTGACCGGAACGGAACCACATATAGCCCTGGTACAATCCGCTGAGCTTATCCAGAAAGACAAGCAGGTTGTGGCCGTGCACCTGTTGACCGTCAGTCTCGACATATTGGTAGACCAGGACGTCCTGAACCTCCAGACGGGGGGCGGTGAGCGCAGCGTTTCCTTGGCCTTGAGGGACACCGAGCGTGGCTGTGACGTCTGCCCTAGTGGAGACGCCCGGCTTCAGCGCAGCGAGACGTTCCACTGGTGGACGGGTACCTGCATGAAACGATGTTGCGCAAGCGTCCAATAGCAGCAACGCACCGCCGAGGATTGAGCACCATAACAGCAGAGAAATCGCGACCATGACGTTGTGTCTCACGCCGCTAGAGCTTGATGTCATTGGCGCCCTAACCACTGGTCGACAGATAGCCATCGTAGACGTTGCCTTTGAAAAACACGAAAATCATCTGCAGACGCAACGTTGTTCCAGTCACCGACATGTCCTCGTAATACCAAATCTCGCGGGGAGTTGGATCGAGCGCAGGCAACAACCATGATCCCGGCCCGTTGGGCACACCCAGCATTGCCTGGACATCAGCTTTTGTGGAAACTCCGCGATGCAGCTGAGTTTCCAGCATTCCAGCATTGCGGAACGCCCCAGTGCTAACTGACGGCGCACACGCGACCAGGCACGAGGCCCATAAAATCGGCACTACCGATCGGAACCGCCGCACCCTCGAATGTCGCGCCCGCTCCGCGGTCATGCTCTCGCCTCGCTCGATTGCGGCGCATCCTCTGGTCGGCGTGGTGAAGACCGGTCGGTGTTCTCGCCATGGGCCCATGCTTCCAGTTTTCGAATCACTTCATTCACTGCGCTCGACACGATGTAGGAATCCGCGCCGATGGTGTAGAGGCCTCCACTACTGACGCGCGCCTCGCCGATAACGGTGGCTTCTGTCTCCCCAGTTTTGACGTCCGTCACCATGGCGGCGACTTTTCGACGGTCTGTCCTAGACCCGGCAGGACCCACCGCGCAAAGGCGCTGCCCGCGCGAAAGTCCGCAACCTCACAAATCAGGCGATAGCGGCCACTGCCCGTAACCTCGAAGTCTTTTGTATTGGTCAACGCCTTCTGGAAAGCCTGGGTCGCCTCCGCCGCCAGATCACGCTCTTGGGTGCCGGTCCGATCAGTGCAGGGCTGGAGGATTAGCGTAACTGGACCGGATGTAGCCGGTCTTGCGGAAACGTCTACTGTACTGGCCGTCTGGCATGCCGAGAGCAAGAGGAGCGGCGCCAACGCATGAAATGGCCGCCCTGACCGGTGATTCGTCGGCCTTACCCAAATGGCCAGCGCTGCCGCTCGCGAGGGCCTTTCAGCTACTATGGCCGCGTCCTGCTGACGCGGGAATATCTCGCCGGAATCATCTATCTCCATACGATAACCCTATCGCGCCGAGAAGCGACGGCCCTTGACTTAGATCAACTCCTTTCGCTTGATGGCGCAAAAGCGCCGGGTCGCGTCATTGTCCTCGGTGTCGAGTGCGCACCGCCGCCCAAATTCCTCCAGGCGGGCGGCCGCACCGCACGGTATCCTCCCCATAGTCGCGCGCGGACGCTCGGCGCCGGTTTGACAATGTTCCGCCGTCAACGGCGGCGGTGCAGGATCTCTCTCAGGGTGACTGGACGGAAGCCCCAGACATCGACGCCGACATCGAACTGACGCGGCAGCGGCTTCAGCCGGCCGTGCGAGTGACCATGCAGATTGACCCATCCCTTGCCCATGCCGCGCCAGCTGCGAAACGGGTAATGGCAGAGGACCAGGCCAATCCCGTCCGCCTCGATCTCGAGATAGGACTGGACGCTCTCCCAACCCTCGAGTTCTCGCGTTGCCGGAGGATCGTTATTGCCGGCGACGAGATGCTTATGGCCGTTGAGACGAGTGAGGAGATCCGCGACCACGGACGGGCGCTGGCGAATGGCGAAATCGCCGAGGTACCAGACCACATCCGCCGGTCCGACCGTCGCATTCCATCGCTCCACCAAGGCTTCGTTCATCGCCGCCACCGATGCGAAGGGCCGCCGGTAGAGCCCCAACGCACCGCCATGGCCGAAATGCGTGTCGCTGGTGAAGAAGACCGCCATGCCGCACCACCAATTTTTGGCACCGCCGCCGCGCCGAACCCAGCTTAACAATACGCCGGCTTGCGTTGCAGCAAACTGATGTAAAATAACTTTACATGAGCTGGTCGGGACAAGGGCCGGGCGGGCGGCGCGGCTATCATCATGGCAATCTGCGCGAGGCGCTGATCCAGGCCGCGCTCGACCTGATCGCGAAAAAGGGCCCGGCTGGGTTTACCTTTGCCGACGCCGCGCGCTGGGCCGGGGTCAGCGCGGCCGCCCCCTATCGCCACTTCCGCGACCGCGACGCGCTGATAGCCGATGTCGCGCGCCGCGGGTTCGAGCTGTTTGCCGTCCATCTCGACCGCGCCTGGAACGACGGGCGGCCCGATCCCTTCACCGCGTTCGAGAATGTCGGCCGGGCGTATCTTGCCTTCGCCCGTGACGAGCCCGCCTATTACTCAGCTATGTTCGAAGCAGGGCTCTCCCTAGACGAAGGTCCGGATCTGCGCGAGGTTGCCGAGCGCAGCTTCGCCGTGCTGCGCACGGCATCGGAGACCTTGTGCGCTCGCCTGCCCGCGGAAAAGCGGCCGCCCGCATTGATGATGAGCCTCCACATCTGGGCATTGTCGCATGGCATCGCTTCGCTCTTTGCCCGCGGCGACAGCGGACGGCGCAGCCTGCCGATGACACCGGAAGATCTGCTCGAAGCCGGAGTGCTCGTCTATTTGCGCGGCCTCGGTCTGTTCACACTGCCGGAGGAGGCGGAGCGATCAGGCGATCGCGCTTGACAGGTTGGGGTGCGCCGCCTATGTGAATGTAACAAACATTCACATAGAGGTTGTTCTAAAATGACCCTCGCGGCACATCTGGACGACATCGGCAAGCCGGCCTGGATCGGGCTGACCGTCGTTAGCTTCATCCTGTTCTGGCCGCTTGGACTCGTGGTTCTCGGTTATCTGATAGGGAGCGGACGAATGGCATGCTGGGCACATAACGGCAGGGACCGTTGGCAGCATAGTGGGGACCGTTGGCAACGCCATCAGGACCGCTGGCAGCGTCGCATGGAACGCCTGCAGCAGCGGATCGAACAGATGCAGGCTCTAGCCGAGCAGTGGGGCGGCGGTCGCGGCTTTCGCCGGTCAAGCGGCAACAGCGCCTTTGACGAATACCGCGACGAGACCTTGCGGCGGCTCGAAGAAGAGCAGCGCGAGTTCAAGGCGTTTCTCGACCGCCTTCGCCACGCCAAGGACAAGGCGGAATTCGACCAGTTCATGGCCGAACACCGCCGGCCTAACGGCGAGACGCCGCAGCCGCAGGCCGGCTAGCCTGGGGCGTTAGACCACTCCGTGCGCGCGCAGCTCGGCGATCGCTGCGGCATCGTAGCCGAGCTCGCGCAATACCGCGTCGGTGTGCTCGCCCTGGTCCGGGGTCGGGCGCAGCTCGGCGGGCTGCGGGTGGCGGCTCATATGGATCGGTTGGCCGACGACCTTCTGCGGCCCGAGCTTGGGATGGCTGACCGGCTTAGCAATGCCGAGATACTCCACCTGCGGGTCGGCGAAGGTCTCGTCGATCGTATTGATTGGCCCGCACGGCACACCGGCCTTGGTCAACAGCTCGACCCAATAGGCATTCGGATGCCGGCGCATGATCTCGTTCAAATGCGCGATCAGCGCCTGGCGGTTCTTCGCGCGGGCGACCACGGTCGCGAAGTCGGGATTGGTGAGCAGGTCCTTGGCGCCTGCCGCCTCGCAAAAGCGTTGCCACAGATTGTCGCCCGAGGCGGCGATGTTGATGTAGCCATCGGCGGTCTGGAACATGCCGGTGCCCGGTGAGGTCGGGTGGAAGTTGCCTTCCTGGCCTGCGACCTCGCCCTTCATCAAATAGCGCGCCGCCTGGAAGTCGAGCATGAAGATCTGCGCCTCGAGCAGCGAGGTCGAGACCCATTGCCCCTCGCCGGTGCGCTCGCGGTTTAACAACGCCAGCACAATCCCATAGGACAAAAGCAGCCCCGCCGAGGTGTCGTTGATGGCGATGCCGACCCGCACCGGGCCCTGCCCGGGGTGGCCGGTAATCGACATCAGCCCGCCCATGCCCTGAGCGATCTGGTCGACACCGGCGCGCCCGGCATAGGGTCCGTCCTGGCCAAAGCCAGAAATGCTGCCATAGACGATGCGCGGGTTGACCTTTTTGACCGCCTCGTAATCGATGCCGAGCCGATGCTTTACGTCGGATTTGTAGTTCTCGACGATGACGTCGGCGCGCTCGGCGAGCTTGAAAAAGATCGCGCGTCCTTCGTCGCTCTTCAGGTTCAACGTCATCGCCCGCTTGTTGCGGTGGAGGTTCTGGAAGTCGGGGCCGTCGCGGCGGCTGCCGGTAGCGTCGACAAGCTCGCCCGAAGGTTCGATCTTGATGACTTGGGCGCCCCAATCGGCGAGCTGGCGCACCGCCGTCGGCCCGGCGCGATGCGCGGTCAGGTCGATGACCAGAAAATCGTTCAAGGGCAGCGGGGGCGACGTCATCGGCATATCCTCCATTACCAGTAGGAAAAGAGCGGCACCTTCACCCGCCCGGACCTTGGCGGAAGGCCATATCGGCGGCTTGCCTTTGCGCCGGCGAGAGGCTCGCATAGAGCGCTTCGAGCGCGGGCAACAGCTTCTTCAATCCGGCGAGCTCGATTTCGTCATACTGGATCTCGGCGCGCAACTCGTCCACCGCCGATGCATTGGCAGGCGGCTGGTGCGGGGCGGTTGCCTCGGCTCGGGAGTTCGTCCGAAGCGCATTGGCGACCGCGTTGAATGGCGCCTCCTGGGCAGGGGTGATTTGCAGCCTTTGACGGAGGCTCGCAATGTTCGCCTCGATATCCGGCGGCGGCGCAGGATTGGGTCGCGCCTGAGCCAAGATGACACCCGGCGCCGGGAGCGGCTGCCCTGCCGCCATCCCGGCATGTGAGCCAACGACAATCAGCCAGCTGCACACCAGCCCCACGACGATCAACCGGCTGTTGTTTGGTGCCATTATTTCGAGCCCTTTCCGCTGCGCATAACCCGTCATTATAGGCATGCACAGCGGCACGGGTGCCAAAGGCAGGCGTCAGCCCGGCGCGGCGCCCTGGGTCGCAACTTCCAACATGTAGAGCGATTGACTGGCGGCCATGAACAAGCGATCGCGCTTGGGCCCGCCAAAGGTGAGATTGGCGCACACATCCGGCAGACGAATGCGCCCGATCAGCTTTCCCGCCGGATTGAACACCCGCACCCCGGCATAGCCGAGCGGCCCGTTCGAGCTGCACCACAGATTGCCAAAGACGTCGGCGCACATGTCGTCCGGCCCACATTTGACGCCGTCGACGGTCATGTCGGTAAACAGCCGCTTGTTGGTGAGCTTTGTGCCCTGCAGGTCGAAGGCATAGATGACGCGCTCGCCGCCTGGCCCGGTATCGCCCGGGCCCTTGCCGGTGCTGATCAAATAGAATGTCTTGTGGTCGGGCGAAAAGCAGAGACCGTTTGGGTCAGGGACGTCCTCCTCGGAAGCCACAACCTCGAGCCTGCCGCTCGGGTCCCAGCGGTAGGTGTTGGTCGGCAGTTCCCGCTTACGTCCGCCGATCGCGCCAGCATCCGGTGCGCCGACGCGGGGGTTCAGCCGGCCCTCGGGATTGGTTGCGCCGCCTGCCTCATCCGGGTGACCCTCGGCGAGTTGGTCGCCATAGCCGGGGTCGGTGAACCAGATGCTGCCGTCAGGATGCGGCGCTACTCCGTTTGGCGAATTCAGCGGTTTGCCATCGAACGAGTCGGCGATCACCGTCATCGTGCCGTCATGCTCCCAGCGCACGAGGCGGCGTGTGAAGTCCTCGCATGACAGCAATCTGCCCCGAAAATCGAAGGCGTTGCCGTTGGTGTTGCCGGACGGCCGACGGAACACGGTCACCCGCCCGTCATCCCAGATGTAGCGGTAAACGGTGTTGCCCGCGACGTCGATGAAGACCAGATATTGGCCCTGGCTCGACCAAGTCGGTCCCTCGGCCCACAGCGCTCCCGTCCATACCCGCTGAATAGGTGCAATTGCGCGCCTTACTTGGTTGAAGGACGGATCGACGACGATGACGTCCGGGTCGGGGTAGATCGACGGATGCTGCGGGGTCCAGTCGCGCGGCGGGTTGCTGATCACGGTCGCCGGCGCACCGAGATTGGCATTTTGCTGGGCACGCGCGGCGCCGGAGGCGAGCGTCGCTGCACCGATCAGACCCGCGGATCCGGCGAGCACGCCGCGTCTAGACATCGATTGTGAGCCGGCGGTCCTTTGCATCATCTCTTCCTCCCCACGCTTTCCATTCGGTTGATTGTGGACTGGGTCGCCGGCCGCGGCAACGACCAGCCCCCTCGATCGCAGCCATGCACAACGGGAAGACCGAGCCGTCGATTTCACGAATGGGTCCAAGTCGCCGAGCGTGCTAGGCTTCGCTGAAGCACCGACTGAAGGGGAAGGTAGCTATGGCGTATGATCTGCTGATCAAGAATGGCCGCATCGTCGACGGTTCCGGGATGCCATCTTTCCGCGGCGATGTCGGGGTCAAGGACGGCAAGATCGCCGAGGTTGGCAAATTGAGCGGAGCGGCTACTCGGACGATCAACGCCGAGGGCCGGGTCGTGGCACCGGGCTTTATCGACAATCACTGCCATTACGATGCGCAGGTCACCTGGGACCCGCTGTGCTCGTTCTCCTGCGACCACGGCGCCACCTCGGTGATCTTTGGCAATTGCTCGCTATCTTTGGCGCCGGTGCGCAAGGGGTCGGAGCGGCGCCTGTCGGAGTTCCTGTCCTATGTCGAAGCGATCCCGA
>Ga0306921_10009888_pt1 | contig 10133 bp, 9 predicted proteins | sample sta12Cox44000080_FD_203760 | JGI IMG/M metagenome (GOLD analysis project Ga0306921, IMG submission 203760) | Lab enrichment of tropical soil microbial communities from Luquillo Experimental Forest, Puerto Rico - statoxic.12C.oxic.44.000.080 (v2)... | ecosystem: Environmental > Terrestrial > Soil...
GGGGCAAGCAGATCGGCCATGAACGTGCCCATCCGCAGGGCGACCGAAACCACACCCGCTCCGTTGGGACCCGCCTGAACGGCGAAAATCAGCAGAATGCCGGCCTGCTCCCCCTGTTCCTGGACGAGGCGAATTGGCGGTGTCGCGGTGATGTTTTCGGTGTTGATCGCCTCATCTAGGGCGGCTTTCCGACCGGCCTCTGAGGCGAGGTCAAACCCGATAATCTGCTCATTTCCTTTGAGGGGCTCGACATAAGTCACCGGATAGTACCGCGTGCGTTCTCCAGCACGTCGCCGTTTCCCCGAAGGATCGACTTCGCGGATCTCAAACCCCGGCAGGTCGGCGCGCTGCGCCTCCTCGAAGGACAGGCGATCGAGATAATCTATGCGCGGCGCCCATTTGACCGCCTGAATCGTGGGAAATCGCTGCAGCACACTCTTGGCTAGATGTCGAAAGTCGGACCGCGAAATCGCTGCCGGCCCGCTGAAAGACCTCTCGAGTTGTTGGAGAAAAATTTCCTGTTCTTTGAGCCCGGAGTAGATTTGTCGACGATCTCCTGAGAGAGCAGGCGGAATTCTAGCAGGGCCTCATCATGCTCCCACTTGCTGACGCGGACGAAAATGGCGACGAACAGCGCGAAGAACAGAAGCATCGGTAGCGCCACCGGCCTGGCTCGGCTGCGCCATAAACTATGCGGTTCTCCCGCGATGACCAGCATCAGGGGCAGCACGACCAGGACGCCGACGGTGTCGCCGATCCACCATGACACCCAACTCGTCGCCAAATCGTGCGGCTTGACCACACCGAGGATCGAGAGGCCGGTCAGTGACAACGTCGCGCTCGTCAGGCAAAAGACCGGGGAAAGCAACAAAAAGCGCGATAGATCGCGGCCATTGTCGAGCGCGGCCGGATAACCGACCGTGAGGCGCAAGGTCGCTCCGCCGATAGCGGCTTGCAGCATCGAGGCCGCCGCGATGACGATTGCTGCAGCCACCCCGGTCGCGTCGGCCTCCTGGCTCACCGAATAGGCGGTCCATACATTGAGCAGGCATGAACCGAGGAAGGTCCACGGCAATGTGGACCGGCCGCCGATCAGCGCCGCAGCAACGGCTATACCCGCAGGAGGAAAGATCGGCGATGCATATCCCGGCGGGACGGCCAGTATCAGCGCAAGCTTGCCGCTGATCGTATAGGCGATGGTCAGCGACAAATAGGCGAGGAACTGTCTCCTCGTTACAATCGATGGACCATGGTGTCGGGTCCGAAACATATGGCGCCCGAATGTGCTGGCGAGACAGGTCGATAGTATGCGGCCGCGCGCTCACCTTTTCGAATAGTTTTTGTCCGGATATTTTCCCTTCTGGTGCGCTAGCTCAGGGCAACGGCGAAACCGCGCTGCACGCCGGGGCGGGCCATGATCGTCTCGTACCAGCGCTTGACGTTGGGAAAGTCTGCCAAATCGACTTGGTGGCGCTCGTGCCGCCAGGCCCAGCCGAGGATCGCGAAGTCAGCAATCGAAATCTCGGCGGCGGCGAACTCGACTTCGCCAAGCCGCTTGTCGAGCACCCCGTACAACCGTCGCGTCTCCTTTGAATACCGCTCGAGGCCGTAGCGCCGGTCCTGCTCGTTGGCGACCTGCAAGAAATGATGCACTTGGCCAGGCATCGGGCCGAAGCCACCCATCTGCCACATCAGCCATTCCAGCACTGCCACCTGGCGTCGCCGATCGGCGGGCCAGAATTTGCCGGTCTTCTCACCGAGATAGATCAGGATTGCGCCGGACTCGAAGATGCTGATTGGCGCGCCGCCGGGACCCTCGGGGTCGACAATCGCTGGGATCTTGCTGTTGGGGCTGATCTTCACAAAGGCGGGGGCGAACTGCTCGCCCTTGCTGATGTTTACCGTCTTCACGGTATAGGGCAAGCCCATCTCTTCCAATGCGACACTGATCTTGCGGCCGTTCGGCGTATTCCAGGTGTGGAGTTCAATGCTCATCGGGACCGGCCTTTCCTATCGTCGACTTCTTGCACGCTTCGTCCGCTACCGAACGGTTCGATCAGGATTACCGCGATTGCGCCTCGCTTCAAGCCGCAATCGTTGCGGGCGAAGTATATTAATCCGGCCAGCGACGCGGGTTGCTGCTCTCAGCTACCAGCCAGTTGCAGGACATAGCGGCGCTCAGAGCGGGAAGGCCCTTGATCCTTCCCGCTCGACAAAGCGTCACGGTCGAACGCAGTCGAAAAAAGCGATGTTTTCCTGCGCCTCCAAGAAGCGCGGGACTCGCTCAAATCGGGCGCAATGCTGTTTCGCGATGAGGGCAGCGCTTTCGACGTCGCCGCTGTAGCCCACCTGGGCAGAGCTCGCGTCGCCCTGCAGCAGGTAGGGCTTTGGTCCTGTACAGCCGGCGTCAAAGCTGGCGACCAAAACGAGAAACAATATGCACCGGGCTGCAAGCCTATGGGAGCTGCCGCACTGTCGAAGAAGGGCAGGCACGGATCAGCGCGGCTTCGGTCGGCCGCCGCCCAGATTCATTGGGCGTTATCCCCCGAATCCGACGCCGCCGCATCGATCAGCGACTCGATCAGCAGAACGGGGTGTAACAGCGAAGGCGGCTGAAATCCGCTTTGGTCTTCGGCGATAAGCAGCGGGATAATCGCCTGATCGACGGCAAAGCTGATTACGGCAAGAGTGGCGAAGACGATCGCCATCGTCCATGCGGAAAATGTTCCGGGCGGTCTGCCGTTGCCAAATCGATGGCGAAGCTGCGATTGCGGGCTCATCACGGTCCCTCCGCGCCTGCCGTTCCGCTCTCTGTGACGGCTGCCCGATGATGTGCCCGAAGGCGATGATGTGCCCGAAGGCGATCATGAGCCGGCGACGCTCGCTCTTTAACTATCTTATGTTATGCGATCTGCTCTAGGAACGTTCCCCGCCCCTCGGTGATGCCAGCCGTTCCGGATGGGAATGAGTGGGAATCGGCTTCAACAGTGCGATTTTCGCCGCGAAATCGCGACCGCGCTCGATGTAATCGCGGTAAGACCCGTAGCTTGGGGCGGCCGGCGACAAAAGAACAACGCCTCCCGATGACGTCACCCGCGACGCGAATGAAACCGCATCCGCCATCGATCTCGCGTAGTGTATCACACAGGCGCTCGCGGGTCGCTGGTTCAAGGCTGCCTGCGCCTGGTCATAAATCCGTCGCCCGCTGTCGCCTATGCAAATGATGGTCTTTGCGGCGCCGGCCAAGACGTCTTCGACGAGCCTGCCGTAATCGATCTTGCGGTCGTAGCCGCCGACGATCACCGTGATGTCGCGACCGGCATAAACCGCCAAGGCAGCGATCGTCGATTCCGGTATGGTCGAGATGCTGTCATCGACGAACAGCACACCTCCGATCTCGCCGAGCTCTTGCTGGCGGTGTGGTAGCCTGTGAAACCCGCGGGTGACATCTAGCGCTGCTGCTACGTCGATATCGAGTGCTTTGGCGGCTGCAAGTGCAGCGCAGAGATTGGACCTGTTGTGCGGTCTAGCGAGGTAGGCGTTGCACACCTGACCTATCCGCTTGTTGCCATCGCGGATTTCAGTGTCGCGCGAGTGAATCCCGCTCCCGTCGTTGAATACGGACTTGCGAGACGCCGAGGCGCCGATCAGTCGATCCACCGCCTCGGTCGTATCGCGGTTGATGATACGGAATCTGCTGTGGCTCAACAGGTTGGCTTTATCGCGAAAATAGCTTTCGACCGAGAGATGCCAGTCGATGTGCTCCGGATAGAGCGATGTCAGAACCGCCACATCGCACATACCGTCAAAGTCGGCGGCTTGATAACTGGATACCTCGATGACCGCGTAATCGGTGTGCGCGGTGTCGATCTCGGTGATCGGAATGCCGATGTTGCCGACGAACGCGACCTTCCGGCCCATCCCGGCCAATATGTGCGCTATTAACGATGCCGTCGTGCTCTTGCCTTTGGTGCCGGTGACACAGATCGTTGTGATACCGACTTGCTCGGCGAACCAGAGGTTCAACAAAGACGTAATGCGCACGCCTTTTTCCCGGGCAGATTGGATTTCGCGACGATAGAGGCTGACACCGGGTGACTTGACGATAACATCGACGTTCTCCAGCGCGCCTGCGATTTGGTTCGTGCCAAACGCACAGACTGTCCCCTCGCCGAACTCTTCCGGAACCTGCGCGCCCCGCGCATCGTCCAACAGCACCAATGGCAGGTTTGGATGACGCTGTCGCAGAAATCCGATCGCCGCGCGGCCTTCGCGACCGAGCCCCCACACCGCGATGCGCTGCGAACCGAGGTCAGCCAGAGGCATCGAGCATAGCCATGTACGACTGGGGAACTCGGTGGGGATGCCTGATCTCGAACAGCGCCCGATATTCGGCCGGGTCTTTCTCCCGTAGCGAGGGGAAATCCTCGTTCAGGCGCCGCACCACCGCGTCTTCCCGCCAGCCGAGATGGTTTCCGAGGTAGGACATCACCGCGGCGCTTTCGGAGATCTCGCCGACACATTCGAAGGGTTTGTACTCCCGCAAGCCGCACAACTCGGCAAAGCCGTCTTGTTGCGTCTGGTCGTCCAGAAGATTGCGGCGGAAGATCCCGATCAGGTCCGGTTTCGCGAGGAACGGGGAGAGCGCAAGAAACACAAATCGGCACTTCGGACAATTGCAGCACCATTGACGCCCACGCTCGGCAGGCGAATGTCTGAAGGCTGTATTGCAGCTGCGGAATATCTCAAAGTATTCTGGAAACTTGGAAAACCGTCGTGCGATTTCGATCTCGGACAATGGTCGCAATAAAGAAAAATAACTGATGCTCGGTGAGACAAAATTGCGGATATATTTGGAAAAATTCTGTTCGAATTCTAAGGATTTGCTGAATTGATGATTGATCTCCGCGCCATCGATTTTCAGATTTGGCGCGCTGGCGGAGTGCTCGTTGGACATAGCTATCGCATCAAAACCGCACATCACGGCGCAGGCCAAGGCGATGGCGCTCAAAATGCCGGTAATGGGGACGTGGCCGTTCAGCGCGCCGGCCTGGTTGAGTTTCAAAAGGCCGCTATCGAGCTGACGATGAACTCTGATGAACGGCAGCTTCGCCGCATCAATGCAAGCGCCGATCGGTTTGGCATCGCCCAATGAGAACAATATGACCGGTTCGCCGCTGCGCTTGAGGCATTCGATGGTCACGATCGAATCTTTTCCGCCGCCTACCGGCACACATGTTTTTCGTGGCAGGGCGAGGGCTATCGGCGCAGCGGGCGGGACCAAAGCAGACTGAAACTGGAAATGGTTGCGCAGTGAAATGCGATTCTTGTACGCAAATTCCGCAAGACCTTTCTCGTAGAAATTTTTCAGAAATTCGACGGTTGTTCTATCCATTGGGAACGCATGGCAAGTTAAAATCTTGGGAATGAACACTTTGTAGTAGCTGATCCCTGAAAACAAGAAAATTAGGCGGAAGATGCGATCCAACGCCTCATTTGCTGCCGGGGTAAGTGGCCGCTCGTCGAAATCAAAAATCAGTCTTTCTTCAAAACATGGACCTTCACTAAACCGATAACAAAGGGACAAGGTCGATATCGCTGAGTCGTAACTATAATTCTCGAATATGAATTCCTTATTGTCCATGTTCGTCTTCGACCAGCGCGCGGATCTCTCGTAACTTCCGTTGGTGTATGGCTATGTCAAGATTGTCCACAGTCAGCGTGCGCTCCCGGGACACACCATCGATCGCGGGCCCATGAGCAACTGTCGCTTCGAGGATCTCGCTATTCAGCGTCTGGTCAAGGCAAGCGACGAGCCGCGCCCGCCAATCCTCGCGCAACCCGGCGAGCGCCCCGATGAGCGCGTAGGCTCCCCAATTGGAAACGCCGGCCGCGATCAGGTGCCGCGCCGGGGTGATGCAAGCGATCGTCTCGCCATGCACGACATGTTGCGCAATCACCGAGCGCGGTATCGAGCCCATCCCGATTTCGTTTCCGCCATCCCCGACCGCAATCGTGTCCCACGGCCCGGCCGCGAAAAGATCATCGAGCGGCGCGGTATATGAACTGATATCGAGACCTCTCATATTGCGCGGAGCACCGTCCACACTGCGACCGCAGCGCTCGATCGAAATCGCGTGGGTAATACCAGCCCGACGCCACGTCTCGATCAGCTCGGCGAGTGAGGCGCCCACAGCTACCACATCGACCGGTGCACTCGAAACCCCCGCCCCCGCCAAGGAGGCTGTGCAGGCGCCACGGCAAGGCCCATCGGTGGCGAGACGGCACGAGACGCCGATTTCTTCGAGCCCCTTGGCAAGCAAAGCCGTGCCTACCGGCCCGTCCGTCTCAGCTGCGGGCGGGGAACCCTGCGGAACATAGAAACCGGTGATCAATCCGACCCTGACTGAGGGGGACGTCGTCAGCGCGGAAGCGGCGCTCCACAAACCGCCCCTTGCGGCATCGAACAGCGCAGTGATGTTGCGCCCGACGTCGACCTGAATCGCGCGCTCGATACGATCGACCAGCAAGTGTGGGTCCGGCCGGCCCACCATCGACAATGCCCGCTAGAGGCTCGCCAGTTTAGAGTTGCGCAGATCGGTGATCAGCATGGAGCCGGGCGCGTGGGTGATGCAGAAATCGGGCCTGACCTGCGCAATGACGGCTTGCGGAGTGACGCCGCAAGCCCAGAACACCGGCAACTCATCGTGCCCCACCGGGACCGCATCGCCATAATCCGGTTTCGCCAGGTCTGCGATGCCAATCGCCGCCGGCAAGCCGATATGCACCGGCGCGCCGTGCACCGAAGGGAAGCGCGAGGTTATCTGGATGGCGCGAATCGCATCTCTCGGCTTGAGAGGCCGCATCGACACGACGAGGGGACCCGCGAATGGACCGGCCGGCTCGCAGCGAATATTGGTCCGATACATCGGGACATTCGAACCGCAGGTCATATGACGCAATTCGATCCCGTCTTCGACAAGCGCCTGCTCGAACGAAAACGAACAGCCGAGAGCAAAGCTGACCAGATCGTCGCGCCAGACATGATGGAGATCCGTCGGTTCTTCGACAACCTCGCCCCGACGCCAGACGCGATATCGCGGCAGATCGGTGCGGATGTCCAGATCCTTGCCCAAACTAGGGACGCGGGGGTTGCCGGACTCTGCAACCGCGAGGACCGGGCAAGGTTTTGGGTTTGCCTGGGCAAACCGCAGGAAATCATGTGCTAGCGCCACGGGCAGAACGACCAGATTCGCCTGGACGTTGCCCGGCGCCAGTCCGGCCGTCGGCCCTGAGAAGTCACCCGCACGAATGCGCAACCGTTCGCGTGCGCCGGCTTCGGCACCTCGATCAAGCATTACGTTCATTTCGCGATCCACGTCTTTATGGCGGACAACTTACTGCCTATTCGACTTGTCCGTCAAAGCGGCGTTCACCGTACGATGCGCGAGTGACCGATGCCCGCCAACCCGGAGGCAAGATCAAAAATCGGTGCACCGTCCGTTGTGTTCCCAATCGCCGTAGCGAGTCGGCTCCGGACCCTTCGGGCCGCCGATCTCGCGCGGTTTCGGCGCTCCCGGTTGCACCGGCTCGGGCGGGGTGGTCGGACGAGGTTCGATCGGGTCAGACGATTTTTTCTCCATGCGTCGAATATGGGCTCCAGTTTCGCAGGCGCAATCAGCGAGAACATTCCTGGCGGGCCGATCGGCTTTCAACGGGTGGAGGGTCCCCCTAACGCAATGAACACCATCTATCTCACCGCGGCGATCGTCTTGGAGATCTGTGGCACCACCTCCCTCAAGCTCTCGGACGGGTTCACCCGGATCGGCCCGACGAGCGCTGTTGTCGTCTGCTATGTCGCGAGCTTCGTGCTGTTATCGCTTGCATTGCGCGGTATCGATCTGTCGATCGCCTATGCCGTGTGGTCCGGTGTCGGCACAGCGGTCGTGGCAGTGATCGGAATTGTCTGGTTTGGGGAGAGTGCCGGGATCTGGAAGCTTTTGTGCTTGGCGTTGATCGTCCTCGGTGTGGCCGGGCTCCACCTGTCCGAGCGCGCCTCGTAATTGTCTAACCGGCTAGGAGCGCAGCGCAGCCGAGAAAGGCCGGCAGCGGGTGGGTCACGACAAAAGTCGGGATTTCCGAGAGATAGGTGTGGAATCGGCCTTTTGCTTCGAAGCGCTCGCGAAACGGCGACTCTACAAAGGTCCGGCCGAGTTTCGGCACGATCCCACCCCCGATATAGAGGCCGCCGCGCGCGCCCAGAGTCAGCGCCAGATCACCCGCCATCGTTCCGAGCATCGCGCAGAACATCGTCGTGGTCTCGACGCAGAGCGGATCCGCCGAGCTGATTGCCAAATCGGTGATCTGAGCCGCCGTGTACCCTTGCGCCGGTATACCATCGAGTTCGGCCAATGTGTTGTACAGATTGCCCAGGCCAGGACCCGACAAGACGCGCTCGGCCGACACGTGATCGAAATGCCTGCGCATCCGATCGAGCACGGCGCTCTCTCGATCGGTGGCGGGCGCCATGGTCGCGTGCCCGCCTTCACCGGTCAGCGCGACCCAGCCGGTCCCGCAGGGTATCAGACCAGAGACGCCGAGCCCGGATCCCGGGCCTATCACGCCGATCGGCGTACCAGCCATCGAGGCACCCGCTCCGACCTCGAGCCGGTCTTCCGGTGCGAGGTGTGGGAGCGCCAGTGCCAGGGCGGTGAAGTCGTTGATCACCTCGAGCCGGTCAAACCCGAGCCGGGATTTCAACGCCGAGACCGAAAAACTCCAGGGATGGTTTGTCATCGCGACGTGGTCGTCGGTGACCGGTGAGGCGATCGCGATCGCCCCCTGTCGCGGCATCGGCAAGAGGCCGCGCTCGGCAAGATAGGCCGCGATGGCGTCGTCGATCGAGGGGTAGTCTTGGTCGGACAGGGTACGCGAGTGCAGCAGCTCGCGTTGCGGCGAAACGAGACCAAAGCGGGCGTGAGTGGCGCCAATGTCGCCGACGAGCCATGTCACGGCCCCGGTCCCCACCGCAGTCACCGCCGGTCGCCGGTTGCTGAAAGGGCGCGCACGAAGCTCTCGCGCCAAGCCGTAATGTCGTTGCGCTCGAGGACCCTCATCATCGCGGTCCAGCGCTCCCTGCGTTCACCGAGCGGCATGTTGAGTCCCTGCAGAATGGCCTCGGCCATGCCCTCGGCGTCGTAGGGATTTACGATCACCGCCTCTCCAAGCTCCCGCGCGGCGCCAGCGAAGCAGGACAGCACTAGAACGCCCGGATCCTCTTTGCTTTGCGAGGCGACATATTCCTTGGCGACCAGGTTCATGCCGTCCCGCAGCGGCGTCACCAACGCTATCCGACTGGCCCGAAAAAACCCGGTCAAGATCTGGTGCCTAAAGCTCTTGTTGATGTAACGGAGGGGCGTCCAATCGAACTCGCCGTAGCGACTGTTGATCTGGCCCGCTGCGGCAGCGAGATTTTTGCGGATGTCCTGGTATTCCGGAACCTCGGAGCGCGACGGCGGCGCGATTTGGATCAGGACCGTTCGGCCGCGGGTTTCAGGGTGGGTTTCTAGCAGATGCGAATAGGCTTGGATTCGAGTTGCGAGGCCTTTCGAGTAATCGAGCCGATCGACGCCGATCATCAGCGCGCGATTGCCGAGGCTTTGGTGCAGGCGCCGCAAGTGACGACTGTCGTCCGCGGCCGCTGCCTGCGCGGAGACCGTGGCGACATCGATACCGATCGGAGAGACCTGCGCGCGCACAATACGGCCGAAAGCACGCAGGACGCCGCGCCCGAGCTCCTCTCCGGCGGCCCAGCGCAGCAGGTAATCGCGGAAGCCGTCGAGGTCCGATTGGGTCTGAAACCCGACGAGATCATAGGCGCATAGCGATTTGACGAGATCCAGGTGGTTGGGCAGCACGCGAAGCAGTTCGGCGGGCGGGAAGGGCGTGTGCAAGAAAAAGCCGATCGGTTGCGTTTGATCCAGCTTGCGCAGCTCTTCGCCGAGAGGGATCAAATGGTAGTCGTGGACCCAGACCAGATCCTGCGGCGACAGCATCGGCGTCAGCGCTTGCGCAAACATTCGATTGACGCGCAAATAACCGGTCAAATCGCGTCGCGAGAACTCGACGAGCGA
>Ga0306921_10009890_pt1 | contig 10132 bp, 6 predicted proteins | sample sta12Cox44000080_FD_203760 | JGI IMG/M metagenome (GOLD analysis project Ga0306921, IMG submission 203760) | Lab enrichment of tropical soil microbial communities from Luquillo Experimental Forest, Puerto Rico - statoxic.12C.oxic.44.000.080 (v2)... | ecosystem: Environmental > Terrestrial > Soil...
CCTGCTTTCGCCGGCTGGAGAGGAACGCCTCGCCGAACGGCCCAAAAAAGCACTGACCACGGCAAAGCCGCGACACCTATGAACCCGGCAACGGAAATTCCAACCTCGGCCAAGCCTGAGAGGCCGACCGAGGAGCCCGAACTTATAGCAAGAACGGCCGCAACTAGCACTATCAATAAAACAAGCTCCGACCGGGGAACTTCGCGTCCGGGCACCGCCCCCTTCAGGGCGAGAAATGCCGCCGCGACGCTCGCGAAGATAGGAAGCCCCAACGTGAGCAGGAAACGCGCTGGGTCACTCATTACCGGCAGATGGTGGTGCCCTAGAAAAGCTGCGGTCCCAGCCAGAATCGCTGTTTCGAATAGAATCCAAAAGAAAAGTCGGGTGCTGACCGACCATAGCCGCTTAACTGGTTTAAAGTCCCGGATTGCGCGGTCCATCAAAGCACCGTAACCGATCTCATGTGGCAGCATGCTCTTAACGGAGGAGTGACCTCTTCAGAAATTCATATGCTCTGTGGGCTCGAATCTTCATCGAGGCGATACTCGTGCCCGCGCGGCTTGCAGCTTCAGCAACTGAAAGGCCCACCTTAGTCAGTGCCAGAGCTTCAAGCTGCGTTGGGGGGGGCTGCTCGAGCGCGGTGCGCAAATCCAATTCAGGACCGGAACCGCCTTCGATTAATACCTCGGGGAGCTCGTCAAGTTGCGCTTCGACCTGTTGGCGCTTTTGATTGTGATCTAGATACTTGCTAGTAACGTTTTGGATTATTGCAAATAGCCAGGGCTCAAATGGCCGGTCGGACTGATAGTATGGCGAGATTTGCACATGGCGATCAGTATTTCCTGGCAGATGTCCTCCACTTCACGAGCAGGAAGACGGCGTTGCAGGGAGCGCGTCATGAATGGGCCGATATCTTTAAACAGAGTATGAAAGGCCTCGCGATTTCCATTCTGAGCGAGCGCCATCAAGTGTGCACGGCCTACGCTCTTGTGATCTTTCACGAGCCACCGATTAATTATTGGGGCGCATGGCAACGAAAGTTACACGCGCCAGGACCGTCGTTTGTCGAATCACTCAACTAGTGTCGTGCCGCTGAATAAAGTATAGGGCCCTATTCGTCTATGCTGCATGGGCGTAAAGAGATGGGTGGTGGAAGTCAGCAAAGTGGATCGAGCCCAGTTGGAGGCGTGGTTGCGAAGCCAGAGTATCGCTCACGCGCTGGCAACCCGGGCGCGGATAGTATTGGGCAGCGCGGAAGGCGAGAGTATCCGCGCACTGGCGGAACGGCTCAAGGTTACCCAGCGAACGGTATGCCTTTGGCGGCGACGGTACGCCAGTCGTGGCTTGGACGGTCTGCGCAACCGGCCGCGCGCTGGGCGTCCACGGCGGATCACCCCGACACAGGAACAAGCAGTGGTGAGCGCCACCCTGCGAAAGCCGAAGACGGCTACACACTGGAGCGGGCGGCGCTTGGCCAAAGAAGTTGGCTTGTCCGCGGCCACCGTGCATCGCATATGGCAGAAGTACGGCCTGCAGCCGCACCGGGTCGACACCTTCAAATTCAGCCAGGACCCGGAGTTCGACAGCAAGTTGGCCGATGTCGTGGGGCTGTATCTCGACCCGCCGGAGCGGGCGTTGGTACTGTGCGTCGATGAAAAATCGCAGATTCAGGCGCTTAACCGCACCCAGCCGGTGCTGCCGATGTGGCCGGGACTGCCAGCGCGCATGACCCACGACTACACCCGCCACGGCACCACCAGCCTGTTCGCAGCGCTGGAGGTCGCCAGCGGCAAGGTGCATGGACGCTGCTTCCCGCGCCATACTCATGTTGAGTTCCTTGCTTTTCTGAAATCGCTGGCACGCCGTTACCCGAAGCGGGAACTGCATCTGATCTGCGACAACTACGGAACCCACAAGCACCCCGCGGTGAAGGAATGGCTCGCTGCGCATCCCCGCATCCACCTGCATTTCACCCCAAGCAGCGCGTCGTGGCTGAACCTGGTTGAACGCTGGTTCGCAATAATTACCGGTCAGGCGATTCGCCGCGGCAGCTTCGACAGTGTCCGCCGTCTCGAGGCTGCAATTATGAACTGGCTCAGTCATTGGAACGACAACGCCCAACCCTTTCGCTGGACCAAGTCCGCCGCCGATATCAAACGCAGCATTCGCAATGCTGCACTTATTTACGAGACACAACACTAGCTGGGTGAAACATGCCGCGGCTGGCGAAATCTGATCTGGTTTCGATCGAAGATCTGCCGATCCCCGAGATTGAGTATATTTTCGAGTTGGCCGATTCCTTCGCCGAGACGCTGGCGCGCAGCGAAACCCAGCGGGTCGCCGATGGCCTGATCATGGCCACGCTCTTTTACGAACCATCGACCCGAACGAGACTGAGTTTCGAATCCGCGATGCATCGGCTAGGCGGCGCGGTTATCAGTTCGCCCGATATGCACGCGTCTTCGGCCGCCAAAGGCGAGAGCTTGGCGGACACGGCACGGGTCGTGTCTTCCTATGCCGATGTAATTGTCCTGCGCCATCCATCGGACGGCGCGGCTCGGGTCGCAGCCGAATATGCCCCGGTACCGGTGATCAACGCCGGTGACGGCAGCCGCGAGCATCCGACGCAGACCCTGTGTGATCTCTACGTTCTGCGGCGCAAGAAGGGGCACCTCAAAGGACTGACGGTTGCGATTTGCGGCGACCTCAAATTCGGCCGCACCGTGCATTCGCTAATCTACGCGCTGGCACGCTTCGGCGCCAATATCGTAACCGCGCCGTTCGGCGGGATGGAGGTGCCGGAATACGTGCTCGACCGCGTGGCAACGGAGCGCAATTACCGGTTCTCCACCGTGTCCCTCGAGGAGTTGAAATCTCAGGACGGGAGTTTCGATGCGCTGTACCTGACGCCGAATGCACCCCATCAGATGGCGCTTTTCACCGGCGCGAACCCGCTGGAAAATATGCCGGCGGCGCGTCCGCCGGTCTCGCTGGATGCCTTTTACCTGACCCGTCTGCAACGCGAGCGGCTCGCCGCTACGGATGCGCCGCCCGGCGGCTACGCGCCTTTCGACGCGCGAGCGTTGCGCACCAGCCGCACCCACGATGCAGTGGTGATGCATCCGCTGCCGCGAACCGATGAACTTGCCTACGAACTCGACAACGATCCACGCGCCGTTTATTTCGAGCAAGCGGCGGCAGGAGTCCCCGTGCGGATGGCGCTGATTGCGCGGCTCTTGGAGAATAGGCCGCGGCCGATAAAAGCGGCTGTGCCCTGCCAATCTGCGATCTCGTTCAAAGCCGGAGCGGCTCCGCGATGCGCGAATTCAAGCTGTATTACGCGCCAGGAGAGTTCATACTTGAGGCCTCGCTTTCGTTTTGCTCCTAGCGCTGATCGTGCGACTTTGTCGCTCAGGTGCGACTTCTGCGAACGGAACTTGCGGATCGATTACGTCGGTCATACCACTTCACGCCGCTATTACCATTTCGACGAGAGCCTTAACGGCTACGTCCGCCAATGGATGGAAGATGGCACCCTGGCGGTGTTTGATACCGTGAAGGAGGCTGAGGAGCGCGGTTACGGTCCCTACCGGCGCGGCCCTCAGCGGGAGATCATGAACAGCGACGAGATTGCTCGCGCATGTGAGGCGATGGCGGCGCAGCTGATCGCTGATGCGCCGGATCCAACCTCACTCGCAATCGTCGGGGTGGTGAGCCGCGGAGCATTGCTGGCAATGCGCTTGCGCGAACTGGTCGCCAAGCATACGGGTGTGCGTCCACCATGTGCCGCACTGGATGTTTACGGCGAGACCGTGCTGCATCCCCTTGATGATGTCGACAATGACGGCATCGACAATTTCGAAGTGGATGGACGCCTGATCGTGCTGGTAGACGACGTCATTAACAGCGGCTGGACAGTGCAGCGCGCGATGACCGTGCTTTGGCAGCAGGGACGTCCTGCTGGCGTGAAACTGGCCGTCCTCATCGACCGGGGCCATCGCGCAGTGCCGATCCGTCCGAACTATATAGGCAAAAGTATCCCGACGTCGCGAACGGACCGAGTGCAAGTCCGCATAGCCCCGCCTGGTGGCGATGGCAGCAAGCCGGCCGATCGGGTGTTGTTGTACTCGATGCTGGAACCGCATAAGCCAGCCGAGAACAGACTATGACCGGCTTAGTGCTCAAGCGCGGACGCGTCATCGATCCATTACTAGGCTTCGATGGCCTTTGCGATCTGATAGTGCTCAACGGCCTGGTTGAGGCGCTTGAGCCGGCCGGCACCATCGCCCCTCCGGAAGGTGCGCTAGTGGTGGATTGCGGCGGAATGTGGGTTGTGCCGGGCCTGATCGATCCGCACGTGCATTTGCGCGACCCTGGCTTCTGCGAAAAGGAAACTATCGCGAGCGGTTTGCAAGCGGCCGCCGCCGGCGGCTTTACTACCGTTGCCGCAATGGCGAATACCTTGCCGGTCAACGATTCAGTGGAGACAACGCAGTACATTTTAGAGCGTGCGCGCAAAGCGCGCGGCGCGCATCTGGTTCCCGTCTCGGCCGTAACTAAAGGTCTGCAAGGACGCGACCTGGTCGATTTCGATGCGATGATTCAAGTTGGGGCACGGATGTTTTCCGACGATGGGATGCCGATTGACGATCAGGGGGTGCTCGTCAGCGCTTTCGACGAGGCCGCACGCACGGGCTTCGCAGTTTCGCTGCATGAGGAGGATCGCGCACTTACCGCAGAGGGCGTAATGAACGCAGGCGAAGCCTCCAGGCGACTCTATGCCGCGGGAATTCCGACGACTGCAGAAACATCGCGCGTGCGCCGCGATCTCGCGCTCGCGATTGGTTCCGAGGCGCCGATTCACATTGCACACGTCTCCACCGCCGAAGCCGTTGAATTGATCCGCGCGGCGAAAAGGCGTGGGGCTAATATCACCTGCGAGGTCACACCCCATCATTTCACCCTCGACGACAACGCGGTTCTGGCATGCGGACCAAATGCGCGCATGGCGCCACCGCTCAGAAATCGGGCTGATGTTGAAGCACTGCTTGAGGCAATGGCGGACGGTACGATTGACTTGATCGCTACCGACCATGCGCCACATGATCCAGCGTCGAAGTGCATGAATCTCCTGGGCAGGCTGTTCGGCCCGGGCAAGCCAGTGCCGCGTCTTTCCGCCGATGAGGCGAAAACGTTCGCGCGTGCCGCCAACGGCGTTGTCGGGCTTGAAACCGCGCTCGGGCTCACGTTGTCACTGGTGCATCGTGGAACCATCAGCGCTGCCAGAATGGTCGAAATGATGGCAGTGAATCCTGCGCGGCTGTTGCGCCTGAGCGGGAAAGGCACCCTGGCGGTCGGCGCGCCTGCCGATATTACCATCATCGATCCCCATTGCGAGTGGACAGTCGAGCCCACAACGTTCAGGTCGAAGAGCCACAACACGCCATTTGCCGGGATGAGATTAAAGGGCCTCGCAATAGCAACCATTGCCGGTGGCGAAGTCATCTTCGACCGCCAGCGCGAAGCGGCGGTCCAATAATGGCGCCTGAGGCGATACTGGCGCTTGCCGACGGCCGTGTCTTTCACGGCCGCGCCTTTGGCGCGCTCGGCGAAGTGACCGGCGAGGTCGTCTTCAACACGGCGATGACCGGCTATCAAGAGGTTTTGACCGACCCTTCTTATAAGGGCCAACTCGTATGCATGACCTATCCGGAAATCGGCAACGTCGGTATCAATCGTGAGGATGAAGAGTCGGCGCGGGTTTATGTCGAGGGATTTATCGTCAAGGAGTACGTGCCGCGGCCTTCGAACTGGCGCTCTGAACTGCCACTGGGCGAATATCTCGAACGAGCCGGTGTGCCGGGCATCGAGCTTATCGACACCCGCGCATTGGTGCGCCATCTCCGCACCGCGGGCGCCCAGGAAGCGGTGCTTTCCAGCATCAACCTCGACGCCGACGAACTCGTGACGAAAGCCAAGGCGTCGCCGGGTTTGATCGGGCGTGACCTGGTCAAGGAAGTCACTTGCGCTGAACCGTATGATTGGGAAATAGCAGACTGGCGACTTACTAGTGGCTATCGGCAGCCGTCGCCCGCTGAACTGCGCGACGCGCCTCTGATTGTGGCACTGGACTACGGCATCAAGCGCAACATTTTGCGCCGCCTGGTTGCGGCGGGCTTTCGCGTCAAGGTGATGCCGGCGAAATCGACCGCTGAGCAGGTGCTGGCGCTCAACCCCGACGGTGTATTCCTGTCGAACGGACCGGCCGATCCGGCAGCCGTCCTTTACGCGCACGAAACCGTTCGCGGCCTGCTCAAGCGCAAGCCCATCTTCGGCATCTGCCTGGGTCATCAGATTTTGGGGTTGGCGCTAGGCGGCGAGACCTACAAGTTAACCTTTGGCCATCATGGCGCAAACCATCCGGTCATCGACCTCCGGACCAGCCGCGTCGAGATAACTGCGCAGAATCATGGCTTCGCGGTCGATTCCGATTCTTTGCAGGGCAATGCTGAACTGTCGCATCTGAATTTGAACGACAAAACAGTAGAAGGATTACGCGGCAAGGGTCTGCCGTTTTTTTCGGTCCAGTATCATCCTGAAGCGTCTCCTGGACCGCATGATGCGGGTTACCTTTTCACCCGTTTCCGCAAACTGGTCGAGGCGTTCCCGCGTTTTGGGCTCGAGGCGTTGGATCAAATCGAACCAGCAGATGATGGAGGAGCGGCTCTTGAGCCGCCCTCTGAGGATTAGCCGGAAATCGCTTTCCAGTGCCCCGAAGAAAAGATCTGAAATCAATTCTCCTAATCGGGTCGGGACCGATTGTTATCGGCCAGGCATGCGAATTCGATTATTCAGGCACTCAAGCAGTCAAGGCGCTGCGTGAGGAGGGCTTGCGGCTTATCCTGCTTAATTCCAATCCTGCCACTATCATGACCGACCCAGAGCTCGCGGACCGCACTTATGTCGAACCGATGACCGCGGAGGTGGTCAGCAGGATTATCGAGTATGAGCGGCCCAATGCTTTGCTGCCGACCGTCGGCGGGCAGACTGCGCTGAACCTGGCGATCGATCTGGCCGAAGCAGGCATCCTTGATCGCTTCGGCGTCGAGCTTATCGGCGCGAAGTTGCCGGCAATAAAGAAGGCCGAGGACCGCGATCTGTTCAAGCAGGCAATGGTGAAAATCGGCCTCGAAGTGCCCGCCTCAGAAATTGCACATTCGCTGGGCGATGCGGAGCGGGTGCTCGCCCGACTAGGATTGCCTGTTATCATCCGCCCCTCGCGCACGCTCGGCGGCACCGGCGGCTCGATGGCGCGCGACCAGGAGGAGTTTCGCGTCAAGGCGCGATGGGGCCTCGAGATGTCGCCGACCCGCGAAATTCTCATCGAGCAATCAGTCGAGGGCTGGAAGGAATTCGAGCTGGAGGTGATGCGCGACACGGCTGACAACGTCGTCGTCATCTGCTCGATCGAAAATTTCGACCCGATGGGAGTGCATACCGGTGACTCGATCACCATCGCGCCGGCGCAAACCTTAACCGACAAGGAATACCAGTTGATGCGCGATGCGGCGCTCAAGATTATTCGCGAAATCGGCGTCGATACCGGCGGTTCCAATATCCAGTTTGCGGTCGACCCTGCCAGCGGGAGGATGGTGGTGATCGAAATGAACCCTCGAGTCTCGCGCAGTTCCGCATTGGCGTCCAAGGCAACCGGCTTCCCGATTGCGAAAATCGCCGCGCGATTGGCCATTGGCTATCGGCTCGACGAGATTCCGAATGACATCACGCGGATGACGCCGGCGTGTTTCGAGCCAACAATCGACTACGTCGTTACCAAGATTCCACGCTTCACCTTCGAGAAGTTTCGCGGGGCCGCCGACGAACTCGGTCCGCAGATGAAGTCAGTGGGCGAAGTGATGGCCATTGGCCGGACTTTCAAAGAATCACTCCAAAAGGCTTTGCGCTCGCTCGAAATCGGCTCCTACGGACTGGAGAGCCGCGTCACGGGCCTTTCGCGCGAGGCGGCGCTCGCTGCTATCAAGGCGCGCCTAGCACCAGCGAATAGCGCACGCATCTATTATCTGGCCGATGCGATACGCGCCGGCATGCCGATTTCCGAGATCCATCACCTGACGAAAATCGACCCCTGGTTTATCGATGCTATTGCCCAAATCGTCACCGCCGAACGGCGCATCGCCGCTGAACCACTATCGCCAGAATGGCTCGAGACGATTAAGGCGATGGGCTTTGCGGATCGCCGTATCGCAGAGTTGAAGGGGATCTCAGAGCAGGCAATTGCGCATCGGCGCCGCGATTTTGGCATTACACCAGTTTTCAAGACGGTTGACACCTGCGGCGCCGAATTCGAGGCGTTTACGCCATATCTCTATTCGACTTATGAGGGCGAAGACGAATCCAATCCCAGCTCGCGGCATAAAATCGTGATTCTGGGCGGCGGTCCTAACCGTATCGGCCAGGGAATCGAGTTCGACTATTGTTGCGTGCACGCCAGCTTGGCGCTTAAGGAAGACGGTTTCGAGACGATCATGGTGAACTGCAACCCGGAGACCGTCTCGACGGACTATGATATTTCCGATCGGCTGTATTTCGAGCCACTGACGTTCGAGGACGTGATGGCGATAGTCGAGCGCGAGCGGCCCGACGGTGTAATCGTCCAATTTGGCGGTCAGACCCCGCTGAAACTTGCTGTGCCGTTGGAAGCCGCAGGCGTCAGGATTCTCGGCACCCCTCCCGATGCAATTGATCGCGCCGAGGACCGCGAACGCTTCAACCAACTAGTGGAAAAACTCGCCTTACGTCAGCCAACCGGGACCCTCGCGCGGAGCGCCGGCGAGGCAATACGTGGCGCCGCCCGGATTGGCTATCCGGTCCTGATCCGGCCCTCGTATGTGCTGGGCGGACGCGCGATGGAGATTATCGCCGACGAGAGTCATCTCAAGAGCTATCTCGAACAAGCGCTGCAAGCGTCGGAGGAGCGACCGCTGCTGCTCGACCGTTATCTCGATGGGGCAATCGAAGTCGACGTCGACGCAATTGCTGACGGTGAGCGTGTGGTAATCGGCGGAATTATGGAGCACATCGAACATGCCGGAATCCATTCCGGCGATAGTGCCTGCACGTTGCCACCGCGCTCATTGAGCGGACAAATCCAGCAGGAGCTTGCCGCCCAAACCAGGCTGCTCGCGCGCGAACTCGGAGTAGTGGGCCTCATTAACGTGCAGTATGCGATTTATCGGGACGGCGTCTACATCCTCGAAGTCAATCCGCGCGCGTCACGCACGATTCCATTTGTCAGCAAGGCTATCGGGGTGCCGCTGGCGAAACTTGCGGCGCGAGTGATGGGGGGCAAGACGCTGCGGGAACTAGGCTTTACCTCGGAGCGCGTGCCCGCGCACGTCGCCGTTAAGGAATCGGTGTTTCCTTTCATGCGATTTGCCGGGGTCGATACCATCCTCGGGCCGGAGATGAAATCGACCGGCGAGGTGATGGGCATCGACCATTCATTCCCGATGGCTTTCGCCAAGGCGGAGTTGGCCGCCGCGACAGACTTGCCGTTGAATGGGCTGATATTTGTCAGCGTGCGCGATTCCGACAAGGCGGCGCTCGAACCGCTGGCGCGCGGGCTGGCAGGGATGGGCTTCGGCCTGGTCGCCACAGGCGGCACAGCACGCGATATTCAACGATTCGGGATAGAGTGCACAGCGGTCCACAAGGTCACGGACGGCGGCCCGAATGTGCTCGACTTGATGCACGACGGACGCATCGCCGCCGTAATCAATACGCCCGATGAAGAAGGGACGGCCGATTCCTTCCTAATCCGGCGTACCGCGCTGGAGCTGAGAGTGCCGTTCTTCACCACGATCGCGGGTGCCCAAGCCGCAATCGAAGCGATCGCGGCTCTGAAGGTAACTCAGGTGGGTGCCCGGGCGTTGCAGGATTACCATCGCGGCTGATGGCACGATTCGCGCCGGCGCCTAAGGGGTCTCGCCCCCACACTTCCATTTGTTCGTCGATGCTCGCTACTCCATCTGCGCAAGGCTCGCCACTTTCGGCAGATATCGGGAGCGTCTCCGGCGTGGGACCGCGACGCAGCGCGACGCTGCGTGCGCGC
>Ga0306921_10009891_pt1 | contig 10132 bp, 7 predicted proteins | sample sta12Cox44000080_FD_203760 | JGI IMG/M metagenome (GOLD analysis project Ga0306921, IMG submission 203760) | Lab enrichment of tropical soil microbial communities from Luquillo Experimental Forest, Puerto Rico - statoxic.12C.oxic.44.000.080 (v2)... | ecosystem: Environmental > Terrestrial > Soil...
GCTCCTCGGCGCGCCGCACATGGCCGGCGTAGCCGGCTTCGACAAGTCGCAGTTCGGTCTCTACCCCGTGGGAGTCGCCTCCTGGGGCGGCTTCGTGTTCCTCAACCTGACTCCGGCCGCGGCGGCACCGCTCCCGCAGCAGCTCGCTGAGATCCCGGCCCGTATCGCACGCTATCCACTCGAGAAGCTGCGCATCGGTCATTCGATCCACTACGAAGTCGGCGCGAACTGGAAGGTGCTCTGCGAGAACTACAACGAGTGCTATCACTGCGCCGGGGTGCATCCTGAGCTGTGCGAGGTGGTGCCCGCCTTCCGTGAGCGCGGCGGCGCAGGTCTCGATTGGCTCGGCGGCATCCCCCATCGGGCGGGTGCCTACACGTTCACCCGATCCGGCACGACGCAGCGGCGGCCCTTCCCCACCTTGAGCGAGGAAGAGCGCGTGCGGCACAAGGGCGAGCTCGTCTATCCCAATCTCTTCCTGAGTCTCGCCTGCGACCACGTCGCCGCCTTCCTCCTCCAGCCCCGCGGTCCCAACGCGACGAGCATCGACTGCCATTTTCTCTTCGAGCCGTATGAGATCGAGCAGCCGGGCTTCGATCCACTCGATACGGTCGAGTTCTGGGATCTCGTCAACCGTCAGGACTGGGCGATCTGCGAGGCGGTGCAACAGGGAATCAGCGCACGCGTCCACGAGCGGGGCTACTATGCGCCGATGGAAGACTACAACCTCGACATCCGTCGCTACGTCCTCGAGCGGATCGGCGATGCGGTCGATGCCACGTGAGGGGCGAGTCGGCCGCTCCGCGCTCTGTTCGATCCCCGCCACGCCTGCGCGTGCGCTGGACGATCTTCCTTTATCTTTTCGGCTTCGGCTTCGTCGCCTATTTCCAGCAGCGCGGCATCACCGTCGCAAGCTACCAGATGATGCCGCAGCTTCACCTCACACAGGAGCAGATCGGCTGGCTCCTGTGGTGGATGCTTCTCGGCTACACGGCGCTGCAGTTCCCGGGCGGAGTCATCGGCCAGCGTGTCGGGGCACGCCGCATGTTGGTGATCATCAGTCTCGTCGCGTTCATGGCCACACTCGGCGTACCGCTGCTGCCCCTGCTCCTCACGGGCAGTGCCCTGGTCGCGGCGCTGCTCGCCGCGCAGCTGCTGCTCGGCGCCTCACAGGGGCCGATCTTCCCGGTCTCCACCGGGGTCTTCGAGACGTGGTTTCCTTCGCGGCAGTGGCCGCTCGTGCAGGGATTGCAGAGCATGGGCCTCCAGCTCGGCGCCGCCCTCACCCCGCCGCTCATCGCCTCGCTGATGTTGAGTTTCGGCTGGCAGCGGGCGCTCGCCTGGAGCGCGCTCCCGGTACTCGCGCTGATTGGCGGCTGGGCCTGGTACGGGCGCAACACCCCCGCCGAGCACCCGTCCGTCACGGCAGCCGAGCTCGCCGAGCTCGGGCCCCAGGCCGCGGAGCGCGTCGATGAGGCGATCTCCTGGCGACGTCTGTGGGCGCTGATGAGAAACCGCGACGTGCTGGCGCTCAGCGTCTCCTACATCTGCATGAACTATGTCTTCTACCTGCTCGCCAACTGGTCATTCCTCTATCTCGTGCAGGAGCGCCACTTCACCGTGCTCGAGAGCGGGTGGCTCGCCAGCACCCCGCCGCTCGCCGCCGCGATCGGTTCCGGCATCGGCGGGTGGCTCGCGAGCGTGCTCGGCGAGCGCTTTGGCGTGCGCACGGGGTTGCGCATCATCCCCCTCATCTCACTGCCGGCGGCTGGCCTGCTGCAGTTCGCGGCCGTGGGAGCCGCCAACCCCTATCTCGCGGTGGTGGCGCTGGCGCTCTGCTTCGGCGCAGTCGAGCTCAACGAGGGTCCGTACTGGGGGGCCATCATGCACGTCGGACGCTCCGATTCGATGGCCGCCGGTGGGCTGATGAACACCGGGGGGAACCTCGGCGGGCTCATCTGCACTCCGATCGTCGCCTATCTCTCTGGCCATCAGGCGTGGACGCCGTGCTTCATCATCGGTACCGGCTTCGCCGCGGTAGCCGCAGCGTTGTGGCTCGTGATCGATCCCAGCCGCGCCGCCATCCCAAGCGCCTCCGCGCGCGTCAACATGGCGGCCGCCAGTGGTTGAGGCCGGTGGCCGGAGGTCAATCCCTACGCTCAGGGTGCGGGGGCTTCCGCCGCGATCACCTTGCCGCCGAACGTCCCGCGTACGCTCGCGCGCGCATCGCTTGCCCCTTCAGGCCAGCTGAGCGTGAGCTGTCCGCCCGCCGCGGGCGAGTGCACCTCGAGATCCGCCTGCACCACCCCGCTCCGTCCGGGCGACTCGATCCGGCCGGAAACGGCGAGGTCTTCGGTCCAATGCACCTCGTGCAGCGTGAGCTCATAGCCCCCGTCCTGCCTCGCGGCCGTGAATTCGCCGCCGCGCAGGCCGACGCCGTGTCCCGCCCCATTCTCCTCGGCACGCGTGATGACATCCGCGCTGGTGAGGAGTGCCGCACTCACGAGGCGCAACGCCTCGTCATCGCCCTGATTGCCGGGTAGAGCCTGCGCGGGATGCAGCTCGTGCAGCCGCCGGGCGAAGCGCGGCACGAGCGGCACCGGAGGCGCTGCCGCCGCACAGTCATCGTCGCCGCCGCCGCCGAGCTGCAGTTCTGCCATGAAACGCCGCACGATCGTCGCCGCGCACCCGCTGCGTGCATGCGGCACCGCATTGACGTGGAAGCTGTTGGCAATGATCACGTGGCGCGCGTGCGGAAAGTGCGCCGCGGCCGCCGCCCCGTCCGCAACGCTCGTCATGTTGTCGAGCTCGCCCGAGACGACGAGCACCGGCACCTGCGGGTAGCGCACACCCTCGAAAGTGAGCGGTTTGGCCGCGGGAGCCATGGTTGGCCAGGTCACGCACTCGTCGATGAAGGTGTAGTCGAGCGGCATGCGCCGGTATTCGGCGATGGTGAAGGGCGCGTACGTGCCGGGCGCGCTCGCTTCGCGGGCGGCAATCATGCGGTCGCGCTGGGCCATGCGTTGCGAGGGCGGCAGGTGCATGTCGAAGATGTGGGGCGGATCCTCGCAAGTCACGGCCGCCGCCAGGCCCTCGCTGAATTCCTCAGGCGCATAGGTTGCATCCCGCGAATCGACGCTGCCGAGCGTCTCCGCCATGAGCCGCAGCAGCGGCAGCCGGTCACCGCTGCTGAAGGCGCGCGCCGCCGCATCGAGCTCGCGGACGCTCGCATAGGCGGGTGAGCCGGCGAACATGACAACGGCGAGAGCGCTGGCATCAGCGGTGAAATCCAGCGTCCGGCCGTCGCGGTAGCGGACGTGCGCCGCGAACGGATGCGCGCGCAGCTCGCGCAGCGCCGGTGCGATGTGCTCCATCGAGCTTCCGGGGATCGCGTGGCAGGGTCTCGAGCGCTCGCACGCGAGGTCGAACTTGCGGCGCATCGCAATCGCATAGTTCGGGTACCACGCATAATCGGGGCCAGAGAGAGGATAGGCCCCATCGAGCACCAGCGACCGCAGCCGCTCCCGGTGGCGCAGCGCGAACACCTGCGAGAAATACGTGCCATAGGAGTCGCCGTAGAGGCCGATGCGCGCCACGCCGAGGGCGTCCAGGATGGCGGCGAGATCATCGGCCGCGAGCGCCGTGCTGTAGAGCGGCGCGGTACGACCGAGAGCGCGGCCGCACGCACCGATGTCGCGTTCGGTGAGCTGTGGTGCGCGCTGCAGCGCGCTGCAGTCGATCGCGCCCGAGCGGCCCGTGCCGCGGTAGTCCATGAGCAGCACGTCGTAGCTATCGCGCAGCGGCCCAAATAGCTTGAGGTATGCCTCGCGCGAGTCCGTAGTCGCATAGCCGGGTCCGCCCTCGGCGGCCACCAGCATCCCTTCGGCGGGGGCTGCTGCGGTATGCGGGTAATACTCGAAGTAGATCGGGACCGTTGCGTCGACCGCTCCGGTGGGATCGAGCGGACGGGGGAGGACGCCGCACCACGCGGCGTTGCCGCAGCGATGGAGTGTCGCATGACCGACCTCGAGGGTCTCACCGCCAGGGGCTTCGGCGCGGGCAGCCGCGTGGGGCGATGCTCCGCAGCAGACGGCCGCGCTGAGAAGCGCCAGGACGGCGCCGTGGAGCAAGGCGGCCATGGATGCGTCCCGGTGCCTGCGGTGCATGCGTTGGTGCGGTGGAACCCTGATGTGGTCAGCCGCTATTGTAGCTGCCCTCAAAGGGTCGGAGGAGCTCGAGGCCATGCTTTACCCGGTGCTCTCGCGCATCGCTCTCCAGGCGGTGCGCTCAGCGCTATCGGCGCTGTCAGCGGTGTTGGTGGTGTTGGTCATGTTCGATGGCGCTCCAGCCCACGCGCAATCGGCACTCAAGACCCGCAACGTCGTACTCATCGTGAGCGACGGCCTGCGCTGGCAGGAGATCTTCTCGGGCGCTGACCCGACACTGCTGAACGAAACCAACGGCGGCATCTGGGACAAGGAGCAGGACCTGCGACGGGAATTCTGGCGCGACAGCCCGGCCGAACGCCGGCGTGCACTGTTCCCGTTCTTATGGAACACGGTGGCCGCGCACGGGCAGATCTTCGGCAACCAGGCGCTGGGGAGTGTAGCGCGCGTCACCAACGGACTGGCGTTCTCCTACCCCGGATACAACGAGATGCTCACCGGACACCCCGACCCACGAATCAACTCCAACGAGTTCGGACCCAATCCCAACGTCTCGGTGCTCGAGTGGCTCAACACGCTGCCCGACCTGCACGGCAAGGTGAGCGTGTTTGCCACCTGGGCGACTTTCAAGGACATTTTCAACGTATCGCGCAGTCACCTGCCGCTGCAGGTGGGCTGGGACCTGCCCTACCACGGCGAGCTCAGCGAGCGACAGGCGCTCATGAACCGCCTCTACCAGACCACCACGCCGCTCGAGGATGAGGACGTGTATGACGCGTTCCTGCAGGTGCCGCTGCTGGATTCCTTCGCCAGGCAACAGCCACACGTGCTGTTCGTCGGCTACGGCGAGACCGACAACTGGGCCCATGCCGGCCGCTACGACCTGGTGCTTCACAGTGCGCACCTGTTCGATCGCTTCGTCGGCGAGCTCTGGGAGCGGCTGCAGGCGCTGCCTGCCTATCGCGACCAGACCACTTTCATCATCACCACCGATCACGGCCGTGGCAGCGGACCTGCCGAATGGAAAGAGCACGGCACCGAGCAGAAGGGCTCCGAGAACATCTGGATGGCGGTGTTGGGACCGGATACCCCGCCGCTCGGTGAGCGCAGCCACACCGCGGAGATCCACCAGGCGCAGATTGCGGCGACCGTGGCCGCGCTGCTCGGCAAGGACTACCGCCAGGCCGTGCCCGAGGCCGCGCCGCCGATCACCGAGGTTATCGGTCGTGGTCGCTGATCGCCGTCCCCCGCCTCAGCGGGCGGGCGCGGCATCCGCATTGAATACCCAGCCGTCTGCGGACCTGCACACCGTGTAGGTGGCATCGCTCTGGAGCCCCTTGACCCTGTTCACGATGCGCAAGCGCTTGCAGGGAGTGCCGTTGGACGCCGTGAACTGACTGCGCACCTGGGCCAGTCCGGAAGCGCCCGTCTTCGCATTGGACCACGACTGCTTCGCATTCGCGTCCGGCGCCTCGAGAACCTTGTTCGCATTCTCACGCATGAGCGCCATGTCGTCGGAGTTGAAGTGACCGAGTGGCGAGTCGGCCAGGAAGCTCAGGTTGCCGGCGGACGCCGTGATCGCGGCCGCGCAGCCGGTGACGACCGTGGCGACGGCAAGCCAACGCGCGCGAATCCTCATGTAGCGCCCTCCTGCAGCCGAACACGCATCCGATCCCGGCCCCGCCACGAGGATGCTAGCACGTCTGCACCCGGCAAAAAGTTGCGGGTCTTTGGCGATACCCCGCAGCTGTGGCTGATACGAATTATTACGGATGGTGGTACGAGCCACGGGCGCGCAGCATGGTTTGAGGAACTCGAGAGTTGCGGCGCTTGCTGCAGGCCGTCATCGGCGTCAGCGTTGCGGAGGAGGTTACTCATGAGCACTGCTTCAACCAAGGTGTTGAGGAAAGCGGCGCCCGCGAAGAGCAAGGGCGCCCCGGCCCAAAACGCGATCGAGCCGCTCACGATCCGGGCCATCGTCGAGGCCGGAATCGTCGGGTGCGGACAGGATCTGCGGCATACCATGACTGCCGAAGCGGCGTACTACCGCGCGGAACGACGCGGTTTCGAAGCGGGTCACGAGCTCGAGGACTGGCTCGCTGCCGAAGCCGAGATTCGCTCTCTCTGGACGCGTGCGCTCGAGGAAGCGCCACTTCACTGCGGCAGATGATCCGCGACATCATCGCGCACTGCCCGCTCGTCCATCGGGGGATCCGCCGTAGTTCTCCAGGATGAGCGCGGCGATGGCTCGGCGCACATCGCCGAGATGGCTCAGCCGGTATTGCTGCTCGATCTTGCGGACGTCGGAGGCCAGTCGAAGATCGTGGAAGACGTTCGCGATCCAGCGCGAAAAGTCGCCGTGGCGCGCGTGATCGCCGAGCGAATCGACCGAGTGATCCGGCAGCAGCGCTGCGAACTGTTTTAACGATCGGGCGGGAGACCCGACGGGTTTGCCGTGTTCAGTGAACACGAATTCCTGTCCGCTGACCACGTCAAAGTCGAAATACTTTTCCCGGTGCCGAACGTGCGTGGTCAGGCGCGGCAGCAGCCTGAACCGACGCAGCTGTCTCTTCGTCACGACGACCGCCTCATCCGTGGCCAGCGCGCCAAGGAGAGCTATGGTCCCCTGATCGACGTTGGCGTTCTTCACCACCGCCAGCAGTGCTTCCACCTCGTGAAGGTCGGTGAGCCGCCTGGCAACGACAACTTCGATCGCGCTGCGGGCGTCCGGGTGCAAATCCGAGGGACGGTAGGTTACGAGTGTATATGCGCCTAACTGCAGGTCCAGCAGCTGCTTGATATTCGGCTCGCGCAGGAAGTAATGCGCTTCGTCCACGATGATCCGATGGGGCAAGCCGGTCTCGCGCCGCACGGCAGCCAGCATCGGCAGCAGTGCCTTCAGATACTCGATTTTTTCGTGGAGATGGACGCTCGACAGATCCACGACCACACTCAAATCGAAATGTTGGATCGCTCTTGCGACCTCTGCCATCTCCGGCGGCTGCTCGGCGTTGGCTCCTAACACGATGACGCCGGGCAGCGACTCCAGCGCGCCGTAGTCACCTTCCGGATCGATCACGCAAAGGCTGTAGTCCTGAATGATCATCTGTTCGCAGAAAAGACCGCTGACCCAGGATTTGCCCGATTGCGATCCCCCGACGATCAGAATATTTGCCCCACTGACATCGGGTGTGACGGCTCGTCCGTCATCGTCTGTGCCGACCGCAAGCGGGTGGCGCCCGGCTCGCCCGGCAGCTAACCGCGTCTGCGCCGTGGCACGCCGAATGTAAGCGCCGACAGCGCTCGGGCCATCGCCCTTTACCACCTCATCGGCCGCGGCCTGGAGCGTCGTGCTCCCCCAGCTCACGGCAACGGCGAGCTCACATTGCGCGAGGAGGTCGTGATCGTTTTCTGCGTCTCCTATTGCAAGCGCATTGTGCGGCGATAAACGCAGGATACGCAGGGCAGCGCGCAGGCCCGTGCCTTTGCTGATGGATTGTGGGAGCACCATCAGGCGGCCGCGGTTGAACAGTATGACGAGCGGCAGCTGCAGCTCACTGATCGCGGCGAGGATTGCGGGGGCTGCTGCGGCAGCTGCCTCGACGACACACTGGCCCGCCTTGAAGGCGACTCCACGCCGTTGCAATTCGTCAAAAAAGATTTGCGGCGGCGGCTGGCCAAGGATTCGCGTCTGGACGTCGGGAAAGGCGAGGACTGCACCATTCTCGGCGACGACGGCATCGACGAAATTCAGATCGCCCGCAACACTTCGCAGCTCCGAGAGTATTCGGCCCGTTACGATGATGACCACGATGCCGAGGGCACGTGCCTCGGCGATGGCCGACCTGACGTCGGGGGACAGCACGCCATCAAGTGCAATCGTGCCATCGTAGTCCAGCGCCAACACACGAAATTTCATCGCCGCCCCTTGGGCTCGCCATTCGCATCATTACCTGCACGCAAAGCGCGGATGTTAAGCTTCACATTACCGCTACGCCTTCACGGAAACAGCGGCCCGCGCCTTGAGGGATAGCCATGGCTCATCGCATTGCAATCCGCGCTCGGCCCATGCTTGCCACACTGGTAGCTGAACCATTCGACAAGCCTGGCTGGGTCTATGAAGAGAAGTATGACGGCGTGCGGATTCTCGCATACAAAGAGGGCGCCAGCGTCCATCTCCTTTCACGCAACGACAAGGACAACACGGATCGCTTTCCGGGGATAGCTGCCGTAATTGCAAAGCTCCGCCCCGGTGCATTGCTGCTGGATGGAGAGGTCGTAGTATTCGATCGTGAGCGCGTGTCGCGGTTTCAGCTGCTCCAGCAGGACAGCGGTGAGCCGGTGTACGCGGTCTTCGACTGCCTGTTCGTCGACGGCAAGGACTTGCGGCGCGAGCCGCTCTCGGCGCGCCGTGCGACCCTGGAAGCCGTTGTCCCGTCGAAGGGCGTTCTGCTGCTTTCGCATCGTCTCGCGGCGAACGGCCTCGAAGCCTACAAAGCCGCCCAACGCAGAGGCTACGAAGGACTCGTCGCCAAGGAGCTCTCCTCGCACTACGTCGGCAAGCGATCGAAACTCTGGCTCAAGGTGAAAGTCCACCAGGAGGACGAATTCGTCATCGTCGGGTACACCCTGCCAGAGGGCTCGCGGAAGCATTTCGGTGCATTGCTACTCGGAGCCTATGAACGCGGCAAGCTTCATTACGTTGGTAAGGTGGGCACCGGTTTCAACGCGGGGACCCTTGCTACACTCTACAAACAGTTTCAGCCGCTCGTCAGCCGCAGTACATCGCTGGTGGACCCGCCCCGCGAGCACGACGTTACCTATCTTCGGCCGCAGCTCGTCGCCCAGGTCTCCTACCAGGAGTTGACGGCGGATAAAAAATTGCGCCAACCCGTGTATTTGGGCTTACGCGATGACAAGCGTGCCAGAAACGTCACGCTGCCGAAGGCCAGCGCATGAAGCAGTCGCTACGAACGGCCCTGGTCGTTCCACTTCGGCCGGTTCAGACGCATGATCACGCTCATGCAGAGCCAGTGACCTTTTGCGCCAGTGGCAAGACATGCGCGGCAACCTCCCTACTGCATGTGCTGCCCGCCGTTGATGGCGATGTTCGCGCCGGTGACGAATCCGGCTTCCTCGCTCGCGAGATACGCCACCAATCCCGCCACTTCTTCGGGCTTGCCGAGGCGTCCGATCGGTATCTGCGGGATGATCTTGGAGTCGAGAATCTCCCGCGGAATCGCCATGACCATCCTGGTCCCGATGTAGCCCGGTGAAATGGTGTTGACTGTGACGCCCTTTCGGGCGACTTCGAGTGACAGCGCCTTGGTAAAGCCGTGCATGCCCGCTTTGGCCGCCGAGTAATTGGTCTGGCCAAAGGCACCCTTCTGGCCGTTGACAGAGGAGATATTGATGACTCGACCCCAACCGCGGTCGACCATTCCATCGCATACCTGCTTCGTCATGTTGAAACAGGAGTCGAGATTGGTGTGCATCACCGCATCCCAATTGACCCGATCCATCTTGCGGAAGGTCATGTCGCGGGTGATCCCGGCGTTGTTCACCAATACGTCGACCGGCCCGACCTCGTCCGTGATGCGCTTGACGCAGGCAACGCACGAGTCAAAGTCCGAGACGTCACACGGAAAGGCGTGGAACTCGCAGCCCCTCTCGCGCATCTCCCGCACCCACTGTTCCGACTTCGTGTTGGTCGGAGAGCAGGTAGTAACGACCGTGTAACCCAGCGCGGCGAGCTTGAGGCAGATTGCCTCTCCCAGCCCCCCCATTCCACCGGTGACTAGAGCAACGCGCTTGTTGGCTGGCAATGATTCCATGCTACACCATCCCGCAGCGACGGCCGCTGCACTCCGAGTCCAGGGCGCCTGTCCTCCTCTGCTCTCGATGTTAGCCTCGTAGCTCCCGCGCCGAATGCGTACTTCTACGGTGCTCCTCACGCTCTCGATGCG
>Ga0306921_10009896_pt1 | contig 10129 bp, 8 predicted proteins | sample sta12Cox44000080_FD_203760 | JGI IMG/M metagenome (GOLD analysis project Ga0306921, IMG submission 203760) | Lab enrichment of tropical soil microbial communities from Luquillo Experimental Forest, Puerto Rico - statoxic.12C.oxic.44.000.080 (v2)... | ecosystem: Environmental > Terrestrial > Soil...
GTAGTTGAGCTTGACACGCCTTTGCAAGCGACCACGCGCCACCTGAGCCGCAACGGCTATCATCAGCTTGTCTCTTTCCCGTGGCGTAAGATTCATGACTCCTCCGACTTAAGTTGTACTTAACAGGACCACATCTTGGGCACCCGGAAAGGACCGGGCGCATTCCCCCTGCCGAGCCCTTGGAGCAAATTGCGCAGGGCGGCCTTCAACTCGAAAGAAGACCTTGCAGCAAGGCGAGCAACCACCATTCCACCAACCACGGTTGCGCCGCATTGACAATCGAATGAAACAGACTGGGCGCGGATTAACTGCAACCGCTCCCTGACGTCAGGGCCGGTATAAATTAGTGTTGCAAGGGCTGTCGAGTCGCAAAGCAATGCCTTCCGGGAAAGATGCGAGAAAACGTCGTCCGTCAGGCGGAAGGTGTCGCCCCATTGGAGCCGGCCGTTTTCCTTAACTTGCCAAGTGTCGGTGATTGCTCCGGCGGAGAGTTTCTCGCCCTGCGCCGCTCGGCCTAGAACCAGGCATTCCAAAGCGAGCAGTTCCGATCCAGGTGAAATCTCGATCTCTGTCCGGCGACACAGTCGCGCGTGATTGAATATGATTGTTTCCTGTGGCAACCAAGCCAGTCTCGCACCATTGCCCACATCGAGCTTGGTGGAGACGCGTGCCGACTGGTCCAATGCTCGATATATCTTCTCCGCTGCCTGTGTGGTGACGGCGATAGAAGCGCCGCTTAACGCTGTCACCCTTGATTCGAGACTGTCTCCGCCCGCCACACCACCCGATGTGTTCACAAGGACCGCTTCTTGCATCCGGTCTTCGCCGGTTCCAGGAAATAGGACCCGGATGGGAGATTTTTGATATAAGTCCACAATGCGTGTACCATTCGCGGCTCCCTCGACGACGACCCGGCAGGTACCTTCCGCTCTCTGCAGAACTTTATCCGACGAATTCTCTATGCGCCGCACCGGCGTGTCGATGCCGTTCGTGACTTCAGCCGAGTGCGCGACCAGTGTAGTGTCGATCATCAGCAATTTTATGGCTTCTCTAAGTGCAGCACCCACCTGATGGCGGTGAGGCCGCGTCCGGGATGCGGCCAGGAACAACGGAGCCACGTAGTTTCCAGGAGCGGCCCTTCATCGCATACCTCCATGGATGACTATCAAAAACCCGCGAGGCCTTGGGGACTGTTGTACGGGATCTTGACGCTAGTCACTTCCATGAGCGAGCCGTCAGGTTGCGTGGCATAACCGACCAGTCTCGCTGCGTTCCCATAGATCTGGTACAGGAAACCGCCATCGGGCGACAGCCAGTTATCGCTCGGTCCGCTGGTGACCGTTGTGTTGAGACCTCTGGCAGTGCCATCTCCCGAAACCTTGGGACACGCCGGATCCTTCGCGATTTCGAGTCCTTTGCCGTTAAGGCGGTAGCTGCTGATGTAGCTGTAACCAAAGTTCGTTGCGAACACGAATCCGTCATTCGGAGAGACGGCCAACCAGCACAGCTCGGACGGGAGACCAGGGCTAGTGTCGATCTTCACGAGGGGGCCGACGCTGACCTTGCCGTCTCCATCGATGGTTGCTATCGCGCATCCGTCGCCGACGGCATACCCTATGATGAACGTATCAGGTTGGCTATTCAGGAAGGCGAGGTAGAAGGGAGAGCCCGCCTTCGCGTCCTGAAACTTGCCCGCGCCGAGCGTGCCATCCTCACGCAAGGGAAATACGACAAGTCCGTCGGGATCCGGCGCATTCGATGCGATCACTTTGTATGTGCCGTCTGGCTGCCCGACCCAGAGAATCGGAGAGCCGTCTGGGTATGTTCCTACATGAGCGATAGGCCGATCGAACGTGGTGCCGACCAAAAGGAATTTTCCGTCCGGCGAAAGTACGGCCATGGTGGGAACACGGTCGGTTTTGTCTTGCGTGTTCACCGTGTACCGCTCTGTGCACGCCGTGAGGTTGCCTTTGCTGTCGACCAACATCAGTCGGAGATGGTCGGGTCCGAAGGAATGCAGCACGTAGAGCATGCCCTTTGAAGGGGCAAATGCTAAGGATTTGGCGGTACCGCTCTTTCCCTCGACAGGGTTCCCCGTCGGCTTGCGGTCCAGCAGTGTGAGCCGGCCGTCTTCGGCCACAGCAAAGCTGGAAACCGAATTGTCCCCCCCGTTAGCAGTAAACAGAAAGCGGCGATCAGGTGTGAGTATCACACTGCCTGCACCCTCGAATGCGTTCGGCGCACTCTCTTGGCCGCTGATCGGCTTGAAAGTTCCCGAACCGGCGCCTGCTGTGGCCACACGTTCGACCTCGGTAAGCGTTCCGTTCCCAGAACGGTGATAGTGGATCACGGCGTTCTTGATCTCGTTTGTTTGCATGTAGAGATGGCCACCCTGGCCATTCATGCCCATCTCTTTTGACGCGCCCATATCGCTGGATATATTCGACTTTCCTTGCGGCATTTTCATTTCTCCTTTTTCTTGCATTAAAACTAGTTCTGATCTTGTTGGCGTCCTGGACCCCGGTGACAGCAAACTTATGAGCCACTCAATCATTTCGGATCTTTGTCGCGAAGCAACGGATAGAACTGCACCCAAGTCATGTCCGTCTTGGCGACAAACGTTTGATGACAACTGGCACATTCGCCTGCAGGAGCCTCCTCAGCGGACTGGGCGTAGGGCAACGGATGATGCCCAAAAGTAAAAAAGCCCCAGCCGTTCGTCTTAGCAAAGCGCTTGCTATCTTTGACGGTGACATCAATTCCGTTGTACTGTCCGTTGAAATATCCACGCCCCGATGGCTCTTTGCGGGAGCCGTCGGGAAATGTCGGCTCAAGAACTCGAGTCAGTTCTTTTACAATGATCGTTCCTTCGGGAAACTCACCCGTCTTTAGATACGCATCGACATTCTTCTGTTCAATGTAAACGTGATGATATTCGGGGAAGTTAGCCTTTCCGTTGTTGAGACCATTGGGAGTCAGTGGAGCGCCAACAAACACCCACCTACGAAAAGTTTGCGGGTCGGGCAGTTTCAATTTGCCGTCAGAATCAAAAACAGCGCTTGACTGGTCAGACTGGGCAGCCGCAGTGGGTTTCGCAGCCACTAGGTACACGACTGAACCAGTCAGTCCGAGTGCGACGATGATTGCCAAAAGATACTTTTGCATTGCAATTCTCCTCTTGAAGCATTTTCGAATGTGTCTACGCGAGATCGTTGTCGTTATTTCGATTTGAGAACCGGGTAACCTTGCACGTATACCCAGTCACTCGACTGTGCGGGGATATGACAACCCTGGCAGTCTTTTTTGTAGTCAGTCGCGACCTGCTTATCGGGTGCGTCGGCTTTAAAGAGTGCCCATCCCCATCCATCACTCCAGAGTGGGTTGTTGGGATAGCGATTCTTTTCGTCCTTGATCATGACGAACCAAACTTTCGTGTCGGATGCCCAATGTGCGTCACCGGTCGTCATTGGGCCGTGATCGGTTCCAAAAACCTCCTTCACCAACACCGTTCCATCAGCGAACTTCCCGTTCTTTCGGTAGTACTGTGCCGTACCAGGAGATGCGTACGTGACATGCATCTCCTCCCCCTTGGGATTGAGTTCTACGGTGTAGGTTCCGAGTAGCTGGTAACGATCTCGAACATCGGCTGGCCTGCGAATGTTCCCCGTGTTGTCGACAAGATCGAAACCGTTGGCGCTGCCCTTAGTTTGGGAACCTGCCGGCTGTTGGCCGGTCAGAAAAACGAGCGCAAGAAATAGCGATGCCATGCGACCGAACATCTATTCATCCTCCTCTTGGGATAAGCCAATCAACTTGAACGGTGGTCGCCACAAGGTCGGGTATTCGGATCCTCCCAAAAACTCGGCAAATTCAGAGTATGTCGGTGCATCGTTGGGCAGCTCCAGTCCGGACCTTGCTCTTTTAACGGTGCAGTCGCCGTTATGAACCGCCAACGTGTTTCTAGTCACTGTGAATTCCTGGCGGCATGTGTGCCATGTACCTGATCTCAGCAACCGAGTTTCCAAACGCGTCTCACCATGAAAATTGCCGTGTGAATTCCTTCGTCATCCTTGTTATCAAGCATCTGTGTAGCAGCGCCGCGCCAGCCATGAACTCACAACGCTTGTGAGGAGGACGTGTGGAAGTCGCCGATCTGACTTAATAGCGACTGGCGCCGCCTCGGCGTCGCGATAGCGACGCGGCATATGAATTCGGCGATCTCAGTTGGGAAGTAGGCTGATGGACATTGTGCGTTGGAGACACCACTCGGGCCATGTTGGTTGGGGATTCAGGATCCCAATCTATGCCCTCGACTACTGCTGAAATGACAATCAATGTGTGCCGCTCGATTCTCATCGCTGGGGATCTGCCGACATTTCCAATGCAGTTGTAGGCTCATGTTCGGTCGCTGACTTGCACCGATGACTAACGAGAAAAACTCTGAACTACTAGCTTGTCGTGGAAGAGAACCCAATGCGGTCGCGAATCAATTTGGACAATTGTTGCGTCTGGTGTAGTGCTGATCGGGATTGGAATGATGCACTTGAGTTTGACGGCACTGCAAGATCCGGGTCCTCTTGAAACACGGATCGTGAACCTCGTGAGACAGTCAGCCATTCGTTTGGCCAGCCTCCGCGGTATTCCCCCACCACCGGTTGACACGAGGGGGTGTGCAAGCAGGAGGTACACATTACGGTCTGGATTGCGGCATATGCCACGGCATCGATGGCCGGGGCCAAACGCCATCGGGGCAGTGGATGTACCCACGCGATGCGGATCTCACCAGTAGGCAAGTGCAGAGCTACTCCGATCAGGAGCTGTTTTGGATCATCAACAACGGCATCCGATTCACGGAAATGCCGGGGTTCGGCAAGCTTGAGACGCCCGATCATATTTGGGAACTGGTGAAATATGTACGGGCTCTGCCGAGCGATTCGCGAAAAGGTGATCCAGCGAATTAGCACAAGTGGCGCACTAACTCTGAAACTTTGCTTTACCGTTGTTTGTTATGCGGGGCTCAAGCATTTCGACAGACTAATTGGTCGGCTCCGCTGTCTATCCCCTGGTGTCATCCATTTGTCATAGCATCGTTATAACGTCACCAGAGAGATGCCTCGAACCAAAAACGATAGTCTTGCCCGTAAATTTAGCCAATGCTATATCGCAATATTCTGGCTGTGGCAATCGCATTGCAACAATGGATTGGCGTTACGTATGGAGATTCCTGTTGATCCCGACGTGAAACGACGAACCTAAAATTGGAGGACCTGCCATGCCCGAAAACAAAATTGACGAAATAGATATCTTAAACTTTGCCCTGAACCTAGAATACCTTGAGGCTGAATTTTACACGTACGCGACCACCGGCAAGTCCATTTCGAGCTTCGGTATTGGGGCCAAAGGTAGGGCAAATGGAGACAATCCACCAAACGGCAGCACCGCGACGGGAGGCGCCAAGGTCAGCTTTTCCAAAGAGGAGTCAATCCTTCACGATATTGCGACCCAAATCGGTGCTGATGAACGCGCCCATGAGGTGCTGCTTCGCGGCGCACTCGGCTCGTCGGCGGTTGCAATGCCCAACATCGACCTGAGTGCCTTGGTTTCGGCTTCGGGAACCAGAACGATTTCCTCCGGGCAGCACGCATTCTCGAAGACATGGGGGTGACCGCATACTCGGGCGCCGCCGGTATGCTCAAGACTCCCGACATCATTGCGGCAGCGGCCGGCCTCTTACGAAGCAGATTGCCTCGACACTGGGTACCACCGAAATCACAGTTACAGTGCAGCGTGGGCGAGTAATGCGCAAGATGCAAGCGAGTTCTCCCGCCGAGCTAGGACGAATGGCAGAAAGGCTCAAGCTTCCGATAGCCTGCTAGCCGTTACCGCCCAGGGTCCCTTCCGATGGGCGAGACCAGAAGCCCCGTTATACATACTCATCAGAGCGCTTATTACAACCAATAAGTGCGTTCTGCGGGCACCTGATCGATCCTGTACCAGCATGGCGAGAGAGAGGAAGGACAATATGGTTGCCGTTATTGAGGACGACGAATCGTATCGAGTCGCCGTACAACGTCTGCTGAAATCAGCAGGCTTTCCAGTGCAATCGTTTGCCTCCGCCGAGGATTTCTTGAGCTCTGGCCGGCAACACGAAACTGGATGTCTGATCACTGATATCCGCATGCCGGGGATGTCCGGACTAGATCTGCAGGCTAAGTTGAATGCTGATCGCTGCCCGATCCCGACCATTTTTATTACTGCTCACGGGGACGAAGAAATGCGTTTGCAGGCAATGCGAGGCGGTGCAGTGAAATTCATGGTTAAGCCTTTTGATGGCGCTATCCTACTTGAGAGCGTTCGAGTGGCCTTGGAAGGCTGAAAGCTGATTCAAGTCGGTTGCACCGGTTTTGGTAGGAGGCGATTGTGGGCGCGTTTGAAAGACGACGGTCCGACGAACGGGACGACAGAGACCGACGGTTTGATCATATTGTCGGCAACAGCCCCGCCTTTGAATCAGTTCTTGCGGAGGTGCAACGCGTAGGGCCAACAGATTCCACTGTGCTGGTTGTGGGAGAAACTGGAACGGGAAAGGAATTAATCGCCCACGCCCTTCACAATTTAAGCGCGCGCTGTGGACGCCCCTTCGTGAAGCTTAACTGCGCTGCTATCCCTTTCGATCTCTTGGAAAGTGAGTTGTTTGGGCACGAGAAGGGTGCCTTTACGGGGGCCGTGGCGCAAAAGATTGGCCGCTTCGAAATGGCTGATACCGGCACTCTCTTCCTGGACGAAATTGGAGACTTGCCACTGGCCCTGCAGCCCAAGCTTTTGCGTGTTTTGCAGGAACAAGAGTTCGAGCGCCTCGGGAGCGGACGTACCCATCAAGTCAACGTGCGTCTAGTCGCTGCTACGCATCGCGATCTGGCCGAAATGGCTGCGCGTAACGAATTCCGCAGTGATCTTTATTATCGGCTGAACGTGTATCCCGTCCTGGTCCCGCCCCTGCGAGAGCGCCGGGAGGATATACGCCAGTTGGTCATGCATTTCGTCGAGGTATTTGGGCGGCGCATGGGCAAGCGAATTGACCCCATCTCGCAGACAACCATGGATGCGTTGATCGCATATCCTTGGCCAGGCAACGTACGGGAACTGCAAAACCTCATTGAACGTGCCGTAATCCGATCGGACGATGGAGTACTGCCCAATCCGCTGCCTTCATCACAGACCAATACAATCCCCACGGTTGCCGAGCCGGGCACACTGCGTGAACACGAAGCGGCACTGATCTTGCAGACATTGCAGGATGCCGGAGGGATGATTGGGGGACCCCGAGGAGCGGCTGCCCGCCTGGGTCTCAAGCGTACAACATTGGTCTCCAAGATGAAGAGACTCGGGATCTACCGACCGCGATCTCAACGACCCGTCGATGATGTCAACCAGGGACCGGAACTGGCGTTATGAGCCAGTGCGGTGCTCTGCCCGGTGCGCTTGGGACAAGCTCGGGCAGAAGATAGCTGTTCTCGCCTTAATCACCTTGTGAAACCAACTTGTGCCATACGCAACGTACGTGCCGCGGGAAGGTCGATATAGCGACGCGTCGATATTTCGACTTGTCTAATCCTATTATCCGAAGTCTTTGGATGATCCATCCAAGACGACCTTGGCTTTATTCGGTTGCTTTTAATAGGCTGTGCCGCAGATGCGAACAGCATTCCCGATGGCCTCAACTTGGAATATCAGTTGCACTCATCATGAGTAGTTTCGCGTTGCGTTCGCAATATCCGCACGCTCGTAGGCCGGGCAGAAAGTCTTCTCCGAGACGGTGTCCGATGGTCTCGACCTTGAGGCCCTCGTGGAGGGCCACGATGAAGCCATATAGGTTGCTCGTGTGGCGATCGGTTTGGGTCTGTGCGCTGTACCTGCTGTTCGTCCTTGCCAAGGCGTACAGTCTCGATCCAACCCGTCGTATTTCGCAATATGGTCACACTCTCTGGCGCACGCAGGATGGCCTCGTCGACGCAACGAGCTCGATAACCCAGACAACCGATGGCTATGTCTGGATCTCGACCCCAAATGGACTGGCGCGCTTCGATGGCGTGAACTTTGTCCCTTGGACGGCTCCCCGAGACATTCCATTTCTCCTGCGACACTTCACAGCATTGCTGGGTGCCAGCGACGGAAGCCTATGGATTGGTACCTCGCGCGGTCTTGGCCGCTTGAAAGACGGACACTTTCGCAGCTACTCAAAGCCGGGAGATAGATGGGGTATCTACTCCATCATCGAAGATCATGCAAAGCACATCTGGGTCACGCGTTACCGTCTGCACCCTGGTGAAGGAGCAATCTGCGAGGCGCAGGATCGTGGACTTCATTGCTACAGCCAGGCCGATGGCGTTCCCCTCCAATACGCTAATGGGCTGGCGGAAGACAGTGAGGGGAACTTCTGGATTGGATCCCGGCATCTCTGCCGATGGAGACCGGGCTCGGCCTGCGCAATGTACTTCAACAAGCCGGGCTTCGATGACACCGAAGTCGTGGCATCAGGACCCTCGCAGGCGGTCTGGGCAGTGGCGAACGTGCCCGGCCGGGAGGGCGGATTGCACCGTTTTTACGCTGGCAAGTGGAGCCCCTACTCGGTTCCCGGCTTTGATGGTTCAGCTGTCGGAGTCCAGGCGGTTCTGGCCGATCGCGATGGGTCCCTGTGGTTAGGAACGAAGAAACTAGGGCTCTACCGCATACACAATGGTGTCGTTGACCACTGCGGCCCAGCAGACGGTTTGTCCGGGCATCAAGTCGCAGACCTCTACGAGGATCACGAGGGAAATCTCTGGGTGACCACCGAGGGCGGAATGGACATGTTCCGTAACACTCCTATCATCGGTTATTCCGTCAGAGAAGGCCTCTCCTCTTCTTACCCAAGTGCGATCCTCGCACCGCGGGATGGCTCGATTTGGATCGGGGGCGAAAACGGGATTGACGTGCTCCGTGATGGTCGGAAGCAGTATCTGCCCGGCTCGCCCAACCAACTACAGCAGGCGACCTACAGCCTCTTCGAAGATCACACCGGTACGATTTGGTTCTCGCTCGGCAATGATTTGGCGTACTGGGATCACGACGGCTTTCACATTTTGAAGCGGCACAATGACTCCTACGGACGATTCGTAACCGGCATTACAGAAGATACTCAGCACAATCTTTGGGCTATCTCTGAGACCTATTTATTTCGGATCGATCGTCGGCAAGTCCAGCAACGCATCCCGCTTCCTAAGAACTTTGTTCCGCGTGGTCTTCTGGCTCCCGATCTTGAGTGCGGCGTCTGGATTTCCGATAACACAAACCATATTTTTCGTTATTGGAACAGGCAGTTCCAGACGATGGCGCTGAAGAACTTCGCTGCCGCAGGTGCCATCCAAGCCATGATCGCGGACGCTGATGATCCGCTCTTAGTCGCCACGCTTGGTGGGCTGGTCCGCTGGGATGGCCATCGCCGGAGTGTTTTCGATACCCACAATGGGCTGCCCTGCACGCAACTCGTTTCGCTCGTAAAGGACAAATCCGGCTCGCTCTGGCTGGGCGCGCAATGCGGCCTTCTCAAGATTGATCGGTCTGACTTGGCGAAATGGCGTCATGATGCGGAGGCCAAGGTTGGGACCAAGGTTCTTGACCGATTCGATGGGGCATATCCGAACGTGAAGTTCACTGTCGAACCGGTAGCTACCGAAGCGCCCGACGGAAGAATCTGGTTCGCAAATGGGTTTGAGGTGCAAACCTTCGATCCCGATCATCTCTTTCAGAACCCCGTTGTGCCTCCCGTTCACATTGCGGCAGTGATTGCGGATGACAAAGCATACGAATCCTCGTCTTCGTTACACCTTCCCGCGCGTACGCGTAATCTGGAGATCGATTACACGGCCCTCAGCCTTTCCGTTCCCCAAAAGGTGAAGTTCCGCTACAAGCTGGACGGTCGCGATTCCAGTTGGCAGAACGCCGGTACGCGTCGTCAAGCGTTCTACACCGATCTGAAACCAGGCAACTACACATTCCATGTAATCGCAAGCAACAACGATGGCTTGTGGAACGAAGCCGGCGCAGCGTTGACTCTTGCTGTTGCACCGGCACTCGATCAGACGGCGTG
>Ga0306921_10009901_pt1 | contig 10126 bp, 12 predicted proteins | sample sta12Cox44000080_FD_203760 | JGI IMG/M metagenome (GOLD analysis project Ga0306921, IMG submission 203760) | Lab enrichment of tropical soil microbial communities from Luquillo Experimental Forest, Puerto Rico - statoxic.12C.oxic.44.000.080 (v2)... | ecosystem: Environmental > Terrestrial >...
CCACACCCCATTGCAGCGCTTCCTGCGCAGAGAACGGAGCGCCGGAGAGGATGATGTCGAGCGCCTTTTCGACGCCAGTCAGGCGCGGCAAGCGTTGCGTGCCGCCGGCGCCGGGAATGAGCCCGAGTTTGATCTCAGGCAAACCGAATTTCGCCGACGGGACCGCAACCCGGTAATGGCACGGCGCAGATCACGACGATGGCTTTGACCTCGGGGTCCGCTGCGGCCTTGGCAACACCGTCGCGAAGCCCGTTGCGCCGGGGCCGATATCGCCGAATTTGGCAAGCCGCCGAAGGGCGCCACCTTGCCCGAACTACAGGGCGTCCTGGAGGGCGGCCCAAAAGCGATCATCGCCGCCATCCACGGCACGGCGCTGGGCGGCGGTTTCGAAATGGCGCTGATGTACCGGCGGCGAATTAATCGTGACCACGGCGATCTCACCTGCGCGGGACAGATCGGTCACGGAGTTCACGGCGGTCATTGCAAATCCTCTTCGCTTGCCGAGCTGCCGCAGCGTGAATAGGCTCTGCCGTTGACAAGCTCCGCCACGTGCCGCCGCGGACCCCATGATTTCCTTTGCAATTCGACATTTCTCGTGAGACCCTCTGACTTGTGTCGTCACGGGCCGACGTGGGCCGTCATCCAGCGGGGTCCGCTATGGGTCCGCGGACCCGGGCTAAGGCGGGGGCATCAATGAAGCTGACAGAGCGAAAAATCGAAAAGCTGTCGACCGAACACGGCCGCAAAGACAGGCTCGTTTTCGACGACGCACAGCGCGGACTCGCGGTGCGCGTACCGGCGAGCGGCGGCCAGACCTACCTCTGCCAATACACATTGCACGGTCATAAATGGCGCTTGCCTCTCGGAGCGTGTTCGGCGGTTTCGCTCTCCAAGGCGCGCGAAGCCGCTGCAGCCGTCATGGGCGACGTCGCGAAGGGCCGTAACCCCGTAGCCGAGCGCAAGGAAGCGGCAGCAGCCGAGCGCGTGAGGCGAGCGCGCAATTGGCTCACGTTGAGAGTCCTGATCGACGACTGGAGCCGGCTTCACCTTACCGGACGGCGGCCGCGTTATGCTGCGGAGGCGGTGCGCGCGTTGCACTACGCATTCGCTGATCACTAGACGATGCAGCTGAGGATTTGGACCGGGCAGCCGTTGTTCGCGCCCTTGATGCCGTTACGCGGCGTCGTAAGCGCAAGAGTGGCGACGGCGCGGATAAGCGTAGAGGCGCCGCGATGACCGGCCGCACCGCCGCCTATGGGCGAGCTGCCTTCGCCTGGGCCGTGAAGCGCGGCTCGGTGCGTGGCAATCCGTTTGCCGATTTGCCGGTCAGCAAGAGTGTTAGCAAGCGCGAGCGCGTCCTAAGTGATGCTGAGATTGCGGAGATTTGGCGAGCTGCCGGCGAGGTTACATCGCCTTACGGGACCATTATTCGCTTGCTGATATTGACCGGCCAACGCCGCGGCGAAGTCGCGGGCATGACGTGGGGTGAGATTTCAGAGGATTTGACGACTTGGACGCTGCCGGGCGAGCGCACGAAAAACGGAGTCGTACACACTGTGCCGCTGAGCACACCAGTGTGCGATCTTCTGAGAGTGCTGCTCCCGAATGAAGCCAAAGAGGCGAAGCGTGTACTCAATGATCGGCGTGCCAGCGGTGCACTCGTTCTTCCTGGCGCGGCAGGAACGCCCTTTGCTGGATGGTCCAAAGCCAAGCGCGCACTCGATAAGGCAATCAGAGATGCTCGCGCCAAAGCGGCCACCGCAGCTGGTTCGAGCCCGTCGCAACTCGCTCCTTGGAGCGTGCACGATCTGCGCCGCACCGTCGCCACTGGTCTGCAACGTCTAGGCGTCCGGCTTGAAGTAACCGAAGCGGTTTTGAACCACATCAGCGGCAGCCGCGGCGGTATTGCGGGAGTGTATCAGCGGCACGATTGGGCAACCGAAAAGCGCGCTGCACTTGATGCTTGGGCTGCCCACGTAATTGCAGCAACTGAAGAGCGATTCACCAGCCCGAATGTGCTGAAATTAGCTCGCGCCCGCTGATCCGCTCCGATGGCGGTCCTGGACGTACCGGCGCTTCGTTATGCTCTCGAAAAGAGTGGCGTTAGGGCAGAGTTAATCCCGCAAACAATCACTCAGCTGACGCTTCCGCCGATTTCACTGCGCGTCTCAGCTTCCGATTATCCCGAAATAGAGTCCGCCATCAAAAGCCGTGTCAAATTTGATCGCAATCTGGCCGCGCGCATGTTTCGCCTCAATGCGGGCAGGCCCGATCCAGAAGTCACGTGGACAAAGCTTACACCCCTGGAGCGCAAACGCGCGAAACGACTTTGGCATTGGGCAGTCTATGGACCGGATAGCCTCACTACAGGCATGCAGAGTCGCCCGCCGAAAATTGATTCCTCGCTTGTGCTCTATTGTATGCGCGTAATTTGCGAAGCTAGCGGGCAAAGTCGGTTCAAGTTCAGACGCCCGGAGGGCGGCGGCCCTCCAGGCGGTCCTATGTGGCGCGCACTTGCCGAAGTTTTGCCGGAGTTCAAGAGGGACTCCATTGCTGAAATCGTTACAACAAGTCGAAAGAAGAAATTCGCAAAACTGTGCCAATCTCTCGGTTTAGGCCGGGCGTCGCGCGATATCTCTCTAAATCCTGCGACATTCCGAGTTGCGATAGCACTCGCACGTCGATCACGGCCGCGAAAGCGACAGTAGTCACGTCCCATATTTTTTCCAATTCCTTGTCGTGGGGCACTCCGTGGCGCGGAATCTCCTGCCATGCCGCGCAAGCGGTAACGCAAGCGGAGAGCACAAATGTCCGAAGCGATACAAAACGATGAATTCCTGACAAAGCGGGAATTGGCCCGACTATGCCGCTGTTCCGAGCGCACGATTGATCGGCTGCTCGAAGGAGGTAACGCGCCGCCGGTCACGCGCTTATCGACCCGACGAATCATTTTCGCCGCCGCGGACGCGCGGAAATGGCTCTCAGACAGGACCCTTGGGCTAGGCCGCCAACCGCCTCAAAGCGCTATCGCTGCAACCCCCTCAAAACCGATCCAGCTGCAAAAACAGAAAAGCCCAAAGCATAAAGGCGCGCGCGAGCCTGTGAAATGAATAGAGACCCCCGCCGCGATGGCGTCACGGCAGGGGCGAAGACGGATCAAATCACGTCTAAACCTACTACCGGATCGCCCAGGTCGTTTCAACGACTCGCTCGCGCCATCGCCCAGGTTAGCGAGACTACCGATCCACTTGCCGCCGCACTCGCCTATGCGCGAGCTGAATGGCCAGTCTTTCCTTGTTCGCCGGAAGACAAAAAACCACTAACTCGTTTCGGTTTCAAAGATGCGACAACAGAGGCCAAACAACTGTGCAGATGGTCGGAGAAATGGCCGCATGCCATGATTGGCTTACGCACGGGGCCGGAAGCTGGCGTGTTTGTTCTCGATGTTGATCGCAATGCACCGGGTGGCTTCGACGGTTTTGCTGCGCTCTCCGTGCTCGAAAACCAATATGGTAACTTACCTGAAACCCTGCGCAGCGTCACGCCGCGCACAGGCTCGCATTACTACTTTTTCTGGCGTGACGGAATCAAAAACTCCGCTGGCAGGCTGGGCGCCAGCCTCGATGTGCGCGGCGATGGCGGCTACGTGATTCTGCCACCGAGCCGCCGTGCGGATGGCAAGGGCTATGAGTGGGCCGAGACATCCTCGCCCGTGCCAATTGAGGCGCCGCAATGGCTTCTCGATCTTCTGCTCGCGCCAAAAAAGCCGCACCGGCACTGCAAGCAGACCATCGGCAGGACTGCAATGCCGCCGCATACGCACGTACGGCGCTTGAGAGCGAATGTGACAGTGTCGCCACGGCTAAGCCAGGACAAAGAAACGAAACGCTGAACTGCGCTTCGTTCAACTTGGGACAGCTCGTAGCGGCTGGCGTGCTAGCCGAAGGTGAGGTACGCGACCGCCTGTACAGTGCCGCCGTTGCCTGCGGGCTTGTTAGAGACGAGGGTGCCGATAGGGTACACCCCACAATCGAGAGCGGCCTCACTGCTGGACTCAAACAGCCACGTGCGATCTCACAACGCAAACCCGACATCGCGGCCAGCAACGGCCACCCCGTCAAAAAAGAAGTGGAGCAAACAAAAGCCGACCGGGGACTACACTTTGCCCTGTATCGTGATATCGAGCGCGCGCCGCAAAAAATTTGGCTTGTGGAGAATTTCCTGGGCACCGAGGAGTTGTCGTGCGACTTCGGTGCGCCGGGCTCCGGCAAATCGGTTCTTGCAGGCGATCGCGCTATGCACATTGCCGTCGGGCGGCCCTGGTTCGGCCGCCGCGTGACGCAAGGCGCGGTATTATATATGGCAGCCGAACGCGCTGCCCTCGTTAAGCGGCGGATTGGAGCTTGGCGCCTTCATCACGGCATCGACGATATCCCCCTCGCCATAGCTTCCGGTGCCATTGACCTGCGCACCACCGCGGATGCTCGAAAAATCGTCGACCTCATGCATCGCCTCGAAGATGAAACCGGACAAAAGGGCGTTGAGATTGAAATAGATACAGTGTCGCGCGTACTGGCCGGGGGCGATGAAAATTCCAGCAAAGACATCGGCGCCTTGATCGGAACCCTCACCTACATTCAAGAAGCAACAAACGCTCACATCGGGCTTGTGCACCACGTCCCGCACGATCAACAGCGTATGCGAGGTCATGGCGCCTTGCTGGCCGCTTGCGACACGACCTTGCACGTCGAAAACGCCGGTGCTTTCCGCACTGCGCGAATTGACAAGACAAACGACGGCGCTGAAGACGAAATGCTGGCGTTCACTTTTATCAGCGTCGAGCTATACCGCGATCCCGACTCCGGCCAGATCACAACGGCACCCGTCGTACAACCCGTCGACGGCGCGACGCCAAAGACGCGCACCAAAGAGAAACTGACGAAGGCCGCTCAGATCGCCTTGCGTGCGCTCCATGAAGTCATCATTGACCAAGGCGAAACACCGCCGCCGTCGAGCCACATTCCCACCGGCAAGCATGTCGTGTCGCTCGAAACTTGGCGCCAATATTCCTATCGAGCCGGTGTTTCCACGTCCGATGATGCCAGTGCCAAGCGCAAAGCGTTTCAACGCGCCTCGGAACATCTAATTGCCGCCGCTCGTGTCGGCTTCTATGACGAGAAGGTGTGGCTACCGTGAGAAGACCAGGACGAGAGGGACATGCCGGGACATTGTCCCTCCGTGTCCCGCGGGACAGCCGGGACACACCCCTATAGGGGTGTCCCGTGTCCCGGCACGGACAATGGGTCGGAGCTGTATATCAAGCGTCCCCCTGCGTGCCACGCACGCGCAGGGCTTGATGCCTTGCGTGCGTGGCCTTGCTATGGGGTCGCCAGTGATGCGCGTCCGGTGAGCTCGCCCAAGGCGTTGCGGGCATGGGTTTCCTAACGCGGCGCATAATCCAGTTTCAGCCGCCAGGCATGCAGCGGCGGCGGCCACAGGTAGAGGATCACTCCGAAGTAGAAGTACCTCGCCGGAAGGCCGTGCAGCACCGCCGGCGGCTCAATTGGCTCGCCCTTCTCATCGAACGGCACCTGCTTGGTAAATTCAGACAACTCGATTTGGCGGAGCGGGAACAGGCGGTGGCGCAGACCCTCGATGGCGCAGCCCACGACCTTGTAGCCCGGCCGCGAAGCGTTGATGCGCCATTCGCCGCGGACGAGGTCGAAATACTTTGTCAGTGCGCCTTCACTCATCATCGCCTTCAAGATATTTGGTGATGTTGCCCTGCCTTTTCCGTCGAACTCAAGCGGTCAACACGACGTCGATCAAATTTCACTGCCCCTGATGTTCGACTTCCAAATCAAACCCAAAGGTGAGCAGGTGTTATGCCGTCAAGCAGTCCTCGGGGTCGAAAAACGCAGCGCGCTGCGAGTAACCCCACGACATGGGCCTCTCCAATTGCTTGACGTAGGTTGTTTTTCTAAGGCCAATATCGACACAAATTGACAGAAGTACCTGTAAAGTCCGCCTTATTGCATTAGAACGCGGTCCTTGAAGCCCGCGCTGATAGCCCAGCAGGTACGCGCAACGGCAAGCCGCTAACGCGCAACTGTTCGCGGCAGGGACTGGTGGCGAGCGTCTATGAGCAGCTGTACGACAGTAACACGTACTTGATAGACCACAGATGTGTTTGGTCAGAATCTGGCGAGACGCTGCAATTCAATGAAATCACCACCAAAAAGTAGCAAGAGAGCATGTCAATCACATTGCCCACCGACCCCAAAAAGATAGCCCTTATCGTTATCGATATGTGGGACAAACACTGGTGTAACGGAGCAATGGACCGAACTAAAGTCCTAGCGCCGAAAGTAAACGACCTGGTCAACTCGGCACGGGATTGCGGGGTCCTGATCATACACGCTCCGTCGGGTTGTATGGATTTTTACGAGGACTCTCCTGCGCGCAAGAGGTTCCTTCAAGAAGCGCCGCCCCAACTTCCTGAAAATCAAAGCATACCGTTGAAGGTGATCCTCAGGTTTCCGAAGGAGAATGGAAAGCCAAAACTACCTATCGATGATTCTGACGGTGGCTGCGACACTGGGCAGGCGTACCGCGGATCGCAAGACGACGTGTGGCATAGACAACACGACAAGATTCAAATTGTTCAGGAAGCCGACTTTATTTGCGACGACGGCGAAGGGCAGAGAGTCTTCCGCCTTTTAGCGAAAAGAGGAATCACGACGCTGCTGTACGCGGGTGTACACGTCAACATGTGCGTACTCCATACCCGTATGACCAGTATGATTTGGATGAGGCAGTGGGGAATGAATTGCGTCCTAATCCGCGACCTTACGGACTCGATGTACAACCCCAAAAGACCTCCATTTGTTTCACAAGAGGAAGGCACCGAAAAGGTCATCAAGTTTATAGAGCAATACGGGTTCGCCACAACGATTCTGTCGGGCGAACTGAAGAGCGCCCTGGAGCATAAATTCAATTAGAAGCCAACGAAGCGACCCAGACGAAGAAAGCTTATCAAAGAAAGACGCAGCGACATTGGGCGTAGCCAGCTTATAGTCCAATCTCGCTGCCCTCAAAATTTCCCAGGCTAAACGCAAGATCTAGTTGGCCTGGCAAGCGACAATGGACGCTTCACTCCTTTGTTTCGTCGCCGTCAGCTTCCGCCGGCGGCGGCGGCTGGTTGCCGCGCGACGCTTCGACGACAGCTACCCTTCGCACCCACGCTATTCAGTTCCCTAAAACTTTGAGAACCCTTTTCACGCGACGACTGACTCCTAGCAAGCCAACTTGGGTCAGCCATTTTTTAGCCTTCTCGCGCATCGGATGCAGCGCTAGGTATTCCTGCTGATGCCGCCAGTGCGGAATTTCAGTTTTCTCAAGCCCGAATTCGGTAAGCTTATGCGTGGCGTCGATCAGCCCGAATAGTCGCAATTCGTCGCCGAGTAGTTTTATGTTTGCCTCAGCCTCGGGTCCGAAATCTGTCCCCTTCAAAATCCGCTGATTCGCGCCCGACCCAAAGATGGCCGGGTCCCATGTCGGAACGTGTGCATAATCGTGATTCTGGTGAACGGCCGTGACAACGGTGGTCGCATCGATGAGCGGATAGCCGAGCTGTCGGCATCGGAAGAGGATATAATTGTCCCATCGGAGCCGACCTACAGCGAAAGGCGGCAACCTGGTCAGTTTGCTGTCGCGCGGGAAGACGAAATAATCGATCCATTTGTCGGGATAGAGCTCGCCGCGATCATGGGCGAACGCCACAAGCTTTTTGGGCCATTGTGGATCGGAAAAGTCCCATGGCTCCGTGACATCGACATTCCATCGGCGGCCGGCCATCAAAAACTTCCGCTTGCCGATTGACGTCGCGGCGCGGAGCAGCTCGTTGGTAACCATGATGTCGCCGTTCACGTAACAGAGTAACGGATTTCGAGCCATCCGAGCAGCCATCGAGAAGGCGGAATTCAAAAGGGGGGTTCCATATTCGTTTCGCTTAATGTCCGGCGCATGTTCGGCGCCTGCCTCGCGAGCGGCTTCGGCAACTCCCTCGTCGTTACCGTGTAGGATTACCTGGACCCCCTCACCCAGCCGCAGCCAACTGCCAAGCGCGTTGCGCTGGATAACCCCGATGTGGCCGACGAAGGGCTTTGGAATGGAAAATACGGTCAGCACAGCAAAGCTCCGTTAGGTAATTTCATCACTCGGCGACGACCTGTCGGCGGGGCGCCGGTTTTTGCATCTGATTCAACGAACTGAAACGAACTGTGATTTGGTCGAAGATCCAACGATAAGTCTTCTCAATACCATCCTCAAGCCGGATCGATGGTTCCCAATTCAAGTACTTACGAATCAACGTGTTGTCCGAATTCCGACCACGTACACCCTTTGGAGCGTCCAGATTGTAATGGCGTCGCAATTTTACGCCAGCAACGCGCTCTACAATGTCGACGAGTTGATTGATGGTGACAAGTTCCGACGAACCAAGATTAACCGGTTCGACAATATCGCTGTCCATGATCTCCAAAGTACCCTTTAGGCAATCGTCGATGTACGTGAAACTCCTAGTCTGTTCGCCGTCACCCCAGATTTCGATTTCGTGACGGCCCGTTAGTTTCGCTTCGATCACTTTTCGGCAGATCGCGGCAGGCGCTTTTTCGCGGCCGCCGACATAGGTACCGAACGGACCGTAGACATTATGATAGCGGGCAACCCGTGTTGCGAGCCCATAATCCTCGCGAAAATGGCGGCACATCCGCTCTGAAAACAGCTTCTCCCAACCATATCCGTCTTCCGGCATCGCCGGATATGCGTCTTCTTCGCGCAATGCAGTAACCTGTGCCGATACCTGCTTCTCGGCAGCGTAAACACACGCGGTTGAAGAAAAAAAATACCTGCGGACTGCAGCCTCACGTGCGGCTATCAGCATGTGCGTGTTAATGAGAACCGACAACATGCAGTCAGCCTTCTGGTTCTCGATAAAGCCCATGCCGCCCATGTCCGCGGCAAGATTGAAAACATAGGAAGCGTTACGACAGGCTGATCGGCAGTCCGTTATCTCGCGCAGGTCACCGATCACATTTTCAACTTCAGGAAAGCGCTGAAACCATTCATCCAACGGTTTGATATCGACCGCGCGGATGCGCCGGCAGCCTTGCTGCCGCAAGTGTCGCACGAGTTCGCCGCCGATAAAACCGCCACCGCCGGCAACAACTACGAGTTCGTCGAACTTCATTTTGTTGGAGACGATCAAGCGAACCTTTTCGACCTATGCCGTAGTGATCGCTACTGATGCTTCGGACCCGTGCGTCCTGTATTTGCCAAGATAGATAAGGTCCACGACATCGGCGAAATTCGAGGGCGGCAGTACTCGCCAGCAGTCAATAACAAACATTAGGCCATTCGGGCGCCGCAATGCCTCCCGTGGAATATCTTTAAAAGCCGGCCACGGCGTCGCGATGATTAGCAGATCAGCCATTTCCGCGCAGGTTTTCGCTTGGGCCATAATTTCAACTTTGTCGGTCAGGACCGACTTGCCAGCGTCGCCCGCCTGCGGATCGTATGCGAGAACCCGATAGCCAGCGGCGGCAAGCTGTGAAGCGATCGCGAGCCCTTGGCTTTCCTCAACGACGGTAGTGGCGGGTTTATACGACAAGCCCAATACCCCTACGGTTCCGCCTGGCAACAAGCTCCGTACGAGGCGGATCACACGTGCCGGTTGCCGCTTGTTTATCGCATCAGTCGCCTCGGCAATGTCGGCGTGAGCACCTACCGCGCGCGCCATGGAGGCGAAAGCCGCATTGTCACGAGGAAAACAAGGACCGCCATAACCAAGTGCAGGCGATAGATATTTTCCCCCAATACGGGCATCGCAGCCAACCGCTTTCAAGACCGTGCTCGCATCGGCACCAGGCAACCGATCACAAATATCAGAGACCATGTTTGCGAAAGAAATTTTTGCTGTGACGAATGTATTGACCGACACCTTGGTGATTTCTGCATTCACGAAATTCATGCGCTGGATATGGGGACGGTTGTCGCAGATCCGCTCGTAAATGGAGGTCAATAAATCGCCGGCACGAGCGTCGGATTCGCCAATAAGAATGAAATC
>Ga0306921_10009903_pt1 | contig 10125 bp, 10 predicted proteins | sample sta12Cox44000080_FD_203760 | JGI IMG/M metagenome (GOLD analysis project Ga0306921, IMG submission 203760) | Lab enrichment of tropical soil microbial communities from Luquillo Experimental Forest, Puerto Rico - statoxic.12C.oxic.44.000.080 (v2)... | ecosystem: Environmental > Terrestrial >...
TCTGCACCTGGATGAGCGATTCCTGCTGAGCTTGCAACTGCACCCGTGCGCGCAGCGTGTCGATGTTGGGAGCCAAGCCCGCCTCTTCCTGATCCTTGGCCAGATTGTAAAGGGCCTGTGCAGTTTCCAGCTGGGCCTGCGCCGCGTGCAGCCGTGACTCGTGCGCGATCACCAGCAGGTAATTGGCACCGACAGCGACCACCACGGTATCGCGGGCGTCGCGATAGTTGAACTGGGCCGCCTTGACCGTCTCGCCGCTGGCCCGGTACTTGTCGATCGAGGACAAGTCCAGTGCGTCCCAGGAACCGGTGGCCTGAGTCGCCGTAAGACCAAAGGGCCCCACCGAGGTAGGGACCCCGACGAACTTAAATCCGAACGCCTTCAGGTTCAAGCGCTGCAACTCTTCGGCAAATGAACCATTGATGTTGGGCAGGATCTGGGCCAATGCTTGCAGCCGAGCCGCCCGGGCCTCGGCTGTGGTCTGATTGCTGAGAAACAGTCCAAGGTTGTACTTGAGGCCGCGGTCGAGTGCGTCCTCAAAGGTAAGGTCAATGGTCTCGGCGGAGGCCTTGCCTTGGGGAATCGATCCCAAATAGGGATCGGTGCTGCGATTGATGACGGATTCTGCGCTCGGCAAGGGTGCGAGGGTAGAAGGAGCGGTCACCTGGGCCGCTGCCGCCCCGCCTCCCGTAAGAACCAGCGCGGCGAATGCGATTGTCTTTTGCCGTGCCAGCAATGCATGAATCAAAAAGTTGCGTCTCATGCGTTCCTTACGATATCTAATACATGCATGCATGTATTCGATATTAACATGTGCGTTAAATGTGACTGGCCGCAAATCGTCGCAAAAAACGCCGACTTGCAGCCACGGCAACCCCAGGGCTGCACTGCGGGATGAGATGACGAAGGCCAGCACCAGGTCGCGGCACCAGGAGCGCAGCGGGATTACCCGGGCCCGCCTGATTCAGTCGGCCGAGAAGATTTTTGCGCGTGATGGCTTCGAGGCTGCGAAGCTGGAGGAAATTGCCGCCGCCGCCGGGTACACCAGGGGGGCTTTTTACGCCAATTTCGAGAGCAAGGAAGCTCTCTTTTTTGCCTTGCTGGAGACAGAGATTTCCGCGCGCATGGCCCGACTGGAGCGCAGGATGGACGAGGTCGGCGAGCCGGCAGCCAAGCTCCGGGTGGTACGCGAATTTTTCCTTTCCCAGGCCCTCGACCGCCGCTGGTCGCTGTTGGCACTGGAGTTTAAATTGTTCGCCGTGCGGCATCCCGGGATCAAGCGCCGCCTCGCGGGCATGCACCGGCGGTTCATCGAGCCCCGCGTTGGATTTCTGGACCATGCCATGAAAAGTCTCGGCCGGGAACTCCCGCTCTCGACATACGCGATTGGCGTCTCCCTGGCCACGCTGGGCAACTCTTTGACCCTCGAACATACGCTGGCCCCCGGCCTGATCTCCGAAAACGACGTCCGGCACATCATGTCGAACGTCTTCGATAGCCTTACATCGCATCCCAATTCTCACCCTGTCGCCAAAAGAAGGCGATAAGCGCCAGCCTCCCAGGGTAAGACCCATGCCGCGCCACAAGCCATTCTCGGGCCGGGATCCCCTGGTCCGCAGCCAGCCTAGCGATTTCGCGACCTGGCGTGCTCGCTGGTGGAAGGACGGGCCATCAGATCGCGGATCGCCTCGTGCGGCGACTTGCCCTCCCGCAGGATGGCGTGCATCTGCTCGGTAATCGGCATCTCCACCCCAGCTCTTTTCGCCAGACCGACCGCAGCACTGGTGGTGAGCACGCCTTCGGCCACCATCCCGTGCATCCCGGCGATGATCTCATTCAGTTTTCGGCCGCGACCCAGCTCGACCCCGACGGTGCGATTGCGCGAGAGGCCTCCCGTGCAGGTGAGCACGAGATCACCGAGCCCGGCCAGTCCGGCCATGGTCTGCGCCCGGCCGCCACACGCAACCGTCAGACGGGTGATCTCAGCCAAGCCACGCGTGATAAGCGCCGCCACGCTGTTGTGTCCCAGGTTGAGCCCGTCACAAACTCCGGCTGCGATGGCCACGATGTTCTTCAACGATCCTCCCAGCTCCACGCCTACGACATCGTCGTTGGTGTAAACGCGGAAACGTGGATCACTGAACTCTTTCTGCACCCGCCTGCCCAGCTCCCTGTCTTTCGACGCAACCGTCAAGGCGGTGGGCTGGCCCAGTGCTACTTCTTTTGCGAACGAGGGACCGCTTAGTGCACCGATGCGCGGCCGGAAGCGTCGCGAAGAATTCCGTATGACATCGGTAATCACCTCCGACATTCGCTGGAAGGTGTCAATTTCGATGCCCTTGGTGGCGCTGACGAACAGCATCTCGCTGTGCAAGTGCGGAGACATTGCAATAAATAAGCGGCGGGTGTGATGTGACGGCATCGTGCTCACGACGATGTCGGCACCCTGCAACATATCCTCGAGGCGATTCGTCGCCACCACGATTTCGGGGATCGGACATCCTTCCAAAAAAAGATGGTTTACGTGGCGGATGTTCACGCTGTCGCAAACTTCCAGCTCGTGGGCCCAGAGGCGCACCTGGTGTCCGCCTCGACGGCCAAGCACGATGGCGATGGCGGTGCCCCACGCACCTGCGCCGACGACGGCGATCCGGCTCATCCGCCACCTGTCTTTCCACCGCCTAAGCGGTTTTCATTCCCCGCGACTAGGCGTCGAATGTTGTCCCGGTGACGGAGGATGATGAGCAGGGAGGAGGCGGTGATGAGCAATGCCACCGCAGCGCTCCTGGTTTGTGGCTTCAGCCACCATGCCGCAGGGGGAAAGATGGCGGCAGCAAGCATGCTTCCCAGTGACACGTAGCGCGTCAGGGCCACGACGATAACAAAGACTGCCAGCGATACCAAAACGGCCAAGGGCGCGATTCCCAGAAAGGCGCCAACCGAGGTCGCCACACCCTTGCCGCCTTTGAAGCGCAACCACACGGGGAACATGTGTCCAATGATGGCAAACAGGGCTGCTAGGGCTGCCAACACGTAAACCGTGTGCGCACCCAATTGCGGCAAATGGTCGGGATGGTGCGCCGCCATATGGAACACATGGGCTACGGCTACCCAACCCTTGAGTGCATCGAGCACCAGGGTTGCGACCGCCAGTCCTTTCGAACCCGTGCGCGCAACGTTTGTGGCTCCGATGTTGCCGCTCCCGGCCTCCCGGACATCCAACCCGCGGAAGACCCGCACCAGCAAATAGCCAAACGGGATCGAGCCCAGCAGATAAGAGGTGAAGACGATGATGAGTATGCTGTGGTTCAAGGTTGTGTTTCGCTTCAGAAACAAAAGACTTCAGCGGCGCAGCTGAGAAGGTTGCCGAAAAGTCCAGGGAGGCAGAGGCCTTGCGAACCCTCCGCCGTCCCCATCAGACTGATTGAGGGGCGGTTTGTTCCACCCCCCAACCGGGAAACGAATTCTCGCTCCGACACTTCAGTCTGCGGGTGACAGACGACAACAACACCACGTCACTGCTGAAGCTGCGATGCTTCACACCCTAGTCTCGAGGCACACCCGAAGGCATGCTTCACCTTGCCCAATCAGTTACTTTGAAATTCTGTTAGTGCAGCGGATACAGCGCACGTTTCTCGTAGCGGGCACCCGCGGGCGACAAGTGGCTTTCGTACAAACAGAACTCAGTCGCCATCATTGTACCGAAGTCAGGGTGCGGCATCGTCGCCAGTTGGTCCCGCACCCGTTGCAAGCCGGGTGCGGAGCGCTCGCCGGAAACGGGCCGCGAACGCCCGCTGCCGGAGCGGGCGAGAGTAAGGTGCGGGGCATAGGGTCCGGCGTCGCGCTGGAATCCCAAGGGCTGCAGAGCAGAGGCGACTTCTCCCGCGAGTATTTGCAGCTGCTCGTCGCTTTGGATTCCAACCCAGAAAACCCGCGGCGCCTGGGGATTGGGGAAAAAACCTGTGCTGCGAAAGCTGATCTGCACCGGCCCGCTCTTCACATTATGAAGCGCACGGCGTATCGGCTCCAGCTTTTTCGTTTCTCCGAGAAACTGCAGGGTAACGTGAAATGTTTCCGGGCCAACCCAGCGCACCTCGGGTGCCAACGCCCGCATCTGGTTGCCAAACGCGGTAATTCGCTCACGAATCTCGGAAGCGATATCAAGTGCAACGAACAGCCGCATCGGCTCACATCACCATGCGGCGCACCAGATCGAGCGCCTGCTGGCTGGCATAACGGCGGATGCGTTCCCGGTCGCCGGGAAAGCGACGCTGCACGACCTCGTGCTTGGTCCCGTCGGCGACCGCGACATAGACCAGACCGACCGGCTTTTCCTCGGTCCCGCCTGTAGGGCCGGCGATGCCGGTAACCGCCAGCCCGATATCGGCATTGCAGATTTCGCGAATATTTTCCGCCAGCGCGATCGCAACCTCCTTGCTGACGGCGCCGTGGGCCTGTATCAGCAGCGGCGGCACATCAGCAAACAGCGTCTTCAGCTCGTTGGAATACACCACGGCCCCACCCAGGAAAAAACGCGAACTGCCGGGCACGGAGGTGATTCGCTCTGCGACCATGCCTCCGGTGCACGATTCGGCCACCGCCAGCTTGAGATTGTGCATCTGCAGGTAGTAGCCGACGATCTCCTCCAGTGTCTCGCCGCCCGTGGAGAAGACGATGTCGTCCAATTCATCTTCGAGTTCGCCAGCCAGCTTGTCCACAACCCTCTGCGCTTCTTCAATCGTCGCGGCGCCGGTGCGCAAATGAAACTCAACTTGCCCCTGCCCGCTCAGAAGCGTGGTCTCTACAGCGGGATATTTGCGGTAGATAGGAGCGGTGCGGGCATCCACCGCCGACTCGCCGACCATGGCGGTCTTGAGGACCTTGGTAGCGATGGCAGCGGGCGGCAGTTTTCGCTGCAGCCTGGGCGCGCATTCGATTCGCCACAGGGCTTCGAGTTCGTGCGGCGGACCGGGCAGCAGAATGAGGATGCGCTGCTGGCCGTCGATCGCCGTTTCCAGGTACTGTCCCGGCGCCGAGCCGCGGGCGTTGGGCAGAAAGATGGCTCCCTGGATTAAGTCGGCCTGCCTGGCATTGTTGGATGGCATCGACATACGGCGCTCGGCGAACCGCTTATACATCTCGGTCACGACGTCGTGATCGCGCTTCAGTTCGACGCCCAGGGCAGCTGCAACGCCTTCACGAGTGAGATCGTCTTCTGTCGGTCCCAGCCCACCGCTGAAAATCACGATGTCGGCGCGATGCAGGGCGGCGCGCGTGACCCCGGTCAGGTGGTCGAGGCTGTCCCCGACCACCGTCTTGAAGGCAACCGCCACACCCAACTGGTTGAGCTGCTCGATGAGGAAGAGGGAATTGCTGTCCCCGCGGAACGGAGTAAGCAACTCCGAGCCGACCGCAATGACTTCGGCGATCACGTTGTTCAGTCTAGCATCGGCCAAAAATGCGGGAGAGCCCTAATGAGGCGGAATGACGGTGCGACCGGCGATGTCCCAAGCCAGATGATGGAGGCCGCCGTTGGTGGCCAGCACCACCGATTTGTTTGGCGCGAAGGCGAGGCCAACTAGATCCTGGCCGGAGACCACCAGCGAGGCGACGTGATCGGGCGTAATCCTTACGATGCCCCGCTGGCCATGCAAGGATGCGGCGACGTAGAGATTTCCCTTGGTATCGAAAGCCAGTCCTTGCGGGCGTCCCAGGCCACGATAGAAAACCTCGACATGGCCCTGGGGATCGACACGGTAGACGGCATCGTAGCTGGATGTCGTCGGGCCCGACACGTACAAATCTCCTGCCTCATTGAACGCGAGATGATAGGCGGCGACGCTGGGCTCCATGGTAGCGAATACAAAGATCTGGCGGTCACGGCCAATCTTGAAGATGGTCCCGCTACGATCGCCGACGTAAAGACCGCCTTCCTTGTCAAGGGCAATGCCGGTTGCCACCCCCATTCCCTCGGCGTACGAGGTCATGGTGCCGTTGGGCGATACGCGGTACACCGTGCCGTCGTAGCGGGAGGAAACGTACAGGCTGCCGTCGTGTCCAAAGGCCATGCCCGTTGGGTTCATCATTTCGGTCACGAATGGCTTCGCGGTGTAGGAGTCGTCGATGCGATAGATCGCCACCGGCACCTTTTGCCCACGGGAACCGGAAAAGGTCACATAGATATTGCCTTCGTGGTCAATGGCGGGATTTGCGACCGGATGCAGGTTGTCGGCGATCGAGGCGGCGACCCGCACTTCATGGGTGTTACTGCGATGTCCATTGGTGGCTACGACCACGCCGCCCGACGTCGCGCCCGGGGGAACACGGGCCACAATGAATTGGTTGGAGCTTATTACCACCGAGCCGTCGACCTCGCCAAAACGGACTTCCGGCCTCCGGTAACCAGGCGGCCTCAATCCGCGACCGAGTATGCGAACCTCGCCGCCAGGCAAAGCGCACCTAGGTTCAATGTTCTCGATATGAGGTTCGCCGTGTGAGTGCAGTAGGGCCATGTTCAATTCGAATGAATATGCCTACATCATCCCCTTGAGTTAGCCAAGCAAGTGGAAGTGCAACAGCAGCTGCAGCACGATCCACCCGTAAACACCGGCACCTAGATCATCGACCACGATGCCCATTCCCTCCGGCAGTCTTTCCAGCGTCCGAATCGGGAACGGCTTCAAGATATCGAACGCACGAAAAAGTATAAAGCCCGCCAGCAGGGCTTGCCACCGGATGGGGCAGGCGATGAGGGTTATCAATTGTCCCGCCACTTCGTCGATGACCACGTGCGAGGGATCCTTGTTGCCGCAGCCGCGGGCTTCCAGCGTGGCGGCGGGAATGCCGATCGCCGTCACAACCGCGACGAGAGCAATAATTACCGGCAGTCGGGTTGAAGGGGGAAGTTGCCAGGCCAGCAGCCACCACAGCAGAGCAGTGGCCAGCGAGCCCCAGGTGCCGGGGCCGGGACGCAAGCGGCCGGCACCGAAGAAGGTCGCGACCAAGGTCGCCCAGCCCGGTGCGGAGCTCGTGGGAGAGGCCGCTTCAGTTGGGCTTTTTGACATGCTCGTCAGGATAGCTGGAGGCGTCAGTCTCGGGATCCGTGACCGCGGCTGAGATCACGTAGCCGCCGCTTGCCCATTTGCCCAGATCGATGACCCGGCAGCGCTCGCTACAAAACGGGAATTCGGGATCGGAGGCGAGAACAATCTTTCTGCAGGTGGGACATCGCAGGCTCGCGAGGCGCTTCTTCTTCGCCATGGCTAATCTTACAGCAGGCGCGCCACGAGATCGTAGTCGTGGGCTTCGGTGATTTCGCAGCGGTAGAACTCGCCTTCCCCCGCCAGGCCGTGGTCGCCAAAGTCATTGACATACACGGTGCCGTCGATCTCGGGCGCGTGCATGGCCGTGCGACCCTGCCACAGCAGGTCCGTTTCTTCCGAGGCGCCCTCCAGGAGCAAGTCGAATTGCCGGCCAATCAGGGCACGTTTCTTCCTGCGACTGATCTGCTTCTGAAGGGACATCAGCTTCTTGCGGCGACGCTCGCTTTCCTGGGGCAGGACTTTGTCAGCGAGGGCGAAGGAGGTAGAGCCCTCTTCGTCGGAGTAGGCGAACGCCCCCAGCCAGTCAAACTGCGCTTCGCGCACAAAATCACACAGCAGCTCGAAGTCCTGCGGGGTCTCACCTGGAAACCCGACGATAAACGAGGTGCGCAACGTGAGGTCGGGGATTTCCCGCCGCATCCTGTCGATCGACTTCAGGAAGATGCCGGAACCGGCGCCGCGCTTCATGTTCTTCAACACCGCCGGCGACGCGTGCTGCAACGGGACATCGATGTAAGAGCAGATCTTCTCCTGGCTGGCAATTGTTTCCAGAAGCTTGCCGGTGATCTTGTTGGGGTAGGCGTACAGAAAGCGCACCCAACGCAACTCCTCGATTCCGGCCAGCCGCTCCAGGAGCAATGCGAGGCCGTCCTTCAGGCCAAGATCTTCGCCATAGCACGTGGTGTCCTGACCGATAAGCGTGATTTCGTGGACACCCTGGTGCGCGAGATGCTCAGCCTCGGCGACCACCGATTCGAAGCGGCGGGAACGGAACCTGCCGCGAAGCTGGGGGATGATGCAGAACGAGCAGGGATGATCGCAGCCTTCGGCAATCTTGATATAGGCGGAATACTTCGGGGTTGCCAACAAGCGCGGCGTTTTCTCGTCGTACAGATAGCTTGGCAGGTCGGCGATGGCGCCATCCCAGCCCTCTTTCGAGAAGCGCCCGGAGGCTTCGCGCGCGTCGCCTTCGGGTCGTGAATTGAGGATGACGAACGGACCACGGTTGTCGGGTTGCGGCGACCCAATTCCCGCTGCCGCCAGGATCTGGTGCAACTCGCCGGTGCCGACCACGGCGTCTACTTCCGGAATGTTCTTCTGGATTTCGTTACGGTAGCGTTCCACCAGGCACCCGGCGACGATCAACTTTTCAGCCTTGCCCGCAGTCTTGTGCTGCGCCATCTCGAGGATCGCGTCGACCGACTCCTGCTGCGCCCGGTCGATGAACGAGCAGGTGTTGATCACGATAATATCGGCGTCTTCAGCCCGCGCCGTGATTTGCGCTCCACCTTGGGAGAGCATGCCCATCATGACTTCGCTGTCCACAAGATTCTTGGGACAGCCGAGGCTTACAAATCCGATTTTCTTCGGAGCCGTGGGTGCGATCCTTTCCGGACCGCCGGACAGGGCTACAGAATCATCGTGGGGATACATGAAATCCCTTTATTTTAGCATCTTCCACCGGCTTTCCCGTGACGGCAAGATGGGATCACACGACAGGGCGTGGGCAAGAATTGAGATGGTATGATGCAGTAGGTCGGGCGCTGGTCCCGCGCAACGCAGCCCTGTGAACCCCGCCAGGTCCGGAAGGAAGCAACGGTAACAGGATACTTCGTGTGCAGCGGTCAACTGGCGCCTGACTTTTTCCATCGCTTCGTAATTTCAAGCAATCGCCCCAGCACCAGGACCGGTCGGTTCGCAGTCTCCCACCAAAACCAATAGTCCGCATGGACATTCCGCGGCGCATCGTTCAGAATGAATCGTCATTCATCCCGCCGCTGCAAGTGAAGGGGGATTAATTTTGCCATCTTGCCGTCGCGCTAAAATCACCGCGCTGGGAACGTACGTTCCGCCCCGCATTTTGAGCAACAAAGACCTTGAGACCATGGTTGAAACTACCGACCAGTGGATCCGCGAGCGCACCGGCATCCGTGAGCGCCACATCGCCGACCCGGGTGTCGCCGCCAGCGATCTCGCAGTGGAATCGGTAAAGGACCTCCTTCAAAGTCACCCCTTCGACCTGCAGGAAGTTGATCTCATTGTTGTGGGCACGGTGACGCCGGACATGATGTATCCCTCGACGGCCTGCCTTGTGCAGCATAAGCTCGGCATCGCGCAAACCTGGGGATTCGACGTTTCTGCCGGATGCTCGGGATTTTTGTACGCGCTGAACACAGGCGTGGCCTTCGTTGAAACCGGTCAGTACAAGAAAGTGTTGGCGATTGGCAGCGACGTGAACTCGTCGATGGTGAATTATCAGGACCGGGCGGTTTGCATCATCTTCGGCGATGGTGCCGGGACCGTGCTGCTGGAAGCTGCCGCCGAAGGCGAGCAGGGAATCATCGATCATGTGGCACAGGTGGAAGGCGCGGGAGGACAGTACCTATGTATGCCGGCCGGGGGTAGCTTGCACCCTGCGTCGCACGAAACTGTTGACCAGAAGATGCATTATATCCATCAGGATGGGCAGCAGGTCTTCAAGTACGCGGTGAGGAAAATGGCGGAGATGACCGAGCGCCTGCTGCAACGTAACGGGCTGACCGGCGCGGACATCGACTGCTTCATCGCCCATCAGGCCAACCAGCGCATCATCATGGCTACCGCTGACCGCCTCAAGATGCCCGCAGAAAAAGTGGTCGTCAACATCGACCGCTACGGCAACACCACCGCGGGCACGATTCCACTCGCGATGCAGACGGCACTGGAAGACGGAAAGCTCAAGCAGGGTGATCTGGTTTTGCTGGCGGCAGTAGGCGCCGGGTTCACTTCGGGCGCGACCCTGCTGCGGTGGGCGTACTGACCT
>Ga0306921_10009906_pt1 | contig 10123 bp, 2 predicted proteins | sample sta12Cox44000080_FD_203760 | JGI IMG/M metagenome (GOLD analysis project Ga0306921, IMG submission 203760) | Lab enrichment of tropical soil microbial communities from Luquillo Experimental Forest, Puerto Rico - statoxic.12C.oxic.44.000.080 (v2)... | ecosystem: Environmental > Terrestrial > Soil...
ACTGTCGTCCCGCCAAGCCATATGTAATTTTGCTTCTCATTTCAGCTCGCACATGTGATTTCCTATCGTGTCCATACGCCTGTTCCTTTAGCACTCAGCGGTCGTGGTAGTCAGCTTCCAATTGTTTTCTCCGTCATTTCGTACCAGCTTACTGGCGTTCGTTCATCCCAATACGACCCGGACCTCATGGTCGCCGACATCGTCGGCCAGTGCAATGTCTTTGGAATTGCCAAGGGACTTCCCATCCAGTTCACATGCACGGATGCCTTGCGATACGCCTGACGGATTTTCTACCGCGATGTTGTACGACGTGGAGCGATAGCGAAAACTCAAGGAATAGCATGGCCAAGTACGAGGGATGCACGGATCGATCGACAGCACGGCGCCGCGCAACCGGAAGCCGAGCATCCATTCGATGGCCGCGCGATACAGCCAACCGGCGGACCCCGTATACCAGGTCCAACCGCCGCGGCCAACGTGGGGAGGTTTGGAGTAGATGTCTCCAACTGCTGCATACGGTTCAACCCTGAACCGTTGTACCGTCGCCCGGGATGACGTGCGATTGATCGGGTTCAGCATTCGGAACAGCTCTGCCGCTTTATCGCCATCGCCAAGCGCGGCGAATGCCAGAATGCTCCACACTGCCGCATGCGTGTACTGTCCTCCGTTCTCACGGATTCCAGGCAGATACCCCTTTATGTAACCTGGGTCATACTGTGTCTTATCGAACGGCGGCGCGAGCAACAACACCAGGCCCTCTGGGCGCAGCACCAGGTTTTGATCGAGGGCAGCCATGGCGCGAGCTCCGCGAGCTGGCTCCGCGGCCCCACTGATAACTCCCCACGACTGCGCGATGGAGTCGATTCGGCACTCCGTGTCTGCGGCAGTGCCGAGTGGCGTGCCATCGTCGAAATATGCACGCCGATACCACTCGCCGTCCCAGCCATCGCGCTCGAGCGCGGCCTTCAGGGCGCTGACGTGAAGCCTCCACCTCTCGGCCCGCTTGTGCTCGCCGCGCGCATCGGCGACCTTGGCAAACTCCCAGAGAATCGTGTGCAGGAACCAGCCTAGCCAGACGCTCTCGCCCTTGCCTTCTGGTCCGACGCGGTTCATGCCGTCATTCCAATCACCGGTACCCATCACCGGAAGACCATGAATTCCAACTTTGAGGCTGCGATCGAGCGCTCGCGCACAGTGTTCAAACAGCGTGGCACAGGTCGCCGAAGAACGTGGCTGAAAATACGATTCCGTTTGCCCCTCAGCGAGGAGTTCGCCTTCGAGAAACGGAACTTGCTCGTCCAGCACAGTCAGGTCGCCGGTCACTTCGAAGAAGTGGATCGCGACGTAAGGCAGCCACAGCAAGTCGTCTGAGATGCGGGTGCGCACGCCGCGGCCGGAGGGTGGATGCCACCAGTGCTGGACATCGCCTTCCATGAACTGACGCGACGCGGCTCGGAGCAGTTGTTCGCGAGTCAAATCGGGTCGCGCCACGGTGAGCGCCATCACATCTTGCAGTTGATCGCGGAACCCGTAGGCGCCACTCGTCTGATAGAGCGCGGCGCGTCCCCACACACGGCACGAGAGCGTCTGGTAGAGCAGCCAGCGATTCACCAGGATGTCCATCGATCGCTCAGGGGTCTTGATCTGTAAGGTGGCGAGCAGGTCGTCCCAGTGTTTTGTAACCCGACGCAGAACACCGTCCAGGTCTGTCGCGCGATAACGCACAATCAGCTCGCAAGCGTCTTCCCTGTTCTCTGCCTGACCGAGGAAGAACACGATCTCCTTGCTTTCACCGGATCGCAACTCGACGAACGCTTGCATGGCCGCGCAGGGATCAAGAGCCGCACCAACCTTTCCGGAGAGCGGTCCGCTTCGTTGCAGCGCGACGGGTCGGTTCATCGCGCCGTTCCGACCTAGGAATTCCGTCCGGTCGCCCGACCAGGAATTCTGCCGTCCCGCCAGATCTGCAAACGCTGTTCGCCCGCCAAATTCGCCCCTCCACGCGTTTCGCGCCAGCATCGCTCCCGTCTGCCTATCGATTTCCGTGATGATGTAGGGCGCTGTGCGGTCGCGGGAACTTCCCAGCACCCACTCCGCGAACGCTGTAACCGAGAGGCGACGAGTGCGTGCTGAATGGTTGCGCAGAACCAGGCGGGAGATCTTGATCGGGTCTTGCAGAGGAACATACTGCAGCAACTCGGCCAGGATCCCACGGGATCCGGTCTGGAAGCGGCTAAAGCCTTGAGCGTGACGCGCTACATACACGGCGGCCTCGTCCCGCACCGGAAGCGCCGTGGGACTCCAAATCTCTCCGGTCGCTTCATCGCGGATATAAATCGCTTCGCCGGGAGCATCACCTACTGGATCGTTGAACCATGGTGTGAGTTGATTCTCGTGGCTATTGAGCGACCAGGTGTAGCCCGAGCCGGATTCCGAAACAAGGAATCCGAAGGAAGGGTTGGCAATCACATTGATCCAAGGCGCGGGAGTGCGTAGGCCTTCGCCGAGAACGATCACGTATTCGCGGCCGCGTTGTGCGAAGCCACCCAGGCCGTTGAAGAATTCGAGATCCGGCACGCTCATCGGCACGTCCTCATCCTTTTTCGGCCTCGGCGGACGGGGAAGGACTCGGGGAGTGGCATCGGTGCGTTGCGAACGGATGACTTGTTCCGCTAAGGTTCCGTGCCGGCTCAGCACTACGGCCCGGGCTACGCCCTGCAGCAGTGCGCGTTCTTGTGCCGAGATCAAGTCTCCCCGCAGGAGAAAAACGTTGCCTTGATTCTCGCCCGTTTCCGACGAGAGACGCTGGCGTCCCGCGCGTACGAGATCGTCAAGCTGGGTCTGCAAGTCCTGGTCATACGAAGACGGCTTCTCGTTGACGATGACCATGTCAACCGGCAATTGCTTCAGCCGCCAGTATTCACGGGCCCGGAGCAACTGCCGGATGATCCCCACTTCCTCCGCCTCATCGATGCGGGCAAGTACGATGGGAAGGTCTCCCGAAACCCCGTGCGCCCAGAGTCCTGAAAGATCGAGGGCACAGCGGCTCAACACCTCGCCCGAGGGCCGAAGCGAAGCATCCGGATAGATCACGGCATTAGCCAGGCGCTGAAACAAGTGGGCCTCGTCTGGGACAATGCCCAGGTGATGAAGTTGCGCCTGCGCCTGAGTCCAGGCCAGAGTCTGGGTACGTTCGAACACTCTCATGTCCCGGTATTTGTCTGCCAGGTCAAGCACCTGCTCGCGCCCGGGAGCCACCATGGTTGAGAAGAGAATACGTGTCGTCGCACCTGGTGGAATCCGCACGGTACGGCGCAGGCTCATTACCGGATCAAGTACGGGGCCGACGGTGTTCGAGAGTGGACGCCCATCCAACACCGACGCGGCATCGCGAACCTGATGTCCGCGGCCAAGAAACCGTCCGCGGTCAGTCTCGTATTGCAAGTCACCAAGGCTGCCGCCTTCGACTACCGCTACATGTGCCACCCAAACCGGAGTTTCCTTGTCGGATCGGTGGCGACGAGTCGCGAGCAGGGCATCCACGCTGGAAACGAACTCGGTTTCGACGAATAGGTTCGAAAATGAGGGATGCGCAACATCGTCAGCCTGGGGTGCGAGTACCAATTCGGCATAGGATGTAACTTGTACTGCGCGGGTTCGCGACCCCAGGTTGGAGATTGAAACGCGTCGAACCTCCGTATCGTCTTCGGGTGACACGACGACTTCCAAGGCCGTGGTCAGCGCGCCATCCCGGCGTACAAACTCTGCGCGATCTTCGCTGAATGATGCCTCATAATGGTCCGGGTCCTCTCCGCTGGGTTGATAACCTGCCGACCAAACCTGACCGGTTTGCACATCGCGGAGAAAGATGTACGATCCCCAGCAGTCGCGTGTTACGTCCTCGCGCCAGCGAGTAACTGCGATATTTCGCCAGCGACTGTATCCCGACCCTGCTGAGGTAATCATCACTGCATAGCGTCCGTTGGAAAGCAGATGCGTTCGGGGAACATCGTCATGCGGGGTGGTGAAGTGGCGTACTACAGGAGCAACGAGTTCGCGGACGTGCGCCGCCGCGGAAACCTCTTCCGCTCGAGGACGGGCCACGAGCACATTGCGCGGAGTCCTTTCCTGGAGCAGGAGCTCGGTCGCCTGTACCATCGGCTCGGCGTGGAACCGGTCTCGCATTGCGCCGTCGTTCAACACATTGGCCAGCGAGATCAGCGACATCCCTTGGTGATGCGCCAGGTAGGCGCGCACGACGGCAACATCGTCACCCTCGGGTACCCGCTCGGCTGTGTAGTCGAGAGCTTCATAGAACCCATGGGTGCCCTGGCCGCCTGCCTGGGCAATCCGCGCGAAGTTTTGGGTTGCGCTGGCCGGATCAACCATTGCCGCCAGAGCGGTGGCGTAAGGAGCGATGACGAGATCTTCGCTGAGGCCGCGTTTGAGCCCCAATCCCGGTACGCCAAACGCGGTGTATTGGTAGGTGAAGTCCAGGTCTCTGGCGTTGTAGGCCGACTCCGAAATTCCCCACGGCACATGGCGCTCCCCCCCATAGTCAACCTGTCTCTGCACCACGAGCTCATACGTCTGCTTCAGCAGGCTGCCGGTCGGCGACTTCATCAAGAGCGCGGGCATCAAGTACTCGAACATAGAGCCCGACCAGGAAATCAGCGCTGAGCCGCGGCCCACAGGAGTGAGCGATCGACCCAGCCGAAACCAGTGCGAGGATGGTACATCTCCTTTGGCAATCGCAATGAAGCTGGTGAGGCGGGCTTCGGAGGCCAGCAAGTCGTAACAGTTCGCGTCCAGTGCATTGTCCACGACACGATAGCCGATGGAGAATTGTTTGCGCGTATGGTCGAAAAGAAACCTGAAATCCATGGCCTGGAACATGTCCACGGCCTTCTGAATGATGGCAGAAATGCGGCGATCAAGCGCGGCCGCATCTCTTGAGCAGCGCCGGATATCCTGTTTCAGAGCGTCGATGCGCCGCAGCGCCCCGGTTTGGTCGCTGGATTCATTGAACAGCTTTGCGCGCAGCGCATCCAGTTCGCGTAGTGCTCCCTCGAGGCGCTCGGGTGCGTCCGCCAGCTTTGGGAGGGACCGAAAGACCGACTCAATCGCACTCCACTCGGGCCCCTCCTCCCAAGCGCGTCCAGCAATGAATGACTTGCTGTTGGCATCGCGACGCATCCACGGAACGAGGACCTCCGCGTCTGCCGCGTGACTCTCGACGCAAGCTTTCACCGCTTCAGCCCAGGTCCGCAATTCTGAGGCGGGAACATCGCCCCGGTCCTGCGCAATGGTTTCCGCAATGTCCGCAACGATCTGTACACGCTCCCTCATTTCTGCGAAACGAGCCGCCCACTCTGCTGCATTTATAGGCGCAAGTTCCAAAGAGTTAGACAGCGCTTCGACGGCATTGCTGAGCTGCTTCCTTGTGACTGTGGAACTTCGGCGCGTGTCTTTGATCTGGTTCATCGCCTCCCGCAGGAGGTCGATCGCGGCTCCGATTCCGTGCAGGGCCGTCTGGCGGAGCCATGGCTGGTCGGCCATCTGGCGCACGCCGTTACTGAGCCCCAGCAGATGTCCGGCGAGATTTCCGCTATCGACAGACGAGATGTATTTCGGAATCAGCGGATGAAGGTCGCGGGTGTCATACCAGTTATAAAAATGCCCACGGAATAGCTCCATCCTCTCCATTGTTGCCAGAGTGGCTTCTAATCGGGTAACTGTCTCCGTGGTACCCAGGTAGCCAAGATCGTGCGCAGCCAACGTGGAAAGCAGATACAACCCGATATTGGTGGGGGAGGTTCGATGGGCTACGACCGGTCTGGGGATCTCCTGAAAATTATCCGGCGGCAGCGCGTTGTCTTCCGCCGATACAAATGTCTCGAAAAAGCGCCACGATCGGCGGGCAATCAAACCCAAGGCGTGGGCATCAGCGGAACTGAGAGGTTCGACGTCGGAAGGCTTGGGGGGGAGGCTGATCCATCGCGCGATCGCAGGAGCGGCGAGCCAGAGAAGAATGAACGGGAACATCGCCGCTCGACCGTAATGACGCCCGAACACGACGATCAGCAATGCTACAAGGGCCACGAGCACCCCGCCTGACATGCGCTTATACGCTCCCGCAATGGTCAGGTCGACCGTACGCTTGGCCCGTGCCGCCGTGATCCATTCCAGCAGATGGCGATGCGTGACGGTCAGCCGGACGAGCGTGCGTCCGATCGCGTCCAGCATCAGCCACGTCTGGTAAGCCAGCATCGTGATCGTCACCCCGATCTGCGAGAGGCCGAGGGTCAAATCGTCAAGTACCGAAAGAAAATGGCTGCGTTTTGAAATTCCGCGCCGTGGAGGATTGATCCCGACAACAAAAGACAACAGGGCAGGAATCGCAATAGTCGCTAGAATGAACCGGGTCCAGGCCCAGGGAGAGGCCAGCGGCAGCAGGCACGCGGCCAAGAGCGCCGTAAACGCTGCCGGTGCCGACAGCGAGCGGCGCAAATTGTCGAACATCTTCCAGCGGCCAAGGGCTGGGATGTGGACTCGCTGCCGCTCGCCCGACACCTCCCGAGGGTGTCCGAAAATCCACGGCAGCAGTTGCCAGTCTCCGCGCACCCATCGGTGTTGACGCGCTGCCGCCACCTCGTAATGTGAGGGGTACTCTTCGAACAGCTCGATATCCGACGCCAGAGCGACACGGGTAAATATCCCTTCGAAAAGATCATGGCTCAAGAGGGCGTTTTCCGGAACCTTGCCTTCCAGCGCGGCCTGAAATGCGTCGACATCGTAAATTCCCTTCCCGGTAAACGAACCTTCTTCGAATAAATCCTGATACACATCGGAAACCGCGGAGGCGTACGGATCAATGCCCTTGGGACCGGAGAAGATTGCCTGAAACCAGGAACGCTCGTTGTCAGGCGCTAGAGAGTGCGTAATGCGCGGCTGAACGATTCCATAACCCTCAACGACGCGCCCTTCATTCTCGTCGAATCTCGGTTGGTTGAGGGGATGTGCCATACTGCCCACCAGGCGGCATACAGTACCGTGCGGCAGGCGCGTGTCGGAATCGAGAGTGATCACGTACCGGACATGGTCGGCAACTAACACCGCTCCCGCGATTGGCAGAAATGTCGTGTGGTTTCGGCCTCGCAAAAGCCGGTTCAATTCGACCAGCTTACCGCGCTTGCGCTCCCATCCCATCCATTTGCCCTCGCTCTCGTTCCAGACACGTCTCCGGTGCAACAGCAGAAAGCGGTCCTCGCCGTCAGAGGTTGGGCCATGGATTTTGTTCAGCCGGGCAATTCCCTCCATCGCTACTGCTACGAGTTCATCATCGCCGGGAAGACTCTCCGTTGGTGCGTCCATCCAGTCAGAGAGCAGCGCGAATCGCAGATCGCCGTCGGAATTCGCCAGGTAGTGGACCTCGAGATGCTCCACCAGTTGTTCGACGTCGTGCTGGGAAGTCAGCAGCGTGGGTACCACAATCAGGGTTCGCAGGTCCGGGGTGACACCGTCGTGCAGCTCCAGTCGCGGCAGCTTCTGAGGACTAATCAGGTCGGTCACCAACCGGTTAATGAGCGCGACCGCCAAGTCGGAAGCTGGAACGGCGGCCAGGATGCCAAGCAGGATCAGCCCCCAGGCGGCAACTCCCGCGCGTCGTTCGTGCAGCAGTGGCAGAGCCGCAATGAGCGCGGTAAAGAGAATAATGGTCCCGAGATATCCGGCCATTGCGCTCCTCTTGTATTGGCGCAGCAGCCACAGCTTCAGGGGAACGCGGAAGCCCAGTTCGCGCTCCAGTTGAGGACGTCCTGCCGATATCAGGTAGTACCCTGGGTCCACCTTCCGGTTGTCGGGAGGATGCGAGTTCCCGGAGGATTCGACACGCGCTCGCTGAATCAGGTGCACCACGTGTTCGGCAATCTCGAGTTCCGAATGGTCCGAACCACGTGAAAGATCTTCGATGGCATGCCGGTACAAGTCCCGTGTGGCGAAGTCCATCTCGGAGAAACGGGTTTCGCGGAGCAACAACTCATCCACCAGACTCAGGCTTTCGACGAAATCGTGCCAGTCGAAATCCGTCATCAACCGCATGCTGGGGATGATGTTCCGGATGGTGACGTTCATCGCCGCCTGGTCCTGGTGCTCGGCGCGGACAATCTCGTCGACGGAGGTACCCTGCTCGGCCAGGCGCCGGTCCAGCCAATTCAAAACCACGCCCATGTTCGGGTCAACGTCGCGCAGCCGCTGCACCAACTGCACTGCAAACGCTCTAGGCAGGGGCGCCTTCTCGAATTTTCGCAGCGCTGTTTCAGGCGGGGTGAGAGACTGTCCACCTGCGCCCAGGAGGCTGTCCGCCAACAGGTCAGCCTCATGCCGAGCCGCGCGGCTCTGCACGATGCGATCGGCCAACCGGCGCAGATTCTCCACCAGTACAATGCGCAGGGTGATCGCCACCGCCCACAGCTCGCCGATATTCAGCGGCTGGATACGCTGGTACGCCGTTACAAAGCGACGGAGCAACTCGGGATCGAAGTGACTGTCGGTGTGCGCGACATAGGCCCAGGCCACTCCGAACACTCGGGGATAACCTTGCAGATGGCCCGAGTCCAGCTTGGGCAATTTGCGGTAGTAACCGACCGGCAAGTCGTCCACAATTTCGCGAAGCTGTTCATCGACGATGTGAAAATTGTCGACCAACCACTCCGCGGCGGGAGTAATTTGTCGTTCTTTCTGTATCGCACCGGCAATCGTCCGGTACGCCTGCAGCAACGCGCGCCCGTTCTCGACCACACGTGGGACGAGTAGGCGGCCTGGAACGATTTCTTTGGCTACAGTCTGCGCGCCGGCGAGGCTCTGGGCATGCTGCTCAAGGCGCTCGGGACTAAAAAGTTCAGCGCGGATGATGTCTTCCATCCGGCCGGGCTCTACCGCCGAAGCTGCGTTACCGGGGACTTCGGTTCGAGGTCCCCAGGGAGTAGTTTTATTCACTTTGGTCCTCTTAGGGTACCTTGCTTCGGTTTAGCCCGCACGGAAAGGGAGAAATTTCCTGTGCCGCACGAGACTCGGTAAGTCTTCTGACCCATTGGATTGTAAAGCTGATCGACTCACTTCACTGTCCTACCCGACGTCGACTCGTTGGCACGGTATGGAAAGACGGAAGAAAACGCCACTTCCATAAGTTCACGGTGAGGAAAGCCTCAGGCTGCGGCATTTCCAAGCAAGCTCTGAATAACCGGACCTCGGGCAGAGCTAGCCATCCGAGCCTGTCCTGAGTGTCCGTCGGGGTGCGACCCATCCGTGGAAATGAAAACTTTAGATACGGCTCGCGGTAGAGCACCACGGAGTAGAAATTGCACAGCACACATAAGCGCAAGTCGCATCCTGGAAACTGGCCAGCCAGCTATCCCCAACCTGGTGCGGATAATGCAAGACGCTTTCCTGTTGGAATTGACTGTACTGAGTGAATTCCGGCACGCCTGCCAGCGCGCGCGGCAGTTCGGAGCTGCAAGAGTTGCTGGCGGCGCTTACGGCGTCGGAGAAGGGAGACCAGGACCGACCAGCAGCAGCTGACGCACGTCCTCGTAGTGGTTGTGTGGACGGACTTGCTCAAGCGTAGTCAATTGGATTCATCTCAAGCCAACGCTCGTCACTTGCTCTGTGCAGCTCCCGGACAGCGGAATGAGCCAGGCTGGAGGTGACTTTCCGGGTCTTCCAGGTAAACCCTGCACAGAAGCCCAGAGCGCTTCCCACAGCGCTTAAAACAAGGGCACTCGAAAGGCCCTGGCGACGTCGTGTCAGGCAAGAGGGCAAGAGGCCAAGGCACGCACCCGCGACGGCCAGCTTCAGGGAGTCTCGGGCCGAGTTGGCCACGAGCGTGGAAATAGGCGCACCGTCGAGGTTGTTTTGACCCGCTCGAATTCCTGAAATACCGGCGCTGACTAGCTTTCGTCCGTAAGCGACTCTGCTTGCTGTTGAAGTGGGGCGATTCATGATTGTCACCTGCGCGATGGATTGCATTTCAACGTTCTGCGCCCGACTCCCAATCCGTGCGGGTCTCAGGCGTCAGTGTCCACCCACCCTTCTGGCAATTTCGGTGCGGTGTACTCCAATATCA
>Ga0306921_10009907_pt1 | contig 10123 bp, 9 predicted proteins | sample sta12Cox44000080_FD_203760 | JGI IMG/M metagenome (GOLD analysis project Ga0306921, IMG submission 203760) | Lab enrichment of tropical soil microbial communities from Luquillo Experimental Forest, Puerto Rico - statoxic.12C.oxic.44.000.080 (v2)... | ecosystem: Environmental > Terrestrial > Soil...
GCGGGCATCGGCAAAAGTCTTTCCCCCCGCGGTCACGTCGAGGACACGGCCGCCATTGGCGAGGATGCAGCCGTTCTCCTTGCGGGTGCCGGCGTGGAACACTTCCACGCCGTCGATCTTCTCGGCTTCGCCGAGGCCGCCGATGACCGAGCCTTTGGCGTAGTCGCCGGGATAGCCTTTGGCCGCCATCACCACGGTGAGCGCGACCTCGGGAAACCAGCGCAACGCGAAGTTCTTGAGCATGCCGTCGCGTGCCGCGATCAGCGCCGGCACGAGGTCCGACATCAGCCGCAGCATCAGCACCTGGCATTCGGGATCGCCGAACCGCACATTGTATTCGATCAGCTTCGGCCCCTCGCCGGTGATCATCAATCCGGCATAGAGCACGCCCTTATAGGGCGCGCCCATCGCCTTCATGGCGGAGAGCGTCGGCAGCACGATCTCGTCGAGGGCGCGCCGCTCCAGCGCCGGCGTCATCACCGCCGCCGGCGAAACCGCGCCCATGCCGCCGGTGTTGGGACCGCCGTCGCCGTCGAAGGCGCGCTTGTGGTCCTGGGCGGTGGCGAGCGGCACCGCGTTTTCGCCGTCGCTCAGCACGAAGAACGAGGCTTCCTCGCCGGCGAGTAATTCCTCGATGATGATCGCACGGCCGGCGGCGCCGAGCGCGCCCGCAAACATCATGTCGACCGCGGCCTCGGCCTCGTCCGTCGTCGCCGCCACCACGACGCCCTTGCCGGCGGCGAGCCCGTCGGCCTTCACCACGATCGGCGCGGCCATCCGCCGCAGGTATTGCTTTGCCGGTGCAGCGGCATCGAAGCGCGCATAGGCGGCGGTCGGGATGTTGTTGGCCCGGCACAGGTCCTTGGTGAAGCCCTTGGAGCCTTCGAGCCGCGCCGCCGCTTTGGTCGGGCCGAACGTCTTGATGCCGGCGGCTTCGAGATCGTCGACGAGGCCCGCCACCAGCGGTGCTTCCGGACCGACCACCACGAAGTCGATGGCCTTGGCCCGGCAGAAGGCGATAATCGCGCCGTGATCGGCACAATCGAGTGCCGCGCATTCGGCCTCCCGGGCGATCCCCGCATTGCCCGGCGCGCAATAGACCCGGTCCGCCAGCGGGCTCGCCGCGATCTTCCAGGCGAGCGCATGTTCGCGTCCGCCGCCGCCGATGAGAAGAATGTTCATGACGCCTGCTGCAGAAGGGAAATGAGCGGCAGGTGGTGTAGCATGTTGCCGCAATGTCACAATATGACGGATTGCCCATGTCTCATCCGCGTGTGGAAAGACACGCGGCCCAGGCAGCCTCGGGCTAGACCGGGCACGCCACGGCCGCTAGGGGTCCAGCGTCAGGCAAAGTTCGAGACTCGATGAACGAACCGCGCATCAACATTCCGGAATGGACGGTGTCCGAGCTTTCGGCCGCGCTCAGGCGCACCGTGGAGGACAACTATGGCCATGTGCGCGTGCGCGGCGAAATTTCCGGCTATCGCGGGCCGCATTCGTCCGGCCATGCCTATTTCGCCCTGAAGGACGAGGGCGCGCGCATCGATGCGGTGGTGTGGGGCCGCACCTTCGGCCGCATGCGGATCAAGCCGGAGGAGGGGCTCGAAGTCGTCGCCACGGGCCGGCTCACCACCTATCCCGGCCGTTCCACCTACCAGATCGTGATCGAGTCGCTGGAGCCGGCGGGCCTCGGCGCGCTGATGGCGCTGCTCGAGCAGCGCAAGCAGAAGCTCGCCGCCGAAGGCCTGTTCGACGAGGCGCGCAAGCAGCTGCTGCCATTCCTGCCGGCGGTTATCGGGGTGGTGACATCGCCCACCGGCGCCGTGATCCGCGACATCCTCCACCGCCTGTCCGATCGGTTTCCGCGCCACGTGCTGGTGTGGCCGGTGCGGGTGCAGGGCGAGGGCGCCGCCGAAGAGATCGCCGCGGCGATCCGCGGCTTCAACGCGCTGGAGGGCGGCCCCATCCCGCGGCCTGATCTTCTCGTCGTCGCGCGCGGCGGCGGCTCCATCGAGGATCTGTGGTCGTTCAACGAGGAGATCGTGGTCCGCGCCGCCGCCGACAGCCTGATCCCGCTGATCTCGGCGGTCGGTCACGAGACCGACGTGACCCTGATCGATTTCGTTGCCGACCGCCGCGCCCCGACGCCGACTGCCGCGGCCGAAATGGCGGTGCCGGTGCGCATCGCGCTCATCGAGCGCGTCGATGGCCTGGCGCGCCGGTCGCTCGCGTGCTGGGCGCGGGCCAATGACCATCGCCGCACCGAATTGCGCGCCGCAATCCGGGCGCTGCCGTCCGCCGAGATGCTGCTGGCATTGCCGCGCCAGCGGCTCGATGCGAGCGCCGACCGGCTGCCGCGCGCCCTCATCGCCAACGCCCAGGCGCACCACGCTGCCTATACGCGCATCGCCTCGCGGCTGACCCCGCATGCGTTGCGGATTCCGATCCTGCGCAATCGCGAGCGGGTGCTTGCCCTCGCCGGGCGCGCCGGCCAATGCATGCGGGTGCATGGCGAGCGCCGCCGCGACCGCTTCGCTGCCGTGGCGGCGCGGCTCTCTGCCGGCCTGCGCGCCAATGCCGATGCCCAAAGCGTGCGCGTCGCCCGCGGCCGCGAACGGATCGAGATGCTGAGCGCACGCGCGGCGCGGGCGGCGCTGACCCTGATCGACCGGCGCCAGGGGCGTCTCGAACGCGCCGGCCAACTCCTTGCCGCGCTGTCCTATCACGGCGTGCTGGCGCGAGGATTTGCGTTGGTGCGGGCCGAGGACGGTCGGCCCCTGCGCACCGCCGCGGCGGTTGGGCCGGCGATGCGGCTCGACATCGAATTCGCCGACGGCCACGCCCGGGCAACGTCCGACGATGCTGCGACCGACGACGCCAAAACTGCCGGTACGACGGCCCCCGGCGCCACCGCCAATGGGACGCGCCGGCCCGTCCTGGAGAGGACGGCTGTCGACCCGGCCAGGCCGAAGTCTCGGCGGAGCAGCAATCCCGGCCAGGGCTCGCTGTTCTGACGCGCTACCCCGCCGCGCGCCAATAGGCGTCCGCCAGCATGCCCGCGAACAGCATCAACCCGGCGTCGCGGTTCGCCTTGAACAGACGCAGGCAGCGGTCGGGATCGTCGATGTCGAGTCGGGCGATCTGCCAGGCGAGGTGGCCGGCGAAGGCGGCGAGCCCCAATGCGAAGGCCGCCCCCGCGTCGGCCAGAAGGCCGGATAGCCCGATCAGGCCGACGGCGAGGCCGTAGAACAGCGCGAGCATCGGCTTGGTCCGCGGGCCGAACAGCAGCGCGGTCGACTTGATGCCGATCAGCGCGTCGTCCTCGCGGTCCTGGTGGGCGTAGATGGTGTCGTAGCCGATCACCCAGGAAATGGCGCCGGCATAGAGCACGAGCGCGGGCGCATCGAGCCGGCCGAAGGCGGTGGCCCATCCGATCAGCGCGCCCCAGGAGAAGGCGAGGCCGAGGACGATCTGCGGCCAGTAGGTGATCCGCTTCATGAAGGGGTAGACGACCACGATGCCAAGCGAGGCGATGCCTACACCGATGGCGAAGCGGTTGAACTGCAGGAGTACGATGAAGCCGACCACCGCCTGGGCCACCAGGAACGCCGCCGCCTGCGCGGTGCTGACTTGGCCGGACGGGATCGGTCGCGAGCGCGTCCGTTCGACCCGGCCGTCGAGGTCGCGGTCGACGATGTCGTTCCAGGTGCAGCCCGCGCCGCGCATGGCGAACGCACCGACGAAGAACAGCAGCAGGTGCCATGGGCTCGGCAGCGGGTCGCGCGCCGCGATCGCGGCGAGCCCCGCGGACCACCAGCATGGGATGAGAAGCAGCCACGAGCCGATCGGGCGGTCGAGGCGGGCGAGGCGCAGATAGGGGCGCGACCACGTCGGAGCGGCACGGTCGACCCAGTTGCCGGTCGAGTCCGCGACGCGACCGAGGCCGCCGCTCATCTTTGGATGGCGTTGCCGGTCATTGTGTCGAGGTAGTTGCCGCCGGTCCTCTTGGTATCGAGCTGCAAGCGGTTGGTGCCCAGCGCATCGCTCAAGCTGGGGGCCGCCTGCGCGGCCGCGGCGGGCCCGGCGGAACAGATGTTCTTCTGGGCCTGCTCGGTGCGCGCATGCACCTGCTTCAATTGGGTAACGACCTCAGGGGGGATACCGCAACTGGTGACGCCGGCTTCAGTAAATTTGAGCCATTTGCCTTCGGCTGCAGAAAAATTCTGGACGAGCTTGCACATCTCCTCGCGCGTCGCCTTGCGGTCGCCCGCAGCCTTGGCCGCTGCCCCCCTTTTCTGAACCTCTTCGCGCAGCTTGCCGAATTCGATCGCGCAGGGGGGCGGGCCTCCCGAAGGCGCACCCATCGGTCCGGGCACACCCATCGGCATGCCCATTGGCGCTGGCGTCATGGCAGCCGGCATTCCGGCGGCTCCGGCCGGCGGCGAACTGCTGGGCCACGGCAAAGTCTGAGCTGTGGCCTGGAGCCCCGACGCAACCACAACCGCCGTGACGAGGGGAAGATAGCCTGCCCTCATGATGCGGGACCCCACCCTCTTAAAGATGTCGCCGCCCTTGATGAAGGCGACTCGGTATAGAATTCGTTAACAGCGCTCGGATTTGGGCGACAAGGCGGCAACCGGGAGCCTCCCCCATCCGGCTCTGGCGGACCACTATACCTCAAATCGGAGCGACAGAAACCAGGCTTGCGGACGGAATCGACATGGCGCGTTACGATTTTCGCAGCCCCAGGCTTTTTGTCGCACCAATGTTGCGGTCGGGAGCAACGGTGCCGCTCGATGCCGCCCAGGGCCACTACCTCACCGGCGTTTTGCGCCTGCAGGCCGGCGACCGCGTGCTGGTGTTCAACGGGAGGGACGGCGAATGGCAAGGCAGGCTTGCCGGCACCGGCAAGCGCGCCGAACTCGGCATCGATCACCAGGTGCGGCCACAGAGCAGGCCGGGCGATTTGCATTACCTGTTCTCGCCGCTCAAGCGGGCAAGGCTCGATTACATGGTGCAGAAAGCGGTCGAAATGGGGGTGTCCCGCCTGCAGCCGGTGATGACTCGCCGCACCCAGGCCGAGCGGGTCAATCTCGACCGCATGCACGCCAATGCCATCGAGGCGGCCGAGCAATGCGGCATCCTCGGCATTCCCGAGATCATGGCACCGGTGGCCTTGGACCGTGCCGTCGCCGCAATGGAGTCGGAGCGGCATCTCGTCTTCTGTGACGAGGATGCGCCCGGCGCCGACCCCGTCGCCGCGCTCGTCCGCGACCTGGAGGACGGCGGTAGCGCAGGCCGGGACAGGTTGCGGAGTGGCAGCGCGGGCGTCCCGCTCGCCGTGCTGATCGGTCCGGAAGGTGGATTCGACGAGGAGGAACGCGCCTTCCTGCGGCAGCGGCCGCGAACCTCGCGGATCGCGCTCGGACCGCGCATCCTGCGTGCCGATACCGCCGCGGTGGCGGCGCTCGCCATTGTGCAGGCGGTGGCCGGCGATTGGCGCGAATAAGCGCATGATTTCAAACGGCGTGGTGCGTCGCGGTCGCAACAGCCCGCCACATTCGACATAGCGCGGATTTTCTTCCCTTGACCGGGGCCGACCCGCGCGGCACCGTCATCGCCACGGGCGGCAGGGGATTCTCGATGCGCGGGGGCACTATGCGCGGGGGCATCATTCCATCGATTCTGGCATTGCTCACGGCGGCGGTGACCCTGTCATGGGCGCAGCCGGCCCGGTCGGCCAACATTTTCGAAAAAGAATTCTGGATGTCGGGACCGCGCTACACGGCCAAAGTTCCGCTGTGCGAGGAGCGTGAGCCCCTCAAGATGATCCAGCGCCGCTTCGGCACCAAGGAGGGCAAGTTCTGGAATTCCGACCTCAAGATCATCGGATTCGAGAAAATCCATGAAGTGGCTTGGCAGCCTTGGGCGCCCGGCACCATCCCGCGCCGGTTCTGCGGCGCGACCGTGCTCGTCTCCGACGGCCTGTGGCGCTCGATGTATTACTCGATTACCGAGGACGCCGGCATGCTCGGCGTGAGCTACGGCGTCGAGTTCTGCGTCGTCGGATTGGATCGGGAATGGTCCTATCAGCCCGATTGCCGGCGGGCGCAGCCCTGATCCCACGCGCCGCCCGAATCGGGCCGTCGTCGGTCATTTCGTTCTTGATCCGTTCGCGGAAATCCCGTACACATCCCGATCATCTGTTGGGGAAGCCATGGCCTTTGTCACCCGCCTTCTCGCTTGCCTCGCGTTGATCGGCTTCCTTGGGGGTCTCGCGGACGCCCAGGACCGGCGCCAGAACGAGCCGGGCAAGTTCGATTTCTACGTGCTCTCCCTGTCGTGGTCGCCGTCGTTTTGCGCTGCCAACGTCGAACGTGGGGTCGATCGGTCGGACCCGCAGTGCGGGCCACGGCCGTTTTCGTTCGTGGTCCACGGCATGTGGCCGCAATATGAGAAGGGCTTCCCCGAGTTCTGCCAGGTGCCGTCGCCGCGGCTTGCCCGCAACACCGTCTCGTCGATGCTCGACCTGATGCCGAGCCCGCGCTTGGTGTACCATGAGTGGGACCGCCATGGCACCTGCTCGGGTCTCTCCGCCGGCGCCTTTTTCGACACCGTGCGCAAGGCGCGGGCGGTGGTGAAGATTCCGCCGCAATATATCGACCTGCGGTCGCCCTTGACGGTCACCCCCGACGAAGTCGAGGACGCCTTCGTCAAGGCCAATCCGGGGCTGACGCGAGACGGCATCGCCGTCACCTGCGGCGGCCGCCGGCTCGACGAGGTCAGGATATGCCTGTCGCGCGATCTCCAGTTCCGCGATTGTGCCGAGACCAACCGCCGCTCCTGCCGGCGCGACCGGCTGGTGATGCCGCCGGTGCGCGGCGGCTGAACGGCCGGGGCGCTGCTGTCGAAGCAAGCGGGCGCTGCGACGCGACATGAATTACCGCCATGCCTTTCACGCCGGCAGCTTTGCCGATGTGTTCAAACACGCGATCCTGACCCTTGTGTTGGTGCATCTGCGCAGCAAAGCGGCGCCGTTCCGGGTGATCGACATCCATGCCGGCGCCGGCCTCTATGATCTAACGTCCGAGGAAGCGGAGCGCACCGGCGAATGGCGGGATGGCATCGCCCGCCTGTTCGACGCCGTGCTGCCGGCCGACGCCGGCGCGCCGCTCGCGCCTTATCTCGCGGCGGTGCGGTCCTTCAATCCGGATGGAGCGCTTCGCCACTATCCGGGCTCGCCGCTCGTCGTGGGCCGTCTCCTGCGGCCCCAGGATCGGTTGATCGCCTGCGAACTCGAACCGGCCGCCGCGACGGCATTGTCCCATCGCCTGCGCACGATCCGGCAAGCCAAGGCGATCGAGATCGACGGCTGGGTGGCGCTCAACGCCTATGTTCCGCCGAACGAACGCCGCGGCCTCATCCTCCTCGACCCGCCCTACGAGCAGCCAGACGATTTCGCACGCCTCGCCGCCGGTCTCGCAGCGGCGTTCCGCAAATGGCCGACCGGCACCTATATGGCGTGGTACCCGATCAAGGGCCGCGACGGCCCCGACGCACTCGCCAGGGCCGTGCAGCGGAGCGGCATCGGCAAGGCGCTCCGCCTCGAAATGATGGTCGCCGCCCCCGGTCCTGACGGTCGCCTCGCCGGTTGTGGCCTCGTCATGGTCAATCCGCCGTGGCGGCTGCAGTCCGAGGCCGAGATCGTGCTCGGCGCCTTGAGCGGCGTGCTGGCGCGTGGCGCGCGTAGCGTCGCCATCGATTGGGTCGCCGGCGGCGGTGACAACCAAAGCGTGAGCAGCGCGCCCGGATGAGCGCAGCGATCATCCGGGAACGGCGGTTGACGTAGCTCTGACCGCTTGTGATCCGGCTTGTCTCATGCTGGCTACCGCTGCTGTCCTCATGCGGGCCGCTGGGGTTTGTCGAGTGGCCGAACCCCTTGTGGATCAAGCCTTGTGGAGCAGACCTTGTAGAGCAAGTTCCCCTTTTCAGTCGCCATACCTGTGTTAGTGTTAACCGGGGCTTAGACGTTCGTCTCCCGTTGCAGCGGGGAGGGCCTCTCCTAGGGAGGTCGTGGAGTGACCGAGGCCGTTTTGGCCGACGCCTTTTCCTGTCTGCGAATGTCCGGCCCGGCCGTCGCGCCGTGGGGCCGACGGCGGGCAACCACGGGGAAGGGAGTTTCCCGATGGCGATGACGGGTACGGTCAAATTCTTCAATGGCGAGCGTGGATACGGGTTTATCAAGCCGGATGACGGTGGGCGTGACGTCTTCGTCCACATCACCGCCGTCGAGCAGGCGGGTTTGAAGGCCCTTAACGAAGGCCAGCGCATCGTCTTCGATGTCGAGCCTGACAAGAAGGGCAAAGGGCCGAAGGCGGTGAATCTCGTCGTGTCCTGACGCGGCCGCCGGGAACGGCCGCTTCGACCTCGATTGATCTGCGGGCGGGAACTGGGACCGGTGCGCGTTGCCCGTCTCGGAGATACTTTCTGCGTAACTGCCCAGGATGGGGAGGTTCGGTTTGGGTGCGGCGAATTGACTCGATAGGTGGATGAGATGTTGCGGGAGCGGTAAAAGCCTGACTCCTACCATGGTGTGTCCTGTCCTCCTGCACACGATTCGCGCGACGAAGCCGCGCCGGTTGCCGAGGATGCGGCATCGGTCAATGCGATATTGCGGGACCAGAACGCGGCGCAGCAAACCCGAATCGCGCAGTTGGAGGCGCGGATCGCCGAACTGGAACGCCAGTTGGGCCTGAACAGCGGCAACAGCGGGAAACCGCCTTCCAGCGATGGCCTGAAGAAGAAGCCGGTTCGCGTCAGCAGTCTGCGCGAACGGTCCGGCAAGAAGCCGGGCGGACAGAAGGGACATCCCGGCGAGACTTTGCGCCAGAGCGAGAGCGTCGATGCCACGATCAATCATTTCCCCAAAGCCTGCGCGGGGTGCGGCGAGGCGCTGAGCGAAGCGATGGCGACGGACCACATAGCCCGGCAAGTGTTCGACCTTCCAGAGCCGCAACCCCTCATCGTGACCGAGCACCGCGCCCACAGTTGCCGCTGCGCGGCGTGCGGCACCCAAACCCGTGCGGACTTTCCCCCTGATGTAAAGGCCCCGGTGCAGTATGGCGCCCGGATTGCCGGCATCGTGGTTTATCTCCTGCACGGCCAGTTTCTGCCCGAGAAGCGCCTCGCCGCACTGATGGCGGACCTGTTCGGCGTGCAGCTGTCGACGGCGACCATCGCCGCCATGAGCCAGAATTGCGCCGCGCGGTTTGAGAGCTTCGCCACCGCCATCTACGCGCGCATCGCGGCGGCGGCGGTAAAGCACCTCGACGAGACCGGCTTGCGGATCGGCGGCAAGACCCAATGGCTGCACATCGCCGCGACCGTGCTGCTGACGTTCTACCGCATCGCGTCCAAACGCGGCGCCATGCCGGAAAACCTCACCGGCATCGGGCTGCACGACCACTGGAAACCCTATTACACCCTGGAGGGCATCCGGCACGCGCTATGCAATGCACATCATCTGCGCGAACTCAAGGCGCTGGTCGAAATCGAGAAGGAAGACTGGGCGCGCAAGATGCAACGTCTGTTGCGCCTTGCCTGTCACGCCACCAATCTCGCGCGCGAACGCGGCAAGCCGCTGCCGCCGCGCCTCATCGCGCTATTCGAGCGACGCTACGACGCTATCCTCACCGAGGGCCTCGCGTTCCACGCGGCGCAACCCGCGCTCGTGCGCCCCGAACGTACCGGCAAAGCCAAAGCGCGTGGCCGCAAGCCGCGCCGCGTCGGCCATAATCTGCTGTTGCGCCTGAGCATCCGCAAACAAGACGTCTTGCGCTTCCTCTCCGATCTCACCGTGCCGTTCACCAACAATTTGGCCGAACAAGCCGCCCGTATGATGAAGCTGCGCCAGAAAATCTCCGGCGGCTTCCGCTCCGCCGCCGGCGCCGCCGACTTCGCCGTGATTCGATCGCTCCTCTCAACGGCGAAAAAACAAGGTTGGAATATGCTCGACACCCTCGCCGCAGACCCAAAACGGCTCATCGCCGAACTCAAGAGCGCGTGATAAACTAACCTGGGTAGTTACGTGAATTGCGCAAAAACCAATTCTCTTGCAGAACTG
>Ga0306921_10009908_pt1 | contig 10122 bp, 8 predicted proteins | sample sta12Cox44000080_FD_203760 | JGI IMG/M metagenome (GOLD analysis project Ga0306921, IMG submission 203760) | Lab enrichment of tropical soil microbial communities from Luquillo Experimental Forest, Puerto Rico - statoxic.12C.oxic.44.000.080 (v2)... | ecosystem: Environmental > Terrestrial > Soil...
TGAAGCTGTACCGTAATATTGCCAAGCTCGATCAATGCAGAAAACCATCAATTCCGTCCTTCGGAGTCCGGCAGCTCGCGCGCTAATTCTAGTCGCATTAATCATTCCAGTAAGTACCTACCTCGGCACGAGCTCGGTACGTCGCGGTTTTCTGTATCACACCGCAACCTTTGGTCCCTCGGTGGTGGCAGCAATCGCTACCGGGCTGTGGACCTGGAGCTGGAAGTGGTTCTGGATCACGCTCGGAGCCTCCGGCGCGCTTACCATGCTTGTTCAGATGTCGCTGTACCTGGTCCGGTAATCCGATTCGTCATGACCCCAATCGCAGCGGGGATAAAGGGATCACGACATTGATTACGAAACCAGCTTGGCGCGCAGTCGAGCGAACTCTTGGTCGGTGATCGACCCCGATTTTTTGAGACGATCAAGCTTCTCGATTTCGTCGGCGACACTGAACCCGATCACACGCCGCAGCTCATCGCGTGACTGTTGAGCCTGCTGGCTGCTTCGCTCTGCCATGCCTCTCGACTGAGTGATCATGTACGCGAATATGCCAAGGTAGGGGAATACGATCAGGGCTATCACCCAGATCGCCTTGATCCAGCCGGATATGTCACGGCGCCGGAACAGATCGCCTATGACTATGATGAGGAGCCAGAACCATAGGACGAACATGAACACGGCGAAGGCGTCGGCGAGGAAATTGCGGAAAGTGAAGCCTTCCGAGAAGAAGAACATCGCGCTCTCTCCTTGTCTTACTGGACGGATCTGTTGCGGGCATCGCGCCGCGCCTGCGCATTTTTTGTCGCTTGCGACACGCTTCCAATCCTTGCAGGGGGAACTCGTGTACGCCGCCGTCGATTGGGAAGCGCCCGCATGCCTTCGCTCGGCGTGTCACCGGTCGGTGGGCGAGTAGGAAACTGGGCCGCACGGCGCACGGCGAGAGCACGGCGGGCCGCTTCGATGTGTGCGGTTCGGCCCTCGAGCTTGTGCATGCGATTGATCTCCCTGTTCACGCGTTTCAACGCGGCGGTCGAATACCTGCTTGCGCTGCAGGAGGTGCTCGGCTGTGTCCGGAAAGCTTGCGCCTCTCTGCTCCCCTTTTCCGCGCACCGCACGGCGATTTTCGCGCGCCAGGGTGCGCTCCTTATCGCGCATCTCGCGCAGACGCTGGCGCAACGCCTTGAGGTCATCAAGCGCGCCGTCATAGATTTCAGGATGGTGACTGCGCAGAATGATCTCATGCTCGTCATAGCTGAGAATGCTGCGCTCGAATTTACAGGGTATGGACATGGCGGCCCTTTGCGTCCCGTAGGGGTAATCGCGGTCCTGGTCATGACGCTTTTGCGGGAAAAAATGAGCTACGGCGGCTTAGAGCGTCTACTAGTGCGTCCGCCGCTGCAGCCACTCGGCCGCCGATTTTCGTTCGCCCGGATTATCGTGCCCATCCGCACCATCGCACCTACCACTAATGCCGGTCGAGTCAGCACAATGCGTGCTTTTAATTCATGCTCAGATTCAACAGTAGCGACGGGAGACGCGGTACCAGCGGCCGCTGCGGCCATGATAGTAACAATTGCCGTGCCACCAGTAATGACGACCGCCGTGGCGTCGGCCCTCTCGCGCTATCAGCGCTCCAGTGCCGGCGCCAACCAAAGCGCCAATCGCTGCGCCGCGGCCGCCGCCAGCTAGTCCACCAATGAGCGCGCCACCGGCAGCGCCGCCCAAAGCGCCGCGACCGGTCCGCGCGGCAGCCGGCTGAGCGAATGCCAAGAATATAGCGAGGAGAAGAGTAATCGCTCGGAAATTCACCTCAACACCCGACGTTTGGGTTTGAATCCGATGAAACAGGGTCGCAAAAAATGCGACCGTGGGCAAGCGACATGCTGCGCCGGCGCACACGCTCTACCGTTTGCGGCATCAAAGGCGCCACGGTGCAGCATCCCGGTTGGGCAGATATGGACACCGGCTTTCAACCGTTCCCGGTCAGATTTTGACCGCTAGGTCGATCGGCCACGATCAAGTGCCTTGCCGATCCGCTTCGGCAGGAAAGCTGTTCCAGCAGGTCGATCATTGGCTTTGGGGATTGCTTATTCTCTTTGATGTTCAGGCTCGCGATCGCATCGAACGTCTGGAACAGGTCGTAGCGCGCGAAGAGCAGGTAGTCGCGCTTGAAGGTCGCCAATGTATCAGGATCGAAACCAAGATTTGTGAAGGCCTTGTCTATCTGATCTGCAACGTGTTGTTTTTTGCTGGCCGTCCTACCACCAATTCGAGAGCCCCAGCCAAGCAAGTAATAGCCGAGTTGCGCCGATGTTTTGGTCGATTGTTTCAGCTTCTCAAGAATTTCCTCGGCCTCGTCTAATTTTTTACGCCACTGAGCTTTGATGCCGAAGGCCGCGAAGCTCTCCATCTGCGGCAGGAACTCAAAGAGCGCCACCACGACAAAGAGTGCCGCAACGAGCGAACCAGCGGCTACCCGATCAAACAGCGCCAGTATGACCGCGATGATGAGGAGAACCCCTGCGGTGATCTTCAACAGGTGCGGCCATGCGAGCAGCTTCGTCCACAGTTCTCGGAGCAGGTCCACTGGTTGCCATTATGATTCAGCGTCCCCAATCTTCCTCCGCCTCGCGCTTCACCGCCGGCGCCGCCGGGTCCTTGAGCTTTAGCCAGTGCCGCGTGCGGCCGCTGAGCATATGGGGAGCCCAGGCGCTTCGACACGATGCCCTCGCAGCTGAGCTTGCAGGCGTGGCGGTAGACGACGTCGCCGCCGTGCGCGAGGTGCTCGACGAGCCGTAGCCCTGGCCCGCACCCGCGGAGCAGGCTCGCCAGCGTTGCCTTGCGGGTCTCGAGCGGCTCGCGCCGTAGATCCTGGCCGTCGAGCTCGAGCAGGTCGAAGGCGTACAGGAAGATCTCGGCCGGCCGCTCCCGGTACCGTAGCATGGCGAACACGGTGAGCCCGTTCTCGTCACAGCACACCGCCTCGCCGTCGATCAGGCACGAGCGGGCCTTGAGCCGGTCAACGGCCTCGACGATGAGCGGATAGCGTGGTGCGCAATCGTGCCCGTTCCGCGTCAACAGCCGTATACCGACGGCGTCCCGGCGCGCCATGAGGCGGTAGCCGTCGTGCTTGATCTCGTGAACCCAGTCAGGCCCCAGGGAAACGCTCGGTGGAGGACGGTAGGCAAGGTTCGATGAAGCCGGAACGAGGCGGCGGCGGAGTTAGGCGGGGCATGATGGGCAAAAATCTAATGCCTCAAGGGACGTAATTCGATCCCGAAAGAGGCCGCGCATTTCTGTATACATAAACCATGGCGAAACGTCGCAGAAAACCCGGCCGACCGCGTACCGGTCACGACCCCGTGGTGACCGTCCGGCTACCGGCCGTCGTAATCGGGAGAATCGGGAGGTGGGCGGCAGAGTTGGGCGTTAACCGCTCCATGATCGTTCGCCTGCTCATCGAACACGCCATGGAATATGGATCGTACAAAGCGCGGGTCGTCGGCTCCCTGTTGGTTACCGGATTACGGAGTAAGCGCCGGGGTCGCACCCAAGCCGACCGGATTGCGTCCAGAGCGCTAGACGACCTCAAGACCGAGGTCGCCGCGTATTTTGCTGCCCGCAAAAGACCTAAGGTAAGGAGGGCCAAACGCACCAAAGCCATCGAGCACACCAAGGCCATCGAGCAGAAATGACGGAGCGCTCTCTATGGCTCGTGCTTTACACCTGCAGCCACGGCGAGGCTTTGCGGATCTCGGCCTGCGCCTCGCGTGCAGCTTGCGCGACCACGCCATCGCCGAGCTCGACACCATGCAGCCGCCGAGCCACCTCCTCCAGGAATGCCGAGCGCTGCGACGGGGCGAGCGGTGCCGCGAGCTGGCGCAAGAGCGTCATCTGCTGGTCGGTCAAGTGAAGCCTTGGCGCACGCTCTCGTCCGTTCGCGATTGCACGTTCGAGCCGCGAGCGAAAGCGCGTGTCCATCTTCTCCAACTGCTCGCGCGACCATTTCGCCGACCATCCTCGTCGCCCGGCGCTCGCATGAAGCGTTTCGCGCTTGTTCGCGGCGGCCCCGCGGATAGCGGAGATGATGGACTTGGGTTGCTGGTTCTTTGTGGCAGCGCTCGCAGATGCCGCAAGCGCGTTTGTTGATAACGTGCCACGGGGCACCGAGATGTTTTACAATTGGCCGGGTCGATACGCGGAAATACGGGTCTTCTCGGGTTTCGCTTGTAAAACGCATGTCTCTGGATGCACGAACGAATTCGCGCAATGGCCGTAATCGGATGTTTCCGACTTCGGCCAGTCAATAAAGCGGCGAACTCGGGTAAACCCGAGTTCGACTGCAAACGGGGGAGGGGACGCTGTGGCATGGTCCATCATAGCGCAGTGGGTTCTACGTCACCAGAAACTGCTCTAAAAGAAAATGCCGTCGAGTAGGAGCCGTAAACGATGTCGCGTGTTGGCTGGACGAAACCTCCTTCAACTCGCCACAGCGCTGTTTGCCTGGCGGTCGCGCTTTGCATGAGCGTAGCGTTTGGCATAACGCGTGGGCATGCGCAAACGGCTGGCGCCGATAATTCGGCCATCTATCTCTACGCGGGCGCGGACCGCGGCGAGCGGCTGATCGCCAAGGCGCGCGAAGAGGGCACGCTCACGCTCTACACCTCGATGGCGACGACCGAATCGGGGCCGCTCGCCCAAGCCTTCGAGAAGAAATACGGCGTCAAGGTCCAGCTCTGGCGCGCGCTCAGCGAGAACGTGTTGCAGCGCGCGCTCACCGAGGCGCGCGGCGGCCGCCGCAGCATGGACGTGGTCGAGACCAACGCGCCCGAGGTCGAGGCGCTCGCGCGCGAAGAGGTGGCGGCGCAGTTCGATAGTCCCTACCTCGCGGATCTGCCGCCGTGGGCGATTCCGCCGCACCGGCGCTGGTTCGGCGACCGCGCCAATCTCTGGGTCGTGGGTTACAACACGGACAAGGTCAAGCGCGAGGAATTGCCGGCGACACTCGAGGGCTTCGCCGATCCGCGCTGGAAAGGGCGCCTCGCGCTCGAGGCGACCGACAGCGACTGGATGTACGGGGTCGTGAGCTTCATGGGCGAGGCGCGCGGGCTCGAGTTCTTCCGCAAGCTTGCAGCCTTGAAGCCGGAGATGCGCAAGGGCCACGTGCTGGTGGCGCAGCTCGTGGCCGCGGGCGAATTGCCGCTGTGCCTGACGATCTACAGCGGCAACGCCGCCTCGATCAAGGCGAAGGGCGGGCCGATCGATTGGGCCGCGGTCGAGCCGCTGGTCGGGCGCCCGCAGGCGATCGCGCTGGCGGCGAACGCGCCGCATCCCCATGCGGCGCTCTTGTTCGCGGACTTCGTGCTCTCGCCCGAGGGCCAGAAGCTCCTCGGCGACATGGGCCGCGTGCCCTCGAGCCGGACGCAGAAGACGCTGCTCGATGCGCACAAACACGTCATGGTCGACCCGATCAAATCGCTCGCCGAGGCGCCGAAATGGGAGGGGCTGTGGAACGAGCTGTTTTTGAAGTAGCTTGAGGAACAGCGGCGCCGGCGGGGACGACAGTATAAGAGCTGATGAGTCGGACGAGGTATTATCTCAGGCCTCCGTCGTCCGTTCATCATGCTCTAAAATGAAACGGGCGCGCTCATCGCGCGCCCGCTCGTGTTGGTAGCGCGCGTGTGCGTCAGTCGAAACGGCCGGCGGCGTGGGCGAGCATGGTGTAAACCTTGCCCGTGTCCGAGGTGAGATAGCCGCGCGCCAGCATCTGGCCGCGGTCGTCGCGCGACACCTCGTCGAGCAGCCGGTCGAACTCGCCGATGTAGCGGTCGACGGTGCGCCTGAAATCGCTGTCGGCCCGATAGCGCTTGCGGATTTCCTCGAGCGCCTTCTGGCCCTGCGGGGTGTAGAGCTTGCGCGTGGACACGTTGCGCTCGCCGCGCTTGTAGCGATCCCACAGCTCGGCCGCCGCGTCGTGGTCGATCATGCGGGCGATGTCGACGGCGAGCGAATCGAGCGAGTCGATGCTGTGGCGCTCGGGGCGCGCGGCCTCGGCCGGCGCCTCGCGTGGCGGCGGCGCCTCGCGCGCGGGCGCCTCGGCCTCGTGCGAGGCGCGCGTGAGCAGCTCGGAGAGCCAGCCCGTGCGCCCGCCGCCGGCCTGCGCGGGGCTGAGCGCAGGCGCCTCGGCGCGCCGCGCCGGCACGACCGGCGGCGCGGCCACGCCGGTGATGTCCGCGCGCTGGCGGACGGGCTCCGGCCGCGGGCTGCCGTTGGTGCGCGCCGGCTCTTCGCGAGCGACGCCACGACGCATCGCCGCCTCCACCGGCTCGGCCCGGCGCGCCACCGGCTCGACCGGCTCCATCCGGCGCGTGGCCGGCTCGATCGCGTCGAGGCTGCGACTGTGGCGGGCCACGATCCGGTTGAGCTCGGCCAGCGCCTCGATCTGATCGACGATGACGCGCCGCATGTGCGAGGCGGTGTCCGCCGTCTCCTGCGGCAGCTCGAGAATGCCCTTGCGCATCTCGGCGCGCGTGCCCTCGAGCTCGCGACGCATCTCGGCGGCCATCTGCTTCAACTCGTCGAGCACGTCGGCGAAACGTTGCGCCGCCTGCGAGAGCATGCCATGCGATTCTTCGCTCGCCTGCTCGTAGATGCTGCGCATGGCCTCGCTCAGGCGCGCACGCTCTTCCTCGGCGCCGCTGCGGATCGCTTCGAAATTCTCGGCGATCGTCTGGGCGCCCGTGGCCGCCGATTCCGCGCTCAGGCGGGCGATGTCGCGCGCCCGTTCGCCCGCGCTTTCGAACGACTGGTCGAGCACGCCGGCAAAGCGCGTGAGCCGCTGTTCCAGATCGCCGGCCTTGCCGTCGAGCGCGGCGGCGAGCTGGTCGAGCGAAGCGCTGCGCTCGGTGATCGCGCTCTCGGTGCGCTGATTGCTGGCGTCGATGAGCGCGACCGCTTCCGCGAGCGAGCGCGCATGCGCGTCGAACTGGCCCGCGACCTGGCTCAAGTCGTTGAGCGTCTCCGCGGACATCGCTTGGAAGCTCGCGATGTTGCGCTCGACGTCGCTGTTCGCCGTGCCGGCCTTCTGCGCGACGTCGTTCATGGCGGCGACGAACTCGGACACCCGCGTCACCAGCGTGCTCTCGATGTCGCTCATGTTCTCGTGCGCGCCGCTGAGCACCTCTTGGAGCAGAATGTTGGCCTCGCGCAGGCGCTCGTAGAGTGCGGTCGTATCGGACCGCAGCATGCTCTGCGTCTCCTGGATCTCGGTGACGGCGCTTGACGCCGTCTGCCTGGACTGCTCGACCGCCGCGTGGGTGGTGTCCTCCAGCTCCTTGAGCGTGCGGGCGATGGTTTTGGCCGCGCTTTGGGTGGCCATTTCGGCGGTTTCGCGCAGTTCCTTGATCGAACGGCTGACGGCTTCGCCGGTCGTTTCGGCCGCCGCGATGTGACTCGTCTGCAAGTCCTTGAGCGATTGATTGACGGCGCCGGTCGCGTTCTCGCTCGCCTCGCTGATGAGGCGCGCGATCTGCTCGCTGTTGTCCATCATGCTCTGGGTGAAGTTGAAGCCTTTGGCCTCGATCGCCTTGACCGCATGCTCGGTGACGCGGCTGACCTCGCTCACGAATTCCTGGCTCTTGTTGGTGAGCGCGGCGAGCAGCCCGCTCGATTTCTCGTCGACGATGCGCGTCATTTCGGCGGCGCGCTGGCCCACCGCGGTTGAAATCTCCTCGGCCTTGCCGACGAAATTGCGCGCCACCTCGGCGCTGACCGAAAGCAGCGTGCGTTCTACCTCGCCGGCATTCTGCTTGAGCACGTTGCTCACGCCGGTCGACATGCCGCTGATCACGCGCTCGGCGTCGTGCGCGCTCGCGCGGATCGCGGTCGTGGTGCTGGCCGCGAGCTGGGTCAGCGAACGCTCGGCCTCGGCGCTGTTGGTCTTGACCGCCTCGCCGAGTTGCTGGATGCGGGTGCTGATGGTGCTGGAGGCGGAGGCGGAGAGGTTACCGAGCGAGCGCTCCGCCTCGCTGGTGCTGGCCCTGATCGCGCTGGTCAGTTGCTCCGTGCGCGCGTCGATCGCCTCGATGGAGCCGGTGGTCAGCTTTTCGATCGCCTGCGCGGCGTCGCCGGTATTGGCCCTGATCGTGCTGCTGAGATGCTCGGTGCGCGCGGTCAGCAACTCGGCGGCCGATTGGCTGCGCGCGTCGATTTCCCTGGTCAAGCTGTCGGTGCGGGCGATCAGCAAATCGGCGGCCGACTGGCTGCGCGTGTCGATTTCCCTGCTCAAGCTGTCGGTGCGCGCGGTCAGCAACTCGGCGGCCGACTGGCTGCGCGCCTCGATTTCCTTGGTCAAGCTCTCGGTGCGCGCGGCGAGCAGGTCGACGGCGGATTGGCTGCGCGCCTCGATCTCCTTGGTCATGCTCTCGGCGCGCCCGCTCAGAAGATCTTCGAAACGGCTGATGCGCGCATCCAGATTGTCGGCGACCTCCATCGCTTTGACGCCTAGCGTCCGGTCGATGTCGTCGATCTTGGCGCCGATGCTGTGGGCGAGCTGGGCGCCGCGCGCGTTGATGACGCCGGTGACGTCGGCGATGCGCTTGTCGAGCGCGCCGACCACTTCGTTGCCGCCCTCGGTGATCTTCCTGGCGACGTCGGTGACGCGGGAGGAGAGCGCCTCGCCGAGCGTCTGGGTGCGGCCGTCGAGGGCGTCGCGGAAACGATTGAATTGCTGGTCGAGGCTCGCCGTGATCTCGGCCGACTTGACCGTGACGCGGGTGTCGAAATTGTCCAGGTAATCGCGCATCGCGCCGGAAATGTCCTGCGTGCGCTCGCCCAGGCGCTCGACCATCTCGCCGCCGTACGTCTTCACGGTGCGGTCGAACTCGGCAAGATGGCGGGTGATGAGATTGCCGAGCGTGCTGGCGTCGCGCGCGATCCGTTCGGCGAGCTCGGTGCCGCCGTGATTGAACATGTCCTCGAACGCTTGCAGCCGCGTCGCGAGCAATTCGCGTACCGCGTCGCCGCGGTTGGCGATGACGTCGGCGAGTTCGCCGCTGCCCTGGTTGAACATGTTCTCGAACGACTGCAGCCGCGTCGCGAGCAATTCGCGCACCGCATCGTGGCGGCTGGTAATCACGCCGGCGAGCTCGCTGCTGCCCTGATGGAACATGTCCTCGAACGATTGCAGCCGAATCGCGAGCAATTCGCGCACCATATCGTGGCGGCTGTTAATCACATCGGCGAGCTCGCTGCTGCCCTGATGGAACATATGCTCGAAAGATTGCAGCCGCGTCGCAAGCAAGTCGTGCACCGCCTCGCCGCGACTGGCGATCACGTCGGCGAGCTCGCTGCTGCCCTGGTTGAACATGTGTTCGAACGATTGCAGCCGCGTCGCGAGCATTTCGCGCGCCGCCTCGCCGCGGCTGGCGATCACGTCGGCGAGCGCTTCGCCGCTGTGGTTGAATTGATCGCTCACCCGGTCGCCATGCTGCACGATGGTGTCGGTGATGCGCGCGCCGGTTTGCTCGAGTTTGGAGACCACGTCTCCGCCGCGCAGGCTCAGATCGAGGACGAGGGAATCGCCGGTGTTCTTGAGCGTGGTGTTGACCTCCTCGACCCGGCTGGAGATGGTCTCAGCCAGCTGGTTGCCGGTATCGATGACGAGGTCGGTCAGCTCCTGCGAACGACGGCTCATCAGATCGAGAATTTCCGCGGACTTTTGCCCGAAACTCCCCGTCACTTCTTCGAGCCGCTCGGACATCGTGCGCTGAACATTGGCGGTGATCTCGGTGAACTCGTCGCCGATGTGATCGGTCTTGAAGTTGAGCGTCGTGCTCAAGCGGTCGCTGGCGGCGGAGATCGCCTGCGCGGTGTCGCGGCTGGTGTTTTCGAGGCGGGTGAGCAGGTCGCCGCCGCGCTCGCCGAGCGTCTGGATCATCGTGTCGCCGGCATTGCCGAGCGCGCGCGTGATATGCTCGGCCTTTTCTGAAAGCGCGTGGGTGATCCGCCGCGAAGCATCGTCGACCTGCTCGGCAACGAGCTCGCTGACTTGGGAAATGTCGTGGCTGAGATCGAGGTGGACGCTGTTGATGGCGTCGCGGATCTGTTCGGCCTGGCCGA
>Ga0306921_10009910_pt1 | contig 10121 bp, 7 predicted proteins | sample sta12Cox44000080_FD_203760 | JGI IMG/M metagenome (GOLD analysis project Ga0306921, IMG submission 203760) | Lab enrichment of tropical soil microbial communities from Luquillo Experimental Forest, Puerto Rico - statoxic.12C.oxic.44.000.080 (v2)... | ecosystem: Environmental > Terrestrial > Soil...
CTCGGCGTGCGGCTGGGCGGCGGTGTTCAGGTATTTCTGACGGCAATCAAGTTGGCCAGCATCGCGGTCATCATCGGCATCGCGTTCCTGTTGCCGGGTCATGTTCCACCCTCAGCGGATCCTGTTTGGCCGAGCTTGTCGAGCGCCGGACTACTGGGCACTTTCCTTGCCGCGCTCGCTGCGGCGCTGTGGGCCTACGACGGCTGGGAAGACTTGAACCTCGTCGGTTCCGAGGTGAAGGACCCGCAACGCAATTTCCCGCGCGCCTTGGTGGGTGGTGTGGCATTCGTTGCTCTGGTCTATTTGCTCTTCAGCGCCGCCTGCCTGAAAGCTTTGCCGTTTGAAAGCGTCGCCAACTCACAACACGTTGCCTCTGACGTAGTCGAGCGTCTCGTGGGTCGAGGCGCGGCTTCATGGATCACTTTGGCGATGGTGATTTCCGCGCTTGGCTCGATGAATTCTTCAGTCCTCAGCGGCGCGCGCGTCCCCTACGCGATGGCGCGCGACGGAATTTTCTTTAAGATCGCCGACGGCATCCATCCGACATACCGCACGCCCGGACGCGGGTTGCTCTTTCAGGGTGTACTCGCAAGTGTCATGGCTCTCACGGGAACCTTCGAGGAACTCACCAACCTATTTATTTTTGCAGGATGGATTTTCTACGGCTTCGCCGTCGTGGCCTTGTTTCGCTTGCGAAGAACGGAGCCCGACATGCCGCGTCCCTATCGTTGTTGGGGCTATCCCTGGGTGCCGGGCCTCTTCATTCTCGGTGCGCTGGCGCTGACTGTGAATCTGTGGCTTGATCGACCGGGCCGCTCCACGGTGGGTCTATTGCTTATCCTGGCGGGCATTCCCTTCTATCGGCACTGGCAAAAGTCTGCGTCGGCCCAAACACCACTCGTGGACGCTTGAATCTGTGGGAGCAGTCGAAAGCGGCATTCAGGCCGAAGCCGCACCGGCCGACCGCGAGCCTCGCTCCGCACTTCTCACCGGAAGAACCGCGAGGTCCGCTTTAGCACGAACCGTCATCGAGGGATGCATGGCCTTGGCCATCGCTTCAATTCCGGTGACGAGGCGGCCGGCCGGTCGCGACACGTAGCTGTTTGCGTCGAGCGCAAATACCCGGCCTTCGCGGACTGCCGGTATGCTGCGCCATTCTTCTGGAAAAGTAAGGGACAGGTACTCGGCGCGGGCTTGCTCGGCGTTATAGCCGCACGGAGCAATGAACAGAAATTCCGGTCTTACCGAAACAATCTCTTCCATGCTGACGACGTGGGACGGTTGTTTGGCTTTCCCTAGAACATCGACTCCACCCGCGCGATACACCATCTCCGGAACCCAGTGGCCCCCGACGTAAAACGGCTGAAGCCATTCGAGCACGGCCACACGAGGACGAGGTTCCAGCGGGCCAGCTTCTTCTTCGATGCTTGCCAAACGCTCGCCAATCCGCTCGACAAACATCTGAGCGCGCTCGCGCCGGCCGGTGCATTCGCCAATCCACAAAATGTCGCGCCAAACATCGCCGAGATCCCGCGGGTCAAGACTCAGCACTTCGGGCTGCTTGGAGATATGCGCGAGAGCCGCCCCCAGCTCATCGGGAGTCGCGGCGCACACGTGACACAAGTCCTGGGTGAGGATCAGGTCCGGCGCGAGTTCCTCTAGAATTTCGCCGTCCACCGCGTAGATCGATTCGCCGCGCTCCACGTGTTCGCGCACGAGCCTGTTAATCTCAGGGGGCGTCGCGTCCTTCGGAAGCCGCGAACGAACTACGGACCTTCTCGTCTTAGCCGCGGGAGGAAAATCGCACTCGTGACTCACGCCCACGACTTCTTCGTCCAGGCCCAACGCGAAAAGCGTTTCGGTCGCGGAAGGCAAGAGAGAAATAATGCGCATTCCCGGACTCTAGCACAAAATGCAGGCGCAAAGTGTAGACAAGAGGCGGGCGAGCGGGGTGTGCACGTGTGGTTTGGCCATGCAGGCATTCCCTCCTTATTTGTAGAGAAAATATTTCCGCCGGGTCTCGTCGAACGCGGCCAGTTCGGGTCCCCAACTGGAGATAATCTGTTCCGGGGGAGTGCCGGCTTGTAGTGCGTGAACCGTGGCTTCGTTTCCGAGCAATAGAAGGATCTTCGTTACGTCGAAGTCCTTGGGATAGTTCTTCTGCAACAGTGAGGCAATTTCCAAGCCCACGCGCATTGACCGCACCGCCGCGCGGTCGGTCACCCGCACGCCGACGCCGCCGCACCGTTGCCCGGCGTAGAGCCCACTAACCGGAATAAACGGCTGGTTCGCGAAACGCACACCAGGCAAATTGCGCGCGTTCAACGTGGCGGCTACTTCTTCGCCGCTGATCCACGGTGCGCCAAACTCTTCGAACGGCGTTTGCGTGCCACGACCCACAGACACACCTGCGTTCTGCAGGATCTCGAGTCCGGGATAGAGAAGCGCCCCTTTCAACGTGCGCAGATTCGGCGACGGCGGAATCCAGCGGACGCTGGTACTCTCAAAAAAGTAGTTGCGATGCCAGTTTTTCATCTGGATGACGTGGAGTTCACAATCGATGTGATTTTCCGTGTTAAAGAGCTGCGCGAGCTCTCCAATGGTCAATCCATAACGCACTGGCAACGGAAAATACGCCACGAACCCGGTCTTGTCCGGGTCAAGCATTGGCCCCTCGACGATTTCACCCCCCACCGGGTTGGGACGGTCCAGCACATAAAACGCAATTCCATGCTTGGCCGCTTCTTCCATGCAGTAACCCATGGTCGTCGTATAGGTGTAGAAGCGGACGCCGGCATCTTGCACATCGAAGACGAGCGCGTCGATCCCCTTCAACATGTCGTCGGTTGGCCGCAGGTGGTCTCCGTACAAGCTGTAAATCGGAAGCCCAGTGGATGGATCTTTCGATGAAGCAACCTGCTCATCGGCATGTCCGGCGATTCCATGCTCAGGGCTGAACAACGCCACTAACTGAACCCCCGATGAGTGCGCCAACAACTCGATGTTCGTACGACCCTGAAAGTCCACGCCGGTGTGATTTGTAATCAGTCCCACGCGCTTGCCGCGCAACGGCGCGAATTTTTCAGCTTCCAGCACATCCAGGCCGGCCTGCACGCGCGCCCCACGTGCCCGGGTGGACTTCGCGCCTTTCTGTCCGCTGGTGTTGCGTGCGGGCTTCGCTCCACAGGCCGGGACACTGCCTAAAGATAAGACCGACAAGCAATACAAACAGAAACGGACTCCCGTTAATGGTTTCATACTCCCCAATGATATTCTGGAACGCGTTATTCGCACCTTGATTGTGAGCGTCGAGTGCGCGTGCTATATACAGTCAGGGCGGAGTGGCGCGCGGCCAGAGGAACCTCAACAAATGAACAGGCGCAACGCCGGACTCTTGCTTTTGCCCCTACTGTTTCTACCCTTTATGACATTGAAAGCTCGCAGCCACCATCGCACGGCAAAGCCTCCGAAGGCCTCCTCCGCCAGCAAAACAGCGGTGCAAGCCCAGAATTCCGGGAATCTTACTCCCGAACAGGCCAATTGGGTCGAGTCCACGCTGCAGAAAATGACCCCGGAAGAAAAGGTCGGCCAACTGCTCTTCACCACCTATCACGGAAGCTTCACGGCAAAAGATTCCGACGCCTACGAGCAGATGATGCACGACATCAGCGATCTCCACGTCGGCGGATTCATCACCATCACCCACAGCTCGCCTCTCGGAATCGTCAAGGGCCAGGCTTATCCAACCGCGGCACTCGCGAACGAACTGCAGACCAAATCCAAGCTGCCATTGCTGATTGGCGCCGACTTCGAACGCGGCACGGCCATGCGCCAGGATGAAGGTACTTCGTTCCCGACGGCAATGGCGCTCGCTGCCGCAGGCAATCCAAAAGACGCATACACCATGGGCAAAATTACGGCCCGCGAAGCGCGCGCCGTGGGGGTTCAGTGGATTTACGCGCCCGTCTGCGATGTAAACAACAATCCAGCCAACCCCATTATCAACACGCGCTCTTTCGGGCAAGACCCCGTGCGCGTAGCCGAGTTCGTAAGTGAGTTCATTCGCGGCGTGCAGGAAAATGGAGGATTGGCCACCGCAAAACACTTTCCCGGGCACGGAGACACCTCCGCCGATTCACACATCGATTTGCCGGTGATCAAAGCTGATCGCGACCGCCTCGAACACCTCGAGCTGGTCCCCTTCCGCGCCGCGATTTCGGCGGGCGTCGGCAGCATTATGACCGGTCACCTGAACGTGCCGGCCCTTGAGCCAGACATAAACACTCCCGCAACGCTTTCTCCGAATATCCTGACCGCTCTCTTGCGCAAGCAGCTCGGTTTCCAGGGGCTGGTTATCACCGACGCGCTCGATATGGGCGGAATTACGGTGCGCTACGCTCCGGGCGACGCGGCCGTTCGTGCGTTCCTGGCCGGAGCCGATGCGCTTTTGATGCCGCCCGTGCCGGACGCCGCTTATGGAGCGCTGTTGGACGCCGCTAAGTTCGGCCGCATTTCCCCGGAACGCCTGGACTCCTCCGTGCGCCGCATTCTGCAAGCGAAGGCGCGCTTGGGGTTGGACAAGAATCGCTTGGTCGACCTGAACGCGCTCAACCGCACGTTCGGGAGTACGGCGTGGCAGAGGGAAGCGCAGGACATCTCCGATCGCGGCATTACGCTGCTGCGCGACAAGCAACACCTGCTGCCGCTCGACGCGACAAAGCCAACGCGAGCCTTGCTGGTCTCTCTCTACGCCGACCCGGAGCCATACCCCGGTGAAGACCTCGAGCCACAACTGCGCTCGCGATTTGACTCGTTGACAGCATTGCGCGGCGACACGAAATTTGTGCGGGCCGAAACGCTCAAGCTACCACCACCGGATAGCTACGATATAACGATCCTCGCGTTGTTCGTCCGCGTGAGCGACCGTAAGGGCGATGTCGATGTACCGGCGGACCAGGTTCCGCTCATCGAGCACATCTATAAATCCGGCAAGCCTGTCATCACCCTTGGCCTCGGAAGTCCTTATCTTATTGAGCGCTTCCCGCAGGCGGAGACCTGGCTCGCGGCTTTTGGCATCAGCGACGTGGCGCAAATCTCGATGGCCCGCGCTCTCTTCGGTGAAATCCCGGTGCGCGGCCATTTGCCGGTCACGATTCCCGGGGTCGAAATGAGAGTGGGCTACGGCCTGGAACTCGCGGCGGAGCCGATGAAGCTCGAACCCCTCGATGTCCGCGGTGAAGCGAAATTGCAGCCCGTGCTCACCGTGATCGAAAACGCGGTCAGTGATAAAGCTTTTCCCGGTGCGACGGTGGCCGTCGGTTACCGGGGCAAAGTCTCTTACCACGCGTTCGGAAGACTGAGCGATGACGCCGATGCGCCGCCAGCCAGGATCGATACGATGTACGACCTGGCGTCGCTTACCAAAGTGGTCGTCACTACAACTCTGGTTGAAAAGCTCGTCGAAGGCGACTTCGTTTCTCCGCTCAGTCTGGATGCCCCGATTGAACGCTATTTGCCCGAGTGGTCCAGCGGGCCCCAGCCCGAATGGCGCCACAAGGTGACTGTGCGCAACTTGATGACACACACCTCTGGGCTGCCTCCCTTCAAGGAATACTGGCGCATTTCCACGGGCAAGGCTGACACGCTTCGAATGATTTTTGCCGAGCCGCTCGAATATGAGCCTGGCACCAAAGTCGTGTACTCCGACCTGGGTATTATCCTCATGGCGGAAATCATCCAGCGCCTGACCGGAAAGCCGCTCGACCAACTCGCGCGCGAATATATCTTCGAACCGCTCGGCATGAGCAACTCGATGTACAACCCGCCGAAGCAGCTCTGGCCGGCAATAGCACCCACCGAAATCGATAATCAGCTGCGGCATCGCCTCGTTCAGGGAGAGGTCCACGATGAAAATGCTTACGCGATCGGAGGAGTGTCGGGGCACGCCGGTGTGTTCAGTACTTCTCCGGACCTGGCCGCGTTCTGCCAGATGCTCCTGAATGGCGGGGTTTACACACATCACCGGATTGTGAAGCGGGCAACCATCGCGGAATTTACGGCGCCACAACCACTGGCCAAAAACACGCGCACTTTAGGCTGGGTCGTGCCGACAGAAGGCAGTTCGAGCGGCCACTACTTTTCAGCGCATAGCTACGGTCACACAGGTTTTACCGGAACCACCATCTGGATCGACCCCGACCGCCAGCTCTTTGTCGTGCTGCTCACCAATCGCGTGAATCCGACGCGCGAAAACATGAAGATTGCACAGGTGAGACCCGCCGTCCACGACGCCGTGATGAAAGCCCTCGGCTTTGCAACCGAAGCCGCTCACTAACGAGCACGAGCAACAAACACGTTGGTGTCATTTCGAGCCAAGCGAAGAATCTGGCTTTTCGACGCTTCGCGGCAGCTCACGAACCAGCCCTTTCTTGAAATCTTCAGCCGCCAGCTGGACCTGCTCCGGCTTGCCTAGGTCGCGCCAGTAATACTCATCCGCCCGGAACCCCAGAATATTCTCTCCGGCTTCTGCAAGGCGCAGGTACGTGTTGATGATCGAAAACGCGCCGTCCTCGCCCAGCATCGCAAGGAACTGAGGAGAAATTACATGGATCCCCGTGAAGGCTAGTGCACTCCACCGGGACCACGACCTCACGAACTCTGGTTGTCCATCCAAGCCAGCCCGCCTGCCACACAACCGGACCTGCTCGTCGAAGAGCAAGTATCGCGAAGTCTCCCGGTCCTGCACCGCCAGAGTCGCGAGACCTGCATTTTCGCGGTGGCCTTTCACCAGGCGCGCAAAATCGACCGTGCTCACGACGTCGACATTGTGCAGCAGGAACGGTTCCTGGCTCGCATCCTCCAGGAAGAACCATCCGGCTTTTTTCAGTCCTCCGCCTGTATCGAGCAGCCGTTCTTCCCGCGAGATTTCAATATGCATTCCAAAATCTTGATGCGCTCTCAAATACGCAAGGATCATCTCCGCGAAATGATGGATATTGACAATCACCTCGCGAATGCCAAATTCACGCAAACGCGCTAGGGTGATTTCAAGCAGTGTGCGTCCGCCAATTTCTACAAGGGCTTTCGGGCGCTGATCGGTGAGGGGCCGCAGGCGGGTGCCAAGTCCAGCCGCCAAAACCATGGCCTTCATTGACCCATTTTCTCCAGCTCCAGGTGCCGCACCACAACGTCAATCCCATTCTTCCCGCGCAAGCGTTTCGCCAATTGTTCGGCGAGGAAGACCGAACGGTGCTGGCCTCCGGTGCACCCAAACGACACCATAAGATTCTTGAAACCGCGCTGCTGGTAGTTGGCCACGCTCGCTTCGACGAGCGAATAAACGCCGGCGAGAAACTGGTGCACGCTCTCCTGCTGATTCAGGTAGTCGATTACCGGCGCGTCTTTGCCGGTGAGCAGCTTGAAACGCTCTTCGCGCCCGGGGTTGGGCAGGCTGCGGCCGTCGAAAATGAACCCCCCACCATTCCCGGACTCATCTTTGGGGAGCTCGCGGTGAAACGAAAAACTGAAGACCCGGACAACCAGGTTCTGAACCTCCGACGCCAGGTTCAACAGCTTCTCGGACGCCAGCATGCTTTGGAAGGCTTCCATCAGTGTGGGCAGCTCGATGGGCAGCGTCACGTTGTGCAGCAACCACCGCAGATTTTTCAGAGCGTAAGGAACACTTTGCAAAAAGTGAGCCTTGCGTTCGTAGAAGCCGCGAAAGCCATAAGCGCCAAGCGCCTGCAGAATGCGCACATAGACAAACGCGTAGTAATGGCGCAGGAAGGCTTCGCGGTCGAGCGCGATGTAACCGCCGAGTGCGTCAAGATAGTGGTCCAGCAGTAGCTGCCGCAACGCGGGGGGAAGGTCGGCCTTGGCATCGTATAACAGCGAGGCAATATCGTATTGCAACGCGCCTTTGCGACCCCCCTGGTAGTCCACAAAAAACGGCTCCCCATTCGGCAACATCACGTTGCGCGACTGAAAATCGCGATAAAGAAAGTAGTCGCTTGGCGCTTCAAGCAGGAAGTCCGTCAGGCAGTTGAAGTCGTCTTCAAGGGCCTGTTCATTGTGGGGAATCGCCGCGAGGCGAAGAAAGTAGTACTTGAAATAGTTCAAGTCCCAGGTGATCGATTGACGATCGAAGCTCGCGCGTGGATAACAGAAGCTGTAGTTCAAATCGCCCGCGGCTTCAACCTGAAAGCGAGGCAAGGCGGCCGCGGTTTTACGGTAAGCCTCCACCACATCGCGGGAAATGCTCTCACCAGTGCGGCCCTGCGAAAGGAAGTCAAACAGCGTCGTATCTCCGAGGTCCTCCTCAAGGTAGGCCCCCTGCGCCAGATCCTCCGCGTAGATTTCGGGTACCGGCAGGCCATGCCGCCTGAAGTGCCTCGAAAACTCGAGGAACGCCTTATTTTCCTCGCGTACTCCGTAGAGAATGCCCACCGCGCTGGTTCGCCCGCTCTTCAAGCGGATAATTTTGCGTCCGGATCCGCCCAGGTCGCCCTGGAGTGGTTGCACATTTTCCACGGGCAGGCGGAAATGCTCTTCGAAGAGACGCTTCAGGATGTCCATGAATTTGAGTCCGGCACCCCAGTCCTGGGCAACTGTGGAAGCTGCTTCCTTTCTACCACAGGTGGTTCGATTGGGAGAGAGTGGTTGCGGGCCGGGTGCCGAACTCGGCGCTATCATATTGTCGTCACCCGCAGCGCCGCAGCCGCCGCGCATTTCCTAACGGGCGATCGTTATAATTCAAGGATGTCCTCCGGCCAAAGACGCTACCGCCAAATTGATCGCCGACTTACCGAACGGAGAAACCTAACGTCGCGAAACTTGGATCACATGACCTCGATCCAGCTCGCTCGACTCATGAATCGCGAGGATCACAAAGTCGCCGCCGCGGTCCAGCGCGAACTCCCATCGATTGCGCGGGCGATCGACGCGATCGAGACCCGCATGCGAAAGGGTGGCCGGTTGATCTACGTCGGAGCTGGATCGAGCGGGCGAATCGGCGTACTGGATGCTTCGGAATGCCCGCCCACCTTCGGCACGCCGCCGAGCCTCGTGCGAGCGCTGATCGCCGGCGGGAAGAAAGCCGTCACGCAGCCGGTTGAAGGAGCAGAAGATCGCCGTGGACGCGCCGCGGAAGATTTGAAGAAGCTCCATCTGACGTCGAATGATTCGGTCGTAGGAATTGCTGCCAGCGGGACCACACCTTACGTGCTGGCCGCAATCGGGTACGCAAACCAGAAGCGAGCGTTCACCGTCGGCTTGACCGCTAACCGCAAATCTCCACTGGCGCGGGCGGTGAACATCTCGATTACGCCGGATGTTGGCCCGGAAGTCTTGACCGGCTCAACACGATTGAAAGCCGGCACCTCCCAAAAAATGGTCCTGAACATGCTCTCCACCGGAGTGATGGTACGGCTCGGTCATGCCTACGAAAACCTGATGATCGACCTCGGGCAAACAAATGCGAAGCTTAAAGACAGGGCAAAGCGAATCCTGCAGGAAGCCAGCGGGAAGAGTGTGTCAGCGGCGGAACACGCTCTGCGTCAAAGCAACCACGATCTTCGCGTAGCCTTGGTTATGTTGAAGCGAGGAGCCTCCGCGTCGGAAGCTCGGAGGCTTTTGAACGAATCAGAAGGCAGCTTGCGGCGGGCACTGAAGGAATAGCGAAGAGCGCTTCGGAAATCTCGAATGGACAAGTTCAGGATTCGCGGCGGAAAGCCGCTCCACGGAAAGGTCGCCATCGGCGGCGCGAAAAACTCGGCGCTTCCCTTAATGGCCGCGGCGCTGCTCACGCCCGAACCGATCACCTTGCACAACGTTCCCACGGTGCGCGACATCGTCACCATGGCGAAGCTGCTGGCCTTCATGTCCGCAAGAGTCTCGACCCAGGATATCCCGTCCACTCACTACACCATCGAGGCCGCTTCACTGAATGATGCGGTTGCGCCATACGAACTCGTAAAGACCATGCGCGCATCCATCCTGACTTTAGGGCCCGCGGTTGCGCGTTCCGGCTATGCCCACGTCTCGCTCCCCGGTGGTTGCGCCATTGGCGCGCGGCCCGTAGACCTTCACCTGGCTGCGCTCGAAAAGATGGGCGCGGAGGTCAC
>Ga0306921_10009913_pt1 | contig 10118 bp, 10 predicted proteins | sample sta12Cox44000080_FD_203760 | JGI IMG/M metagenome (GOLD analysis project Ga0306921, IMG submission 203760) | Lab enrichment of tropical soil microbial communities from Luquillo Experimental Forest, Puerto Rico - statoxic.12C.oxic.44.000.080 (v2)... | ecosystem: Environmental > Terrestrial >...
CCAGCAACATTGCAGAAGGCCAAGGTCGAGCCACCAAGGGAGAGTTCATACAATTTCTCGGTAATGCGAGAGGATCGCTTTTTGAGTTGAGAACCCAAGTGCTTATCGCCGGCAAACTGAGTTACTTGACCGGGGAATGTGCGGGGGAACTGACGATGCAAGCAGACCGCGTAGGCCAGCTTCTGAACGGGTTGATTCGATCCCTCAGTGGCACTCATCTTAAACGAAACACGAATCACCAAACACGGTCAACGAGTCTATGATTTTCGTCCTCGACAATTACGACTCGTTCACCTACAACCTGGTGCAATACATCGGCGAGATGGGGCACGAGGTCATCGTGCGGCGCAACGACCAGACTACGCTCGAGGAGATCGAACAACTTGCTCCGGAACGCATTGTCGTCTCTCCGGGCCCTTGCACGCCGCAGGAGGCCGGGATCAGCATCGATGTGATCAAGCATTTTGCGGGGCGGATCCCGATTCTTGGGGTATGTCTTGGACATCAGGCGATAGGCGCGGCGTTTGGCGGCAAGGTGATTCGGGCGGCGCATCTCATGCATGGGAAAACCAGCGAAGTGGCGCACGATGGCAAGACGATTTTCAGCGGACTTCCTTCACCTCTAACGGCCACTCGTTACCACTCGCTGATCGTGGACGAGAATTGCCTGCCGGCTGAGTTGGAAATCTCGGCGATGTGCTACGAGCGCGATCACAGGCCAGTCATTATGGGACTGCGACACCGGGAATTCGCGATTGAAGGAGTGCAGTTTCACCCCGAGAGCGTGCTCACAGTTCATGGCAAGCAGATGGTGAGAAACTTTCTACCAAGGTGCAGGGAAGCAGTAGTCACTTAATGGCTATGGCAAAAAACAACGCAAGAGCGTCAACTGAATTAAGCGATTGCACACTCCTGGACGCTACTTGCGTACGTAATGGCAGATACAGCCTCAGTTCGCTGGCGAATATTTACGCTGGGTCCAAACCTGAGCGTCCGATGGCGATATGCCGGGGCGGCATTATTTTCGTTGCTCTGGATCGGGTTGCGATGGGGTTTCGCTCACGTTGCATTTGAGGACGGCTATCCCTTCGCATCCTTGTTTATCCCAATAGCACTCTCGGCCTTTTACGGTGGCTTTGGGCCGGGACTGGTGTCGCTGCTCATCACCGTTGGGCTAGCGGATTACCTGCTGATCCCGCCGCTGTACACCGTAGGATTCAACGATCGCAAGACCGTAGTAGCTACTTTTGTGTTTGCTTTATCGGGCCTGCTTTTGGCTGTACTGGGCGAGGCGAGCCGACGTGCGGTCCTGCAGGCTTCGACCGAAGCAGAAATCCGAAAGGCAGCCCAGCAACAGTCGAAAGAAGCTGAGGAACGGCTGCGCATTGCCGAGCAGGTAATTGCCGGAGGCGTTTGGGATTGGGATGTGGCCCACGGCGGTGTCTATTGGTCGGATGGATTTCAGCGGTTATGTGACTTTCCTCTCGATCAGCACCCTTCTTACGAACTGTGGATGGAGACCCTGCATCCCGAAGATAGAGCTTTGGTGACCGCTGAGCTTCAGGAACTTTTTCGTCACCGTTTGCACAACTGGTCGCGCGAATATCGTATTCGAACCGCAAACGGCCGTACGCGCTGGGTGGCCAGCCGTGGCCAGGTGTTCTACGACGCCTGGGGAAAACCACGACGCATGGTTGGGATCAATTTTGACATCACAGCGCAGCATCTGCCTGAGAACAGAGCACACCTTTCTGAAACGGGATAACGAACCGGACGAGACGTTTGAGAACCGGTCTACCTGTTTCAATTCGCGCACACGCTTTGACGGAAACTCTAGGTTTTTGTCGGCTTCTTCTTCGGCAAATTTGGAGGCGCGGATTCGGCGAGCAACCCGTCCAAGAACGTTTCGATCAGCAGTTTTAATTCCTTTTGACTCCGCTTCGGGAGCCGCTTGGCGGCGTTCGTGGGCTTCGAGTCGGTCATTGAGTGCCTCGGTGTCTACACCTAACGCTTTGAATCTATCCTGGATACTTGATTCGCGCAGCAACTTTGACATGTCGGCCATTCGCTCGGCAATGTCGGCGTTGTTTAGTGTCTTTAGTGTCTCGACTGGGAGGTTCCGCAGTGGTGTATGTTCGTTGGTACACTCTATCGGAAGATGCCTGCCGCCGTTGAACTTCGCGGAATTCACAAGACCTACGACAACTTCGTTGCCGTCGATCACCTCTCTCTGACAATTCGTGAAGGCAGCGTTTACGGGTTGCTTGGCCCGAACGGGGCGGGGAAGACGTCCACCATCCGCATGATGATTGGAATTACCTTGCCGGATGAAGGCGAGGTGTGGCTGTTTGGCGAGAAGTTTCATCGCGAGCAGTTGCGACGCATTGGGTATCTTCCGGAAGAGCGCGGCCTTTACAAGCGCATGAAGGTGCTCGATCACCTGGTGTTTCTCGGACGCCTGCGCGGACTGTCAGCCGATGAGTCGCGAAAGCGGGCAACCGGCTGGTGTGAGCGGTTGCAAATTGCAGACTGGCTGCACAAGAAAGTTGAGGAGCTGTCGAAAGGCATGCAGCAGAAGATCCAATTTGTCGCCGCGCTGCTGCACGATCCGGATTTGCTGATCCTGGACGAGCCATTTTCCGGGCTCGATCCGGCGAATGCCATGATGTTGAAGGACATCATGATCGAGCTCAAGAAAACGGGCAAAACGATCCTGTTCTCGACGCACCGTATGGACCAGGTCGAAAGGCTGTCTGAGTCCATTTGCCTGATCGACCACGGGCGCAGCGTTCTGGAGGGCGATCTAAAGAAGATCAAAGCCAGCTACGGGAAGAACACGGTGCAGATGCAGTACGAGGGTGAAACGCCCTTTGATCACAGCGAGCTGATTGAATCGGTCAACGACTACGGCAATTTTGTCGAACTGCGGCTGCGGCCAGGCGCCGATTCGCAGCAGTTGCTGAAAATGGCGTGCGAACGCTCGCGAATCACGCGTTTTGAGCTGGTGGAGCCCTCGCTGGAAGAGATATTCATCGACATGGTGAAGCCCCATGCATAACACGTGGCTGGTGATACGGCGCGAGTATCTGGAACGCATTCGCACCAAGGCGTTCATCATCATGACGCTGCTGATGCCGGTGTTCATGGGATCGACGATTTTGATTCCGGCGTTGCTGTCGGACATGAAATCAGGAGTTACGCGCCGCATCGTGCTGGTTGCCAATAATCCGGAAATTGCCGAGGCAGTGCAGAAGGAGTTGACGATTCCGCAGGCAAAGAACGCCGGCGAAAAGAAGGGCGCTCCCCGCTATCAGGTGGAAATGGACAGCGATACTTCGGAGGCAGAGCGCGACAAGTTGCGGCGGGATATTTCCGACGGCAAAATCGACGGTTTTCTGTGGCTGTCTGACAATGATCTGGCCAATCGCAAGGTTATTTACAGCGCCAAAGACGTGACCGATTTTGGAGAGAGTATCGAACTGCGCAATGCGGTGCATTCAGCCGTCGTGAAGCGGCAATTGGGCCAGAAGGGTATGAGCGAAGCTGACGTGGATAGCGTGCTCAAGCCGATCGATTTCGACTCTGTGCGCATTGAAAAAGGCAAAGAGGGCGCAAGCGGTATTGCCGTGTTTCTGGTGTCGTTCACCATGGTGATGCTGCTTTACGTGAACGTGCTGGTGTACGGTTTCGCGGTAATGCGTTCCATTATTGAAGAGAAGAGTTCCCGTATCCTTGAGGTGCTTCTGTCTTCCGTCACAGCGAAGCAACTGCTGGCCGGGAAGATCATCGGAGTCGGCGCAGTCGGACTGACTCAAGCGCTTATCTGGCTCGCCATCGCCGCTGCATTTTCCGTGCCGGGCATGATGACAGCGCGGTCAATGCTGGCCAATGTGCATATCCCTGCGATCGGTATCGTAGCGTTTGCGGTATTTTTCCTGCTTGGATACTTCCTGTATTCCACGATGTACGCGGCGATGGGAGCGATGGTGAACTCTGACCAGGAAGCCCAACAGGTGCAATGGCCAGCGATGCTGCCGATCATATTCTCCGTCGTACTGGCCACGCCAGTGCTTCAGCACCCGAATTCGCCGCTCGCCTTCTGGACATCGATGGTTCCGTTCTTCGCGCCGATCCTCATGTTCGTGCGCATCATGGCGGAGACGCCACCGCTGTGGCAGATCGTATTGTGCATCGCTCTTCTGCTGCTCACCGCCTGGGGACTGCTCGGCCTGTCGTCACGTATCTATCGCGTGGGGATTTTGATGTACGGCAAGCGCCCGACCTTGCCCGAACTGCGGCGCTGGCTGCGGTACAGTGGCTAGTGGCCGGTGGCCAGTGGGCAGACCGATAGGTTCCTGCTGGATGGCGCTGCCGTTCGATAGCCAGAATTGCCTCAATTACACTTCTAGTCGTGCCGCCCGAATCCATGGCAGTCGAAAATGACGCCGTAGAGCGCAAGTTCACGTTTTGGCAGCGCCTGCAGTTTGCTGTTGTTGCCTGGGCCGCTTCTCTTTTTGTCGCGGTAATCGGGCGCACGTTGCGCGTCACCTTCTCGGCGGAAGAAGGCTCAGTCCCTAACATCGATGACATTTATCCCGGGATTTACCCATTCTGGCATCGTTGCGTGCTGCCTTCGGTCTGGATTTTTCGAGGCAAAAAGCTCGCTGTGATGACCAGCCAGAGCCGCGATGGCGAGTTCATCGCGCGCGTGATCGACCGTTTTGGCTTTGTTCCGGTTCGAGGTTCAAGTTCACGCGGCGGTCAGCGGGCCCTGCTGGAAATGCGACGAATTGTCTCCTCCGGTGGAGGAGTGGCGTTCACCATTGATGGCCCACGCGGGCCTCGTTACGTCGCTAAACGCGGGCCGGTCGTCTTGGCGCGCGAGACCGGGGCACCGATTGTGCCGTTCTATGTCGCCCTCGATCGTGCCTGGGTGCTGAAAACCTGGGACGCCATGCTCGTGCCCAAGCCTTTCGCACGCGCCTTGATTCGCCCGGCCCGTAAAATCCACGTTCCGGCTGACGCCGACGAAGGGAAAATGGAATCGGCCTATGCCGAGATGCAGGCTGCGCTGGAGCGCGTTACCGCCGCTGCCGAAGCTGCCACTCAGGGACTAAAGCCCGACGTATTTTGAGCAGCTTAAGGCGCGACTGAAGTCGCGCCCTGATACGAAACGTTCGCCGATCAGACTTTTTTCCGCTGGCTCTGAAGTCGCGCCGCGATAGCTGGTGCCAAAGAACCAATTACAATTTGCTACAGAGGATGGAATGGCAATTACGACGGAAGAAGTGTACAGCGCTCTTAAGGAGTGCTACGACCCGGAAATTCCGGTAAATATTGTGGACCTCGGGCTGATTTACGAAGTGCGTGTAAAGCCTGCGGCGGAGGCTTCCAGCGGTGAAGACATCGAGATCGAAATGACGCTCACAGCTCCCGGGTGTCCGGCGTCCGGGCATATTACCGATCAGGTGAAGCAACGATTGTTGCGCTTACCAGGTGTTGCCAAAGCTGCAGTTGAATTAGTTTGGTATCCGCAGTGGAGCCCGGAGCGCCTCTCGCCTGACGCCCGCAAAAAGCTCGGAATCGATTAATCAGGCCAAGCCGCGTGCCCCGTTTCAACTCTGAGCGAAGCCGAAGGGTTGAGAGGGTTTCTTACCCGGTGAATTCTGCAGCCCCCACTTGCGCACTCAAATCTCGCCACGCGCTGGTAGAGCGACGCTCGGCACCTTCCAGAACGCTCTTGCCCACTTTTTTCAGTGTTCCCAAGAGTTCTACACCCTTATTCAGGTAATCGGGAGCATCTTCCAGCAGCCCTTCAAACTTCTCGGGATATTCGCTGGCCAGCAAAGCCAGTCCTCCCGCGGTCAAGGCGACGCCCAAGGGCCTGCGTCCGGCAAGAAACAACGCCGCACCCGCACCGATCGCACCGAAGATTGCAACTCGTTTCCAACTCTGCATGGGTAGCCTCATGGAACGACAGCCGCCATTGTACCTGATGGACTTCGCCGCACTCCCCGGCGTGGATGAGTCTGGCTGGTATCTTCCGTAGCTCAGTGGATAGAGGTCGCCGTGGCGACCCTTCGGAGCAATGCTATGTATAATTTCTGCAGGACGCGCCCGTAGCTCAGCTGGATAGAGCGATTGCCTCCGGAGCAATAGGTCGGGAGTTCGAATCTCTCCGGGCGCGCCAGCATACCTCATTATTCTCCGCAAGTTGCAGCGGTTGTCTGTTTGGTCGCCTTCTGATACTCCTAATACCGATTCGAGTTTGAAAACAACATCGCGCTTTACGAAACCGTCATCGGCAGCCTTGACCAAACGACCTGTAATCGCTGCATTATGTGGAATCTGGGCAAATCGCAAGTGGATCCTGCCGGCTCGCAGCCGCCGTGCCGACAGCGTAATTCGCCGCACGGAGGTTCTGTACCGGAAAGAAAGCCTCTTTGGCAAGAACTTATACTCTTTATCACGCGTATCCATCGGGGATGGAGAGATTGTGAAATGCACTTAATGAAACGACGTACTCGGCTGAGCGGTAGGGTCATGGTTGTCGCGGCAGCATGCTTAGTGCTCGGGGTCGCGACGTTTGCTTACGGAGGTGACGGCACAGACACAAGTGCGGTGCGCCATATCAAAGGCAGAACTATCTTTTCGGAGGAGTCCCCCAAGGCGCAGTTGAGCATCCGGAGAGGGTTGCGATTCATCGGCGCTCAACAGATAAATCTTCATGGAAATGCCGAAGCAGAACAGTACGTATTTGCAAGGTCAGACCGCGACAATATTGTGGAGCAATTCTATTTAATACAGTTTGAGCATTTCCTGCCTACCAATCATCTGACTTACGATTATGCTTCCATGCGCACAACGCAAATAGGTAATTTCCAATTCGATTATGACGTGAAAAGCATACCTAATCTTGGAGCCTTACTCATGGAAGATCAGGGATCGGATGGTGAGGCCATGGAACAGCTGCTTGCGAAACAACACCTTGTGTTGCCGCATAACACTGCTATGGTCCGTATGTTTCATTTGCCGTCAGCCGATCACCGAACTGAGTTAATGATTCTCTATGGCGAAGCTTTACCGCAAAACACCGCTGTCCCCGTTCGGAACGGTGGGGTCTCGCTGGATGCGGAATCGCCCAGTTCAGCACAAATGTTCCTTGAGCACGCACGAAAGGGACTTATCGTTCAAACACGCTGACTAGTCTGCGTCGATCTGCTGGATGCTTGCGGCTGAAGCTCCCCCGTTCACCGCAGCCGCGAACAACTTCGAGCTGGCGATTCGGCGGGGAAAACCAAAACGGGTCAAGATTTATCGGACGGACTATTTCGCGACCCACCCGAACAGTGATGTAACTGTTGTAAGCAGCCCATCACACCACTAACCGCAAGCAGCGGGTGTGATGCGGGTCACGAGCGTGTCTGACAGGGATTCTAAAACCAATTTTTGTGCCCAATTTTGTGCCTACCCCCTACCTTCATGACGTACCACAACGTGATGCGAGTTTGGTCGGTATCCGCTCCAAACCCGCATGAACACTACGTTGTAGCACTTCGTGATATTTCAGCTAAGTTGTTGATTTGGTGTGCGGCAAGTCCTCCGGAGCAATAGGTCGGGAGTTCGAATCTCTCCGGGCGCGCCAGCAACCCTCAGCATTCTCCGCAAGTTGCCGCGCCGTAGCCCCAGCAGTAATTTCCTCGTTTTCAGAGTTGTGTTCAGAATTTTGCTACGGCGGAGAATAGTGCCCACGTCAGGCTCGCGACCACACAAAAAAGCCGCGGCCTCAGCCGCGGCTCAAGGAAAAACAGCCTTGCTAGAACAGCTTTCGGCGCAGCAATCCAGCCAGGCCAACCACGCCCGAACCCAGCAGCGCGAGGCTGCCCGGTTCCGGTACGGTATCGATGCCAGTCACGCCACCGTCGAAGAAGCCGACTGAGCCTCCACCGAAGGCGAGGGAGTTCTGCAACACCAGGGACACGGTGTAGCTGCTGGCAAGGGGAACCGTGTACGGCGCGAATGACACCGAACCGCTTACGGAGAAGATATCGCCGTTATAGCTATCATCGGGAGCGATGAAGAAGGCGACAGGAGTGGTGTTGATAAACACGTACCAGAGTTCGGCATTGCCATCGCCGATAAAGTTTTCGTAGCTCCAATCGGCAGACAGTCCGACGATCGGGCCACCGGGCACCGTGAATGCAGCCGAGGCGACGTAATTGCCTGCCGTCCACATGTAGTCGGTCTCACCGCCCGCGGTGAGCGTGCCGCAGTTGTTGCTGCCGCAGTAAGCGTCGCCCGCTGCCGGGAACGGAATAAAAGTTGTAACGATCGATTTCGGGGTTGGCGAAGTCATTCCCATCAACTTCGTACTGGGAACGGCATTGGCGCTGGCCATACCGATCGCGAGGAAGCAAAGCACGGCCAGAAGAGCGATGCTCCGCAGGGTCTGATTCTTCATTACCAGGGTCCTCCCCTCATGCCGCCGCAGCGGCACGGGACTGAAGTGGCGATGTACGGTCGCGTGCGGCGGTACATCGAATTCACAGTTTGGCAGCATCTCTAAAATTGCTTGCGATGCCGCAGGAATCGCTAATCACAAGTGTCCTGCGGACCGTCTCGCAAGGCCGCAGGACGCAATTCGCTACGGTACCGGGTTCCAGGGCGTGCAGGAAGGAACCTTCAGAGACGCAACCCGCGTGGCCCACGCGAAGGTGACGTTCGGGGTCACGTAGTACTCGTCCGTGTACCAGAACGTGCATCCATCGTTGTCGATGGCCATGCTGGTGTAATCGCCCCAGCGATTGCTGGTGCTGCGCTGCGAGCCTGTCCCCGCAAACAGCAGGTTTTCGGTTCCCAGCGTGCCCAGAGGATCGGTAGCCGAACGGCCGGCAAAGTAGATTGCCGGGTACGTGTTGGCGTCCGACTTGCTGTACCCCAGCACGATGTTGCCCGCCTTGTCGATGGCCAGTGAACCCATCCAGCGGTTGACGGTGTCGGGCTGATACGTACCCTGCTGATAAAGAGCGAGTGCGGCCACATTGCTGTTGGGCGAACGGAACTCATACCAGCGCTCCGCGATGGGAACGGCGCCGTTGGTGCCGAGACCGATGGAGTGGCTCACCACGAACTGGTTGACCGGCACGTTGGCCTTGTTCGTCGTACGGCGATAGGCCAGTCGGTACATCAGACGATCGCCCAGCGAATCGAGGCGGCTGGTTGTACCCTTCTGCGGTACGCAATTGGCCGTACTGGCAAAATCGCAGGCGCCGATGAAGAAGTTGACCGCGATCGGATTCGCTCCGTTGGTGCCGGTGAAAGTTGCAGTATTGTTCACGAAGTCCGGCTTCATCGTGTACTGGTATACGTGGTTATCGCCGGCAGCGTAGTTATCAATACTCCCCAGGAAGACTTCCGGCGTTCCGGCGGGAGGCAGCAGTTCGGGCGAATCAATATCTGCGGGCAGGAAGCCGTCGTCAAACAGCGTTCCATTGGCAGTGTCGAACACGCAGATCATCTTGGCCGTCGAATCGCCGACCAGCAGCTTCGTCTTTTCGAACGCGCAGGCCTCCACTCCGAGGTACGGACCGGTGGAGCTTTGGAAGATGTTCTGGGTGGTGTAGTAGGCATCAATCCAGTTGCCCAGCTTCGGGTAGTCGGGGAACCCGGGTGTTTGCGGGAATGCAAAGCGGTACCAGGTGCCGGTAGCGTCATTGGTGGTGGAGATTGCGACGCAGCTGAAGTACGGCGAGTTGAACACTGGTTGGAACATTACCCAGCGGTGTGCGACCTTGTCCCACTGAGCTATCGGGTCGCCGCTGTTACGGGTCTGGCACTGACCGCCGAATCCCGACCACAAGGTATTGCCGGCAAAAGGGCCGGCAATCTTGGCGCCGGTTGCTTTGTCGAAGACGGCGTAAGAGGTATTCACCCACTGTACGACTTGGGTGTCACCCACGGCGAGATTCGGATCCGGCGGGGCGCCGGTGACGCTAAAACCACTGAAGCCAACGCCTAAACCGAGGACGTTTACTCCAACCGTTGCCGTTGTGGGGTAGAGGGCTGCGGTCTGCACCCCGGTAAGCGGAGCCTTGATGGTGGACTGCAGATTGCCGTGC